>WNGE01001760.1_pt1 | contig 29926 bp, 25 predicted proteins | sample 5400651 | NCBI WGS metagenome assembly WNGE01 (sample SAMN13153370, study PRJNA577476) | soil metagenome | isolation source: 60 cm soil or saprolite under grassland replicate 2 | place: USA:California | collected 2016-06-15
CCACGCTTTCCTGAAGAAACCCCAAAGTTTGCTCACCAGTCGCGCGCAGCGCATCCTCGTCCGTCACTCCGATAACATGCAATTTCGCCTGATCGTGCGTGGTTGAGAGTGCCGACCAAACCTTCTTGTATTCAGAGCGCGCCGACTGATGTTCCATCCCGCACTAATTAGCCCACGGCTGCAGCGCGTCAATCGCTGCGAGACGGCATGAGGATTCAGAGATCCAGCGTTCTTTCGCTCCAAACGCATGGCCAGAGGGAAAATTTTTCCAGTTTCGAGAAAATTCGCCAAACTTCATCCTGAAAATTCTGGATATAAATCGTAAAAGGAAGAACCTTTATCAAACACGCTAGCGAAGAGTATATCCGATCTTCGCGACTGGCTCGCGCGCGAAATTGTTATTGTTGACTCTTTTGCCGACGCGGTATTAGCCTCGGCACAAATTCCCGTAATGGGCTCGATGCAACTGTGGCTAACCAAGAGACCGCCGGCGCGGAGCAGCAAAGCGAAATTAAACCGCTCGCCGCAACCGTTAAAGAACAAGCGGCGCAAATCCAGAGAGTGAGCGCGCAGCTCGCCGCAGCGAGTCCGTCCCGTGGCGGACTTGAAGCGAGCAAATTCGCCACAGGACGAATCCGCGGTGGCGGACCTGCGCCGCAAACTGTCTGCAACGATCTGAGGTAGGGCACTTCACTACTCCTCAATGAAGATTAGCACTGATTATTATCTTGACCGGCTGTCGCCATCGCTTAGCTTCGAAAGCAATTCCGTAATCTACGTGTTTACGTAATCTCAATTCTCCTAAGATGAAAAAACTTCTTCTGCCGTTGTTCGTCGTTGGTTGCCTTGCAGGCGATGCCAGTACGCGTGCGGTTACTGTCACAACTAGCGCTGCGCCGATTATTGCATCGCAGCTAACCAACATCAGTACGCGCGCCTTTGTGCAGACGGGCGACAACGTGATAATTGGCGGTTTCATTGTTCAAGGGACCGGACCAAAGAAGTTGATTGTGCGCGCCATTGGTCCTGAACTCATTCCATATGGCGTTCCCAATGTACTGGCCGATCCGACATTGGAGCTGCACGACGGTACAGGGGCGCTGATTGCTTCTAACGATAACTGGCAGCATACGATCATCGGCGGGATTATTACCGCCGACCAGGTCGCCGAAATCCAAAACAGCGGACATGCTCCGACCGTGGCAACTGAATCTGCGATCATCGCAGACCTGCCGCCGGGTAACTACACCGCAATCGTACGTGGTGTGAACAACACCATTGGAGTTGCACTTGTAGAAGCGTACGATCTCAACGTCAGTATTCCTTCTTCTTCAATTTTGGGTAACATCAGCACCCGCAGCTTTGTGCTGACGGGCGACAACGTGATGATTGGCGGATTCATTATTCAAGGGCCCGTACCAAAGAGGGTGATTGTGCGTGCTATTGGTCCTGAACTCATCCCATATGGCGTTCCCAATGTATTGCCAGATCCGACATTGGAGCTGCACGACGGTACAGGGGCGCTGATTGCCTCTAATGATAACTGGCAGACTACGATAATCGGCGGGATCATCACCAAGGACCAGGTCGCCGAAATCCAAAACAGTGGGCATGCTCCGACCGTGGCGACTGAGTCTGCGATCATTGGAAACCTGCCGCCGGGTAACTACACCGCGATCGTACGCGGCAAGAACATCATTGTCGGCGTTGCTCTCGTGGAGGTGTACGATTTGGATTTGGGAGCCTTTTAGTTTTCGAACTCCGCCCTCAACCGGTTCAAGCTAATCTAATTGATGGCATCGGGTTCGAATGCAGCGCTTGGCTGCACGGCCGGATGCACATCGCCCGCTGCATCGTAAACGCGAATCATCGCATGATGGGATGACGGTTACGGACCCGTTGAGGCCTCAAGAATTGCGCAGTATTTCACAATTAATGCGTAGCCTCCCGGCCATGGTTAGTGCGAAGCTTTGCAAGATCTGAATCAGGCGGAGGGCCGTTTCCCCGCTAGGTTCTTCACCTCTTCCAGATCCCGCAATTCCAGAATCAACTCGGCGGGGAGACAAAAAGGATCATTTATGAACTCATCGATTCAGTTAAAAAACATAGTTCCAATATTTGTCATCGGTCTGGTTTGCTTTGGCTTTTCGCCTGCAATGCGAGCGGTGACGCCAGCCCCAGACGGAGGCTACACCGGATGGAACACAGCTGAGGGCCAAGATGCTCTCTTCAGTCGCACCACCGGTGATTTTAACACGGCCATTGGTGGTCACGCGCTCTTCGCAGACACTACCGGCAGCCACAACACAGCCGTAGGTGCTTTTAGCCTAGCCGCAAACAGTTCGGGCTTCTGGAATATGGCCGCTGGGCAGGGAACGCTTCGATACAACACAACCGGCTTCGGCAACACAGCTGGCGGTTATCAAGCGCTCTATCACAACACAACCGGCAGCTACAACACAGCCGAAGGTAATCAAGCGCTCTATGACAACACCACCGGCAACGGCAACACGGCTGACGGTGTCGACGCGCTTTACTACAACACCACCGGCTACAAGAACACGGCCGACGGTACGCAAGCGCTCTATGACAACACCACCGGCAGTAACAACACCGCCATTGGTCAATTTGCCCTGTATCACAACACAACCGGCAACGGCAGCGTAGCCGTGGGTGATAACGCCCTCGTTAAGAGCACCGGCGGCGGTAATATCGCCTTGGGAGCTTTGGCGGGCATTAATGTCTTCACGGCCAGTAATGTTATTTGCATCGGTGCTGATGGGGAGGACGTAGATAACGGCTGCTATATCGGCAATATTTCCGGCGCAGACGCCACTGGCGGGGACGCGGTCTTCGTCACCAGCGACGGAAAACTCGGCACAGTCAATCTTCCTTCCTCGGCGCGTTTCAAAGATGAGATCAAACCGATGAACAAGGCAAGCGAAGCGATTTTTGCGCTCAAACCGGTCACCTTCCGCTACAAAAGACAACTTGATCCCAAGGACACCCCGCAGTTTGGGCTAGTGGCTGAAGAGGTGGAAAAAGTGAATCCAAATCTGGTGAAACACGATCGCGACGGCAAACTCCAGACTGTGCGCTATGATGCAGTGAACGCAATGTTGCTGAACGAGTTTCTGAAAGAGCACCGGAAAGTGGAAGAACAACAGGCGAACATTACACAGCTGAACTCCACAGTTGCAAGACAGGAAGCGACCATCGCGCGGCTTAATGCAACTGTGGCTAACCAGGAGTCCGCCGGCGCGGAACAGCAGAAGGAAATTAAAGCGCTCGCCGCAACGGTCAAAGAACAAGCGGCACAAATCCAGAGAGTGAGCGCGCAACTCGCCGCAGCGAGTCCGTCCCGTGGCGGACTTGAAGCGAGCAAATTCGCCACAGGACGAATCCGCGGTGGCGGACCTGCGCCGCAAACTGTCTGCAACGATCTGAGGTAGGGCGCTCCACTACTCCTCAACGAAGATTAGCACTGAATATTATCTTGACCGGTTGTCGTCACCGTTTAGCCTCAAAAGCAATTCCGTAATTTGCATTTTTACGTAATCTCAATTCTCCCAACATGAAAAACTTCTTCTGCGGTGTTTGTCGCCATCGCGTGCCTGGTAGACGACGCCAGTACTCGTGCGATGACCGCCAGGACTACATCGCCCATCGTTGCATGGTACCTAGGCGGGTTTCTTACGGCGCCAGAATCTGCAATGCCAGCTTTCGCGTCTGCTTCTCATCCTAAAGGAAGCTGTCGCAGCAGCATGCAACGCATTTCGGTTACCGAAAGAATACCATATGAATAAAAACTACATCCCCGCCAATGTCTCATGTCTGATCTTGGTTGTGCGAGCTTGCCATTTGCAACGGCTCGCCACTTGCCTCAATCTGTGCTTGTTTAGGTGTTTGCGTTTCAATCTGTTTTGCGTGCTCGCGGCGTGCTTGTTGAGTGCGACCGATGCGCCGGCGGCGAGCATCACGGTCACGAATGGGAATGACCACGGAACAGGTTCCTTACGGCAAGCAATCGTGGACGCCTCCTCAGGCGATACAATCAATTTCGCCGCGAACGTTACAACTGTTAACCTAAGTAGTGATGAGTTGGTAATTGACAAGAACCTGACTATCGCCGGTCTTTTCGCCCACCGTGTGACGGTACGGCCCAATGTGTCTGCGTTTCGGATTTTCCACATCCCGTCAAGCACTGTCACCGTCTTTATCTCCCGCCTCACGATTTCAAATGGCGCGTCGGTGGAACACCGGTCTTTTCGCGGTAATGGGGGAGGTATTAATAGCGCTGGCACATTGACACTCACCGACTGTATCATCTCAGGCAATTACTCGCCCGGTGGCGACGGAGGAGGCCTATTCAACGACGGTGGCACCATGAGCGTCACGCGTTGTACAATTAGTAACAATTCCGCGACTGGGGACGATTTTGCCGGAGGCGGCAATGGCGGCGGAATAGGGACCTTTCGCGGCTCGGTGATTATCACTAGCTCTACCATCAGCGGCAATTCAGGTATTATCAGCTCCTACTGCAACCCAGTCAGCGGCGGCGGCGGCGGCGTTTCTAACTTTGGATCCATGACCATCAGTAATTGCACGATTAGCGGCAATTCAGTGAGGGCAAATGGTTTCTGCGACTATGGCCCCAACCCAGTAACAGTGTATGGGGGTGGAATTTTGAATTATGGCAACCTTCAAATTACGAGCAGTACCATCGCGCATAATTCTGCCTCAGGCGGAAATGGCCCATCCGGTGGCGGAATTTATAGCTCAGGAGATACCACAACAGACAGCAGTATCATAGCGCTTAACAGTGCTCCTACCGGGCCGGACTTTACAGGCGGGGCCGCACTCCAGTCGATGGGCTACAACATTATAGGTAACGACGCCGATGCTATAATCAGTTCGAAGCCCACAGACCAAATTGGCACCCCCGCCGCTCCAATCGATCCGCTCCTGGAGCCTCTGGCCGATAACGGAGGACCAACCTTAACTCATGCTCTGCAATCCGGCAGTCCGGCTATCAACCGTGGTGATCCTGCTGCGCCACCCAAGGACCAGCGCGGGTATGGCCGTGCGGGAGTTCCGGACGTTGGCGCATTTGAGTTTGATGGAGTACCCCCGGCGACGCTAGGTAACGTCAGCACTCGCGCCTTTGTCCAGACCGGCGACAACGTGGTGATTGGCGGCTTCATTGTTCAAGGGACCGAACCAAAGAGGATCATTATTCGCGCCATTGGCCCAGAGCTCACCCAATATGGCGTTCCCAACGTGCTCGCTAATCCTACTCTGGAGTTGCACGATGGCACCGGAGCTTTGATTGCCTCCAATGATAACTGGCAGCATACGATAATCGGCGGGATTATCACCAGCGATCAAAGGGGCGATATCCGGAACAGCGGCTATGCTCCGGCGGACGGAAGGGAGTCGGCAATCATTGCAGATCTTCCTGCAGGTAATTACACCGCGATCGTGCGGGGTGTAAACGATACCACCGGAGTTGCCCTGGTAGACGTGTACGGTCTTAGCCCCGAGACTAATTCAATTCTGGCCAACATTAGCACTCGCAGCTTTGTGCAGACAGGTGACAACGTGATGATTGGTGGTTTCATTGTGCAAGGGGCTCAACCAACGAGAGTGATTGTGCGGGCCATTGGTCCAGAGCTCACTCAGTACGGCGTTCCCAATGCGATGGTTAATCCGACATTGGAACTGTACGATGCTAATGGTGCTGTGATTGCGTCTAACGATAACTGGAGGGCCACGATAATCGGCGGGGTTATAACCAGCGATCAAGTGCGCGATATCCGGAACAGCGGCTACGCTCCGGGAGACGGGAGGGAGTCGGCAATCATCGCAGAGTTGCCACCAGGTAACTACACCGCGATCGTGCGTGGTGTAAACAGTACCACCGGCGTCGCTCTCGTCGAAGTGTACGATTTGAATCCTAAAGTGCCGTAAATAGCCTACTCAGCTAATCTCCGCGCGCAGGGAGCGGCGAGGAGGTTGCCGAGTCGAAACAGTCTTACCCCCTCGTGAAGGTCTGATAAGCGATCAGCCAGTGAAACTGTCATGTTGTGGTCGCTATCAAGCTGGCCGCGTGATAGCAGTCGCGCGAGTGAACAAGGCTTTGTCTGATCCAAAGACCCCGAATGACGTTCGCATCTTAACGATTATGCTCGCGCCGAAACTGCGCTTGCGCGTTCCTCGATTCATGGTCATGGTGACGCCACCTTTATGCCGGGCCTGAGCGGGACGATGCTCTCGGAAGGATTGAGCACTTTCTATGAGAAACGGATCGATACGCAGGCCAAGATAGACATGGAATCACGAAAATGAACGCCTCAGTTGAGCCGCCGCCAAAACGAGGAATGGGCCGTTTCGCAAAAGGTTGCCTGATCCTCACCGCATTCGGGATCTTATGCGTCGTGGCGGGGGTCGGCGGAACTTATTGGAGTCTCCGTCACATCTATCTTTCCGATAAACCTGCACCGATCCCTGAAGCTTCTGCGTCCAGCGAAACCAGCGCCGCCACGCCCGGGGAAACAAGCGCCGCGGCACCTGGCGAAACAAGCGACACGGTTCGCGAACGCTTGGATACGATGAAGTCAGCGGCGCGCGCTCACGAGCGAACCGGAGTGGAGTTCACCGCCGGAGAGATCAATGCGCTGATCGCTGCCAATCGAAAATCAAGTGGGCTGGCCTTTGTTCGCATCGACGGGAATGTCGCGCAGGTCCAAGTGTCCATTCCGCTGGAAAGATTCGACGTTCCATTTCGAAATGCATTTGGTCTGGGTGATCGGTTTTTGAACGCCACTGTCTCGGTGGCAGCGCCCCCGGGAACCAACGCGAACAACGTGCAGCTGAGCGAGGTGACACTCAACGGCCACAGTTTCCCCAGCGATCTGCTGGACCGGGGATTACCCGGAGTCGGAAAATCGCTGCGAAGTTACGTGATCAAATATGCCAACCAGTATGGCGTAACGGACGGAGAAATCAGCGATGGCAAAGTAATCTTGCACACCAGCGGCCAATAATTCTACCAGCGACGCGGGCGCATGTGACGAACGCGCGCGCACACTCACGGCCAGACGCTCTGAAGTGTTCGGATATTGTCAGTCGATTACGAGAACGAGCTGGCCAACTGACAATTGACTCCGAAAGCTTTCGCGAGTTGACCAACGCTACCCAGAGCCTCACGGTTCCCGGCTTTTTGACTTGTGTGATAAGAATGGTGCACCTAAACTGGGCGGCTCTCCTGTGATGATCCGTTTTCCGTTCGGCAAGACTGGCTTTTTCGCTTGTCTGCTCGCGCTGTGGTTGGTTCCCTTCGCTTTGGGCCAGGCGGTGCCGCGCAAGCCGTTCCCGAAAGAGCCGCTGGAAAAACTCGAGAATCCGCCTGCGCTTTATTGGGGAACGGGCGTTTCCTCGCGCATGGTCTCGCAGTTCGAAGCATTCACAAGTCATCAGGTGAACGTGAATAGCAGCGGGCAGAACATTACCGGCGATGCGGCGAATGAGCCGTCGATCTGTGTCGATCCCACCAACCCCAATAAGATGTCGATTGGGTGGCGCCAGTTCAACAGCGTAACTTCCAATTTCCGGCAGGCTGGCTGGGCCTATACCAGCAACCGCGGTACATCATGGAGGTTTCCTGGCGTTCTCGAAAATAATGTTTTCCGCAGTGATCCAGTGTTGAACGCGGATAGCACCGGAAAGTTTTTTTATCTCAGCCTGCTGGAAACGTTTTTCGACGACATGTGGCGCTCGCTAAACGGTGGCATCTCGTGGGCGAACATTGCGCCAGCGCGCGGAGGTGACAAACAGTGGTTTACCATCGACAACACCAACAGCACCGGACATGGATTCCAATATCAATGCTGGAGTACCGACGGGAATAATTACGGCGGCCGACAATTTACCCGTTCCACGGATGGCGGATTCACATGGCTCAACCCGATCAACATTCCTAACTCTCCCACTTGGGGAACGCTCGACGTAGACACAAACGGCAACCTATTTATTGCGGGTGTAAATCAAAGCACTGGCCAAATCTGGTGCGTTCGCTCCAGCAACGCTAAGAACGGCGCCGTCACACCGAGCTTCGATCAAAGCACGCTGGTGAACCTTGGCGGCGACGTAGATTTCAGCGAACCAATCAACCCCGTCGGCTTGGTCGGGCAATTTTATCTGGCGGTGGACCGTTCCGGCGGCAGCACGAACAACAACATTTACATCCTGGCGAGCGTCCTGCCCACCGGCTTTACCACCGGCAGCGACGTCATGTTTGTGCGCAGCACTAACGGCGGACAAACCTTTAGCGCTCCACGCCGAATCAATGATGACCCTGTCAATCACGCGAAGTGGCACTGGTTCGGCGCGCTTTCCGTCGCGCCCAACGGTCGTCTCGATGTTATCTGGCTCGACACCCGCAACGCCGCGAACAACACCGATTCGCAGCTCTTCTATTCCTATAGCATGGACGGTGGCAACACTTGGGCGGCCAATGTCGCTGTGGGCAATTCGTTCAATCCGTTCCTCGGTTATCCGAACCAAAACAAGATGGGCGATTACATGTCCATCGTTTCAGATAACACCGGAGCTAATGTTGCATACTGCGCCACGTTCAACGGCGAACAGGATATTTATTACGTGCGAGTCGCTCCTGCACCTGTACTAACGACGCTAGCCAATATTTCCACGCGCGCCTTTGTACAGACGGGCGACAATGTCATGATCGGCGGCTTTATCATCACGGGCGTGGGCCAGAAAAAAGTGATTGTGCGCGGGATTGGTCCCAGCCTGGTGAGTTATGGCATTACTAATCCGCTGCAAAATCCGACAGTGGAGTTGCACGATCACGCCGGCGCGGTGATCGCTTCCAACGACAACTGGATGGATGCGCCGAACGAACAGGAGATCATCAATAGCGGACATGCCCCACGCAATAACCTCGAATCGGCCATTCTGATGAATCTCAATCCCGGTGCTTACACCGCGATTGTACGCGGTGTAAACGCCGGGGTTGGAGTCGGACTGGCGGAAGTATATGATCTGGATCTCACCGCTGGGTCTAAGTTACGCAATATTTCCACGCGTGCCTTTGTGCAAACCGGAGACAATGTCATGATTGGCGGCTTTATTGTGAGTGGACCCGATTCGGGAAAGGTGATCGTGCGCGCGATTGGCCCCAGCCTGGTGAGTTATGGCATTACCAATCCGCTGCAAAATCCGACGCTGGAGCTGCACGATCACACCGGCACAGTGATCGCTTCCAACGATAACTGGATGAGTGCGCCCAATGAACAGGAGATCATCAATAGCGGACATGCCCCAGGCAATAGATTCGAATCGGCTATTCTGATGACTCTCGCTCCCGGTGCTTACACCGCGATTGTGCGCGGCGTAAACGCCGGGACCGGCGTCGGTCTCGTGGAGGTTTACGGGCTACAATAGTTCTGGCCGTCAGAAAATGAGCGGGAATCTCAGCAGTGAGCCAAAGCGCCTTCTCGGAACTAGTCGCTTGATAAAACCATAAAAGCTAAGACTTCCCGCAAGTCTACTGACAATTGACTCCGAAAGCTTTCGCGAGTTGACCAGCACTGTCGTCGTCGGTTGTTCCGGGTTTTTCGATTTGCGGGACGTGATTGTCCAGCTAGACTAGCAGTTTTCATGGGGAAACAATGCCGACGGCGGGGCTTTCCAATAACGGGTTCGATTATTTTTGCGGCTAGTATTGTGTTGGGGCTGGCTGCGTTCGGCGGCGACACAGGTTTGCCAGAGCAAAATAATATCGCGAGCGCGTCGCCCCCATTCGAAGCGGGGATCGCGACGCACGAAACTCGGACAAAGTTGCAAATGGCCCCTGGCACTCCGAGCGTCAGCGAAATTCCGGCGCAAGGTGAAACTGGCCTGGCGCAAGAAGCATCGCCGACACGCAGCAGTTTTATGGCGAGCTGGGGAACCGTAGGCGGCGCGATCGGCTATCGGCTGGATGTCTCCACGAGCAAATCATTCGACAGCTACGTCGACGGTTATCACGACCTGGACGTGGACAACGTAGCCGGGCGGGTAGTGACCGGATTGAATCCGGGCACGACCTACTATTATCGGGTGCGCCCTTATGATGCGACCGGTACAGGCCGCTACTCGGATGTAATGACAGTTAAGACAGTGGCCACTCCTGGCCTAATCATCCATGCAACGTTCGACAGTTCTATTACCGGCAATCCAAACGCGGCGGCTATCGAGGCAATGATCAACCGAGCCATCTCGATTCACGAGTCGCTGTTTAGCGATCCAATCACGATCCAGATTTTTTTCCGCTACTCAACCACTGCCGCAGACGGCACTCCACTGTCGGCGGGGACTATCTCGCAAAGCGAATTGGTGGTCTACACGATTCCGTGGAGCGATTATATCAATGCCTTGAGAGCGGATGCAAAGACGAGCAACGACGATCTCGCGAACGCCAGCCTGCCAGGCGCTGCATTATCCTCCAACCTCAAACCGTCGAGTGCGAACGGGCGTTCAGTGGCGTTGAACACGCCTCCGGCGATGTTTGCAAATGGTACAGTCGGCGACGGCGGCCCATACGATGGAATCGTTACGCTTAATTCCGCGGTGCCGTTTCAGTTCACCCGGCCCACCAGCGGCAGCAACTTCGACGCGCAGCGTTCGACGGAGCACGAAATGGATGAGGTCATCGGTTTTGGGTCGCATGCAAGCCTCTCTAATTTCCGTCCGCAGGACCTGTTCAGTTGGTCCTCTGCCGGCCACAGAAATATCAGTTCGACCGGCCCGCGCTATTTCTCGATCAATGGTGGCAGCACCGACATCGTCAATTTCAGTCAGGATACGAGCGGCGATTTAGGTGATTGGTTGAGCACCGCATGCCCTCAGGCGCATCCGTATGTCCAGAATGCATTTGGTTGTGCAGGACAATCTTCCGACGTCACGGCTACATCGCCGGAAGGGATCAATCTCGACGTCATCGGTTTCGACCTGAATCGAGTGACGCTAGGCAACATTTCCACGCGTGCCTTTGTGCAGACGGGCGACAATGTCATGATCGGGGGACTTATCATTACGGGCGTGGGCCAGAAGAAGGTAATCATTCGCGCGATTGGTCCCAGCCTGGTGAATTATGGCATTACCAATCCCCTGCAAAATCCGACACTGGAGCTGCACGATCACACCGGCGCGGTGATCGCTTCCAACGACAACTGGATGGATGCGCCCAATGAACAGGAGATCATCAACAGCGGACGCGCCCCAAGCAATAACCTTGAATCGGCTATTCTGACGAATCTCAATCCTGGTGCTTACACGGCGATTGTACGCGGCGTAAACGCCGGGACCGGAATTGGACTGGTGGAAGTATACGATCTGGATCTCGCCGCTGAGTCCAAGCTGGGCAATATTTCCACGCGTGCCTTTGTGCAAACCGGAGACAATGTCATGATTGGCGGCTTTATTGTGAGTGGACCCGATTCGGGAAAGGTGATTGTGCGCGCGATTGGTCCCAGCCTGGTGAGTTATGGCATTACCAATCCGCTGCAAAATCCGACACTGGAGCTGCACGATCACACCGGGGCGGTGATCGCTTCCAACGACAACTGGATGAATGCGCCCAATGAACAGGAGATCATCAATAGCGGACGTGCCCCAGGCAATAGCCTTGAATCTGCTATTCTAACGACTCTCGACGCCGGTGCTTACACCGCGATTGTGCGGGGAGTAAACGCCGGAACCGGCGTGGCTCTCGTAGAGGTTTACGGGCTGCAATAGTTCTGGCCGTCGTGGAAATGAGGGGAACCTCAGCAGTGAGCCAAAGCGCTTTCTCGGAATTAGTCGCCTGATAAAACCATAAAAGCCAAGGCTTCGCGCAAGTCCCGTCTGAGTACTTACAACACTTCACGTCGCCCGTGATGTGAGCGCGGCATCAAGTCTCTCCTGCGGTGGGGAAACTTGCGCCGGCCGAGCGAAATTCGTAAATCAAGAGTGAACATGCCTAACGAGACCATCACGCCATTCGAAAAGCTCGCGCACATGCACAAATGCATTGATCAGGCCTGGGAGCATCAAATCGTTTACGATGAGTGCATCTCGATCGCGGGATGGATTTTTGTCGAGGGGCGTGGTCCGGCAGGCTGTCGCGTGCGCGCGTGGCTCGAGGGCGCTCTCATCGGGGAAACCCGGCTCCTGTTTGCGCGTTCGGATGTCTCCGACTTTTTGTCTCTGCCGCACGATGTTCCTACTGCATTCCGTTTTCTAGCGCGCGCGGCTGGGTCCAACGGGGCGTCGCGCGACGCCACGATCGAACTGAGCGCGTCGTGGAATGGCGATGCTGCCGAATATTTAATTGGAAAAGTGTCCGTGCACCTCGTTCCAGCTCTTCTCCAGAAACGCCACTTCGGTCAACTGGTTTTCCCAGCGCAAAGCAGACTGCTTCATCGAGAAAACATTTACGGCTCCGGCCCGCCGGTGCTGAAACCCGGGATCCAGATGTTGCGTCTCATCCTCGATTATCTGTCGCCCGGCAGTTCCGTCCTTGATGTGGGATGCGGAGCAGGCGCCTACGGTCCAGCCCTGATCGCGGCGGGGCATCAATGGACCGGAGTGGAAGTGAATCCAGACTGCTTGCGATTGCTGGAGCAGCGCGGTTTGCCATTTCGCAAAGCTGCACCGGGGACCGAGCGGTTTCCCTGCGCGGACGAGGAATTCGATGAGGCAATCTGCATCGAGGTGCTTGAGCATATCGAACATCCGGAGCCGTTTCTGGAAGAGATTTCGCGGATCGTTCGTCAGAGGGCTTTTTTCTCGGTGCCGAACATTGAGGTCATTCCCTATCTCAAGGATTGGGAAACTGTGCCCTGGCATATGCTGGAGGGCGACCACAAAAATTTTTTCACCCGCACCAGTCTCCGCGAACTCCTCGCTCCCCATTTCTGGCACGTAGAGGTCTTCTCCTGCAGTGAACATCCGTTGCGGACACGGGACGGAATCGCGGTTCACGCGCATCTGTGCGCGGTGGCGGAAAAGCAGTCTCGCTTATGACCGGCAGCCAGAGAGGCGCCACGAAGAGCTGCACATGTTGAGAAACAAAATTAAGACTGGCGAGAACTCACCAGTGAAAAAAAAGCGAGGCGTTCCTCACTTTGTGCCAGACGGTGCGCGAAAGTTTCTTGTCGTGGCAATACAGCGCGGTTTGCCCGAATCGCTTGCCCGATATCGATCTTTGCCTCAAAATGCGGCCGGCGGGTTATCTGATTGTTTACACTCCTTTGCGAAACTTTACTGGCACGAACCGCACCATGAAGAGATCGATCTACCCGGCGAGGAAATTATGCGGGAGCGCTGGTCCGCCTTTTTGCAGCGAGACCCCTTACTGCACCCAAATCTTTCTCGCGAAGAGGTCGATTTCTCGTTAGGCAAATAGGCGACCAATTCGATTACAATGAGCAAGCGCGAACAGAATCTCTGGCAGGGTGTCGATGCTGGTGCACGGAATGCACTGAGCACGCGTAATTACCGCGCGGCATCATTCGCGAAGGAACTTTCGGAGCGAGGCATAGATGCAAGTGAACTTGCCGCTGCAGACCGGAACAAGCGCGAGGTAAAAGAGGCCTGGATTCCAGCGGTGGAAATTTTCTCGCGAAAGATTCACGCGCAACGTCACCGTGGATCTTTTGGCGAATTTGTGCGGCGCGACGAAGGCATTCTCGCGCAGATTGGCCTCTGGCCGAAGCAATGGTCGGCGGCGCGCATGTTTGCGCAGACTGCAAAAGGTTTTCACGTGCATCCGCCCAGCATTCCAGAAAATGCGACAGCGGCGGATTGGTTGCGCCGCTTGTTTGTCGATGAGCCGGACAATTATTCGTTGCGCCGTTACGACGACGAGCAATGGGACGTGATGTTTTTCCTCCAAGGCCGCGCGGAGATGATTCTGTGCGACGTCCGCGCCGGATTTCCAAAACGCATCATGCGCTTCTTTATCGATGGTGATAATCACTGCAGCAACAACAACATCGGCGTCGTCATTCCGCCCGGCGTGGCGCACGCCATTCGCGCGGAAGGCTCGGAAGACGTGATCATGGTTTACGGGACGAGCACGATTTTCCATCCCGAGTTCGAAGGCCGCATCGCGAGCGAAATCGAAACCGCGCAGCTCCCGGAATCGTGGGAAACGTTTTTAAGAAGCGAGACGTGATAAGTAAGATGTGAGAAGCGCAGGCGAGTCTTTACCAATCACTTTGTAGATGAAGCGAAGCTTCGATCCGGCTGTTTTGGAAATGATGGATCGGCCGCAACCGGTTTCACCGGAGTTAGAGCGCGACCTTGAGCGCATCCGACAACTCAATCGCTGGTTCGGCAGTCACCGCCTTGTTTTGCGCTTTATGCGTCGGTGGATCGAACCTGGTGGCCGCATGCGCATCATCGATCTTGCCACCGGATCGGGCGATATTCCGCGACTGATTGTCGATTATGCACGGAAAATTGGTGCGAATGTTGAGATCGACGCGTTAGACCAACAACCTGCCACACTCGAGATCGCAAGACGATTGAGCGTCGGTTATCCGGAAATTTCCTACCTCAGCGCAAACATTCTGGAATGCGATCCCGTCAAAGCCTACGACATCGTGCTTTGCACGCTCGTCCTTCATCATTTCACTGATGAGGACGCCGTATGTGTTCTCCGACGGTGCGCCGAACTATCTCGAAAATTTGTTCTCGTTTCTGATTTGCGGCGGGGATTTTTTCTTTGGGCCGGCGTTTATTTTTTGACTGTGCTGATTTTTCGCGAACCAATGACTCGTTACGATGCGCGACTTTCTGCGTTACGGGCCTTTTCATTCGCTGAATTGGATGACTTAGCGCGACGAGCCGGCTGGCAAGATTTCGGGCACAAAAAATTTCGCTTCGCGCGCCAAGGGATTTGGGTCGAACAGATCGACGTCTAGCTTCGCGAGGTCTGGATGAAGATTTTCAGAACAATCGCAAGCACGTCGGCCGAAAAATCGAAACGATGTCGCGTGCTGGTGCCAACCATGGGTGCTTTACACAGGGCTCATGGCGAATTGATTCGAGTTGCGCGTGAGCACGTCGGCTCCGATGGCGAAGTGGCGGTGAGCATCTTTGTGAATCCGCTACAGTTTGAACCGGGGAGCGATTACCAACAATATCCGCGTCCGGAAAAAGCCGATGAGGATTTTTGCCGGGACGCAGGAGTCGATCTTTTGTTTCGGCCGCCGGTTGGGGAAATGTATCTTGATGACCGCTCCACATTCGTGGAGGAAACCTCTTTGTCTCGCGTGCTTGAGGGCCAATTGCGCCCAGGACATTTCCGTGGTGTCTGTACGGTGGTCGCGAAACTTTTCAATGTTCTTGCGCCGGACGCAGCGGTGTTTGGCGAAAAAGACTTTCAGCAGCTTGCGATCGTTCGCCGGATCGTGCGCGATCTCAATTTCAAGATCGACATTATCGCCGTGCCGACAATTCGCGAGGACGACGGACTGGCATGCAGCTCGCGCAATCAATACTTGAACGTGGAGGAGCGAAAACAGGCGACAGTTTTGCGAAAAGCCTTGATGAAAGGCGCCGCGATGGCGGGCGACGGCGAAACGTCCGCTGCGCAAATTGTTTCGGCAGTTCGCGAGATCATCGGAAAGGCGTCGCTCGCTTGTATTGACTATGTTGATCTTGTTGACGCGGAGAGTTTGCGGCCAATCGAAGTCGTCCGGCCAAATTCGCTGCTCGCGCTTGCCGTTTTTTTCCGGAAAACTCGTTTGATCGATAATATCTGCCTGCCATGAAGGAGTACGATTTTGTTGTAATCGGCAGCGGTATCGCCGGGCTGAGTTTTGCGCTGAAAGTGGCAAAGCATGGTTCGGTTGCCGTAATTACGAAACGCAAAGGCGCCGACACCAATACGGCCTGGGCGCAAGGCGGAATCGCGTGCGTCACCAGCGATGAAGATTCCTTCGGGCTACATGTGGGCGACACGCTGGTGGCTGGCGCAGGCCTGTGTGACGAGGCGGTGGTTCGCACGGTTGTCACCGAAGGTCCGGAGCGTATCCGCGAACTGATGGAACTCGGGTTGCAGTTCGACGAGCGAGATGTTTCCGGACATCGTGAGCTCGATCTTGGCCGGGAGGGTGGCCATTCGAAGCGCCGCGTGTTGCACGTGCAAGACGCGACAGGAAAGGAGATCGAGGAGACTTTGCTGCGCGAGCTAAATCGGCAGTCACAGGTCGAGCTTTTAGAAAATCACATGGCGGTGGATTTGATCACAGCGGCCAAGCTCGGATTCGCCGCAGAAGACCGCTGCCTTGGCGTTTACGTGCTGGACGAAAAAAAAGGAGAGGTAGAAACGATCCGTTCGGATCGAATCGTGCTCGCGACCGGCGGTTGCGGCAAAGTTTATTTGTACACGACGAATCCGGATATCGCGACGGGAGATGGCGTGGCGATGGCGTGGCGAGCTGGCGCCGAGATTGCGAACATGGAATTCATCCAATTTCATCCAACCTGTCTTTTTCACGCCCAAGCCAAGTCATTTCTGATTTCGGAAGCGGTGCGCGGCGAAGGCGGAATCTTGCGCAACAACAGGGGCGAAGATTTTATGAAACGCTACGACACGCGTGGCTCGCTCGCGCCGCGCGATATCGTGGCGCGCGCGATCGACGCGGAGATCAAGCGCTCCGGCGCGAAGTGCGTGTTTCTAGATATCACGCACAAATCGCCGGAATTTATTCGCGAGCGATTCCCGCATATTTACGAGACATGCCTGCGGTTTGGCATCGACATGTCGAAGCAGCCGATTCCAGTCGTGCCGGCGGCGCATTATCAATGCGGTGGAATCAAAACGGACATGAATGGCGCAACGAGTTTGCCGGGGTTGTATGCGATTGGTGAAGTGGCGTGCACTGGGTTGCACGGAGCAAATCGTCTGGCGAGCAACTCCCTGCTGGAAGGTCTCGTGGTGGCGCATCGCGCAGCGGCCGCCTGCATGCGCGCGCGATCGAGTTCAAGACAAAGAATTTTGTTGCCCGAATGGAAATCGGGAAATGTGCAGGACGTTGATGAACTGGTCGTGATTTATCACAATTGGGACGAGATCAGACGTCTGATGTGGGATTACGTGGGAATTGTGCGAACCGACAAGCGGCTACAGCGCGCGAGCGCGCGGTTGCGAAATCTCCAGCGAGAAATTCGCGAGTTCTATTGGAATTTCAAAATATCCGTGGACCTGCTCGAGCTGCGTAATCTCGCAACGGTGGCAGCGTTGATTGTCGATTCGGCGTTGACCCGAAAAGAGAGCCGTGGTCTCCATTACACGCTGGATTATCCCGAGACGGACGATCGACAATTCAAGGGTGCGACGGTGCTCAGCCGCGGTTAAAACCCCGGATCGCAATGTGTACTCCGCCCCGTCGCGCACCGAAAATTCGTCTTGCCTAAAAGCGAGTGATCAGATAAAGGGTGGCGGTAAGTTCTGCATGAAGAGACTATTTGCGGCCTGTCTGACTCTAGCGATAGCTGCCGCAGCTAGAGCCGACGAACAATCCACTTCGCCATACGCGACGGCGGCAGACTTTGCCAAATATGCAATGAAGCTGCGCGAGCAGGCATTGCTTAAAGTTGAGCCGCAAGTCTTTGTCCCGACAAGTTCGCGCCCTGCGATGCAACGCTTCCCATGGAAAATAAATATCGTGACCACTGTGTTTTGGGTTGGAGAACAAGCCGGAGGTAACAATCCGGTGCCCAATTACAGAAGTTCCTGGGACGCGAATTGGACAGCCAATTACGGCGGATTTGATAATCCCGAGTCGTCGGCGCGACGCAGCTATATTCCGGTGGCGTTTATTCCGCGGCAGAATCCCTTCTATTGTGCGCTGCCGTACAACGATGTAACGCACGGCCAGTTTAAGCCGGAAGCGCCGCTTGTTATCCCATGGTTCAAACAGGCTTACGCGGGGCCTGGTCAATCGGTGTGCAAGGATCGCTGGATCGCCATTCGAAAGGAGAATCGCACTTGCTACGCGCAATGGGAAGATTGCGGCCCCTTTCGCACGGATCATTTCCAATACGTGTTCCAAAATGAACGGCCAAAGCCAAACCTGAATCATGGAGCCGGCCTGGATGTTTCCCCGGCCGTGCGCGATTATCTCGGGCTCGCGCCAACCGACGTGACCGATTGGCAATTTGTCGAAGTCCGCGATGTGCCTCCGGGCCCATGGCGGAGCTACGGCGAAAACAATCACTTTGTCATTGCCCGCCGCCAAACCGAGCAACGTTTGGCTGAACGAAGTTCCGGCGCAGCGAAGAAGTAGCACTTCGTCGCGAGCGCTTGAAAGGGTAATTATCTGCGGCGGCGCGACTGCACGCAGGGAAGCCGAATCAATGTCGAAGCTGGAATGACAACTCCAGCCATGCTCTCAAAGCACTCAGGCAATTTTCGGTTTTCGTCATTCCACCTCGGCCTAGCTGCCCGGCGAGGATGCCGGAGACGGAGATGGTGACGGCGATGGAGTGATAGCGGTTGGAACGCTCTCGCCTGTCGGCGGCGAGGCATGTGGCGGTTGAGCTACGGCCATGCGAATTAGCTCCGATACGGTGACAAATTTGAATCCTTTCGCCTCGAGCGCATCCAAAGTAGAAGGCATGGCTTCGATTGTTCCCGGGTGAATGTCGTGAGACAACACGATCGAGCCAGGCTGAGTCTCTTTAAGAATGCGATTGCGAACCACAACCGGACCGGGTCGCTTCCAGTCATTCGGATCCACGTCCCAAAGAATGATCTGATATCCGAATTCATCATGGATCCAACGTTTTTCGCGTGCCGTGATCGATCCATAAGGTGGCCGGAGCAAAGTCGGGCGAACACCGGTAGCGCTTTTAATTGCGTCGTCAGTTCGGCGCAGTTGGCTCCGAACAGCTTCCTCCGACATCTTAGCAAGGTTGGGATGCGACCAGCTGTGGTTTGCAATTTCGTGACCTTCCAGGGCAGCCCGCGCAACAATCTCGGGATGTTCCCCGACGTTCTCGCCAATCACGAAGAAAGTTGCTTTGATGTGGTGAGCGGCGAGCAAATCGAGCAGTTTCGGGGTAAGCGCCGCGCTTGGGCCATCGTCAAAGGTCATCGCTATGTATGGACCGTCCACATGGACTGAACTGAACGTGATACCGGACTCAGCCGCGGGGCCCCGGTTATCACGCTCCGCGTCATGCGCTGGAACTGCTGACTCCGCTCGAAACTCATGTACGATCAGTCCGGCGAGACAAAAGAGAAGCACACGGCAAACAGACATAAGCGTGATAGGGAGCGAACTGAATGCGTATCTAGCAGAGGTGGCAAGTTACGCAGGGCGCGGCCACGGAAGACGGCAGGCTGACGAATAGCACGGTGGATTTGTGCGTTGCCGCAAACAAACGATGTGCATTCAACCTTTGCGCAATTTCTCTAGTTGCGCGACGAAGGCGGCAGGTCCGCCGGGGAAATAGCCATCGTACTGCCAGACCTTTTGGCCATCGCCATTGAGCACGACGATAGTGGGAAATCCCTGAACTTGGTATTGCTGCGCGAGCTGTTGATTCTGCTTTCTCAGTTCGGGGCTTTGCGGCTTGGCCCGCGGGAAATCGAGTTCCACGAGCACGAGATTCTCGCGCGCGTAATTTTTAAAGTCCGATTGCGATAGAATCTCCCTGTCGAACTTTTTGCACCAGCCGCACCAATCGGAGCCTGTGAAATCGAGCAGTAGGAATTTATTGCTCGCCTTCGCCTCTTGCTGGGCCTTCTGGTAATCATTTAGCCACCCGGACTCGGAGCGAGCCAGCGGCGCAGATAGGAAAACAGACGCTGCGGCAGCAAAAAGAATCAAACAATAGTTTTTCACGCCGGCATCTTCAACCAGATTGCGGCGCGGCGCAAGAACGGCACACAACGCACCGTTGGTGCGGGAATCATTCCGCTGACTGTCTCCGCAGATAGCCCGGCGCACGGACGCCGGGCTATTGAACGGATTTGAGATCTAGTGCAGATGCTTCGAGACAAGCTTGGTCATCTCGAACATGCTCACCTGGCTCTTACCATTAAATACAGGCCTTAGTGAGTCATCGGCGTTGATCATGGTTCTTTTCTTTTTATCCTGGCAACCGTGCTTCTTGATGTAGTTCCAAAGCTTTTTGGTAAGCTCGGAGCGTGGTAACGGCTGCGACCCGACGATGGCAGAAAGCTTTTCGTCAGGTTGGACCGGTCTCATGAAGGCTGGATTCGGTTTGCGCTTGGAAGGTTTCTTTTTGGTTTTCGGCATGGACGCTGATTAACGTTTCCCTCGCAAGAGAGCAATACTAATTTTGAGCAAACCAAAAAAATTTTGCTAGGCCGCTCGGCGGACGGCCAGGGCCGCCATATCATCTGGCAGAGCGTGCCTGGCGTTATCTGGCGCTACTTGAGTTAATATTCCGTTGAGCAGCGCCTCGGCACTGGGCGCGGAGTGATCCAGCATTTTCTCCAAGCGTTGCGGAGTCAGAGGGCGCCGTTTGTCTTTTGCCGAGCCAAACAGACCATCTGTGTAGAGAAGAAAAGCGTCTCCTGCTTCAAAGCCGATGGCGGTTTCGGTAAATTCGGGATGTTCGATTAAACCCAATGGCGGCGCAATCGAGGGTATCGACTCCGTCGCGCCATTGTCGCGGGTGACCAGCAAGGGTGGGTGGCCCGCCCCTACGACGCTCGCGTCTCCGCTCGTAGGATCAAGGGCGACACACATCGCCGTCATAAAAGAGCGTGCGCCAAAAATACTGCGGAAATCGCTGTTCACCCTTTCCATTACCGTGGCCGGCGCGTGATGTTCCACACTGCCATGATGAAAAAGGAGTTTCGCTAGCGTGGTAAGCAATGCCGCAGCGGCCCCGTGGCCAGTTCCATCGGCGATCCAAAACAAAATCCGGCTGTCCTTCATAGGCAGCCAGCCATAGATATCACCGCCCACCTGGATTACAGGGCGATAACAGGTGGCAACTTGCCAACCGGGCAGCGCCGGCGGCTTTTGCGGAATCAGAGATTGTTGCGTCAAACGCGCAGCGGCCAGATCGCGCTCGAGATTGCGACGCCATTCTTCGAGCTCATTATTTTGCCGCTCTAATTGGCGTCGCATGGAGCGCAGTCGAAGCTGGGTCTCAATTCGTGCCCGCAATACTGCGGCATTGATTGGCTTGGTCACAAAATCATCCGCGCCAGCTTGCAAGCAGGATACCTCGCTTTCTTCACTCCCGTGCCCAGTCAACACAATCGTGGGAATCTGCGCGACTGCAGGATCGGCATCGGAGCGAAGGCGTCTTAGCACCTCGGCGCCGTTTAGCCCCGGCATATCGAAATCAAGAAGAAGAAGTGAAGGCGGCTTGGCGTGAATTAGCTGTAACGCTTTGGCCCCGTCCTCGCACTCGCGGCAGTCGTGACCAGCGGACGCCAGAAGCTGTGCCAGGATCTTGCGACTCATGGCATCGTCGTCCACGATCAAAATCTGTGCACGGGAGTTGTTCGACATCTCTCTTTAGATTCGGATGAAAACCAGTCAGTCATTGTATTCAGGTCGATCTTTGCCGAAGGGTCCCCAGGTTTGCGGCGCAAAACGATTTAGTGATTGGCAATGAGTTGGACTGCGGATAGTTTTGTGACAGCATCTTCAATTATGAAATTCTCACTGTTGCTTGCCCTGCTCACCGCCTTCTTCTTCGCCTCGTGCAGTGAAGAGCCACCGCAGCCACCCCCTCGCCATCGCGTCGCCAATTATCCGCCAAGCCGTACCGAGGAATATCCGCCGCCGCAACAGCCATTCAATCCGAATGGGCCAGTTCAGCCGACGGGGACGCCGCAGACGGAGACCGCAGCCTCGCCTCCACCGGCAGCGCCAACAAAAGTCGCCAAGGGAGATTATCCGTACGGAATACCGGTTCCTGGCAAACCTCATCTGGTGGAGAGTCCTTATTCGCCGGGCAAGTACGTCGATGTGGAGGGATTTCCGCCGGGGACGGAAGTAAAAGATCCCTACACGGACAAAATTTTTCTAGTACCGTAATTTTGCCAATGCTCGTCGCGCTGGCAAAATTCAGCTAAAAATCTTCGGATTTTTGGCATGGAGGGAGCGAAGCTGGACAACCGCGTCTTATATCCGATGCTGATGTTCGCGCGCGGATGAAGCGTTCGCTTCGGAAAAATTTCACACTTGTCTATGGAATTACGAATCAAACGGGCGTCTCGAATCGATATCGAAATTACGGTACCGGGCGACAAAAGCATTTCGCATCGCGCGGTAATCATAGCGGCCTTGTCGAATGGTGTATGCACCCTGCGTGGTTTTCTCCCGAGCGAAGATTGCATGCATACGGTAAATGCCATGCGCGCTCTGGGTATTAAGATCGAACACCCCCAGCCGGACACGCTGATCGTTCATGGAAAAAAACGCGTCCTTGCACCACCTAAAAAGGAAATCGATTGCGGAAATTCCGGCACGACCATGCGACTTCTCACTGGGTTGCTTGCCGGGCAGACATTTGAGAGCCGCCTCGTCGGTGATGCGGGGCTCTCCCGACGTCCTATGGAGCGCCTGATCGTGCCGCTTCGCGAGATGGGTGCAAATATTGTCGCAGAGGGACCGGAACAGACGCCACCACTCCGCATCCATGGCGGCTCCTTGCGTGGAATTCACTATCGACTACCCATCGCGAGCTCCCAGGTTAAGGGTGCTTTGCTGCTGGCAGGCCTCTTCGCCAAGGGGAAGACGACTGTCGAGGAACCATCACCGACGCGAAACCATACCGAGATGATGTTTGATTATTTTCTCGTTAGCACCGCAAAGGATGGAGAGAGGAGCGTCACTGTCTTCGGCGACCAGGTGCCGGAGTCCCGAGACTTTACAATTCCGGGCGATATTTCCTCGGCAGCCTTTTGGCTGGTCGCCGCGGCGGCCCAACCGCGAGGTCATCTGCTTGTGCGCGAAGTTGGCCTAAACGATACGCGAACGGCCTTACTCGGCGTGTTGCTCCGAATGGGTGCGCAAGTGCGCGAGGCAATTGACGAGGTCGATCAACTTGAACCGCGCGGAATCGTCGAGGTCACGGGGGTCCCGCTCAAAGGCACCGTTATTCAGGGCAGAGAAGTGCCGCAGCTCATTGACGAACTGCCGATCCTCGCAGTGGCGGGCGCCCTGGCAAATGGTAAGACGATTATTCGGCATGCCCAGGAATTGCGTGTGAAAGAATCCGATCGTATTGCCGCTATCGCGCATAATCTGCGCACTATGGGCGCGCAGGTCACGGAGATGAACGATGGTCTCGAAATTCATGGCCCGGCTCCTCTGCATGGGGCACGCGTAGCAAGTTTCAGCGATCATCGCGTTGCGATGGCTTTTGCCATAGCGGGTCTGTTCGCTGACGGGGAAACTATCGTTCAGGATGCCCAGTGCATTCGTGAGTCTTATCCGGGATTTGAAGCCGTCCTGGAGGAGTTCACCAATCCGAAACGGATGCAGATAAGCACGCCTGTGATCGGTTCGCTCACTCCTGCCCCAGTCGAGGAAGCGTAATTCGCGGGCCACATAGGTCATATACGCCTTACGAGGCGCATTGCATTGCCATGAAAACGATGGCTAAATTTGCCCCGCATCATGCAGTCCGCTGAGCAATCTTCCCATCGCGTCGTTGCCATCGATGGGCCGGCCGCCTCCGGAAAAAGCAGCGTCGCGCGTGAGCTTGCTCGCCGGCTTGGCTTTGCCTACGTCAATTCGGGGGCGATTTATCGAGCGATTACCTGGCATATCCTGGAAAAGGAAATAGATGTGGCAGAGAGCGATCGCGTTGCGCACGCTGTCGAATCTGCTCAGATCACTTGCTGCCTCCGAGATAACGAGTCGCGCATCATTATTGATAATGTCGATCCGAACGATTACTTGCGTGACGATCGCGTAAACGAAAGAGTTTCCCGCGTCAGCAGCATTCCGCGAGTCCGTGAAATTGTCGTCGACAAGATGCGCGAGTACGCACGGGGTCGCGACCTGGTTATTGAAGGCCGGGATATCGGCTCGGTCGTTTTTCCAGACACTGCCTACAAATTTTATGTCGATGCTTCGCCTGAGGTGCGTCTGCGCCGTCGTGCCGCGCAGGGGCAACGCGATGAAATTACGATCCGTGACCTCGCCGATTCTTCGCGGCCCGTGTCGCCGCTCGTCGTCGCCAAAGACGCCTACGTGATCGATACGTCGCACTTAACAATCGAACAAGTTGTCAAAGAGATCATCAGCCGGTTGGAACAAAGCGGCCTTCATGCTTCCGCCGCCTGATTCTTCGCGTCCACTGTTTCAATGCCGCAACACTTCGACGCCCAGGCGCTTTAACGATGAACGTCTATTACTGGCTCGGTTACAATTTCTCTCGCCTGGTTGGCCGATTGTTTTTTCGTCTCCGTGTAGTTCATCGGGAGCGCATGATTCAAAGCGGTCCGGTGATTCTCGCCATGAACCACCAGAGTTATCTCGATCCGCCCCTCGCGGGCATTGCATGCGATCGCGCGATTTATTTTTTGGCGCGGCGAACGTTGATGGATGTGCCGTTGCTTGGCTGGCTTTTGCCCAAGCTGAATGTGATTCCAGTTAATCAGGAGGGAATCGACCGCAGCGCCCTTAAGGCCCTTATTCGCGTCCTCAAGTCCGGGAATGCAGCGCTAGTTTTTCCGGAAGGCTCGCGGACGCTCGACGGTAATTTGCAGCCCGCCGAGCCGGGATTGGGGCTCGTAATTGCAAAGACGCTCGCCCCGGTTGTGCCGATGCGAATCTTTGGCGCCCATGAAGCTTTGCCGCGTGGCGGCGGTGGTTTGCACTTTGTGCCAATCACCATCGTTATTGGAGAACCGATTTTTTTTACGGCGGCCGAGGTGGAATCGCGGGAGAAGAATCTCTACAGACGACTAAGCCAGCGCGTCATGGATGCAATCGCCGCACTAGAGTTGACATGATCGGATTTGCGCGCGCAAGATCGACATCGATACTTCAAGTGTGAACTCGGCACAGCCGCCACGCGAAAAATTTCGAGCGTCTCGAGTTCCAAAGAGCGCTGTGGTGCTGATGCTTATAATCGTCGGATCAATGGCGCTGTTGGCCGTTTACGCCAATATTCAGCGTTTCCGACGTGACCGGGTCGAAACAGTCATCGTGAAACCGGCAACTTCACCAACGGCGCCGACGCATTAACTTTCGATTGATAGGCGGTGAATCCACGCCACCCCCGAATGCTCCGCCGAAAAACATTCGTGAAACCCAACACAATCCGCCGCTGAAACTTCACCAGCGGCCTCGACACATACATTCAAGTTTCACCTTCGCCATCTGCGTGGTCGCATTGACTGGTGCCTGAAGGCGTGCTCGCTTATTTGCTCAATTCGAACAATAAGAACCAATCACATTATCAATCCTGACATGAAAAATTCGTTTGCCCTGCCGCTGATCATTGCCCTGACCGCGTTTTGTTCCTGCCAAAAGCAGACAACCAAGGAAGAAATAAAAGCCATGGTCAAGCAGGAGGTGCAGCAACAATTGGCTGCGGAGCAGGACGCCCAGAAGCAACAGCAGATCGAACGGCGCCAAGCCTGGATCGAGACCCGCAAGAAGGCGCTAGAGAAAAGAAAATCAGCAGGAACGGATGCGGCGCCAGTTTCCCCACCGGGGGACTTCGCCATTCCGCCTATCCCTGGGCGCGCCGGGGTTCCGCCGCGTGGTCTTCGGCACAGTCGTTTTGCGACACCATCATCTTTGCCGGAGGCGCCAGGCGTTTCGGAAACGTCTGCGAGTCCTTCAGGAACGCCCGCCAATTCGGAATCGACATCGTCTTCGCCGACGTCTGATCAGCTGGAAAGTGCTTCGCCCGCTCCATCGCCGACATCTTCCGATGGAACGCCGCCGTAGCGGCGCGATCGTGCAGTGAAGTATTGGCGCTGCGATCAGCCGGCCCCCGGTGAAAAGGTGCTCATTTGCCAAAGCCGGGATCACGATCTCAGCTACAGGATATCATTCACATCTTTGTAAAACTCGACTGCTTAAAGCAGTCAAGTTTTCTGCCGCAGTTCTCGAATTGGCGAAACGATGCTGGCACATGCTGCCAAGGGTTCCGCTGGCAATGATGTGTGCGCGATGCAATCGGCCGTCCCCCATTGGAAAGGTGCCCATTCGCCAAAGCCGGGATCATCGATCTCAGCTACAAGATACCACTCACATGTTTGTGAAACTCGACTGTTTAAAGCAGTCAATTTCGCTCAACAAGCATTACTCCAACACTCCAACCTCCGAATGCTGCGCAGCGAGTTGTCGCGCATATTCGAGGGTGTCGATGGAATCGGCGTTTTTGTCGCGCCGGATCGCTTTGATTCTGGGAAAGCGCAGCGCGAGTCCACTGGCGTGGCGCGTGCTCGGCTGGATTGAGTTGAACGCGACCTCGAGCACGATGTCCGGTTTCACTTCACGGTACCGGCCATGATCGGCGATCGTGTTCTGTTTGAAGTGCTCGGTCAACTCCGCAATCTCCGCGTCAGTTAGTCCGCTGTACGCTTTGCCTATCGGCAAGAGCTCGCCCGTCGTTTCGTCGCGTACCGCGAATGTGTAATCACTCAGCACATTATTGCGTTTGCCATGACCAAGCTCGGCGGCGACGACCACCACATCGAGCGTTGCCAGCTCTTTCTTGAGCTTAAACCAAAACATCCCACGGGTGCCCGGCAAATAAACGCTCTCCGGGTCCTTGATCATAAGACCTTCGTTCAAGCGACGCCGAGCCTGTTGGAAAATTTCCTCGATCTCACTCGCGGAATGCGCCGACATTACTTCCGCTATCTGAAATTGTGGTGGTAATCGCAAGCCGCTAAGCCGTCCGCGACGCTCGCGCAGCGGGGTTTTCAGCAACGAGCGTCCGTTCAGCCAAAGAAGATCAAAGATGATAAAGGCGACCGGCACATCTGCCGCGACGCCATCGAACAAATCCGCGCCATCACTTTTGCGACCGAGCCGCTTTTGCAGATCGAAGAAAGTGAGTCTGCGACCTTCTTCAAAGGCGATAATTTCACCATCCACGATCAGCTCAATGCACTTGGGCCGCAGGATCCTTCCCTTCACCGAACCGTTCCCACACTGCTTCTGCTGTTGGTTCCGGAGTCGCCAGCATGCATTTGATCGGGCGAAAGATCGATAATTCCGCGCGGTGCAATTCTTTTTTTGAAGCAAGCATCGCGGTGGCGCCGATATCGCCCAGGAGCATGTTGGCTTCCTTCACTTGGTTCAACGGCATGTCGAAGGCGTGGGCGATTGCTTCTTCCACGAGCCCCTCCCGCAAGCCGATGCGCAAGTCTCCCGTGAGAATCTTGACCACGTACTGAGCCTCACGCGCGGACAGTCTCGCAAGGCGTGATCGCAGCAACTCGGTCTTCGCAATCGGGCCGCGGGTTCGATGCAATGCATCGAAGAAACTGCGGGATTCTCCGAGCGCGAACGGCTCAGGGTTAGTACGCTCCTCCAAGGCTTCGAAGGCAGTTTTGCCAGCGTCTCCGTGTCCGTGAGCAATGCGGTGGAACTCTGTGTCGCTCAATTTCGCCGCTGCCATGATTGCGCGATAGATGATCGATCCTCCCACTTGCAATGTGCGCAGGTCGCTCTGCGCAAAAGCGCGGCCTGTGAAATAAATCGCCGCGATGGGAACCTGCTCTTGATTGAGCGTGCGCAAATAATCGCCAAGCAAGCGCACCTTCTGCAGTTTTGCGGCAGCGGCGCCGATTCTTTCGCCAACCTCAGCGAATGCAAAAAATTCCGATTCGGATTGAGGAGCGCGGGCATGTTGCCCGCTATGTCCGGCATTTTGCCGGACCGCTTCACTGCGCGTTTTGCCGAAGGCTGCCGACAACATGCCCGCGCTCCACAGGCTCAGCTCCATTTGATTTTCTTCCGTGAGCGCCCAGGCCTCGATGCCGCGTTCGCGCAAATCGCGCGCAAACTCGGCGGCGAAACCATGGAGAGTAAACACGCGCCTGGGCTGCACAAGATCAACATAGCGAACCAGGTCGTTGTAATCAGCGTGGTCCGAGAGAGGAAAAGCGGCATCAACCTGATAGCGATAGACCGCGTTGGGATCTGCCGCCCAGCCACTGATCATCGCAACACGTTTGCGCGAAATTTTTTCCATCATACGCGATCGATTTGCACTGGGTGGGCAGATGAGAACCTTTCCCGCGACATTATTCACGTTGTAGCGCACGTATTTGCAAAACGATTGGCCGAGCTGCTCGTAAATGCGGGTCATCTGATAGACGGAGCCGTGCAGCATGGGCGTTAATCCAGCGCCATCGAGCGAACACAATATCTCCTGCGCCTTGCCTAACGAATAGCCGAGGAGCACTGGCACCTGGCCATCGTCGATTGTTTCGCGGCAAAAATTGACGATTTGGTCGATAACCTGTTCTGTTGGCGGAAATCGATAGCGCGGGAGGCCAAAAGTCGTCTCCATGATGAGCGTGTCGGCCTGGCGCCATTCCGCACGCTCGGCGGATTTCCCGGGACGCAGTTTGAAATCTCCTGTGTAAAGCAGCGTCTCGTCTCTCGCGAAAAGGAAAAATTGTGCCGAACCAAAAATGTGACCAGCGGGCAACAACGTTACATCGACATCATGCACGGTTCTCCGTTCGCCAAACGGCAATGCATGTTCTATGCGTGTCCCCGGTAGACGCGCCCGCATCAACCGGGCGGTGCGCTCTGAAACGATGATCTCATCATGTGGCGCGATGTGGTCGCTATGCGCGTGCGAGACGAATGCGAAATGCTTGGCGTCCCACGGGTCAAGCCACAAGTCCTGGCGCGACAAGTAAACGCCGCGCTCATATCGAACATCGATCACAGGGAAAAACTAGGCGGAAAACAGGGCAAGTGAAACCATGGGACTCATTGCGTTCCATGCGACGTGTATTGACATGCAGTACGTGAACCGGTTTCATTAGGGGATGAAATTTAAGGCGGTGGCGGCCGGGTTGATCCTTATCGCAAGCGGATTAGCGCGGGCGACGGAAGAACCCAGGATTGTCGAAAAAGTGACACCCCTTCCAGTGGCGTTGAGCAAAGATTTCCAGTTTCGAAAAACGAAACTTTTCTTTTTAGGTGAAAAAGCACCCCAACAAGCGCTGGCGGGACAGACATCGAACACTGTCAAACCGGGAGCGCTTACAGGCGGCGGCGGTGGCAGTACAGCGCCTTCCCAGAAGACAGTGACTCTTCAAGATGCGCCTATTACATTTGAGCGGCGATACCGGCTCTTCGGCGCCGTGACCCTGCTGGATGCGCGTCAACGTTTCGGCGATTACTTTGATTTCTTTTGGCGGGCAAAGCGGCCCGCCGATCTCACAGTGCGTCTCGAGTATCGCCAGGAGAAATTGCACGAACACGTCCAGGCACAGGAGATTTCCTACCGAAACGTGCGCGGCACTCATAAAACGGAATTCAAAGTCATTGGCGATGATTACCTTGATGACGGGCGAGTGATTGCGTGGCGATGTTTGTTAATCGAAAACGGGAGGATCGTGGCGGAAAACCGCTCCTACATGTGGGAGCAACATCAGATTGGCTCTCTTTGAGATATACGGCTTTCTGAGTTCTCCATTTCGAATTAATTCTTAGAGGGTCTCCTGAGATGGGCAAGTTTGACAGTGTGCCTCCCGGTCTTGTATCTTATAAAGAGAAAACGTGGAGTCATCGATTCAAGTAGGGGTAAACGGTCCAACCGTATGGGTGAAAGTAGAGGGAAGAGGTAGTTTCCTTAACAGCGGCAACCTGAAAGAATTCTCTCGCGAAATGTTGGACCGCGGTTATCGCGAGTTTGTCGTTGATCTGGCGGATTG
>WNGE01005026.1_pt1 | contig 29907 bp, 29 predicted proteins | sample 5400651 | NCBI WGS metagenome assembly WNGE01 (sample SAMN13153370, study PRJNA577476) | soil metagenome | isolation source: 60 cm soil or saprolite under grassland replicate 2 | place: USA:California | collected 2016-06-15
CCCCGATCAAGGGCGTGATCTGCAAGACGGTGGAGCGGCCCGAGCAGCAGGCGCAGCTCGCCCTCGGCTGGCAGGCGCCCAGCCTCTCGAATACCGACAGCTTCGCCCTCGACCTGGTCGCCACTATTCTCGGAGGCAGCGAGAGCTCGCGTTTGCCCAAGACCCTGCGGGACGGGGAGCGGCTCGTCTCCGGGATCAGCGTCAGCAATTCCTCCATGCAGCTCGCGGGCATCTTCTACGTGCAGGCGCAGCTCGAAGCGGCGGACGTGGCGAAAGCGAAGCAGCGCATCCTCGAGGAGCTCGCGCGACTCGAGAAGGACGGGCCCACCGAAGAAGAGCGCCAGCTCGCGGTGACCAAGGCCGAGTCGGAGCACGCCTTCGCCTACGAGACCTCCGACGGGGTGGCCGCCGCCTACGGGATTACCCAGCTCACGGGCAATCTCGACGACGAGCTGCGCTACGTGGATCGGCTCCGCGCCGTGACCAGTGAGCAGATCCGCGACGCCGCGCGCAAGTACCTGCCTCTGGCGGACTACGCCTGCATCGCCTTCGTGCCGGGAGGCAAGTGATGCGTTTCGAGCGAAGGCTGGTCCCGGCCGTGGTCGCGCTCCTCATGCTGCTCGTCCCGGTGGCCGGCGCGGCCCAGACAAGCGGGGTCACCCGCATGCGCCTGCCCAATGGCCTCACCGTGCTCGTGCGCGAGAACCGCGAGGCGCCCGTGGTCGCGTACTCGCTCATGGTAAGGATGGGCACGCGCACGGAGACGCCGGACAACGCGGGCATCTCCAACCTGCTCCAGCAGATGCTGGTGCGCGGCACCGAGAAGCTCGACGGTGAGCAGATCGCGGAGGCCGCCGATCGGATGGGCGGCGGCATCGACGCCTACGGAGACGCCGACTATTCCGAGATCACGGCCACCGCGCTCTCCCGGAACTGGCAGGAGATGCTCGAGCTGATCGGCGACTGCGTCCTGCGCCCTACCCTGCCCGACGGTACCGTCCAGGCCGTGCGCAACTTTCTCGTGCGCCAGATCCGGAACCGCGGGGACAAGCCTTTCGACGTCGCCTCGGACCGGATGCGCGCCAGCCTCTTCGGCTCGAACCCCTATGCCTGGGATCCCGTGGGGCGTCGCCAGAGCGTGGAGAAGCTCGATCGCGGCGCGCTCATCGCTTACTATCGGCGCTTCTACGTCCCCGGCCAGATCGTCCTCGCCGTGAGCGGAGACGTGAAGAGCGGGGAGGTGATGGCCCAGGTGCAGCGGATCTTCGGCACCATGGCCCCCGGCAAGGTCGAGATGCCCGCGGTGCCTGCTCCTCCTTCCATGGCCGCCTCCCGCGAAATGGTGGTGGTACCGGGCGCCCAGGCCCAGATCCTCATGGGGACGCTCGCGCCGTCGCTGACCGACCCGGATCATCCGCCCCTCAAAGTCCTCACCGCGCTGCTGGGTGGCGGCATGGCCTCGCGCTTCTTCTCCGAGCTCCGCGATCAGCAGGCTCTGGCCTATACCACCCTCGCCGTCTACCCCTCGCGGATCGACACGAGCGCCTTCGTGGCCATACTCGGAACCGCGCCCGAGAACGTGCCCAAGGCCGAGCCCGCCCTCGTCCAGCAGCTCGAGCGCATCAGGAATCAGGCGGCCAGCGATGACGAGGTGGCGGTGGCTCGTGCCTACGTGGTGGGCAGCCAGGCCATGGATCGCCGAACGAATGCCCGGCAGGCGTGGTACCTGGCGTTTTACGAGACGGCGGGGGTGGGCTACGAATTCCTGGAGCGCTATGCCGTCGCCGTCAAGAACGTCACGCCGGCCGACGTGCAGCGCGTAGCGAAGAAGTACCTGAGCGTGGTCCGCACCGTGGTGGTCCAGCCGAACTAGCCGCTCAAGCGCCCTCGAGCCGCGCGATCTTCGGAAAGACCTCGGCATCGGCCCGGCGAAGATCTTCCACGAAATCCACCTCCGTCCACGGCAGCCCCGTCACGTCGACCGCGGCCACGGGCTGACGGCCGACGATCAGATGCAGCGCGTCCTCATACTCGCAGAGTCCCTGGCTCTCCTCGCTCACGTGCTCGAGGAGGTGCACCAGATCGGGGGCGGCCGCGACGCCGCACTTGAAGAAGCCGATGCCTTCACCCACGAGGTCCCAGGCCTTGGGCATTACCTTTTTTCCGAGGGCGATCACTTGATCTCCCTCGGTGTAGATCTTTACTTCCTCCCCCGTGTCGGCGAAGCCGCGGTCGATGAGCAGGGCGTTCGGGGCCGGCGAGTCCACGAGCCGCCGCAGGAACTCCCGCGGGAACACCACGTCGGCGTCCATGATGAGGGTGGGTCCGCCGAGGATGACCTCGCGCGCCGAGAGGAGCGACAGAACCGAGCCTTTCTGGTAGGCGGGGTTGTGTACGCATTCGATGGTCATACCCGCCGGCCCGGACGCCGCGAGTGCCCTGACCTGGTCCGCGCAATGTCCGACCACGATGACCACCTGCCGCACCCCGACCGCGTGAAGGGCCTCCACCATACGCGCGAGGATGGCCCGTCCTCCTACCGGCAGGAGTGATTTCTGGGTATGATCAGTGAGGGGTGCGAGGCGGCGGGCAACACCCGCGGCCAGTATGATGGCCGTCACCGCGCGAACCTGCGCGCGGTGGAAACGTGCCCCTGAGTGACCGGACTCGATGGCTTCAAATCGGTCCAAGGGTCGCACCCGGAACGCTCCGTGTCTAGAATTTTCTAGCCGACGCCGCTCACCGCGGATAAGCTTGGGACGGACAGACGGCGCAGATGAATCGATGGAGGTGCGTGCACGGATGAGCCAGGCCTCGGCGGATACGAAGATGACAACTCTGGTCGATGTCTTCAAGCGCGATGGCTTCGTGGTGGTGCCGGGTCTGTTCGACGCGGAGGAAATGCGGCAGATCTCCGCCTGGACCGACGAGATCCAGGCCCAGCCCGAAACCCCCGGGCGCGCCATGATGTACTTCGAGCCGAGCCTGCTCCACCCGGGCCAGCGCGTCCTCCAGCGCGTGGAGAACTTCTGCCCCTTTCATCCCGGCTTCGCCGCCCTCTGCGACGGCCCCCAGCTCCGCGGCGCCGTCACCGCCCTCTTCGGCGAGCCCGCCGTGCTCTTCAAGGACAAGATCAACTTCAAGCTCCCCGGCGGCGACGGCTTCAAGCCCCACCAGGACCAGCAGGCCGGCTGGAGCACCTACGCCGATCTCTTCATCACCGCCATGGTCAGCATCGACCCCACCACCGCGGAAAACGGCTGTCTCGAGCTCTGCGCCGGCCAGCATACCCAGGGCCTCCTCGGCGGCGAGTGGACCCCCATGACCGACGCCGACATGGAGCGTCTCCACGCCCGCCCCGTCCCCACCCTGGCCGGCGACGTCGTCTTCTTCGATTCCTACACCCCCCATGCCTCCGGCCCCAACCTCACCGACGAGCGCCGCCGCGTGCTCTACATCACCTACAACCGCCGCTCCGCCGGCGATCACCGCGCGCAGTACTACGCCGACAAGCGCAAGAGCTTCCCGCCCGACATCGAGCGCGATCCCACCAAGACCTACACGTTTCGCGTCTAGCCCGGCCGTGGCCGGACGGTGGCGCTCATGGAGTTCTTGATTCCGCCCGCGGATTCTGGTACTCAAAGTAGCCGTGGAACTCAAAGGATGACCCGCCGTCTGACTCCGTGGGTAATGGCCGTCGCGCTCGCCTTCCTGTCGATCGCCTCTCCGGCCTCCGCCTACCTCGATCCGGGCACGGGAAGCATGCTCGTCTCGGCGGTGATCGGGGTGGCCGCGGCGGTGGGCTTGGCCCTCAAGATGTTCTGGTACCGGATCGTCGGCCTGTTCCGAGGCAAGAAAGGTGGCACGCCGCCGGGAACGGCCGACGGCGCCTCTCACGCGAAAGAGTAAAGCGCCCCGCCGTCGCACGACCCCATGAAGGTGTGGCAGGACTGGCGCGATTACCGCCGCTTCCAGAATCTCCCGTCGCCCGACCGCAACATCGTGTTCTACTCGGAGACTCATCAGGACTGGCATCACCTCCAGCCCCTCGTTGATTTCCTGATCGACCGGCTCGCCCGCACGGTGTGCCACATCACGTCGGAGCCGACGGTGCCCCTGCCCACGCGGCGGGGGGCGGGGCTTCACACCTTCCGGATCCGCTCGAGCGTGCTCTGCACCTGGCTCTTTCAGACCCTCAAGGCCGACGTGATGGTCCTCACCATGCTCGATCTCCACAACTTCCAGCTCAAGCGATCGGTGCATCCCGTGCACTATTGTTACGTGTTCCACAGCATGGGCAGCACGCACATGGTGGACCACGAGAACTCCTACGACCACTACGAGAGTCTCCTGTGCACGGGCCCCCACCACGTGGCGGAGCTTCGCCGGCGCGAAGAGCTCAAGGGCCTGCCGCCCAAGCACATCTTTCCCTACGGCTATCCGAGGCTCGAGCGCCTCGTCGAAGTCGCCGCCGCCCATCCCAAGGATCCGTCGGCCCCCACCACTGTGCTCCTTGCCCCGACATGGGGGGAGCAGTCGACCCTCCACGTCTGCGGTGAGCCGCTCATCGCGGCCTTGCTCGGGGCCGGCCTCCGCGTCATCCTCCGCCCGCACTATCAGACGGCGCGCCTCGCCCCGCGTCTCGTCGACGGTCTGGTGGCAAGGTTCAAGACGCACCCGCAGTTCCGTCACGTGGACAGGATGGACGAGAGCGCGTCCCTCTTCGAGTCCGATCTCTTGATCAGCGACTGGTCGGCCATGGCCATCGAGTACGCTCTGGGCTTCGGCAAGCCCGTGCTCTTCGTCGACGTCCCGCCGCGGGTGCGGAACCCGAAGTACGAGGAGCTCGGCCTGGAGCCGATGGAGATGCGCATCCGGCGCGAGCTCGGAGCCATCCTCCCTCTCGACCGCATCGCCGAGGCGCCCACGTACGTGGCGGAGCTGTTGCGAGGCGGGCGGGGATTCCGCGAGCGTAGCGCGGCGCTCCGGGAGACGTGGACGTTCAATTTCGGGAAAAGCGTGGAGGCGGGGGCACGGGAGATCGCCCGGATCGCCGCCGAGCAGGCAGGCATCGGCGCCCTGGGCACGCCGCTCGGGGCGGGACACCCGTCGGGCGCGCGGTAGTGGCCGCCCGCCGGCGGCTGCTCCGCTGGGGAAGCTGGTTCGCCCTCGTCAATGCGGGTCTCCTCGCACTCGTCGGCCTCCGCTATCTCTGGTATTACGCCGTGGTCGGCCCCTCCGTCGCCTGGATCTACGCCCTCCTCGCCTTCGTGGGCCAGATGGCCGTTTTCGCTTTTATCCCTTTTCTCCTGCTCGTCCCCGTGGTCCTCCTCATCCCGTGGCCGCGGGTCGTCGTACCGCTCGGCGTCTTCCTCGGGAGCACGGTCCTGAGCTTCCTCGTGCTCGACAGCCTCCTCTTCGCCGACAACCGCTATCACCTGAGCGTGCTCACCTTCCGCCTGCTCGCACCGCAGACGTGGGCGTTCCTCGCCCTCTACTTCGTCATGGGCGCGGCCATCGAGGGCATGCTGGCGCTGTGGGTGTGGAAGCGCACCGCGGAGGCGCCGAGGCAGCGGATCGGGCGCTATCTCGCCCTCGGCATCGTGACCTGCTTCGTGGCCAGCCACCTGATCCATTTCTGGGCGGAGGCGCACTACTACGTGCCCGTCACCTCGTTCACGCGCTACCTGCCCCTCTATTTTCCGCTCAAGGACTCGCGGAAGCTCGCGAGGCTCGGTTTCGTCGATCAGGCCCGCGCGCGGGAGCGAAACCTGGTGGCCGCGCTCGGTCGGCCCCCCGGCGGCGAGCTACGCTACCCGCGGTCGCCCCTCAGTTGCGAGCCGCGCCGGCCCCTCCTCAATGTCCTGCTCATCGTGGTCGACGCGATGCGCGCGGACTCTCTGGCCCCCGCTCTCGCTCCGCGCATGGCCGGCTTCGCCGAGGGCGCGCTACGCTTCGATGGGCACGTGAGCGGCGGCAACTCATCACGGGCGGGTATGTTCTCCATCTTCTACAGCCTCCCCGCCAGCTACTGGGAGGCCTTCGCCGACGACCATCGACCGCCCGTGGTCATGGATCTCTTCCGGCAGTACGGGTACGAGCTCGGCCTCTTCGCCAGCTCCCCCGTCTATAGCTGGGTGGTCGGGCTGGATCGTACGGCCCTCGCCCGCGTGCCGAACCTGCGTCAGGAAACGAAGTCTCCCTATCCGGGGTCGAGCGGAAGAGACCGCACCCTGACCGACGAGTGGTTCCCATGGCTCGACGGCCGGGATCCGTCGCGGCCCTTCTTCGGCTTCCTCTACTACGACGCGGTGGCCGCCAATCAGCCCATCCCCGATCTGCCCTCGCCCCCGGTTTCTGCGGATGCTCCGGAGCAGGCGCGGAGATACGCGCGCTACCTGAGCAATGTCCGTTACGTGGACGCGCTGGTGGGCCGGGTCCTGGACGACCTGGAGCGCCGGAAGCTCCTCGACAGCACCGTGGTCATCATCACGTCCGATCACGGCACGGAGTTCAACGAGAACGGGCAGGGCTTCAGCGGACACGGCACCTCGTTCAGCGCCTATCAGTTGCGCACGCCCTTCGTGCTGCGCTGGCCCGGGCGGTCGCCGGAACGGATCTCGCGCCGCACTTCTCACAATGACATCGCGCCGACCCTTCTCACCGAGCTCTTTGGCTGCACTAATCCCCCCGCCGACTATGCGAGCGGACAGAGCCTCTTCTCCAATGCGCAGTGGGAGTGGCTCGTCACCCTCAGCCACAACGACTTCGCCTTGCTCGAGCCCGACCAGGTCACCATCGTCTACCCGTCGGGCAACGAGGTCCGCGACCAAGACTATCGCCTGATCCAGCATCCCAGGCTCTCGCGCGACAGGCTGCGGGCGGCCATGCAGGAGATGAGCCGGTTCTTCAACTAGCGGCAGCCGCGCTCCTCCTTCTCATCTGCGCCGGCGCCTCGACCGTCTCGGCGGAAGAGATCACGGGCGAGCGGATCCGCATCACGACCGGCCAACTCGACCTTGTCTTCTCTCTCGACGGCGCGAGCCCGGTGATCTGGCGGGCATGCCATCCCTCGTGCTCGTTTACCAAGGCAACGGCGGGCTCGGTCGGGTTCACGAGCGAGCAGGATCCACCCCAGGCGCGCCTGGAGCTGGGGGAAGCCGTGGGGGGACTCGACCTTCAGCGCCTGCGCTTCACCGCCGATCTCACGGAGGATCCGCGGGCGCGAATCGTGACGTTCCAGGCCGATCTGCCCGTCGACGGCCTCCGCCTCGTCAAGTCGTTCGCCGTCTCCAGGGAAGGCTATGAGGTCGTGCTGACGGTGCGGCTGCTGGGACCAAATGCCGCCGCGTTCATGGCGGGCCGCCGGCTCGATCTGGAGCTCGGGGCGGGCCGGGGCCTCTTCCCACCTCCGGCCCCGGGCTTCGCCGCCATGCTCGATCGCGTGCAGAGAGTCCTCGTGAGCCCAGACGGCATTCACGCGCTCGGCGACGATCCCGGGAAACCCACGCCGTTCCGTCTGGGAGAATGGGGAGGGATTCGCAGCCGCTTCTGGGCCATCCTCCTGCAGGCCGACGGCGCCGGCTCCCTCGAGCCGCGACCCGGCGAAGGCCTCCGGCTCGTCTCCGCAGTCGAGCCGGGACACCTGACCTGGCGTTACACGTTTTACTCCGGGCCCGTGGAGCCGCGCGCCTTGACCGCGGCAGACCCTGAGCTGGGCCGGCTGTTCCTGTCCGGGCTCTGGTTCTGGCTCCGCGCGCTGAGCTTCGGGCTTCTCTACCTGCTGCGGGGACTCACGGCGATCCTCGGCAATCACGGCCTCGCCATCATCGCCCTCGCGGCCTGCGTCAAGCTTCTGCTCCTTCCCCTCACGAAGATCGCGGAGCGGCTTCAGGAGCAGGTCAATGCCACCCAGGCCCGGCTCCAGCCCGGCATCGACGCCATCAACGCCGCCCACCGCGGGGAGGAGCGCGCGCGTCGCACCCTCGCCCTGTATCGTGAGGCGGGGGTGCACCCCTTCTATACTCTTCGAAGCCTCGTCGGCTTCCTCATACAGCTCCCGGTGTTCATCGCCGTCTTCGACATGCTCGCGGAGGACTTCGATCTCCACGGCGTGGGGTTTCTCTGGATACGTGACCTGTCGCGGCCGGACGAGCTCTGGCGGCTGCCCGCGTGCCTGCCCTTCTTCGGATGCCACCTCAACCTGCTGCCCTTCCTGATGAGCGGCATCTCGATCGCGGCCGTGCGGCGCGCCCACTCGCCCAATCTCACGCCGGCCCTCGTACGCAGGCAGCGGAGAAACCTGACGGGCCTCGCCCTCGCCTTCTTCCTGCTCTTCTACACCTTCCCCGCGAGCATGGTGCTGTACTGGACGTCCACCAACTCCGTCCAGCTCATCAGCCAGGAATTGGGACGGCTGACCCGACGCCTCCGGTCGAGGGAGACCGAGCCACCCGCATGAGGCGAGCCGGGGGGGCTAGCCTTCGAGGATTTCCGGAAACTCCCTGATGATCCGGTGCGGGAGCACCGCGGCGTCAGGCGGCAGCCCTGTTCTTTCGCGATCGAGCCAGATGCCGCGAAGCCCCAGTCGCTGGGGGGCGGCCACGTCCCACTCGAAGTGGTCGCCCACCATCCACGCCTCGCTCGCGGGAACGTCGAGGCGCTCGAGCACGTGGCGGTAGACGGCCTCTTCCGGCTTGCCCGCGCCGAATTCGCCTTCGATCTGGATCACCTCGAAGAAGCGGGCGAGGTCGTAGCGCTCGATCTTGCGACGCTGCTGCGTCTTGTCCCCGTTGGTGACGAGGGCCATGGTCACCCCGCTGTCGCGCAGCCGGCCCAGCGTCTCGACGGTACCGGGGAAGAGGCACATGACCTCCCAGCGTCGCGCCGCGAAATCCTCGGCGATGGCGGCGGCGAGAACCTCGTTGGGGGCACCCAGCCTCTCGAAGCCGTGGGCGACGATCTTGGTCCAGGCGCCCAGCATGTTGACACGTTCGCGACGGTGGCGCTCCGGATCGTCCCAGAACCAGCGCCGCGCCGTGCGGACCGACTCGACCAGCGAGGCCGGGTCCACCCCCGCGGGGGCGGCGACGGTCCGGCAGGCCGCCGTCCAGCAGTCGTCCACGCCACCCGAGTAGTCGAGCAGCGTGTCGTCCAGATCCACGAGGAGGGTTTTCATGCCTCGGTGGGGGCGGCCTCCGTGGGCGCGGAAAAGGGCGGCAGCTCGGGACGGCACACCGCACGGAAGTTGCACCAGCGGCAAATGCGCAGCTCCTCTGTCTTCTCGAAGTTCGCCTCTTCCGCGAGGTTCCGCTCGGGATCTTTCAGGTAGGCCTTCATGGAGCGGACGGACAGCCGGATGTGCTCGCGGACCCGGTCGAGGCTCACCTCGTCCCACGGATGCGCGGTGACCTTGCCCTCGCGCAAATTCACCTCGAGGAGGTCGACCCGCGAGAGCTCCACGTGCATCATCTCGAGCGCGTACATGGCATAGCCACCCAGCTGGAGGCCTGCCCCCTCGCCATTGCCGCCGGTCTTCCAGTCCACGAGCTGCAGGCGATCCGCCTGATTCCAGTAGCCGAAGTCCGGCGCGGAAAAGAGGCGCGTGCCCTCGAAGGGGAAGGAGCCGAGGTCCTCGATGAAGGACCAGCGCTCCGTGGGCGTCCGCTTGATGTCCTCGAGGAGGGGCAGCCGGTGGAAGTTGCGCAGGCAGCGAACGATATGATCGCGGAGGGCCTGCCACTCCGCGTCGCGTATGGGCACGCCGTACTCGTGCTCGAAGAGCCCGGTCCGCTTCGGCTGCTCGCGGTAGATACCGTCCCGCGAGCCGCGCCACTCGAGGCGCATCTGGCGCACGGTGTCCTCGATGAGGGCCGTCTCCGACAGGGCATGGCCATCGCGCATGGCGAGGAGCGCCCGCTCGATCGTCTCGTGCACGAGACGCCCCGCCCACATCTGCCGGGTGCCCAGCTTCTTGAGGACGTAGAGCCGACGCACGAGCGGGTCGGCATCCGCGTCCCAGCCGCCCCAGGCGCCGTAGTACTGGTAGAAGTAGCGGCGACGGCACTCCTTGAAGACGTTGTCGCGGGTGCGGGACCAGGAAAACTCGTTGACGAGGTCGGCCACGCTACGAGTCTATCAGGTCGCTCGCGAAGCGGGATTGGATTGACAGTCGCCCGGGGTCAACCTAGACTCCCATCCGCGACCCCACCGGGTCGAGGTAACCTCACGCCGCCGAGGCGGCAAGGAGACATCCACATGAGCGAGACGACCTCGGGACTGACGCGCCGGGACGTGATCAAGGCGGGAGGCGCCGCCACCCTCGCCGGCTACGCGGTCGGCGTGGAGAAGGCGCTGGCCCAGGCGATCAAGACCGATACCAGCGGCATCATGGCCGGCGACTTCGAGGTGGCGATCGGCAGCTACAACATGCCGGTCTACGAGGCGCGGCCCGCGTCGGGAGGCCCCGCGCCCATCGTGGTGTGCATCTCGGAGGTCTGGGGCGTCCACGAGTGGGTGCGCGACGTGACCCGGCGCTTCGCCAAGGCCGGCTACTACGCGGTCGCCCCCGAGCTCTTCAAGCGCGAGGGCGGGGTCGCTCAGCTCCCCAATATCCAGGACATCCTCAAGATCGTCCTCGCCGTGCCGCGCAAGCAGCTGCTGGGCGATGTGGCGGCGACGGTGGACTGGGCGAAGAAGCGCCCCGGCGCGCGCGCCGACCGCGCCGGCGTCACCGGTCACTGCTGGGGCGGCTCGACGGTCTATCAGGTCGCCGCGACCAATCCGGACATGAAGGCGGCGGTGGTGTGGTACGGCGCGCCCGCACGTCCCTATCCCGACCAGCCGAACCCCGTGACGGGCTTCGACGTGGCCAAGGACATCAAGATTCCCATGCTCGGCCTCTTCGGCGAGACCGACACCGGCCCCGCGCCCGCCGAGGCCCGGAAGATGTTCGACATGCTGAAGCAGGTGAACCCCGCCGACGAGATCGTGGTCTATCCGGGCGCCGGCCACGCCTTCTTCGCCGACTACCGACCCTCGTACAACGCGGCCGCGTCCGCCGATGCGTGGAAGCGCTGCACGGGCTGGTTCGACAAGTACCTCAAGGCCTGAGCGACGCCGCTCAGAGGAGGCCGCATGCCATTCGTCAACATCCGCATCTATGAAGGCTGGGGCAAGGAGCGGAAGGACGAGATCGCCAAGCGCGTGACGGGCGCCATCACCGATGTCACCGGCCTGCCCAAGGAAGCGGTGTGGGTGGTGATCGAGGAGGTCAAGCCCAACGACTGGTACGCGGCGGGCAAGCCGGGGGAGCCGATCAAGAAGTGACGGTCGAGATTCGCGACCCACGCTTCACCTCTGTGGTGGGCCCGAAGGTCGAGTTCGAAAAGATAGCCGGCGACTGTCTCTTCACGGAGGGACCGCTCTGGCATCCTTCGGGCAAGTACCTCTTGTGGAGCGATATGCCGGGCGACCACCTCCGCCGCTGGTCGGCGAAAGACGGCGTCACGACGTTTCGCAAGCCGTGCCACAAGTCCAACGGTCTCACGTGGGATCGGCAGGGCCGTCTCCTCGCCTGCGAGCACGCCTCGAGCCAGGTGTCGCGCACCGAGCCGGACGGCCGTATCACGTCGGTGGCCACGCACTACGAAGGCAAGCAGCTCAACAGCCCCAACGACATCGTGTGCGCGGCCGACGGCGGGATCTACTTCAGCGACCCGCCGTACGGCCGCGCGGAGTTTTACGGGGTGAAGCGCGAGCAGGAGCTGGCATTCCAGGGAGTGTTCCGCGCAGGCAGCGATCCGAAGCGCCCTACCCTCCTCGTGGACGATTTCGACCGCCCCAACGGTCTCTGCTTCTCGCTCGACGGCCGGCGGCTCTTCGTCAATGACACGGCCCGCCAGCACATCCGCCGCTTCGACGTGCAGCCCGACGGCGGGCTCGCGGGAGGCAGGGTGTGGGCAGAGACGAAAGGCGAGGGCGCGGGCGCTCCCGACGGCATGAAGATCGACTCTGCGGGCCACCTGTACTGCACCGGGCCCGGCGGCATCCACGTCTTCACACCCGAGGGCATATGCCTCGGCGTGGTTCGCGTGCCCGAGCGCACGGCCAACTTCGCCTGGGGCGACGACGACTGCAGAAGCCTCTATATCACCGCGTCCACCTCCGTGTACCGGATCCGGACCCTGGTGCCCGGATTGCCCGCTCTCTAGAGAGGCCGCCCCCGCCTGTCCGTGATGCAGGGCGGGCGCTTCGTGACCAGGAACTTCTAAAGGAGAGTCGACATGAAGATTCGCGCACTGACAGTGCTGTTGGCTGCGATCCTCGCCCTGCCCATGGCCGCCGAAGCCCAGAAGCCGATCAAGGTCGGCATGCCCATCCCCCTCTCGGGGCCGCCCGCCCTGTTCGGCGAGCCCGCCTCCAAGGGCGCGCAGATGTACGTGGACGAGATCAATGCCAAGGGCGGCGTCCTCGGCCGAAAGATCGAGCTGGTCATCCGCGACTCCAAGGCCGACGCGAACGAAGCGGTGCGGGTCGCGCGCGAGCTGATCCTCAAGGAGAACGTGGACTTCCTCGTGGGCACCCTCACCTCCGCCGAGGGCCCCGCCGTGTCCGTGGTGGCCAAGGAGAACAAGATCGTCTTCATCGCGCCGATTCCCAAGACGGACCAGCTCACCGCCGCCGACAAGCTCCATCCCTACGTCTTCCGCGTGGCCGCGAACACGACCATGGAGGGTCGGAGCGCGGCGGAGATCGTGGCCAAGTGGCCCGTGACCAAAATCGCCACCATCGCCTTCGACTACGCCTACGGCCAGGACGTGACCAAGGCCTTCGTGGAGCACATCAAGAAGCTCAAGCCGAGCGTGGAGATCGTGGACCAGCAGTGGCCGAAGCTCGGTGAGCAGGACTACAACCCGTTCATCAATGCCCAGATGGCCAAGAAGCCCGAGGCGGTGGTGTCGTCCATCTGGGGCGGCTTCTTCGTCACCTTCTCCAAGCAGGCCAAGGCCCTCGGCTACTTCGATGCCGTCAAGTACAACTTCATCGGCCTCGGCGAGGCGGGCTCGCCCGAGACGACCAAGTCGATGGGGGCCGACTACCCCGTGGGCATCTGGGGCAATTCCTACGACGCCTTCTACTGGGACGAGTCCTCGCCCGCCCACCGTGACTACACCGCGCGTATCTCGAAGTTCCTCAAGGACGAGTATCCGTCTTCGTGGGCCGTGCAGGGCTACATCGGCATGCAGTTCCTCGTCGAGGCGATCAAGAAGGCGAACAGCGCGGACTCCGAAAAGGTCTCCAAAGCCCTCCTCGGCCTGAGCGTGGACACGCCGGTGGGCAAGCTCACCATCCGCGAGAAGGATCATCAGGCCAATCGCGGTCAGCTCTACGGCAAGACGGTCAAGGACGCGAAGTATCCCTTCCCGATCATGAAGCCCGTGACCTACGTGGATCCGACCAAGTTCATGGACTAGCGATCTTCCCCTCACCCTACCCTCTCCCCCGCGACGGGGGAGAGAGAATCGTGAACCCTCTCCCCTTAGGGGAGAGGGCAGGGTGAGGGGGGATCGCCCTCGATGCCCGATCTGTCCTTCGTCTTCGCCCAGTCGATCAGCGGCCTCACCGCCGCCATGTTCCTTTTCCTCATCGCCTCCGGGCTGTCCCTCATCTTCGGCGTCCTGCGCGTGCTGAACTTCGCTCACGGCACCTTCTATATGCTGGGCGCGTACTCGGCGTATCAGGTCGTCCAGTGGCTGGGCACGGGACCCGTGAACTTCTGGATCGCCGCCCTCGGCGCCGCCCTCGCCGTGGCCCTGCTCGGGGGCATCGTGGAGCGCTTCCTCTTCCAGAGGCTCTACGGCAAGGAGGAGCTCTACCAGCTCCTCTTCACGTATGCGCTGGTTCTCATCCTCGGTGATGTCGCCAAGATCATCTGGGGGACCCAGCAGAAGTCGATCAGCCGGCCTCCCGGCCTCACCGGCGCCATGAGCGTGCTGGGCGCGACCATCCCGTACTACAACTTGTTCATCATCCTCCTCGGTCCCGCCATCGCCCTCGGCTTCTGGTTCGCGCTCCAGCGTACGCGGGTCGGCCGCTTCATCCGGGCCGCCGCCCTGGACCGGGAGACCCTGGGTGCCCTCGGAGTCAACGTGAACGCGCTCTACACCGGCGTCTTCGTCCTCGCGTCATTCCTCGGCGGTCTGGGCGGCGCCCTCATCACGCCGATGCGCGCCATCGTACCGGGGATGGACACGGAGGTGATCGTCGAGGCGTTCGTGGTTGTGGTCATCGGCGGGCTCGGGTCGTTCTGGGGAACCTTTCTCGGCGCCCTCATTTACGGCCAGGTCCTGTCCTTTGGCATCCTCTTCTTTCCGCGCTTCTCCATCTTTTCCATCTTCGCCCTCATGGCCGCGGTGCTCATCATCCGACCCTGGGGCCTCCTCGGTCGCCCCCTTAAATGACCACGAGAATGGCCTCGCGGAATGATCTCCCCGAACGCCAGGCGCCGGAGGCTCTGCGCAGGCGCCTCGGCGGGCACATCAGCATGGTCTGCCCGAACGCCGGGCGCCGGAGGCCCTGCGCAGGCGCCTCGGCGGCGATATCAGAATGACGGCCACCACCAGGAAAATCCCGTGGGCGCTGCTGGTGGTCGTGGCCGCGCTGTTCGTGCCGGCCGGGGGATCGCGCTACTACACCTTTCTCGCCAACGACGTCATCATCTGGGCGCTCTTCGCCACCAGTCTCAACCTGCTCGTGGGCTACACGGGCCTCGTCTCCTTCGGGCACGCCGCGTACTTCGGCATCGGCGCCTACGCCACGGGCATCCTCATGAAGAAGGTCGGCGTGTCCTTTCTCCTCGCCTTCCCCGCCGCGGGTATCATCGCCGGACTGTTCGCCCTCGTCTTCGGCTTCTTCTGCGTACGGCTGACACGCATCTACTTCGCCATGCTGACCCTCGCCTTCGCCCAGATCGTCTGGGCGATCTGCTTCAAGTGGAACGAAGTCACGGGGGGGGAGCAGGGCATGCCGGAGATTCCCTACCCGGACTTCGGCTGGATCGACCGCGTGGCGGCCTTTCTCCCCTTCCTCGGCGGCTACCGCACGCCGCATCGTCGGCTCGCCCTTCGGGCGCATGCTCGCTACCATCCGGGAAAACCCGGAGCGCGCCGAGTTCATCGGAGTCAACGTGCGCCGCTACGAGCTGGCGGCCTTCGTCCTCGCGGGCGGCTTCGCGGGGCTGGCCGGAGGCCTCTTCGGCATCTTCAACCGCGGCGTGTTCCCTGACTTCGCCTACTGGACCAAATCCTCCGAGGTCTTGATCATGACCCTCCTCGGCGGCATGGGCGCGTTCTTCGGCCCCGCCCTCGGCGCGGTCGTGTTGATCTGGCTCAACCAGCAGATCGTCTCCTACACCGAGTACTGGCCGCTCGTCCTCGGCACCATCCTGGTGGTGCTGCTCTTCGTCTTCCCCGGAGGTATCGCGGGGACGCTCATGGCCCTCCGGCAGCGGGTGAGGAGAGGGACGGCGCGTGCTTGACGTCACGGGGCTGCGCAAGAGCTTCGGCGGCTTCCAAGCCGTGAGCGGGGTCAGCTTCACCGTGCCGCGGGGATCCATCAGCGCCATCATCGGTCCCAACGGCGCGGGGAAGACCACCCTCTTCAACCTCATCACCGGCCACCTCCAACCCGACGCGGGCAGCGTGCGCTTCAACGAGCGCGAGGTGACGGGCATCGCTCCTCACGATCTCTGCCGTCTGGGCATGGGCCGCTCCTTCCAGCGGACCAATATCTTTCCGAAGCTGACGGTGTTCGAGAATATCCAGGCCGCCTATCTCTCGCACCGGGGGCGCGGCTGGAACCTCTTTACTCCCGTGGAGCGCCTGTACCGCGATGAGACCCAGGCCCTCCTCGCCTCGGTGGGTCTTCTCGACAAGGCGGATGAGGTGGCGGGCTTTCTCTCTCACGGCAACCAGAAGCAGATCGAGCTGGGCATCGCCCTCGCCCTCGAGCCGGAGATCCTCCTCCTCGACGAGCCGACGGCGGGCATGTCGGCCCAGGAGACGCGCGAGTCCATACAGCTCATCGAGCGCATCGGGCGCGAGCGCGGGCTGACCCTGCTCTTCACCGAGCACGACATGGCAGTGGTCTTCGCCATCGCCCATCGCATCACCGTGCTCCACCAGGGACAGGTCATCGCCGACGGTGCCCCCGACGAAGTCCGCCGGCACCCCGACGTGCGTCGGGTCTATCTCGGAGAGCGGCGATGACGGGGGGGCCCATCCTCGCCGTGGCGGACGTCTACACGTTCTACGGTCTTTCCCAGGTGCTCTTCGGCGTGTCCCTCGAAGTCGCCGCGGGCGAATGCGTCTGCCTCCTCGGGCGCAACGGCGTGGGCAAGACCACGACCATGCGCAGCATCATGGGGCTGACGCCGCCGCGCGCGGGCCGGGTGATGTGGAAGGGGCGCGACGTGAGGGGGCGGCCCCCCTACCAGATCGCGGATCTCGGCATCGGCTTCGTGCCCGAGGACCGGCGCATCTTCGCCGATCTCACCGTGTGGGAAAACCTCGACGTGGCGACGCGCCGCCGCGGCGGAGGGTCCGCGTGGACCCTCGAGCGCGTCTTCGATCTCTTCCCGAAGCTCCGCGAGCTCGTGGACAGGCAGGGCGGCTTCCTCTCCGGCGGCGAGCAGCAGATGCTCACTATCGCGCGCACCCTCATGGGTAACCCCGAGCTCCTCCTCCTCGACGAGCCCTCGGAAGGCCTGGCCCCGCTCGTGGTGGATCACCTGAAAGAGCAGATCGCGCGCCTCAAGAAGGAGGGCCTGACCATCCTCCTCGCCGAGCAGAATGTGGACTTCTGTCTCGATCTCGCCGACCGCGTGTACGTGCTCGAGAAGGGGCATATCCGCTACCAGGGCACCGCGGGCGCTTTCCGCGAGGACGAGTCCATCCGCGCCCAATACCTCGCGCTCTGATTTTCTGATAGGGTGGGGCCATGGCGACCTTCATCCTCACCTGCCCCTGTTGCCACGGCCGGCTCACCATCGACCCGAAGCTCGAGGCGGTGGTGGCCCACGAGCCGCCGCCGCGGGCGAAGTCGGGCCTCGGTCTGGGCGAGGCCATTTCCTCGCTCGAGGGCGAGGCGGCCAAGCGCGAAGAGCGCTTCCGCGACCAGATGAAAGCCGAGCAGAACAAGTCAAAGGTGCTCGACGCCAAGCTTCAGCAGGCGCTCAAGAAGGCCAAGGACGATCCGACCAAGCCGCTGAACCCGATGGACATGGATTGAGCGCGCTCGTCGCCCCTCCCGTGTTCGGATCGTAGGGACGCCTGACCATCTCGCCCACGGTCAACATGCCGGAGGCATGTTGAGGATGAAAGACAACCTGACCTCCGCCATCCTCAAGAGCGTCAGCCGCTCCTTCTACCTCTCCCTGGCCGTCCTGCCTTCGGCGGTCAGGCCCGCCATCGCCCTCGCCTATCTCCTCGCCCGCGCCGCCGACACCATCGCCGACACGCGCCTCATCGATCGCCGCCTGCGCATCACCCATCTCCTCGCGCTGCGCAGCGAGCTCGACGTGGCCGTGGCGGGCCGCCTCGACGCCATGGTGGCGGCCACGCGCGGGCCCCAATCGCTCGCGGCCGAGCGCGCGCTGCTCGAGCGATTGCCCGACTGTCTCACCGCCTACCGCGCCCTCCTCCCCGACGACCGCCGCCGCGTGCGCGGCGTGCTCGAGACGATCATCGAGGGTATGACCGAGGATCTCACCCGCTTCCCGGGCGAAGATGAGGGCGGGCTGGCCGCCCTCGAGACGCGCGCCGACCTCGATCGCTACACCTACCTCGTCGCGGGCTGCGTGGGCGAGTTCTGGACGGACGTGCACGTGGCGCACCGGCCGCGCCTGCGCCACTGGGACCTGGAGAAGATGACCGCCCTCGGCATCCGCTTCGGCAAAGCGCTTCAGCTGACCAATGTGCTTCGAGACATTCCGCGGGATCTCCGTCAGGGGCGCTGCTATCTGCCCAGCCACGACCTCGCCCTCCTCGGCCTCGAGCCGAAGGACCTGCTCGATCCCAAGGTCGGGCCGCAGCTCCGTCCTCTCCTCGTCGAGTTGCTCAATGTCGCCCTCGACCACTACGAGGCGGGATGGCGATACACCTTCGCCATACCGAAGAGAGAAACGCGCATGCGCCTCGCCTGCGCGTGGCCGCTCTTGATCGGCCTGCGCACCCTCGATCTCCTCGCCCAAGCGCCCAATTGGCTCGACCCGGAGGTCGTCCTCAAGGTGCCGCGCATCCGCGTCTACGGCATGATGGCGCAGTCGGTAGCCACGGTCTGGTCCACCCGCGCCCTCGCCCGCAAGGCGCGCCAGCTTCGAGAGCGCATCCAACTATGATCCAGATCATCCAGGTGGACGCGTTCACCGAGCGCCCGTTCGCGGGCAATCCCGCCGCGGTAGTCCTGGACGCCCACGGCCTCTCCGACGCGCAGATGCAGTCGATAGCCTCCGAGATGCGCGTGGCGGGGACGGCCTTCCTCATGCCGGCCGGCCGCCCCGACTGCCAATGGCGCCTGCGCTGGTTCACTCCCACCCGCGAGATCGCGTATTCGGGCCACACCACGCTGTCCGCCGTCCACGCTCTCCTCGAGGCCGGGCATCTCCGCGGCGACCACGCCGTCTTCGACACGCTGAGCGGCCCGCTCAAGGTGAGCGTCGTCGCGGGCCAGTCGCGTCGGCTCATCTGGCTCGAGCCCAAGGTGCCGGAGCTCCAACCCTTCATGGGCCAGCTCGCCCACGTGCGGGAAGCGCTCGGGCTTTCCGCCGCCGCGGGATGGGCGCCCGCGGTGACCACGCCGGATCACGATCTGCTGGTACCCGCGCCCGGCCTTGATCTGCTCACGTCGCTGCGGCCGAACCTGCAAGCCCTGAGCGAAGTGGCGACGCACGCAGGTTTGCGCGGCGTCTGTCTCGTCTCGCGCGAAGCGCGGGACGCCGACTCCGCGACGCACAGCCGCTTCTTCGCTCCGCATTTCGGCATCCCCGAGGACATCGTGACGGGCTCGGTCCACTCCTCGATCGGCGTCTGGCTCTTCAAGGCCGGCCTCCTCCACGCCGACGGCGCTCTCATCGCCTTCACCGCCGAGCAGGGCGATAGCCTCGGTCGGCCAGGCAGGCTCCAGGTGGAGCTCCAGCTCCAGGACGGCGCCGTCGCTCGGGTCAGAGTGGGCGGCACCGCGGTCACCGTGCTGGAGGGCAGCATGGCCGTCCCGGACGCGTGAGGTTCCTCGGCGTCGATCTCGCCTGGAAGGACGGCCACCGCTCCGGTGTCGCGTTGCTGGGCGGTCAATGCTTTCCCCTGCACCTGCGCGAGATCCCCCGCACGCATGAGCGCCACCGGGCCGTGCTGGAGTGGATAGGGCGTCACGTCGCGCATCATCGAGCGGCCGTCGGCATCGATGCGCCATTGCTCGGGCTCGGGGGGGCCCGGCGGGCCGGCGACAACGAGGTCTCGAGCGCCTTCGGGCGCTTCCACGCCTCGACCCACAGCCCTCCCCGCTACCCTGGTCTCGAGGCATTCACGCGCGCGCTGCTCGCCGACTACCCACTCGACGCCTTCGGACCCGGGTGGCGCCCCGCCCCTCGACGTCCCGCCATACGCGAGGTGTATCCGAACGCGCTACAGGTGCTTCTCTTCGGGCTCGAGCATCCGCCCGGCCGCACCATCGTGAAGTACAAGCGCCAACGCTTCGAGGGCAAGCGCGCATGGGTCGAGAAGGGATTGCGCCCCTTCATCGATCGGTGCGCGGACGCCATCGGCAACCGCTATGTGGTGACCGAGGACGCGCCGTGGCAGGCGCTCATGGCCGCGCGGCCGCGAATGTCCATGGGCGGCCCTGCCCTCAAGGACATCGAAGACCGGTGGGACGCCGTCCTGTGCGCCCTCGGGGCCGCCCTCGAGTTTCTCAGGCCCGGCTCCATGCGCTTTTATCCCGACACCATAGAGGCATGGCGCGGCGGCTACATCCTTGCCCCCGCCCTCCCCGTCGCGCCCGAGCTATGGCGATGAGGCGCGGACACGCGCGCCTCCTCCTACTCGGCCCGGTCGGGGGAGCGCGATGCCCCAGTTGTTCTGGGCGTGGGCCGGTCTCGGCCGCGGGTGCGGAGGTGGTGCCGGCGCTTGGGCGTGGACAGTCCGTCAATCTCCCACGGGCAGCGTGAGCAAGGCGCCGGGGTCGATGCGGGCGTGGCGGAGCTGGGCGGCCCAGTGGAGATGCGGCCCGGTGGCGCGGCCCGTGCTGCCCACCGCCCCGATGATCGCACCCCGCTCGACGAGGCTTCCCTCGTCGACATCCACCCGCTCGAGGTGCATGTACAGCGTGTAGAGGCCTTCGCCGTGGTCGAGGACCACGAGCCGGCCGCCGAAGAAATGGTGGGCGACGAGGGCGACGCGCCCGCGATTCGAGGCGACGACGGGCGTCCCCGCGGGCGCGGCGAAGTCTACGCCAGAATGGGGTGCGCGGGCCTTGCCGTTGATGATGCGCCGGAAGCCGAAGCCCTCCGACCTCACATCGGAGGCTATGGGCTTGGTGAAGCGGCCGCGCCACAGGCGCGCGGCGCTGATGGTGTGGTAGAGAGTGCGGAGCCGCATCGCTTCCGCCTCGGCGCGGCTCTCGTTCGCCGGAGAGAGATCGACCATGGACTTGGGCAGGCTCAGGCGCTGGACGGGGAACTTTCGTGTCTTGACGGTGATCGCGCCTGACGCCTGGTGCGGCGCCCCCGCCCCGTCCACGAAGCCGATGCGCCAGGGCGTCCGGCCGGGCTTCGCTTCGAGATCCGCGCCGATGAGGGCCGCATACCCGTCGGCGTAGGGAAAGAAGAAGAGCGGCCGGCCCGCCACGCTGCCGTCCATCTCCGGCGCATTCGCCGCACCCGTGACCACGATCAGCGCCACGTCACCCTGACGCACCGCCGTCGGCCTCACCGTCACCTTGAACGCCGCCGCCGGCGACGTCACGGCGAGCACGATCACCGCCGCGGCGGCCACGCTCGTGAGTGCGGTCATGCCGCGATTGTACGCGCCCCCCACCCCAGTCCGAAGAACCCGGGGCGCGGAGAGCTAGGAAGATTCAGGACGCTGCTGGCGCAGGAACTGCTCGATCTCCGCCACGATGTCCGCGGACGGCGGTAGCTCGTCACCCATGGCGGGAGCCGGAGTTGGCTCCGCCGCCTCGTCCTCGTCGGGGGGCCGTCCCTCGAGCTTCCGCACGTACTCGGCGATCTTCGGATTCTGTCCCACCACTTCATCCAGGTTGCGCTCGAACTGCTGCGTCGCCTCGATGAGATCAGAGAGGTCGGCTTCCGCGCCAAGGAGTGAGAGCACCCGTCGCACCAGGGCCAGGGCCGCCTTCGGGTTCTCCACTCCCGACACGTAGTGCGGGACATTGGCCCACAGGCTCGCCGTCGGTACCCCCGCTTCCCGGCAGATGATGTTGAGGACGCCCACGATACCGGTTGGTCCTTCGTAGCGCGACGAGCGGATGCCCAGCTTGATGGCCAGAGCAGGATCCTGGGTGCCGCCCACCAGTCTCACCGGCCGGGTGTGCGGCACCTCAGCGAGCAGCGCGCCGAGGGTCAGCACCAGAGATGCCCTCGCGCGCCGGGCGAGGTCGATGACGGCGGCGCAATAGGTGCGCCAGCGAAGGTGCGGCTCCATGGCCACCCCGACGATGAGATCGCGATCGAGCGCGGCATTCCGCGAGAGGGAGAAGTCGGTGGAGGGCCAGACGATCTCCCGTTCATTCCGCGAGCCCGCCTTGAAGCGCACATGCGGCCGGGACAAGCCGAAGTGGTAAAACTCCTCCGGATCGATGGTGGCGAGGGGCTCCGACGGCCAGATCTGCCCCAGGTAGCGGGCCGCCGTGGTAGCGGATTCGGCGGCATCGTTCCAGCCTGAAAAAGCAAGGATCAGAACGGGTTGGCGAAGCCCGCTCGGCTCCTCGAAAAGGGTCAAAGGGTCGTTCGAGGGCATGGGAGGCGTCCTGTGGCGAGGATGCCTGAGGGTATGCGTCGCCGCAAGGCAAAAGAATGCGGCCGAAACAAGAGGTTGACTCGGCGCGCGAGGGTTCCGTATCATGGTGCGCGCTGAAGTGCCCTGATATCCCACGTCATCACAGGAGGCTAAGGTTATGCGTTTCAAGATCGCGACGGTTGCGGCGCTCATCGGTGTCGCTTTCCTGTCCGGCGCTTGTGCTACGTCCGAGCAGTGGGCCGAATGGCGTGCCCACACGACGCACTTCGCCTCCGGTGACCATGGCATGTTCTCGCTCTCCAACAATATGGAAGGCCGGAATCCGAGGGTCACTCGTCTCGACGTTGAGAACTCCCGGAGCCAGAACTGGTGGGGCAAGACCATCACGGTGGAGCCCGGTCAGGTCATCCAGAACTAGGTCCGCTTGACCTTCATGTCAGGTCGCAACGTCGCCACGGCATTGGCCGTGGCGATTGTCTCATTGGCGGTGACGCTCGCTGATGCGGGACCGGCCGACTACCTCATGCCCGTCGAGAAGCACACCACGCCCAAGGGGCAAGCTCTCGCCGCCAAGTACCGACCCCAGCTCCTTCAGTTTTCCGACTACGTCTACCACTGCCTGCCCTACCTCGAGATCCGCAACGGTCTCGGCTTCAAGCGCGTGCCGAAGGAGCCGGCCGACGATCGCTACGCGTCGGTCTGGATCAGGGCCGAGCAGGCGCCCGATCCGAGCTTCGCCGCCCTTCCCATCGAGCGCCAGGCGTCGGCCATGTTCTCCCGCTACGCCGTTCCCATGCTGAGCCGCCTCGCGGCATTGCCTGGTCTCGAGTCCGACCCCGATGTCTTCGGGTTCTCGGTGGCCGTCGAGTGGATCAAGCCCAACAGCGACCCGAACCGGCCCACCATGGAAATCCTCGCGATGTTCGCGGACAAGGCGAGCACCAAGGCCTTCTTGGGCAAGAAGCTCCCCCCCGCGGAGTACGTGCAGAACATGAAGCTCAAGTTCTTCGACGGCGACAAAGAAGTTGGTCGGCTCCCCATCGAGATCTGGGACGACAACTTCGTGGGCACGTACAAGATCCCGGGCTACGAATTGGAGAAGGGCAAGGTCTGCTCCTAGGCCCCCGGGCGACGTCGCACCCTGCCCGCATCCCGGTTGTTTGACAGGTTCCGCAGCCTCCGATAGCATGGCGGCGAGGGCCTCTTCATGAAATTCCCCGTGAAACAGAAGACGCAGTTCTCGCTCGCCTATCTGCTCATTGCCGTGCTCGTGCTCTCCCTCGTCCAGAGCTGGCTCCTCGCCCCCCGGACGGTCGAGATTCCCATGAGCAAGTTCATGACCCTCCTGCGCGAGGACAAGGTCGAGCGCCTGTCCATCACGGACCGCGAGATCCGCGGCATCCTCAAGCCGGGCGCCTTGCCCGCCCCCCAGCCGACCCCGGGCGACAAGGTGCGCAGCCTCGTCGGCGCCGACCAGCAGGTCACGTCCTTCACGACCACGCGCATTCCCGGCATCGACGACAGCACGCTCGTCAAGGAGTTCGAGCAACACAAGGTCGAGTTCTCGGGACGAGTGGAGAGCACCTTCTGGCGCGACTTCCTGTTCGGGTGGATCGTGCCCCTCGCCCTCATGATCGGGCTCTGGATGTTCGTGATGCGACGCATGGGCGGGGGTCCGACCCAGGCGCTCTCCTTCGGCCGCTCCAAGGCGAAGATCTACGACCGCAAGGAGCTCAAGACGACGTTCGCGGACGTGGCGGGCGTGGAAGAGGCCAAGGCCGAGCTGATGGAAGTGGTGGACTTCCTCAAGAACCCCAAGAAATACCAGCGCCTGGGCGGCCGCATCCCCAAGGGCGTGCTCCTCGTGGGCCCCCCGGGCACGGGCAAGACGCTCCTCGCGCGCGCGGTGGCCGGTGAAGCCGACGTGCCCTTCTTCTTCCTCTCCGGCTCCGAGTTCGTGGAGATGTTCGTGGGCGTGGGCGCCTCGCGCGTGCGCGACTTGTTCGAGCAGGCCAAGGAGAAAGCTCCCTGCATCGTCTTCATCGACGAGCTCGACGCCATCGGGAAGAGCCGGGCGGGCGCCTCGGGCTTCGCGGGCGGCCACGACGAGCGGGAGCAGACCCTCAATCAGCTCCTCGCCGAGATGGACGGCTTCGACTCCTCCAAGGGTGTGATCATCATGGCCGCCACCAACCGTCCCGAGGTGCTCGACGCGGCCCTCCTCCGCGCGGGGCGCTTCGACCGTCAGGTGGTGGTGGACAAGCCCGACGTGAGAGGGCGCGAGGCCATCCTCCAGGTGCATGCGCGCAACGTCATCCTCGCCCCGGGGGTGGATCTCCATGTGCTCGCCGCGCGCACTCCGGGCATGGCGGGCGCCGATCTCGCCAACATCATCAACGAAGCGGCGCTCCTCGCCGCCCGCAAGGGCAAGGACGCCGTGGACATGGCCGACCTCGACGAAGCCATCGACCGCGTCATCGGCGGGCTCGAGCGCAAGAGCCGCGTTCTCTCCGAGAAGGAGCGGGACATCGTGGCCCATCACGAGATCGGCCACGCCCTCGTCGCCTCCTCCCTCCCCGGTACCGATCCCGTGCACAAGGTCACGATCATCCCGCGTGGGGTGGGCGCCCTCGGCGCCACCTATCAACTGCCCCTGGAAGACCGCTATCTCCTCACGCGCAGTGAGCTCGAAGACAGGATCGCGGTGCTCCTGGGGGGCCGGGCGGCCGAGGAAGTGGTGTACGGGGAGATCTCGACCGGGGCCCACAACGATCTCGAGCGCAGCACCGAGATGGCGCGGCTCATGGTCATGCAGTACGGGATGTCGGAGACCCTCGGTCCTATGACCTTCGGGGGCGGTCAGCAGGCTCTCTTTCTCAAGGGGGCGGGTATCACCCAGGAGCGCGAGTTCAGCGACGAGACGGCTCGGGTCATCGATGCTGAGACGCGCGCCATCATCGACAAGATCTACGACCGGGTCCGCGGCCTGATCACGGACCGCAAGCCCGTGTTGCTGACAGCCGCGGCAGAGCTCAAGGCGAAGGAGACACTCGAAGGTGACCGCCTGCGCCGATTGCTGGCCGGCGATCCGGCGGAGGAGACGCGATGATTCTCGTCAAGCGTGGAACCCTGGCAGTCATGCTCGTGATCGCGGCCGCCCTCGGCGTAGGGCTGGGCTCGTGGGGCGCGAGCGCGGTGGATCTCGTCAAGCCGCCGGCGGCGCCTCCCCAGCCGCCGACCACCGCCACCCCCGTGCAGACCACCCCTCTCCAGCCCGGTGTCCCGGCGCCCGTGGTGCCCGCCGCGCTGCCCGTGGCCTCGGGCAGCTTCGCCAAGGTGGCGGAGGCGGTCGGTCCGGCCGTGGTCAACGTCAACACCTTCGCGCGGGGCGGCGGGGGGCGGACGCCCATCGAAGAGTTCTTCGGCGACGAGTTCCTGCGCCGCTTCTTCGGCGGGGAGCCGGAGCGTCAGCAGCAGCAGCGGAGCCTGGGCTCGGGCGTCATCGTGGATCCGTCCGGTATCGCCCTCACCAACGCCCACGTCGTCGAGCGGGCCACGGATATCGAGGTGGTGACGGCGGAGGGCAAGAAGCACAAGGCGAAGATCGTCGGACTCGACAAGCGCACCGATCTGGCCGTGCTCAAGCTTCAAGGAGGCGGGCCCTACCCGTCGGCGTCCCTCGGCGACTCGGACAAGGTCAGAGTCGGCGACTGGGTGCTCGCCATCGGCTCCCCCTTCGGCCTCCAGCAGACCGTGACCGCGGGCATCATCAGCGCGAAGGGACGCTCGATCGGCCAGGGGCCCTTCGACGATTTCCTCCAGACGGATGCCGCGATCAATCCGGGGAATTCCGGCGGCCCCCTCGTCAACATGTCGGGCGAGGTCGTGGGCATCAATAGCGCAATTCTCTCCCGCTCCGGGGGCAATGTCGGCATCGGCTTCTCCATCCCCTCCAACATGGCCAAGCGCATCTATACCGAGCTCGCGGCCAAGGGGAAGATCACGCGCGGCTGGCTGGGGGTGTCGATCCAGGAGCTGACGCCGGAGCTCGCGAAGGGCTTCGGCCTCAAAGAGCCCCGCGGCGTGCTCATCGCCGACGTCGTCAAGGACAGCCCCGCGGACCGGGCCGGCCTCACCTCGGGCGACGTCCTGATCGAGTTCGACAACAAGAAGGTGGACTCCCCTCAGGATCTGCAGAAGGTCGTGGCCGCTACCACGCCCGGCAAGGGCGTGCCCGTCAAGGTCTGGCGCGAGAAAGGAGAGAAGACGCTCGAGATCAAGCTGGGCGAGACGCCGGAGGAAACCGCCATGGCCGAGCCGACGGGCAAAGGCAAGAGCCTGCTCGGACTCGACGCGCGGCCGATCACGCCGGACATCCAGCGGCAGCTCAACCTTCGCACCCCCGACGGCGTGATCGTAGCGAGGGTGGAGGAGGAAAGCGCGGCGGCCGAAGCGGGACTGCAGCGGGGTGACGTCGTGCGCGAGGTGAACCGGCAGCGCATCCGCTCCATGCAGGACTTCGAGCGCGTCACCCAGGGCATCAAGCCGGGGGACCGGGTGACCATGCTGCTCCAGCGCGGGCCCCAGCCGCTCTACGTGGCCTTCACGGTCGCGAAAGGATGAGGTTGGACAATTTCCTCGCCCCGCTGACGGAAGGCCCCGTGCTCGGCGAGGGCGCGGTGACGCGCAAAGGACGCTCGACCGTATTCCTCGAGGCCGCCCTTCGCTCTTCCGCCGGCACGGAGTACGCCCGTTCCTCCTCCGTGGGAGCCATCCGCCGCCCCACTCCGAAGTAGATCTCGCGCCGGGCCTCCTGACAGCAGTCTGTCATCCGTCTGCTACACTTACGTTGAGCGGGTGGCGGGAGACGACCTTTCCGCCACCACCCAAACATCATGGATTACAAGGATTATTACAAGATTCTCGGCGTGTCCAAGACCGCCGACGACAAGGCGATCAAGACCGCCTACCGCCGGCTCGCGCGCAAGCACCACCCGGACGTCGCCAAGGGCAAGGAATCGGCGGCGCGCTTCCAGGAGGTCGCCGAGGCCTACGAAGTCCTCGGCGACGCGGAGAAGCGCAAGCGCTACGACACACTCGGACCCGACTGGCATCGCTACGCCGAGGCGGGCGCCGGGGGCCGCGGGTCGTCCGACGGCTCGCCCTTCGGACGCGGCGAAGTCCGCTTCGAAGGCGGTGGGGAGGGCTTCTCCGACTTTTTCCGCACGATCTTCGGAGACATTGGGGGTGGGGGGGGCGGGCGCTCCCGTGGTGGTTTTCGCGAAGCAGAGTTCGTGGACCTCGGCGACTTCGGCGGAGGCGTCGGCTCCGACCGGGGCGGCGACGTGGAGACGGCCATCGAGCTCACTCTCGAGGAAGCCTTCACCGGGGTCAGCCGGAACCTGTCGCTCGAGCTCGACGAGCCTTGCCCGACCTGTGGCGGCGCCGGCCATGTCAATCGCAAGCCGTGCCCGCAGTGCCATGGCGGCGGTTGGGCCAAGGGGCGACGGAATCTCGAGGTCAAGATCCCGGCCGGGGTGGACACGGGCTCTCGCATTCGCGTGGCGGGCGAAGGCGCAGCCGGCACCGGTCGCGGCGGCCGTGGCGACATCTTTCTCAGAGTCACCGTCCGGCCGGACCCACGCTTCGAGCGACAGGGCGACGACCTCTACGTGACCCTGCCCGTGGCCGCCCCCGACGCAGCGCTCGGCACGGAGATCCTCGTGCCGACGCTCAAGGGCCAGGTCTCGATGAAGATTCCCCCCGAAACCGCGGCGGGCCGGACATTCCGGCTCCCGGGCTACGGCATGCCGCACCTCAAGGGTGGCGGCTCGGGCGACGAGTACGTGCGTGTGCAGCTGACCATCCCCTCCGGCCTGAGCCAGAGGGAGCGCGAGCTCTACCAGGAGCTCAAGAATCTGAGAACAGAGAGGACGTCATGAAGTTCGACAAGTTCACCGTGAAAGCGCAGGAAGCCGTGCAGGCCGCACAGTCCCTCGCCGTCGAGGGTAGCCATCAGGCCATCGAGCCTGAGCACCTCCTCCAGGCCCTCCTCCGGCAGCAGGAAGGCGTGGTGGGTCCGCTGCTCGGCAAGCTCGGGGCGCGGACCGAGGCGCTCGATCGGGAGCTCCAGGCCGCGCTGGACAAGCTGCCCAAGGTCAAGGGCGGCGGACGGCAATACGCATCGGATCGCCTCGAGGCCGCGCTCAACCGCGCGTGGGAAGAGGCACAGCGGTTGAAGGACGACTACTGCTCGACCGAGCACCTGCTCATCGGCATCGCGCAGGACAAGTCGGGGGAGGCGGGGCGCATCCTCGCCAAGGCCGGCGTCACCCCGGAGGCGATCTACAAGGCTCTCGTCGACGTCCGTGGCTCCCAGCGCGTCACCGACGCCAATCCCGAGGAAAAGTATCAGGCCCTCCAGCGCTATGCCAAGGACCTCACGGACCTCGCGCGCAAGGGCAAGCTCGATCCCGTCATCGGGCGGGACGAGGAGATTCGCCGCGTCGTCCAGGTCCTGTCCCGGCGGACCAAGAACAACCCCGTGCTCATCGGCGAGCCGGGCGTGGGCAAGACGGCCATCGTCGAGGGCTTGGCCCAGCGCATCGTGGGAGGCGACGTGCCCGAAGGGCTCAAGGGCAAGCGCCTGCTCGCCATCGACATCGGGGCCATGGTCGCGGGCTCCAAGTACCGCGGCGAGTTCGAAGACCGCCTCAAGGCCGTGCTGCGCGAGATCACGGAGAGCGAAGGGGAAATCATCTGCTTCATCGACGAGCTCCACACCCTGGTGGGCGCGGGGGCGGCCGAGGGCGCGGTGGACGCGGCGAATATGCTCAAGCCCGCCTTGGCGCGGGGCGAGCTCCGCTGCGTCGGCGCGACCACCCTCGACGAATACCGCAAGCACATCGAAAAGGACCCCGCCCTCGAGCGCCGCTTCCAGCCCGTGATGGTCAAGGAGCCGTCGGTCGAGGACACCATCGCCATTCTCCGCGGCCTCAAGGAGAAGTACGAGGTCCACCACAAGGTCAAGATCAAGGACTCGGCCCTCGTGGCCGCGGCCGTGCTGTCGCATCGCTACATCGCCGACCGCTTCCTGCCCGACAAGGCCATCGACCTGATCGACGAGGCCTCCTCGCGACTCCGCATCGAGATCGACTCCCTCCCCGCCGAGATCGACGAGATCGAGCGACGCATGATGCAGCTCGGCATCGAGCGGGTCTCGGTGGCCCGGGAGTCGGACGCGGTATCCAAGGAGCGCCTGGCCCGGCTTGACGCCGAGCTCGCCGACCTCAAGGCCAAGTCCGAAGCGCTTCGGAAGCACTGGCAGGCCGAGAAGGCGGCCATCATGGCCATCGGCAAGATCAAGGAAGAGACGGAGGCCGCGCGGGCGGCCATCGAGGACGCCAAGCGCCGCGGCGATCTCGAGAAGGCCTCCAAGCTCCAGTACGGGACGCTGATCGAGCTCGACCGCAAGCTCGAGACAGAGAACGCGAAGCTCGCGGAGCTCCAGCAGAGCCAGCGCATGCTGAAGGAAGAAGTCGACGAAGAGGACATCGCGGAGACCGTCGCCAAGTGGACGGGCATCCCGGTGACCCGCCTCATGGAGGCCGAAGTCCAGAAGCTCGTCCAGATGGAGGATCGGCTCACCCGCCGCGTGGTGGGTCAGCCCGAGGCTATCATCGCGGTCGCCAATGCCGTGCGCCGGGCGCGCTCCGGGCTCTCCGACCCGAATCGCCCCATCGGCTCCTTCCTGTTCCTCGGCCCCACCGGGGTGGGCAAGACGGAGCTGGCGCGCGCCCTCGCGGAGTTCCTCTTCGACGACGAGCGCGCCATGATCCGCATCGACATGTCAGAGTACATGGAGAAGCACACGGTG
>WNGE01003653.1_pt1 | contig 29906 bp, 22 predicted proteins | sample 5400651 | NCBI WGS metagenome assembly WNGE01 (sample SAMN13153370, study PRJNA577476) | soil metagenome | isolation source: 60 cm soil or saprolite under grassland replicate 2 | place: USA:California | collected 2016-06-15
TGCTCTGCGGACTGATCTTTGCAGACAGATCTATGGCAAGCGCAATCAAGAACAGCACCAAAGCTCCGGTGGCAACTACTACGTCCTTGCTTGAGTGCTTGTAAGCATAGGTGAGCTTGCTCCGAACTAGTGACCCCCTAATCGTGGATGCTTCAAGGCCGTGCTCATAGATTTCGATACGACCAGCCAAACGAAACCTGGACTTCGGCAGCCAGAACTTCCACCGGCGGCGAGTTATACCGAGCAATGCAATCAGATCTTGGCATCCCTCTTGAAGAAACTCAATCTTGTCGTTTATTAGGCGAAAAGTAAGTGTACCCTCGATCTCACGAGTGGCCATGAACTGCGTGCCGGTGACTGGGAGCACCGACCAGTACCTTATGGAGCATTCGGCCCGCTTCTTCTTTGTCTTATGGTCTTCGTTGTCATCTGGCATGCGCTCAAGGATCGGTGCGGATCGCTCCGCGAAGTAGCTTTTCAGTTGTGCAGCGTACTGCTCGGGGGGAGACGGTTCCGAGGGCGGCATCGGGATGTCAGTGGGCTCTAGCCCCATCTCCTTGAACATCTCTCGGAGGTCGGCGTCCGAAACTGTTCGATCAACGTTAACCGTGAGGAGAGCTCGCATCGTTGTCCCCTCTCAGTAAGGAACGTCTTACAAACTCCTGATACCTACGCAGTCGGAACGGATTGTAGCACCGCTTGTCTATGTTTTTCCAAATGGCTGAATCCAGTTCAGGCCTGACCTTAACTGAAAGGCTGCGGAATAGCCGAGCGGGGTCATGCCAAACGCAATGGCGAGAATCTCGATTGAGTGCCCGCACGGTCTTCTTCTTCGCGGGTGGCCCTAGTCGGCGCGAGCTAGACCGAAGGAACTGTTGGCCCACGCGTCTGGGGGCCTTCTCTTTCCGAGTGTGCCCTCCCACCGAAGATCGCGCCACCCAAGCCAAACTTGGGCGGGCCACCCTCGAGAGCAGGGATGCGGCGATAAGGTGGGCCACCCGTCGGGTCTTGTATGGTATTGTGCATTCGGCCAGCGGCAGGGACATATGACCGAGCCTCGCAATGTTTCGCTGCCCCCTTCAGGCGTGATAAGTCTCCTGAGCACCTTTAGCATAGGCTGGGCTGGGTGGCCCGGCCTCCGGCATGCGTTGTGAGTCCACCACAGCATACGGGGGTGCCCCGCTCTTGCGCTCTTTGCAAGGGCGGGGTAGTTCAGGCGATCGCGTCAGGCAATCCGTTTGAGTTTCGCTGCTGGCCATTGGTTTAGTTTCACACGTCCCGGCTCGTCGTAAGCGTAATCACGAAAACTGCTCCAAACCCACTGTCCGGGTTCGAGCACCAGCCCACGTTTCACCGGATTCTCATGCCTATAACGCAGCTTCTCCCCCCGCTTGCGCTGACTCCAGACGTTGAAGTCATAGAAACGCGCCTGCCAAATGTGTTGAGCCTCCTGCTCCCAGAGCAGCGCTTGTGAAGGCGAGCGTCGCCTGCGCGCCCGCAACACAGAATCCGCAAAGCGCTGTTTCAGGACTTGCATCACTGTCGACGGTGTTCCCTTTTCCGGCTCGCCGATCAGCAGATGCACATGCTCCGGCATTACCACGTACCCGACCACCACAAAACTGTAACGCTGGCGCGTCTCTTCCAGCAGATCGCGAAAAACCGTGCGTCGGCGTGGGTTCCTCAGAAAAGGCAGTCTGCGATAGCAGCTCGACGTGATGAAATGCAAGTTGCCTGCGCCGTAATATCGTTTCAAGCTCCAAGGCACGCCAGCAGAGTAGCGCTGCAGAAGTAGATTCTCACGTCCGGGAGCGTTGGACCGACGGATGGGGTTTCGATTTAGAACTTCTGAACCGCGGATTTTCAGAGGCGGTGCAGTGAGCGCTGAGGGTTTAGGTTGAGAGACATTCTCGGAGCCAGGCTTCTATAGTTTCCCGCAACTCGCGCATTCGCCCTTCGAAGAAGTGGTCGGCGCCTTCAACGATGATCAGCTTTTTCGGCTCGGATAAGATCGCCACCAGTTTCTCCAATTCTGCGCGCGGACCGAACTGATCGCGGTCGCCGCTTATGAACAGCTTGGGCTTGGTACAACTCTGGAGGAAACCGAAGTCGTAGGTGCGATCATCCAGCGGGGCCACGGGCAAGCCGAGGGCAGTAACCGCTTCCACCCTAGAATCCGCGCACGCAGTCTGCAAACCCACCGCCGCTCCAAAGGAAAATCCCGCTAAGATGATCGGCAGATGGAACTCGCGATCCAACCAATCCAGTGCCGCATGCACGTCATCCACTTCGCCTACACCCTGATCGTGCTCTCCCTGGCTCAGCCCAGCTCCGCGGAAATTGAACCGCAATACGGGAAATCCGAAGCTGTTCAGCGCCTTCATGGCATGAAATACGACTTTGTTGTGTAGCGTCCCGCCATAAAGAGGATGGGGATGGCAGACCAGTGCGGCGTGAGTAGCGTTTTCGCTGCCTGCATTGAGTAAGGCTTCCAGGCGTCCGGTGGGGCCGCTGAGAAAAAGAGCACGAATTGAGCTGGATTGAGTATGCATCGAACTCGTAGATCTCAGACTACTCACGCTTTTACGCGGGCGGGGCGCCCGCGCCACATGGCTTCGGGTAGGTTATTCTCTCACGCATGGATTTCGTCGCCCTCACACGTCAACTCGTTGATATCGAGTCCATCACCGGAAATGAAGGGCCGGTGGGAGATTTTCTCTCTGGCCAGCTCAACCGGCTCGGCTATGAGCCGAAGAAAATGCGTGTCGAAGGCGAACGCTGCAATGTTTACGCGACTACGCCTCAGCAGCCACAGCCGACGATTGTCTTTTCAACGCACATGGACACAGTGCCGCCATTCATTCGCTCATCCGAAGACGGGCGCCGGGTTTATGGACGCGGCTCTTGCGACGCCAAGGGAATCATTGCCGCGCAAATCGCGGCTGCTGAAACGTTGCGCCGCGAAGGTATCCGCGTTGGGCTGCTTTTCCTCGTTGGCGAAGAACGTGACAGCCTTGGTGCGAAAACTGCCAACCAACAAGCTAACGGATGCAAGTTTCTCATCAACGGCGAGCCCACCGAAAATCGGGTGGCAACTGCCTCGAAAGGCGCCCTGCGTGTTGAACTGACGGCGCGCGGGCGCATGGCGCATTCGGCCTATCCCGAGCTTGGCGAGTCGGCCATTGACAAACTGCTCGAAGCGCTGAGCGGCCTGCGGGCCATGAGGCTGCCGGAAGCAGAAGGCATCGGTTCGACTACGCTCAACATTGGTTTAATTGAAGGTGGCCGCGCTCCGAATGTGATCGCAGATAAAGCCAGAGCGCAGCTGCTCTATCGCCTTATCGGGCCATCTGATCAGCTAAAGCGAGAAATCCTACAGGCAGTTGGCGATCTCGCGCAGGTTGATTTCGTTCTCGAGATTCCCTTCGTTCGCCTGCGCACTCTCGATGGCCTGCCCACGATGATCGCGGCGTTCACCACAGACATTCCTGCGCTAAGCAACTGGGGGGAGCCGCTACTGGTAGGGCCGGGATCAATTCACATGGCGCACACCGAGGGAGAGTACGTAGAAAAAGAACAGCTCCATGCCGCAGTGGATCTCTACTGCTCGATTGCAAGGCGGCTGCTGTCCTGAATGCAGAAGTTAGAAGTCAGAATGCAGAAGTTAGAGACTCAAGCTGCTTCTTCGCGCTGTTGCGTTTAAAAGCTTTTTTACCGCAAAGGTCGCAAAGAATGCGCAAAGAACGCAAATGAGGTGAGCTGCACTGCTTGATTACCAAGCGACTGCTGATTTAATGCCAGAAGTCAGAATGCAAAAGTGCCCGCTCCTCAATCTTCTTCTTTGCAATCTTCTTGTCGGCTTTGCGATCTCCGCGGTTAAAAGCTTTTTACCGCAAAGGTCGCAAAGAATGCGCAAAGAACGCAGAGGAACCTGCGAATTTCTAGTTATCGCCTCGGCATTCTTAATTCTGCATTCTGAATTCTCACTTCTGCATTCTTCATTTCCGCCCAAGCCCTGTAATCTCCCATCGCAAACCATTAGACTTGCGTTATGACTACGCAGACCCTTAACGCGCTTTCGAAAGCCTCTTCTGCCTACTTGCGCTCAGCTATGCACCAGCCGATTTACTGGCACGAGTGGGGCGAGGAAGCATTTGCCACGGCCAAGCGCGAGAACAAACCCATCCTGCTCGATATTGGCGCCGTGTGGTGCCATTGGTGCCATGTGATGGATCGCGAGTCGTACGACGATCCGGAAATTGCGCAGCTAGTGAATGAACGCTTCGTGGCAGTGAAGGTGGATCGGGATGAACGCCCGGACATCGACAGCCGCTATCAGGTTGCAGTGAGCTCAATTAGCGGGCAAGGCGGTTGGCCGCTTACCGCGTTCCTAACGCCTGATGGCAAGCCTTTCTACGGCGGAACGTACTTCCCTCCCAATGATCATTACGGACGGCCCAGCTTTAAGCGCGTGCTCCTGGCTATTTCAGACGCATATCGTGAAAAGAATGGTGAAGTGGTCGAACAAGCCAAGATGGTCGAAAACGCCCTTTCCCACGCAGAATCGTTTGCGGGAAGGAGCGGCGAATTTTCGCCGAAGGTGATTGATCAGATTGTCGAATCGGCGATGAAGATGTTCGATCCGCGAAACGGCGGATTTGGAACGGCTCCCAAGTTTCCGCATCCTGCCGCACTGGACCTGCTTATGGATCAATATGTGCGTACCGGGGACGAAAAACTTCGCGATGCGGTCGTGATTAGTTTAGAGAAGATGGCGCACGGAGGAGTCTACGACCAGCTTGCCGGCGGATTTCATCGATACTCCGTAGACGAGCGCTGGGTCGTGCCGCACTTCGAGAAGATGTGCTATGACAACTCCGAGTTGCTGAAGAACTATGTGCGCGCCTATCAGGTGACAGGATCGGAATTTTTTGCAGAGATTGCGCGCGACATCATCCGCTGGATGGATGAATGGCTTTCTGATCGCGAACACGGCGGATTCTATGCCTCTCAGGATGCCGATTATTCGATGGACGACGATGGCGACTACTTTACGTGGACGCTGGAAGAAACCAAAGCCGTCCTGACTGAAGAAGAGGCGGAAGTCGCCAGCCTGCGTTATGACATCAATGAAATTGGCGAAATGCACCACAATCCGGCGAAGAATGTTCTCTATATCCGCGCTTCGCTCGAGGAAATCAGTAAACGGCTGAATTTTCCGCTGGAGACCGTGTGCGCGCGACTGGAATCGGCTAAGCAGAAGATGTATGCCGCGCGGCTGAAGCGGCCGACTCCCTACATTGATAAGACGGTTTACGTGAGCTGGAATGCTCTCTGCATTTCGGCGTACCTTGAAGCCGCCAAGGTTCTTGGCCTCGATGCTGCCAGGCAATTTGCCTTGCGCTCGCTCGACCGCATCCTCGCGCAAGGTTGGAATCCGGAGGACGGCTTGGGCCACGTGATCGCGTACTCCGATGCGCAAGCTGGGCGGACTAAAATCCCCGGACTACTCGATGATTACGCGTTTGCCGCATGCGCCTGCCTCGATGCCTATGAGGCGACCAGCGACCTGAGTTATTTCAATTTCGCGCGCAGCATTGTGGATGCCATGATCCAGCGATTCTTCGATTCTGTTTCCGGCGGTTTCTTCGATACGGAAATTGCGGCGAATGGCGACGGCGGGTCACTCGGCGTGCTCGGCACCCGCCGCAAGCCTTTTCAGGATTCGCCCACTCCGGCCGGCAATCCTGTCGCGGCGGTCGCTCTGTTGAGGATGCACGCTTACACCAACGAGCCAAGCTATCGTGACAAAGCCGAACAAACTCTCGAGATTCTGGCCGGATTGGCCGGGCAATACGGCCTGTTCGCCGCGGCTTATGGGATTGCTGCCGTACACCTCTCGCGGCCACACACTCAAGTGGTGGTGGTTGGAAATAATGAAGTAGCACAGGATCTCTACAGGTCTGCCGTGGCGCCGTTTGCTCTGAACAAGGCTGTGATCAAACTGACAGGGCTTGAAAACATTGTGTCGCAGAATCTTGCGCCCGCTTTGGCCGAAACCATTCCGCACTTGCCTGCACTTTCCGAAAAAACATCCGCTGCGATTATTTGCTCGGACTTCAGTTGCCAGCCACCGATTGCGAATCCGAAGGAATTGACGGAGAGTTTGAGGCGTGTCGCCCGCGGTTCTTAGAGACAAAAAGAGGGCTGACCCCAACGGTCAACCCAAGAATTCAGGATAGATACTGCTAAAACCGGTCACACCAAGTGACCCTGCCCGCTTTACTTCGGGCAGTTTGATCTTGGCCCACACAGCGGAATCGGCCCGCCGTCGGCATGTGCTGCCGGAGCGGAAGCGACTACGTATGCGCAAGCCAACCCTACCATCAGGATTACCATCCTGACTGCACGTTTCATGGGATTGTTCTCCTTAGCGTGCGAATCCCCTGGGAGCGGGAACTCACACGGGCAGGCATTATAGCGTGCAGTGTCAAGCGGCCCTAAGAAATTTCGCTATGATGTCAGTTCCTGAAATAGGGAGCCGTGCTGGGTAAACACATCATCAAACTTGAAGGAATATATATAAGTAGTAGTGCTAAATCGATTTAGCAAGCGAGTGGACAGGCCAAAAACCGGGATAAGATTGGGATTCTTAAGTTGAGATTGAACGGCGAGAGACTAGAGAAACAATTGGGTGGACTTGCGCAACGAATGCTTCGCAATCCGGAGTAGACGCTATATTTCGCGCCTACGGTTTAGAAGCTAGGCGGATTTGTGAAACTGCAGTGTAAACGTCTTTGGACAGCGCGGTCGGAGTTGCTTTCATTTCCAGCACATGATTGCCGCCAGTCCGGGAAAATGCCCGGTCCACCATGCCTTCGAACATGGGGATCAGGGAATCAGAAACTGCGGGTTGTCTCAGGTCCGAAAGGCTTCGCTCCCACCGCTGCGAAGTCAATAGGGTGACCGTGGTCACCGAAGCGGAACTCTTCTTACAAGCGTAAATAAACCAAACCACAATCGCAGATTCATAGGCGGCAGTGTTGACTAAGTTCAGCGTCGACTGAGCGAGATGGTCGTTAAGGCCCAATGCCACAGCTGATAACTCAACACCAGCAAACACGCCGAAACCAAGAGCAATGCCAAAACTGTTCTGTTTCCACGAAACCCCCAAATATCTCGCAAACAACAGCAAGAACAGAATAAGTCCACACTGGATTACACGCACGCAGCGCTGCACCGTCAATACGGCCTGAGCCACCGGATCCGCGGCTGAGGGGCTAGCTGCCATCACCACACACGCAATCAATAACATAACCAAAGCAGCCCATTTAAATAGTACTGATCCCAGATCCTTTAATGCGTGGTATGGCCGAAATACATCCAGAAAAATCTCGTGAATTACCTTGAAACCCAAGACCAGACTGATCGCCGCACAGATCCAGTAAGAGTAGAAATATTCCTCATAATTTCCCCACTTATAAGCAGAGAATACGAGACAGAAGATGGGGAGTTGAGAGACGATATAAGCGAAGAATACAGGGAATGTCTTGTGGAGTTTTCGCCGGAGCATAATCCCCGCTACGCCCAGTTGCAGCACAGGCTGGATCATCCAGAGCGCGTTATAGACGAACTGAATTTTGGAGTTCATCGGGGACGCCGGCTATCATCGTTAGATGGTCGGCTCAGCAACCTAGATTGCTTCAGTCTCCTCGCTAGGCAACTTTAGCAGGTCCTATCCAGTGGTCAATGAACCAAAGTAATCAGTGGTAATGGTTACTGGAGGGAAGTTTGCAGGTATCCAGAAGACCCGCTTAAAGGAATAAGTGATACTCCTTGCGCTGCGGGTCGCTGCTTTGCCGAGGTTTGCTATGTCCCCGGAGAGATCTGAATGTATGCCCGCATCATGCGGACTTCGTCATCCTTCTCGTCGAGATCATGCAGGAGAAGGTCGCGAAGCGAGACAAGACCCTGCAGTCGAACCCCGTCGCAGATGGGCAGATGCCGAAATCCGTGCTGCCGCATCAGCAGCATACAAGTCTCTGCTTTTTCCTGCGGGCTTACGGTTAAGGGATCGGGGGTCATAACGTCGCCGATCCGCGTCTTGCGCGGATCCCGCCCTTCAACCACTACGCGCTTCATCAAGTCGCGTTCAGAAAAGATGCCGGCCAGCACGCCGTCGCGCAATACCGGCACAGCGCCAATATTGCGGGCCACCATAGATTGCGCGACTTCCAAAACCGTCTGATTAACGTCGGCCCGATAGGTATCCTGATTCTTAATCAGGTCGCAGATGTGCATTTGCCACCCCCAAGGCTAGATATTCCCGGCCAACCCCAGCGAAGGTGTACGGCAGCGCGAGTATATGACGAAACGAGGCTGAACGGAAGGGGAAGGCTTGCCGCCGGTTTCGCCCCTGCCCCCTGTACTCACGCTTGGATGAGTGTAGGCCGATAGCCGATGGCTGACCGCACCTGGCTGAAGGCTAAATATTACCGGCTTTCATCGAGGTAAAACATGTCCAAAATTCGGTTATGGCTGTCGATCAGCAGCGCTCGTCCGCTATAGACGACCCGTTCCAGGTCGCTGGACAGCTTTGGCAGCTGCTCCTCGCAAGCAAGCGGCAGGGATTGCACTTGTCGTTGCACATCCGCGGACAGGGTCTCACCCCGGCGTATTTGGCGTTCTGAGCCGGACGGCAGTTCTGGGCGTTCGGTTGCGCCTGCCGGAAAGTCTGCGGCATGGTCGTTTACACAACTACGGATGATCCTGCGGTCACGCAGAGTAAACAGTGGGGTGTTGTCGGCATTCGAAGCAGAATCGGGGGGAACTTCGTCGGCGCGCTCGGCATCTCTAGAAGGTCCAGCCTCTGGAGCCTTATTGGGCATTGCCCCGCGGTTCTCGCTCGAGGACGGTGGCGGCGTAGTTGGCGATCCCGGGGCAGAAGTCGTGAATGTAAGCACGGCTTCGGGATCGACGAGCGCAGGCTTTTTTCCGGTCGCGGCGGCTGCCCCGGTGCCAGCCCCCGCACCAGCGACGGTTCCGATGGCGGCACCTTTTCCACCACCGGCAATTCCGCCGATAATCGCCCCAAGGACAGCGCCTCCGCCGATCTTGGTTGCGTTGCTCTTGGTGTGGGATTCGCCCTTGATCACCAACGGCTCAACATGAACGGATTCCGCCACTGTGCCTGAACTGATGGTCACCAGAACAAGGTCCAATTCTCCGGGCTCGCTGAGCCGACCGGTGCGATGCGCATCGGTGACGCGGCCCATCACGTCAGAGCCCTTGGGAAAGAGCACCTTATCGCTCACTTCGATAGGCTCATCCAGCGTCCCGTGAAAAGTATCGCCTACCTGAGCCTCTTCGCTGCTGAGCCTGTCAATGACGCGAACTCTGATAGTAGCGGCGACAGGTATCTCCAGGTTCTTTTGCGCCCAGACCAAAGTTGCGGGAAGGGCAATCATAATCAGCAGAGTTGCGTCGATGAGAGTGTGGCGTTTGCAGTTCATAACCAATCCTCGTTTGTGCCCAGAAATCGAATTACAGCAAGTAGTGCCTTTCAATTTGGGATGCGAGTGTATCCCATCCGGCTGCTCAGGAATTTTACAAGCTTGGTGCACTATGGATGACCTTCCATGAAGACAAAATAAGAACAAGTCCACAAAGCCGCAGGAATGCTGGCGCGAGGGCGAGATGTCAGAATTATGTTGTATTCATCGGAGATGTCAATGGCCTCGATGACCGATGCGGACGCCGCTGGCTCGACCAAGGCAAGATAGGACAAAAAAGCATGAATGTCATTTACCCCGTCATAATCCGGCGCGGCGAAAGATAACGTGGCGTTTTCCCTGGCGAAGTGCCATGCCAGCGATGCTGCCAGCCTGACTGCATTTTCATAGGCCGGTTCTGGCACGACTCCAGGGGATGGATTGTCGAACACGATTCGTAATTTGCGATCATCTTCACGGCTGAACTCGCGTACTTTGAGCGAACCTGATTTGGCGGTTGCTTTCCAGTCCACATGCCGAGCCGAGTCCTCGGGCATGTATTCGCGGATACGGTATAGATCAGATCCTCGTCCTCGAGTGAAGCTTTCGAACTCGCCGGTGATCAGCGGCAACACCTGAAAGAACTCATCGGGCGGCTCGACTGACGGATACACGACGATTTCGCGAGCTAGAGCAACGCGCCGCGTCTTCCGCAGAAAAGCGAAGGGAAAGCGGGTCGCCAGTCCGAGCTTGTCCTGCTGATAACGTCCACGACGATCAAAACGTAATTCGAGTTCCGCGCTGAGTTCAGCCTTTGGTGGCACGTATGGGAAATAAGCTGAGCCTTGGAAGATTACTGGCGGAGCCAGAACCTTCGGCACACGCCGTAGCCGGCGATCGGGAATTTGCAACCACTGCCTCCCTGCTGGACGGCCGGGCGGGAACGAAAACTTCGCAGGCATCCATTGCCAGTGTTGTGTAGCCTTCTCCTTGTTGATGGCCAAGACACTGATTGAGAAGGCAGGCACCCAGCGCCGGCGGTTTCGCAAGAGAATAGCGCCGGAAAACGCAGTACCTGCGAAGACATGTTCCGGCAGCCGCAGTTCGACTTCCAGATCACGCAGCACAGCAGCGGATGCGATCCCAGAGATGAGAATCGCAGCCAGCATGGCAGCAACGATGATGTACAGCAGATTGTTCCCAGTGTTCAGGGCCGCGATTCCGATCAGCAACACCGCGAGCACGTAGATGATTCCCACCGCGGTTACGTCGTAATCAAAGGCATCGCGAACGCGCGAAGCAGCGACCCGACGGGCGAGGTACGGAACAGTCGTTAGACCCACAATGGTCGCCAGCAGCAACGCCATCGAAGCGAAAATCAACGTAGCCCAAAGATTGCCGGACTCACGCGAGACTGTGGAGAACATCGCAGCGCCGAAAGCCAGCGCCAACCCTGCGATCGCGAGCAGGAAACGCACCCACACTTCAGGGATTTGCAATTTCAACCAGCGGGGAAGCCGCTCCTCGGCAGAGGACACCTGCGCCGGTGCTATTCGGAGGCCGGGCATTTTTAGGAGTTTGCTGATATCAGATTAGCATTCATCACATGTCCGACTCGTGTGAAGCCGTGTGCTCGGGCTCTCGCAGCCCGAATCATTGCTTGACCGGTGTTTGCTTTGCCACTACCATCCTTCCCTGGTCGCTAATCATGGAATCCGTAATCGGGCAGACCGTCTCTCACTATGCCATCGCTCGCAAGCTTGGGAGCGGCGGCATGGGCGTGGTGTATGAAGCCGAGGACACGCGCCTCGGACGTCATGTTGCCCTGAAGTTCTTGCCACACGAATTAGCGCAGGACGCACACTCACTGGAACGCTTTCAGCGCGAAGCTCGCGCCGCCTCTGCTCTCAATCATCCCAACATCTGCACTGTCTACGCCATCGAGCAACATGAGCGGCAGCACTTTATCGTTATGGAGCTGCTGGAGGGGCAGTCGCTCGCACTGATGATCGGCCAGCATCCGCTCGAGATGGAACAACTGCTGACCCTCGCGATCCAGATTGCCGATGCTCTGGAATCGGCGCACACGAAGGGCATCGTGCACCGGGATATTAAACCGGCAAATATATTCGTTACTCCGCGAGGGCAAGTGAAGATTCTCGATTTCGGCTTGGCCAAAATTGAGGCTTTTCGGCCCAAGACCAACGTCGCCGGCGCTGTCTCACAGATGGAGACCATGGGTGAGCGGGAGGATCTCACTACTCCGGGCACAGCACTCGGGACTGTGTCATACATGTCGCCAGAGCAGACGCGCGGACAACTTACCGATTCCCGAACCGACTTGTTCTCACTGGGGACGGTTCTCTATCAGATGGCGACCGGGCTCCTTCCCTTTCAGGGCGATACTTCGGCGGTGGTTTACGAAGCCATTCTCAACCGCGACCCAGTTCCTATAACGCTGGTGAATCCAATCCTACCGCCTGCATTTGCTCGAATCGTGGAGAAGGCGCTCGAAAAGGACAGAAATCTGCGTTATCAGACCGCCACGGATCTCAAGACCGACCTGATCCGGCTCAAGCGTGACATTGATTCCGGTCACAAGCGTGCGGCTGATTCTGCAGAATCTCGGACGGGAGTCGGCAAAGCAAGCGCGAAATCCGTAGCCGTTCTCTATTTCGAGAACCTCAGCAGGGCGCAGGAAGACGAATACTTTCGCGACGGCATCACGGAAGACATTATTACCGAACTTTCCAAGATCAGGGGCTTGAACATCTTCTCGCGCCCTACTGTGCTCACGTACCGGGACAAGCAGGTGACCCCCGCACAAATTGGGCAACAACTGAGAGCGGCTTACGTCTTGGCAGGCAGCCTGCGCCGCTCCGGCAGCCGCCTGCGCATCAATACGCAATTGGTGGACACCAGCACCGATTTCCCGATCTGGTCCGAGCGCTATGATCGCGAGATGAAAGATGTTTTCGAGGTGCAGGACGAGATCGCCAGCAAGATCGCCCAGGCACTGCGGATCACGTTGTCCCCGCAGGAACAGGAAGCCATCGCGGCGAAACCAACCGAAAATCTCCAGGCCTACGACCTCTACCTGCGTGGCAAGAGCTACGCCCGCCGTCTGCAACGGCAGGATCTGGAATTCGCGCTCCAGATGTTCGAGAACGCAGTCATTTTGGATCCGAATTTCGCTCTGGCTTATGCCGCTATCGCCAATGTTTGCGCCCAGAATCATTACAATTACGGGCGCGACCCCGTTTGGATGGAACGCGCCATGAAGGCGTCGCAAACTGCCGTTGTTCTGCGCCCCGATTTGCCCGAGGTACAGGTTGCCCAGGCTTGGATCCTTTACGCGAATAACAAATACGATGAAGCTGTGGCGGTTGTTCAGAAAGCGATCGACCGCAAGCGCGATTGCGAGGGAGCGTACTACATACTGGGCCGCACATTGTTCTCTTCCGGGCGCTACCAGGAAGCGGCAAACATTGCCGATGCCGCAGTTGAGGCGAGTGGCGAGGACTACAACATCTATGTTCCGATCATGAACGCTCTCGGAGCATTGGGCAAGGAAGAAGCCCTTCGCAATATCCGACAGCGGCGTGTCTCCGCGCTGGAACGACATCTGCATCAGGTGCCCGAAGACGCTCGCGCACGTATCCTTCTGGCGGGAGATTATGCCGAAATGAATCGGCTAGAAGAGGCGGTTCGCGAAACGAATCTCGCCATCACGCTTCGCCCAAACGAGGCGACTGTGCTGTACAACGCCGCATGCGCCTTCTGCCTGATGAAGAGGAGGCCGGAGGCTTTGGAAGCCCTTCGCAAGGCCTGGGATGCCGGTTTCAGGGATCCGGATTGGGCGCGACGCGATCCCGACCTCGCCCTCCTGCACGGTGTTCCTGAATTCGAGCGACTTTATCCTGAAAAAACAGCATCCACTAACACCTTAGCAGCGACTCACAACCTTACTGTATCGTAGTGACTCTTTCGCGACCTGCGTCTATCTGAGGCCCTTCCCCTGCTGGTGATCCGCGTCGTCGGGGCACTCTGAAATGTGTAGATGTGCTTAAGATCGATCTGCCGCCCGTCGGCGGCGCCTCCACCACAAGATGGCTAGCAAGACGCAAATTGCAATGACTACCGCAACATTGGCATCACCCAAAATCTCTACCAGTTCGTCCCAGTGCTTTCCGAAGAAAAATCCAGCGCTTGAGATGACCGTAACCCACATGGCAGCGCCCAGAAAATTAAAGATCGCGAACTTGCGCCAATCCATGCGCAGCACGCCCGCCAATGGCCCGGCGATAACTCGCATTCCAGTGATGAAGCGCGAGACGAAGATTGTCGCCGCACCGTAGCGCTGAAACAAATCCTCGCCGCGAGCGATTGTTGCCGGGCGAATGTGCAGAGTTCTTCGATAACGCTCCAGCAAGCGCCGGCCGCCGTAAACGCCGATGGCGAATCCGAGATTATCGCCCACCGTGGCGGCACAAATTCCAATCAGAATGATGTAAGGAAGCCTGAGACGATGTTCCGAGTAAGCCAGGAAACTGGCCAAGAGCAACACGGTTTCTCCGGGCACCGGCAGCCCTGCGTTCTCCAGCAAGAGGGCACCGGCCACGGCTCCATAGCCATAGTGCGCGAGCAAACTGCGGAGCAGATCAACAATATGCTGTGCCATTCAGAGGTTTCCTGGCGTCCCCGGCTCAAGAAATTCGATCACAGCGTTGTTGAACTGGTCTGGGACTTCCTCATAAGGCAAGTGGCCGACGCCCTCAAACATTACCAGACGGCAGTTCTCGAAGTTCTCGCGCAGGCGAGTAGCGGACAAAGGATCTACGGCGGCATCCATACTGCCCCAAATAAGCAGCGTAGGAATATGAGCAATGCGCGGCAACATGGATTTCAATTGCCGCAGATCCCGGGTCCACGAGCGCAAGACTGATATGCCGGAATCGAAGGCTCCGGGGGTCACGAGGGGCGCGGAGTAGCCTTCCAGCGTACCAGGTCGAATGCGAGCAGTATCTCCATAGAGCCGGCGGAGCACGAAGCTATACGCGATCTGAAGATGTGGCGCGGCGCGCAGGAAAATCGGCGCGATCAAACGGCTGCTGAGAAGAGCGGCCATAGTTGTCCCGTGAGTGGACCAGGGATTTACCGGTGCGACCAAAATTAAATGCCGAATCCGTTCCGGCGCCAGCGCAGCGCCCATCATCGCCACCGCGCCGCCGTGTGAAGTTCCCAGCAGATCGCATTCGGCCATTCCCACTGCATCCAGGAAGCACAGCAGCCGCTCGGCATTGGCTCGCAGGCAACAGTCAAGTCCACGCGGCCGGTCGGAAAAGCCCACACCAAGCATATCCACTGCATGGACAGTGGCGTGGCGTGCCAGAGCCGGAATTGCGTAGCGCCAGGAGAAGGAATAACCCAGCAGTCCGTGCAGCAGCAGCAGCGGCGGACCCACGCCGTCGCGCAAATAGCGCATGCGCGCGCCGTCCAGGGTAATCCAATGATCTTGGATGGAGTATGAAGATTGCAGAACGTCGAGCCCTTCGCGATTTTTGCGCAGTTTTCTTTTGTAAGTCAGACAACTTTTGCTTCTGGATCGTCAATCTATATAAGTGATATCGCCTCTGTCGCTTCTGTGAAGGGGAGCTTTGCGGCTCCCCTATTTTTTAGCTAGTCTTTTTTAGCTAGCTGCTGCAGCATCGCGCGCTTTTTTGGCTTTGCCCAGCAGTTTCTTCAGCACTCGCACGCCCTTGTCCACATGCTTCTCCTGCAACAGAAATGGCGGGAGAAATCGCAAAACCGTATCCTGCGTACTGTTGAAGAGAACACCCTCGCCTAACGCCTGCTCCACGATGGGTCGCGCCGGAATATCAAGTTGAAGCCCCAGAATGAAGCCGCGCCCCCGGACTTCCCGCACCGCCGTGGAACGCTCGCCAAGTGACGTCAACTGTTCCCGCAAATATTGCCCGACGCGGGCTACATTCTCCAGCAGCTTCTCTTCTTCCAGGACTTCCAGATATTCGAGAGCCACGCGGCAGGCCAAGGGACCGCCACCAAAAGTTGTGCCATGCTGTCCGACGGAAATCGCCGACGCGAATTCTTCTTTTGCCAGGAATGCCCCCAGCGGTAGGCCCGCAGCAATCGGCTTGGCAATCGCCACGATGTCGGGTGTCACGCCAAATGACTGAAAAGCGAAGATGGTTCCGGTGCGGCCCAAACCACATTGGATTTCGTCAAAGATGAGCGCGGCGCGATGCTGGTCCGCTAAAGCCCGGCATTCGTTGAGAAAGTCGACCGAGCATTCGTGAATTCCACCTTCTCCAAAGATAGGTTCGAGAACGATAGCACAAGTGTTGTCATTCACGACCGCGCGAAGCGCTTCGAGATCGTCGCGGGGAACAAACTTCACATCTTCCAAGAGCGGCTCGAATCCCTTGCGATATTTATCCTGCCCGGTCAATGACATGGCGCCGAAGGTTCGTCCATGATACGAGCCTTCCAGGCCAACTAGTTGACTCTTGGCCTGGCCACCGATGCGATGACCCGCCAGCCGCGCCAGCTTAATCGAGCCTTCTATAGCTTCAGTACCACTGTTGGAGAAGAACGCACGCTGCAGGCCGGATAATCGACAAAGCTTTTCGGCCAGCAGCCCTTGAAACTCGTTGTAGTAGAGATTCGAAAGGTGAATCACTCGAACGGCCTGTTCGCGGATTACCTTCACGATTCGCGGATGCGCATGGCCCAGCGCATTCACGCCGAGACCGGCTACGAAATCGAGATAGCGTTTGCCATCCAGATCGTAAAGAAAAACGCCTTTGCCGCGCTGGAGGACCAGCGGGTAGCGGTGGTAGGTCTGAAGCAGAAACTGACGTTCGCGTTCGATGATTTCGTTCGTGTCTGGCATACAGAAAGACGATTGTACCGAACACGGGCGTCACTGCCGAACGTGGACTTGCGAGGTGCATGAAATCAGGGACTGATCGGGGATGTGGAGCTGTAAGTTTCTGTTACGAGCAGGCTTACCAAATGCAAGAGAATCCTTCCAAAAATCATAGCATTACGTAACACAGGCTTCTATAATCGTGGAAGTCGAGTGTCCCACGGCACTTATAAGTACCCTCATGTCCCAGCGCGTGGCAGCGAAAATGCTCAACTCACCTCGCGGCAGTGTTCTGTCGAGGTCTGCTTCGCCGTTGCGGCCCATGAACCGGGATTTTCAACTCCGCTTTACCGCTGGCCTGTTGATTCTGCTCACTACGGCTGCAGTGGTGCTCGCCTGCATTAACTTCCAGAAGGAGCCCGAGTTCCAGATCCCTTATGACGGCGTCTCGTGGATGGAGCACAACGGGAGCTTGTTCGCCGATAGCGTCGAGTCGTCTGGTCCCGGTGCTAGAGCTGGAATCAAAGCGGGCGACCAACTGGTTGCGGTGAACGAGCACGAAGTCAAAGCTGCTCCCGGCTTGATTCGTCAGCTTTATCGTGTTGGTCCGTGGTCGAAGGCAACGTACTCGCTGCTGCGGCAGTCGGTTCCCCTCGATACAACGGTAATTCTGATTCCGGCGGATCGCTCTCTGAATAGCTGGCTGCGGCTAATCGCCCTCATCTACCTCGGCATTGGAATCTATGTTCTCCTGCGGCGCTGGACCGCGCCGGGCTCGACTCACTTTTACATTTTCTGCCTGGTGTCGTTTGTCTTCTATGCGTTCAAGTACACCGGAAAGCTGAACGATTTCGATTGGACAATCTACTGGGTCAACGTCACTGCTTGGCTTTTGCAACCAGCACTCTTCCTGCATTTTGTTCTGACCTTTCCTGAAAAGCGGCAGTTCGTCAGCAAGCATCAGTGGTCGATTCCGCTGGTCTATTTCCCGGGGCTGGTGCTCTTGATCCGGCAAATTCTGGCGATCAGGCTCGTGCAGGCAAGCGAGAGCCTGCGCTGGAGCCTTGATAGGACGCAGATGGCGTACCTGGCCACGTATTTCATCGCGGCTGCCGTCGTCCTGCTATATAGCTATCGCCGCGCAAGCACGCCGATTTTGCGCCAGCAGCTTAAGTGGGTGACGCGCGGAACCATTCTGGCGGTGGTGCCGTTCACGCTGTTTTACGTCATTCCCTATCTGACGGGCGCGATGCCGACCACGGCGATGAAAGTGTCGGTGCTATCGCTTGGTTTACTGCCGCTGACCTTCGGCTACGCGATATTCCGCTACCGCTTGATGGACGTGGACCTGATCTTCAAGCGCGGCATGGTGTACACCTTGGCGGCAGCGGCAATCGTGGGAGCCTATTTTGCGGTGGTTGCAGGGGTCGCGGAGTTGGTCCATGCTCGCGTGCCCAGTTCCGGTCCGGCAGGCATGATCCTGGCGATCGTGGTGACTGCGCTACTGTTTGACCCAGTCCGCAAATGGATTCAGGAGCGCATCGATCAATTCTTTTATCGCACGCGCTACGACTACAGAAAAACTCTCATTGAGTTCGGCCGCGAACTGAATTCTGAGACGGATCTGGACAAGATGCTTAGTTCCGTCGTGGATCGCCTCTGCCGAACTCTGCTGGTACAACATGTGCAGCCCAGGAGACCATCGCCAAGCTGGACCTGAACTATTACATTCCCTGCCGCGCGCGGCAGAAGACCATCGCATTCCTCGGTTTGGGCAAAACCGCAGAAGGGGATTTTCTCTCCAGCGAAGATGTCGAGTTGCTGGAAACTCTGGCGGGATACCTCGGTATCGCCATCCAGAATGCCCGATTGTATGCTTCGCTTGAGCAGAAGGCCGTTGAGTACGAACGCCTGAAGGATTTCAACGAGAACATCGTCGAGTCGATAAATGTTGGCGTGCTGGCGGTCGATTTAGCTGACCGCATCGAATCCTGGAATTCGCAGATGGAAGTGATGTACGCGCTTCCCCGCTGGCAGTCGCTGACACGCCCGCTGAGCGAAGTGTTCCCTGCTTCGTTTGTCGAAGAGTTCTACCGCGTGCGGCAGAATCCTGGTATTCACAATTTATACAAGTTCCGGCTCGATACTCCCACAGGCGAGATTCGCACGGTGAACGTCGCTATAGCGCCACTGGTCACGAAGAAATTCAACGTGATCGGCAGGTTGATCATCATGGATGACATTACCGAGCGCGTGGAACTCGAGTCGCAGCTCTCGCAAGCTGACAAGCTATCTTCGATTGGCCTGCTGGCCGCAGGCGTCGCGCATGAGGTGAATACGCCCCTTGCCGTCATTTCGTCCTATGCGCAAATGCTGTCCAAACAATTGCAGGCAGATCCCCAGAAAGGAGCATTGCTCGAAAAAATTACGCGGCAAACCTTCCGCGCTTCCGAAATCGTCAACAATCTGCTGAACTTCTCGCGCACAAGTGGCGCGGAGTTTACCGATGTTGACGTGAACAAGATCATCCACGATACATTGGCTCTGCTCGAGCACCAGTTCAAAACGGCCAAGATTCGCGTCGAAGATGAGCTTTCCCATAGCCTGCCGCTCATCAACGGCAACCCCGGAAGATTGCAGCAGGTGTTTCTCAATCTGTTCCTGAATGCTCGCGATGCCATGCCGTCAGGCGGAACTTTACGTGTCGTGACATCCAACGGTGACGGGGTCAGTGTGATGGTTTCCGATACTGGCAGCGGTATAGCGCAGGAACACGTTCATCGTATTTACGACCCGTTCTTCACCACTAAATCCGCGCCTCGCGAAGGCCAAGGCAAAGGTACTGGGCTTGGACTTTCGGTCACTTACGGCATTATTCAGGAGCACGCGGGAAAAATTCGGGTCGAAAGTCATCCTGGCGAAGGCACGACGTTTTATCTCGAATTCCCGCTGATGAGGAAGGCAGTCAATGTCTGAAGCAGTGGTCATCATGCGACACCCCGGCGAAGCGCATGCTTCACGCTCGCGGACAGTGTTGATCATCGACGACGAAGCTGCCATCCGCGAATCGCTGGAAACTCTGCTGGAGCTTGAGGGCTACGCAGTGGAATCCGCCAGCAGCGGTGAAGAGGGCCTTGCTCGCCTTGGTGATGGGAGCTTCGATCTTGTTCTGCTCGACCTGGCGCTGCCCGACCGCAATGGCATTGACCTTCTCGCCGAGATTCATGCTCACGATCCGCATCTCTCCGTGATTATGATCACGGCTTACGGCACGGTTGAGAACGCAGTGAGGGCGATGCAAGCCGGCGCCAGCAACTTCGTCCAGAAACCTTGGGATAACGAGAAGTTGCTCGCCGACGTGCGAACCGCAGTCGCCCGGCATCGAGCGGAAGAAGAAAATGTCCAACTCAAGCGAGCGCTGAAGCAGCGTTACAACTTCGAAAATATTGTGGGCAAGAGCGAGCCCATGCTGAAGATTTTCGATCTGGTGGCGCAAGTCGCCGCCAGCCGTTCCACGGTGCTGCTGCAAGGTGAGAGCGGGACCGGCAAAGAGCTCATCGCCAAAGCTATTCACCTGCATTCGCCTCGCCGCGACCGCCCCTTCGTTCCCGTTAATACTGGCTCCATGCCGCCCGATTTACTAGAGTCCACGCTCTTCGGGCACGTAAAAGGGGCATTTACAAGCGCCATAGCGTCCAAGAAGGGCTTATTTGAAATCGCCGATCGCGGGACCCTGTTCCTGGACGAGATTGGCACCATGAGCCTGGACACGCAAAGCAAGATTCTCCGCGTTCTCCAGGACCGAAAATTCATGCACCTTGGCGGCGTGCACGAAATTCAAGTGGATGTGCGTATCATCGCTGCCACCAACGCTGATCTCAAGCAGCATGTGCGTGAAGGCAAGTTCCGCGAAGACCTATTCTATCGGTTGAATGTGATTACTATTGATCTTCCACCGCTGCGCCAGCGCAAGGAAGACATTCCGCTGCTGGTCGAGTTCTTCCTGAACAAGTACTCGGAAGAAAATGAACGTCCGGTGCGGCGCATCACGACAGAGGCGTTGCGTCCGCTGCTATCTTACTCGTGGCCGGGCAACGTCCGCGAACTGGAGAACGTGATTGAACGTGCCGTGGTGCTTTCTTCGGGACTTGAGATCGGGCCGGAACTGCTTCCCGATCAGATCGCGGGTCGTGGCACGACCTTCCCTCTGCTGGAACACCGCGGAGACGCCTCTCTGTTCGACATAATGGAAGACTGCGAGCGGCACATCATCGTAGACATGCTGGAGAAATGCAACTGGAATCAAACTGAGGCTTCCGAGCGCTTCCACGTTCCACTCTCGACTCTGAATCAAAAAATCAAACGGCTAAGCATTGAGATAAAGCGCAAAGGGCGGGAATAGGAAAATAGCATCGGACTTCGAATCTCAGGCCGCTCCCTAAGCCACCGGCACTCACTTTCCGATTCGAATATCTAAACGGCCTTGCCAAGTCAGGCTCGTAGCTGCCCGTGAGCACTGATCCTTGCACACTTCTCTGCTATATTTCCTGAGAGCGCGTCGTTCATGGAACTGACTTCTCCCACCGACTTCGCGAAAGATATCGTTCAATCCGTGCAGGATTATTCCCTGCTCGCGGGCCGATCGCTCGCCAATCTCTTTCGCCATCCACGCTACTTTGCCGACATGATCCAGCAGGCCGATTTGATCGGCGTGGGTTCCCTTCCGATCGTGGTGCTCACGGGCACGTTCACCGGCGCCGTGCTGGCGCTGAACAGCGCGCACACGCTCGAGAGATTCGGGTCGCTCAGTCTCATCGGGCAATTGGTGTCAGTCGGCATGGTGACCGAACTTGGCCCGGTTTTGACCGGGTTGATGGTTGCAGGAAGAAACTCTTCTGGGATGGCCAGTGAAATCGGATCAATGGTCGTGACCGAACAGATTGATGCCATGCGCGCCTTGGGTACCGATCCGACAAAGAAGTTGGTCACGCCGAGAGTGATCTCGACTGTGTTTATGCTCTTTTTTTTGACTATCATTTCCGATTTCGTGGGGCTGGTCGGAGGCGGCATAGTTGCCACCTTGATGTTCCGGATAGATGCGCATCAGTACTGGAGTTCCGCCTGGCAGGTTCTTGTCTTCCAGGATGTTTTCACCGGCCTGATGAAGCCTGTGCTCTTTGGCTTCATTATTGCCACCGTGGGGTGCTACTACGGAATTTCCGCCCGTGGAGGCACTCAAGGCGTAGGGCGAGCAACCACGCAAGCGGTGGTTGCGTCTTCGGTTCTCATTATCGCGGTGGATTTTTTCGCGACCCGGCTGATATTGTCCGTCTTCGGTTACCGCTGAATCATGGCCGCGCCTCCTACTGCTGTCGAGAGTTCGCTTCGCACAGCCGAACAAAGACAATCAGCGGTGATTGTCTTTGAAGACGTCTCCATCGCATTCGAAAGTAACTCCGTCCTGAACGGAATCTCTTTCCAGCTCAACCGCGGTGAAACCAAGGCAATCTTTGGCATCGCAGGCGCGGGTAAAAGCACCATCCTTAAATTGGCTATGGGGCTGGTGAAGCCGGATAGCGGCCGAATTTACGTGCTCGGCGAGGATGTAACCACGATGAGTGAAGAAGCTCTCTTCGAACTGCGGCGAAACATCGGCATTGTGTTCCAAGAGAGCGCGCTGTTCGATTCGCTCACTGTCCGCGAAAACGTGGCTTTTCGGCTGATGGAGGAACACGACGTCTCTGATGAAGAAATCGAGCGGCGGGTACGAGAGGCCTTAAGCTTCGTGGAACTTGAGCATACGGTGGACATGTTCCCGTCGGAGCTTTCGGGCGGAATGCGGCGGCGCGTAGCGATTGCACGAGCCATTATTACGCATCCGGAAATTCTGCTTTATGATTCACCGACGGGCGGGCTTGATCCGGTCACTTCAACCACCATCATCCAGTTAATCGTGAAACAGCGTGATGTCTTCAAGACAAGCTCTTTGCTCGTGACGCATCGCCTGCAGGATGCCTTTATCATGGCATCCCATTATTTCGACCGGAAGACAAACGAGATGCGGCCACTGCCCCGCGGGGCTCGTGGAGAAGTGCCAATGACATTCCTGGTCTTGCGCGAAGGCAAGATTATCTTTGACGGTGACGCACACGAATTGGCGCACTCGAAAGACGAGTACATCCGGGAGTACATCTCGTAGCGTTTAGACAAACCGGGCAAATTTGGTCTCCGCCAATTTGCCGATTCAAAGCGGATTACCAAATTACCCGATTACATAGCTTTCAAACTGTTATTAGCCAGGCCTACGCCGCCGCTTCCGCCATTGCCTTGCGCCTTGCGGCAATACGTTCTTCAACCGTCTTTAATATGTCGCGGCCCTTCTGAGAATTGTTAATCAGTTTCTCGACATTTCCGAAGAGCTTAGGGGCTTGCATTTTCTCACGGAGCTCCTTTAGGAATGGGCGTACTTTGGCAAAGATGAAGAACATCTCGCCACTGAAGCTCCCTTCCAGAAACAGATCTTCATTCAACGCGCCGTGCAGCACCAGCGATGCTGCCATCTCCCAATAACCGCCAACCTGGCGCAACCAATTGTTTTCCTGGGTGCCCAAGGCGCTGGCGATTTTGGCTACTTCATCGGCGTTTTGCGGCCAAAACGCGCCCACCCACCAGTTGCGCGCCTTGCGCATTTCCGCTTCACGGCGCAGATCATACAATTTGAGAATCAGTTCGGCATCGGCAGGAGTTGGCTTCGTGGACATTTGATCCTCCAAGATTTTCTGATTTGAGGTTTATGGAAGCAGCCGCCGAAGGCAAAACCGGCATGCCGCAGAGTTGCAGATGAAAAAGGCGGACATCGGATTCAAAATCAGCGTTAAAACTGAAATAAATTAACTCACGGTTGCAGCTTCTACCGGGGCAGGCCTCTCATAATCACATTCTTTATTCGGACAGGCAATCACCGGACCGGCCTTCAAAGTCTTCTCCACCAGATAGGCATTGCCGCAGCTCGGGCATTTTTCCGCGACGGGCCGATTCGCGGATGTAAATTTGCACTTCGGATAATTCGAGCATCCGTAGAACGTATTGCCCTTGCGTGCACGCTTCTCGACCAGTTCACCATCCTCGCATTGCGGACACTTCACACCGATAAAATTCTGCTTCACGTACTTGCACTCAGGGTATCCGCTGCACGAGGTGAACTCGCCGAAGCGCCCGTGCCGGATCATCAAATTCCGGCCGCATTTCGGGCAAAGCTCGTCGAGCGGGATATCGGGGACCTTCTTCCCCTGATCGAGGCGGCGCGTCGTCTTGCAGTCAGGATATCCTGTGCAAGCCATGAACTGTCCAAAGCGCCCACGCTTCAGCACCATCACTCGACCGCAATTTTCGCAGTACTCTTCCTGTGTAGTTTCCTGCAAGTCGGCAGAATCAAGATCGGGCAGGTTGATGGGATTTTCTTTCGTAAATTTGCAGGTATTGGGATCATCCTTGTCGTAGGTGCTGCATGCGTAGAACGATCCGTGCTTACCCCACTTGATTACCAGTGGAGCACCGCACAGTTCGCACTTTTCATCCGTCGGCTTCTCCATGCGCTTGATGTTTTCCATATGCTTCTGCGCATAGCGGAGGTCCTTCTCGAATTTTTTGTAAAACTCGGCGAGCGCGTCGGTCCACTTTTCCTTGCCCTCTTCGATTTCGTCGAGCTCTTCTTCTAGGCGTGCGGTGTACTGGACATCGAAGATGTCCGGGAAGTTTTCCACCAGCAGATCGGTGACGACCAATCCGATTTCCGTCGGCACGAATTTGCCGCCCAGCTTCTGCACGTACTGCCGCTCTTGAATAGTGCTGAGGATGGCAGAATACGTTGATGGGCGGCCGATTCCACGCTCTTCCAGTTCTTTCACCAGAGACGCCTCGTTGTAACGCGGTGGAGGCTCGGTGAAGTGTTGCTCCGGCTTCAGAACTCGCAGTGTAAGCTTCTGTCCCGGCTCGAGCGGCGGCAGCTTGTGCTTGAGCTCTTCGTCTTCTTCGTCTTTGCCTTCCTTCGATTCTTCGTAGACCTTCAGAAAGCCGTCAAACTTTTGTACTGAGCCAGTCACGCGGAACCAGAAGGTACCAGACGTCGACTTTGCATCGATATCGACCGTGGTTTGATCGAACACCGCAGGCGTGATCTGCGAAGCCACGAATCGCTGCCAGATGAGCTTGTAGACCTTGTATTCATCTTCTTTTAAATACTGCTTGATCTGGTCGGGATGGCGCATCGCCGAAGTCGGACGAATGGCTTCGTGGGCAGCCTGCGCTTCCTTCTTCTCTTTATACGTATTTGGTGACTCCGGCAGATACTGATCACCGTACTGAGACTTGATGTACTCGCGAACTTCTGCCAGCGCATCATTGGAGACACGCGTCGAATCAGTTCGCATGTAGGTGATCAGACCAACCGATCCTTCTTCCCCCAGTTCCACACCTTCGTAGAGCCGCTGGGCGATCATCATGGTGCGCTTCACGCTGAAGCGCAGTTTTCGGGATGAGTCCTGTTGCAGCTTACTGGTAGTGAACGGCGGAGCCGCATTGCGCCGGCGCTCTTTGCGGTCAACCGTCCGAACCAGCCAGTCGGCGTTTTCCAGAGCGGCACGGATTTTTTCAGCTTCGTCGCCATTCGGAATCTCGATCTTCTCTTCGCCCTTACCGAGAAAACGGGCATCGAAGGCTGGCGGTTTGCTGGCCGCAAGATGCGCGTCAATCGTCCAGTATTCTTTCTTCTCGAACGCCTTGATATCGCGTTCGCGCTCGACGATGAGCCGCAGAGCGACAGTCTGAACGCGACCCGCAGATAATCCGCGCCGAACTTTGTCCCACAAGAGCGGCGAAACCTGATAGCCGACGAGACGATCGAGCACGCGCCGTGCCTGCTGCGCGTCCACTAGATTTTCGTCAATGTCTCGCGGGTGCTCAAAAGCCTCCTGCACGGCGCGCTTGGTGATTTCGTTAAATGTCACGCGGCGAATGCGCTCGGCTTGTTCTTTCCGCTTCTTCTTGGATTTGGAGCCGTTGCCCAACTCGTCAGCCAAGTGAGCAGCGATGGCTTCGCCTTCGCGGTCCGGGTCAGGCGCCAGATAAATCATGTCCGCCGAACCTGCCAGCTTCTTCAGCCTGGCGACAACTTTTTCTTTCCCAGGGATAACGATGTATTCGGTGTCGAAATCATTCTCGATGTCGACACCAAGAGTGCTCTTGGGCAGATCTTTCACGTGGCCGAGCGATGCCTCGACCATGTATCCAGTGCCCAAATATTTTTGGATCGTCTTCGCCTTGGCCGGCGACTCTACTATTACTAAACCTTTGGCCAATGTGTCCTCAATGGATGATTTCGTTTGAAGCTAGCACGAATTTGCAAAGCTGTCAGCTCTCAGCTGTCAGCTCTCAGCTCTCAGTTTGTTAATTAGAGACGAGAGCATCCGTTTCACTTCCACCACTTCTTCTGAAAGTCGCTGGTAGTCTAAGGACTTCAGCATTTCCAAATCATGAGCGAGCAAGAGATGGTACTCGAGTTCGCTTGCGGAACCCATCGCAATCTGGAGGAATCGTCCCAATTCGTTGTCGCCTTTCCGGCAACAGCCTTCGGCAATGTTCGCGCCGATTGAAGCCGAGGACCTCCGCATCTGACTCGTCAGGCCATATAACTCGCCTCGTGGAAAAGCGTTACTTGACTTATATACCTCGAGAGTTAGAACATGCGCCTTGTCCCAGACTTTCAAGTTTCTGAAGCTCTGCACTCCTTGCCTTCCACATCCTGCCGAAAGCTGATGGCTGAAAGCTAAAAGCTCTTCACAAAATTCTTCCCCGGCAACTGTTTGATCTTTCCCTCCAGTTCGAGCTCAAACAGCGCAGCGAAAATTTCAGAGGATGACAACTCGGGCGCCAGTTTCTCGACAATTTCGTCGATGTGGGTGGCCTCATCCGCCTTCAATTGCGCCATGATCTTGCGTTCGTGAGGGCTTAACTCGGTTTCCCCGAATAGAGATGCGGTTTGGCCGGCCTGCGATTCAGCGCCCTTCGCGGGCTCCAGCGCAAGTCGCACATCTGCCGGGAGTTCCTCCCACACGTCTTCCCAGGTCGCAACCAGCTTCGCGCCCTGCTTGATGAGCGTGTTCGGGCCCCAGGAATTCTTGTTCGTAACATTGCCGGGCACAGCAAAGACTTCACGGTTCTGCTCCAGCGCGCAGCGCGAGGTGATGCGCGTGCCGCTATATTCAGCGGCTTCGACGACGAGGACGCCGATGGCAATCCCGCTGATGATGCGGTTACGAATCGGGAAATTCTGCGGCGCAGGGAATGTCTCCAATGCAAACTCTGAAATCAGCGCGCCTCCGAGCGCGAGAATTTGATCGACAAGGCGGCTGTTCTCTTTGGGATAGATCTGGTCCACACCCGTTCCGAACACCGCCACCGTCTTGCCTTTGCCTGCCACCGCACCGCGATGCGCAGCGCTGTCTACGCCTCGGGCCAGGCCGCTGAAAATCACCAGGCCCCGAGCCGCCAGATCGCACCCCAGCCGCTCTGCCATTCCCGTGCCATAGGGAGTCGGATGGCGCGTGCCCACGACCGCAATTCCTGCCGCACGCCCCAATTCCTCGTACGCAAGCTCGACTGAGCGTCCGGTGCCGAGCGATTGCGCCGAAACCGTCTGAATGCCCGTCGCTTCCAGCTCGGTGAGGGTCGCCTTGAAGACATTCTTGATTCCGCCGAAATGCTCGACCAGCTTGCGCGCTTTCGTCGGACCCAAACCGGGAGTCAGGTTGAGCGCCAACCAATGCAGGCTGGTCTCTTCGGCTGGCTTAAAACTGACAGCGGCTTCGGCCACGCACACCTCCGCGTCCAACTTGCCGGACTCTATACACCCGTCAAAATCGCTGTCAAGGTTGGATGACACACTGCTTTGTTAAAATCGAACAATAGCCGCATGAGACGCTTGCGCATTTCCGCCATTTCTTACCTCAATACCGCTCCGCTCATGTGGGACTTCGAACACGGATCGATCGGGAGGGAGTTCGAAATTTCTTACACATCTCCTTCGCAATGCGCGGCTGCTTTGCGCGAAGGCTCAGCCGATATAGGCATCATCCCGGCAGCCGCCTACGCCACGATTCCTAATCTCTCAATCCTTCCGAGTGTAGCGATTGCCTCGCGGTGCGCAGTGCGCTCCATTCTGCTGGTCAGCAAGACGCCTCTTGAGAAGATCCGCTCAGTAGCCCTCGATAATTCCTCTTTGACTTCGGCGGCCTTGCTCAAGGTTCTATTTGCAAAATGGTGGCCCGGAAAGCGGACTTTCAACGACATGGTTCCCGATCTCGAGAGAATGCTATCGCACCATGATGCCGCCCTTCTGATCGGCGATCCTGCATTGAAGGTGGATCGGTCACGATATGTGACCTACGACCTGGCCGAAGAGTGGATCCGGTTCACCGGTAAGCCGTTTGTGTTCGCCTTCTGGGCAGTGCGGCAAGCTGCGCTCAAAGATGCTCCGTTGTCCTTGGACCTGACAACTGTCTTTCAGGAGTCTCGCGATCACGGTCTAGAACCTGATAGCCTGGATCAAATCGCTCGTGAATGGTCTCCTCGCACAGGTTTGAGCGAAGCAGCAGTCAAAGATTATTTGACCAGGAATATTCACTACTATCTCGATCCCGACTGCCTTGAGGGATTGAATCTCTTTTATTCTTACGCCCGCGAATGTGACGTTTTGCCCGACTGCCCGGCTTTGCAATTCCTTGAAATCGCAAAGCCGATTGCCGGTTAGTTGCTTTTCCGGACCACTCCACCTGCCAAAATGGACTCTAAGCTAGACTGTGTTTCTGCACATCCATATGCTCGCGGCGACATCGACCATGGCATGGCTGCGCCGCCTCGGTGGGCCGGGGCTTATTCTGCTCGGCATCGCCGACAATTCCGTGGTTCCGCTGCCCGGCAGTATGGATGTCTTCACCATCTGGCTGTCAGCCAGACACCGCGACCTGTGGCCTTATTATGCGGCGATGGCCACAGTTGGGTCGCTAATTGGCGGCTACATCACTTACGCTCTGGCAAGAAAAGGTGGCAAGCAGGCGTTGGAAAGAAAATTTCCCGGGCAGAAGGCCGCGAAGCTTTATCAGCGTTTCGAGCACTGGGGCTTCTGGACAGTTACCGTACCAGCACTGCTGCCGCCCCCGTTTCCCATGGTGCCGTTCCTGATCGCTGCCGGAGCCTTGCAGTATTCGCGCAAAAAGTTTCTGGGTTCACTTGCGCTCGGCCGCGGAATTCGTTTCTTTATCGTTGCGTTCCTGGGGCACGTATACGGCAAAGCTATTGCTTCATTCTTTTCCAAATACTACAAGCCGGCGTTATTCACGCTAATCGGACTGGCAGTCCTGGGCGGAGTACTGGCGTTGGTTGAATACTTGCGGATGCGCAGAAAGCCACGCCAAGCCCCCGCCACTTCTCGCCCGAAAGCCGCATGAGTTGGAAGCTGGCGTTCCGTTCGGTAGAATTAATTTGGTTGCGGAATGTCCCTTACCAAAACACAAGCTGTCGATCTGTTTCGTTCCGATGATCTGATTGGCATCGGCATGGAGGCCGACGCCGTCCGGCGCAAACTGCATCCCGAGGGCGTGGTCACTTACATCATCGATCGCAACATTAATTACACGAACTTCTGCACCGAGTACTGCACATTCTGCGCGTTTTATCGTCCATTGAAAGGACCCAAAGCCAAAGAGGGGTACATCCTCGATTTGGAAACGATCTACGACAAGATTCGCGAGACGGTCGAACTCGGCGGCACAGGCGTGCTGATGCAGGGTGGCTTGCATCCGGATCTAAGAATTGACTGGCACGAGCAGATGCTGCGTGGCATCAAGCAGCGATTTCCCAAGGTTCATCTCCACTGCTACTCAGCCTCAGAAATCATTGCGATTGCGGAATACAGTGGGCTGACAATTCGCGATACGATCGCCCGTTTGCGAGATGCAGGGCTGGATTCGATTCCCGGTGGAGGCGCCGAGATCCTCGACGACGAAGTCCGCTACCGCATCGCACGCCTGAAGTGCTTGACTGACGACTGGCTCAACGTGCATCACACTGCGCACCAGCTTGGCATGCGCACCACAGCGACGATGATGTTCGGTGTGGGCGAAACCTATGAGCACCGCGTCAATCACTTTCAGCGGCTTTACGACTTGCAGGAAGAGACCGGCGGTTTCACGGCGTTCATCCCCTGGAGTTTCCAGCCGGCAAATACCGCGCTGGGCGGGCGTCACTGGGATGAAGCCACCGCAGTTGAATATTTGAAAGTTCTCGCCATCGCGCGGCTGTGCCTCTCGAATTTCCTCAACGTGCAGTCCAGCTGGGTTACCCAGGGATTGAAAGTCTGCCAGATGGGCCTGCGCTTCGGCGGCAATGACGTCGGCTCAGTGATGCTGGAAGAAAACGTAGTCCGCGCCGCTGGCGTGACCAACTGCACGACTGAAGAAGAGCTGCGCCGC
>WNGE01005606.1_pt1 | contig 29898 bp, 27 predicted proteins | sample 5400651 | NCBI WGS metagenome assembly WNGE01 (sample SAMN13153370, study PRJNA577476) | soil metagenome | isolation source: 60 cm soil or saprolite under grassland replicate 2 | place: USA:California | collected 2016-06-15
TGCGCATGAGCGCGAGCAGCGGCGAGACCAGCAGCGTCGGCCCGGCGCCGCGGTCGCGGAGCAGGCGGGTGGCCACGAAATACACAGCGCTCTTGCCCCACCCGGTCCGCTGCACCACCAGGACCCGCCGACGCCGTTCTACCAGCTCCTCGATCGCCTCCCACTGCCCCGGCCGGAACCCCGCGGCCACCCCCGCCGTAAGCCGGCGCAGCAGCTCCCCGGCCGCAGCCCGAGAGGTCTTGAGGTCCCCGAGGTCCCTGAGGTCCATGAACGGCGGCTTCCAATCGCGAGCGTTGGCCAGACAAGGTCGAGAAGACTTCTACCACACCCCCGCGACGACCCCACGGCGCGCGAACACGGTCGCGCTGACGGGCCTTCGCCGTTCGCGGTACGCTGCTGGCATGAGTGAGCCAGCCCCGACCCTGCACCTGACCGCCGTCATCACCAGAGGGTGACTGGTACGTCGCGCGGTGTCTTGAGGTCGAGGCGGTCAGCCAAGGAGAGACGGTCGAGCAGGCCCTCGCGAATCTCCGCGACGTGGTCGAGGTCTACCTCGAGGAGGAAGGTGTCCCGCCGACCGCCGCTCCGGCGCCGCCGCTGGTCACCTCCATCGACGTGCCGATCCCGGCGTGACCGGCTGAGGGGCTTGGGCTTCCGGTGCGGGTTCGGGTGCCGGTTCCGGTTTTGGTTGGGGTGGGCGGCGGCGGGTCATGGCGACGCCGACGGGGAGGAGGTAGGTGACGGTCGAGGCGGCGGTGGGACCGTCGTCGATGACCAGCCGGTAGTTGAGGGCGTAGGCGATGCCGGTGCCGAGCACGCCGAGGATCGCGAGGCCGACGAGGGCGTCGGCGCGCGGGTGGATCGGCTGGGTTCCGGCCAGCGGGGTCACGACGGCCATCAGGGCGGTGGCGGCGACGAGCTGCCCGGCGACCATCGCGACCGGGTTGACGCCCCAGCCGGACAGGTAGCGGCCGGTGTAGACGTAGGCGATGCCGTAGCAGAGCGCCGCGCCCAGGCAGGCGAGGGCACCCCACACGTCGGCGGTCGCATGCCATGGCGAGAGGACGAGCAGCGCGCCGGCGAAGCCGACGACCAGCCCCGTGCCGCGGGCCCCGCCGACCCGTCGCTCCTGCTGAGCGGCCAGCCCGATCGTGATGGTCCACAGCGGGGTCGTGGTGTTCAGCACCCCCGCCAGGCTGGAGTCGACCGTCCGCTCGCCGACCGCGAACAGCAGGTACGGCACGGAATTGGCGACCAGCGCGGCGACCGCCAGGTGCGACCACCTGCGCGCACCGCGCGGCAGCGCGAGCCCGCGCAGGCGGCAGAACACCAGCAGGACCAGAGCGCCGAGCGCGAGCCGGACCAGCACGATCTGCACCGGTGACAGGCTGCGCAGCGCGAGCTTGATCCACAGGAAGCTCGATCCCCACACCAGTGCGAGCAGCGACAGTCGCAGCAGACTTCCGCGGTTGATCATGGCGTTTCCTTCGCGCGGGACGGGTTGGCTACAATGCCGGCATGCCCGACAAAGAGCTTCGTTACCGTGTGCTGACCGGTCCGGACGACCTGGCATTCGACCAGCGGGTGAGCGAGGCGCTCGACGCCGGCTATCAGCTTTACGGCTCGCCCTCGGTCACCTTCGACGGCGAGCACGTGATCGTCGCGCAGGCGGTGGTGCTGCCCGACCGGTGAGGCCGGGGTCACAGTGGCACCTCGGTGAGCCACTCGCGGTGGCGCCGCGAGCGGCCGCGGACGAGCGCCGCGTACTGCTGCTCCAGCAGCGCGGTCACCGGGCCGATCTCGCCGTCGCCGACCCGCAGGCCGTCGACGGTCGTGACCGGCAGGATCTCCCAGGCGGTACCCATAAAGAAGACCTCGTCGGCCAGGTACAGCTCGCTGCGGTCGACTTCCCGCTCGGCCACCGGGATGCCGGCGTCGGCCAGCAGCGTCAGCACCGTGGCGCGGGTCAGGCTCTCGAGGACGCCGCTGGTCAGCGACGGCGTGATCATGATGCCGTCCCGCACCAGTCCGATGCACGCGCCCGAGCCCTCGCTGACCTTGTGCCGGTCGTTGAGGAGGATCGGCCAGTCGTGGCCGTTCTCGCGTGCCTCCATCACGGCCAGCCGCCCGTTGTGGTAGTTGGAGAACGCCTTGACGCGGGGCGGCATCGAGGAGTCGCTGACCCGGACCCACGAGCTCACGGCCGCCCGGCAGCCGCGTTGCAGGAGCAGGTGGCTGGAGAACGGCCAGCTATCCACGACCACTTCGCAGCGGGCATTCGCCGGGACCATCTGCTCGCGGACGAGCCCACTGGGGAACGCCCACGGTCGCACGTACGTGTCGGCCTGGTAGTCGTTGGCGCGCAGCAGCGTCGTCACCGCGTCGCACAGCTCGGGCACGGTGTAGGGGAGGTCGAGCCGGCACACCTTGGCCGAGGCGTGCAGGCGCTCGAGGTGGTCCTCGAGCCGGAACAACAGCAATCGCTCCCCGTCGTCGGCCAGGTACGCCTTGATGCCCTCGAACACCGCTGCAACCGAGGCGTGGCCGACCGCGTTGACGTGGATCCGGGCCTCCGCCCACGGCGCCAGGTCGCCGTTGCGCCAGATCCACTGCGGGTAGTGGGTCCGTGGGCGGGCCAGCGAGCTCAGGGCCGGCGAGCCGGTCGGTCCGGTCGGTGCGGTCAATTGGGCGTTCATCGGGTCACCATTCCTTCCATGACCGCGAAGGCGGCGTCGGGGCGGTAGTCCGCCAGGCTGTCGAGCACGACGTCGGCGCCGGCCACGTCCGCTCGGCTGCCCACCGAGCTGGGCACGGCCACGCAGCGCAGTCCGGCTGCCTGCGCCGCCCGGACGCCGGAGGGGGAGTCCTCGAACGCGACCACGGCACCGGGGCCGAGGCCGGTTCTGGCCAGGGCGAGGTGGTAGAGATCGGGCGCCGGCTTGTGGGCCGGGGTGTCGTCGCCGGTGACGACCACGTGGAACCTGTGGTGCACGTGCAGCCGCTCCAGGTGCGGGCGCACCCAGGACCGTGACGAGCTGGACACGACGGCCAGGGCAAGGGCCCGCCCGGCGGCGGCGTCGATCAGCGCGGCCACGCCGGGCCGCAGGGGCTCCTGGTCGCACAGCCACCGCTTGCGCTCCCGCCGCCACGCCAGCTCGCCTGAGCGCAGGGGTCGTCCCAGTCGCCGGGCCAGCTCGGCGGCCGCCGTGTCCTCCCCGTTCGAGCGGCCGGTCATCCGCGCCCAGACCCGGCGGTCGAAGACCAGACCGAGCCGGGTGTAGAGCTCCTGCCAGGACTGGTGGGCGGCGCGCTCGGTGTCGCAGATCAGCCCGTCGAAGTCGAGGAACAGGGCACGCGGGGCGCCGGGACCACTGCCGGGACCACTGGGGGGACGCGGAGCACGCGGGGGCATTCGGCTCACGCCCTCGTCCGGTCGGGTCGCCGGTCGCGGGCCTGCACCGGCCCGAGCACGCGGACGACGTAGTCGCTGGTGAACAGGGAGGCAGGGTCGAGTTGCGCGCGCACCCGCTGGAACTCGGCCCACTCGGGGTAGCGGGGGGCCAGGATCTCGGCGGTCGCCGTGTGCGCCTTGCCCCAGTGGGGCCGTGCGTCGAACTCGCGCAGGATGGGCTCGGCCACCCGCAGCGTCTCGACGTGGCTGGCGGCGCGCGGGACCGTCAGGTTCACGTAGCCGGTCCGGCGTCCGTAGGCGGGGCTGAGCGGCGCGTCGTCGCCCGCCCCGACCCCGACCAGCATGGGGTACGGCGAGTACAGGGCGAACCGGCGGAGCGCGCCGCGCAGGGCCCGCAGCGCGGGGGCCACGTTCTCCAGCGGCAGGGCGTGCTCCATGGCAAGGAACCTGACTGGCTGGGGGAAGGTGAAAACCCTGTGGCTGACGTCCACGTACTCGTCGGCCCCGGCCTCGGCGGCCCCCTGCCCCGGCACAGGCACAGCGTCGTCCCGACCGGGCGCGGCACCGGGGCGCCCGCCGGTCAGCCGCGGCACCGCCCGGGGGCGGACCCGCCCGGCCAGCCCGATGAGCCCGGACCGCACCTCCTGCAGCGTGCTCGCGTAGCGCCGCAGCGAGGCGCGCGGGGTCCGCGGCGCGTCGGTGACCTGCAGGGAGCGGGTGGCCGCCTCGTCGCGCCACGGCGACCAGGAGAACGTGACGTGATCGGCGCTGGCCGCCCAGTCCTCGACCCTGTCCAGCAGGCCGTCGAGCGGCTCGAGGCGGCGCACCGCGCGGAGGTTGAACTGGGGGACGCAGCGCAGGGTCACGGTGGAGATGACGCCGAGCGTCCCCAGCGCGGTCCTGGCGCACCGGAACAGGTCGGGGTCGGAGTCGGGCGCGAGCCTGCGCACGGTGCCGGCGGCGGTGACCAGGCGGAGCTCGCGGATCTGGCCGGCGAACGGCGGGTGGGCGATGCCGCTGCCGTGGTTCCCCGTGGACACCGCGCCGGCGATCGTCTGCTCGGCGAGCGTGCCCATGTTGGCCAGGGCGAGGCCGACCCGGTCCAGCGCCGTGCAGACCACCGACAGCGGCGTGCCGGCGCGCACCGTCACCGTCATGGCGTCCGGGTCGATGCGCTCGGTGCCGGAGTAGTGGGAGAGGTCGAGGAGCACCCCGTCGGTGCAGGCGACCGGGTTGAACGAGTGCCCGGAGCCCGCCGCGCGGACGGGCAGGCCGAGTTCGCCGGCCACTCCGACGGCCTCGACGAGATCGTCCTCGGTGACCGGCCGGACGAGGTGCGCCGGAGTGCACCGGACGGTCCCGGACCAGGTGCGCCAAGTGCCCGAGGTGCCCCGGGTGCCCGAGGCGCCCCGGGACGCGCCGCGCCGGGTGGCCAGGACGGTGCCGCTCATCGGCCCGCTCCCGCCGGCACGGGGACCGGCGCCGCCGCAACCGGCGCGGCGCCGGCGGGCTCCTCGCCGACCGGCACCGCATCGACCGCCGCCGCGTCGGCGAGCGCCGCGGCGAACCTGTGCACGGCGTCGTACCAGCTCGGCATGGGGAAGCCGATGCCCGCCAGCCGGTCTGAGCTCAGGCTCGAATTGCGGGGCCTGCCGGCGAGGAGCCCGCAGTCGTCCAGCGCGACCGGCTCGGGTGCGTGGGTTCGGGCCAGGTCAGGATCGAAGGCCGCCAGGGCCAGCGCGCCGGCATGGTGCCAGCTCGTCGAGCCGGTGCTGGCGATGTGGACGGTTCCGGTGACCGGCTCGTCCCGGGTGAGCAGATAGGTGATCGCGTGGGCGAGGTCGACGGTGTAGGTGGGGCAGCCGTACTGGTCATAGACCAGCCGGGCCCGCTGGCCGCGCTGCGCCTGCCGGATCGTGGCCAGGAGGTTGTCGGTGCGCTCCCGCGCGCCGCCGAACAGCCAGGACGTGCGGACGATCAGGTGGTCGGCCACGGTGGCGCTGATCCGCTCGCCGGCCAGCTTGGTGCGGCCGTAGACGCTGAGCGGGTTGGGCGCGTCCGCCTCGCGGTAGCCGCCGGGCGGGGTGCGCGCGCCGTCGAACACGTAGTCGCTGGACAGGTACACCAACCGGCTGCGGTGGCGGCGGCAGGCCTGGGCCACGTTCTGCGTGCCGGTGACGTTGACCCGCAGCGCCAGCTCCGGGTTCGCCTCGCACTCGTCCACGATGGCGTTGGCCGCCGCGTGCACCACGACGTCCGGCCGGAAGGCGTCGATCGAGCGGTGCACGGCGTCGGCGTCGGCGATGTCGAAATCGTCGGCCGACACCCCGAGCACCGGCCAGTCCGACGTCGAGGGGTCCTCGCGCAGCGCGGCGGTCAGGGCGGTGCCGAGCATCCCGTCGGCCCCGGTGAGGTACAGGCGCACTGGAGAACCCTCCCCCTCACAGGTGGCCGAACTCGGCGAGCAGCTCGGTCACGGTGGCGCCCGAGCCGATCTTGTCCCGGATCGTCCGTTCCTTGCCGATCTGGACACGGGTGCCCGCCAGCACGTCGTCCGCGACCCCGGCCGGGACCACGGCAATGCCGTTCTCGTCGGCGACCACGATGTCCCCCGGCTCGATGACCTGACCACCGATCACCACCGGCACGTTCACCTGAACCGGCTCGGTGCGGTCGTGCACCGCAGTGGGCGACGGGCGCGGCACGGTCCCGCGGTACCACAGCGGGAAGTCCAGGTCGCGGATCTCGTCCACGTCGCGGACCGCTCCGTCGACGATGCCGGCCGCGATCCCCGCCTTCTGCGACAGCGTCGACATCAGGCCGCCCCACATGGCCGTCTGCATGGCGCCGTGGCAGGCCAGCACGATGACGTCACCCGGCTGCGCCCGGGCGAGCACCGGCATGCAGTCGACCAGGTCGTCGATGGAGAGGTTGACGGTCAGGGCGGGACCGGCGACGCGGTGCTCGGGCCGCACCGGCAGCAGGCCGCCGATGGCGCCGACCCGGCGACGGGCGTCCGTGACCAGGCAGCTCGGGCTGTACTCACGCAGGACCGCGCGGAAGCCGTCGATCAGCTCCTTGGGCGGTCGGGTCAGGTCGTTGTACACGGTGTCCATCGGGGCCTCCTGTCAGGTCGACCGGGTGAACGAGGTGGTGGGTGAGCCGGCGGGTGAGCGGGTGGGGACCGGCACCGGACGGGCACCGTCGCGGGTGGGGACCGGGACCGGGACCGGACGGGCTCCGTGAAGGAGCTCGGTGCGGACCGACCCGGCGAGCCGCGCGGCGGACAGGCCGTGGGCTTCCAGGGCTTCCCCCGCGGTCCCGCACGTGGGCACCTCGGTCAGGCCGATGCCGTGCAGCCGGGGTGTCGTGGGCAGCTTCAGCTCGAGCAGCGCCCTGGCGAGGAGGTCGGCCTGGCCGCCGTGCGTGTAGTGGTTCTCCACCACGAAGAGCTGGTCGGCACGGTCGGCCAGGTCCGCCAGCCAGGCTGGGTCGACCCGGTTCAGCCACGGCAGGTTCACCACGGTGAGGTCGATGCCGTCGCCGGCCAGCAGGTCGGCGGCGCGCAGCAGCTCGGTCAGCACCACCGGGCCCGACCCGACCGCCACGGTCCGGCCACCGTCGCGCACGGTCCGGCCACGGCCGACGACGAGCGGTCCGGTGCGCAGGTCGGCCACCTCCGGTGGGCAGGGCGCGCTGACCAGCCGCAGGTACACGCTGCTCGAGGTGGACGCGCAGAAGTCGACGGCGGCGCGCACCTCGGCGGGGCTGGCGGGCTCGAGCACGACCAGGCCGGGGATGGCGCCGACCGCGCTGACGTCGCGGACGGCCTGGTGGGAGTGACCGGGCGCGGCCGGGAGCAGACCGGCGAGCGAGCCCACGTACACCACCCGCCGGCCCTCTGTCGCGTTGTTGTAGATCTGCTCGTTGGGCCGGGCGTGCAGGAAGCAGGAGAACGAGTGGACGAACGGCAGCAGGCCGCGGGCGGCGATGCCGCCGGCCACCGACACCATGTCCTGCTCGGCGATGCCGCACTCGATGAACCGCTCGGGAAACCGCCTGGAGAACGGGATGAGCCCGGTGTCGAGCACGAGGTCGGCGTCCAGCGCGACGATGCGGTCGTCACGCCTGGCGCGGTGGACCAGCGCCTTGCCGTAGATCTCGGGCAGCCGCGGCCCGTCGGCCGTGGCCCGAGCGGCGACGCCGTCGCGGTCGCCGTCGCCGTCGCGGTGCGGCGCGAGCGGCGCCAGGCCGTGGCGCCGCAGCAGCTCGTTGGCCGTGCCCACCAGCTCGGCGTGCGCGCTGCGGTACTCCGCCGTGGCGGGGGCGCCGCTGTGGAACCGGTACAGCCGCTCGCCGTGCCCCATGGAGGTCGTGGCGGAGAAGGTCGGGCAGCCGGCGCCCTTGACGGTGTCGGCGATGACCGCCGCCGGCCGGTCCGGGAACCGCTCGGCACGCCCGCGGAGCACCGCGTCGAGCTGCCGGTGGTCGTGCCCGTCGCAGCGCAGCACGCCCCAGCCGAAGCTCGCGAACTTCGCCTCCAGGTCGCCGAGGTCGCTGACGTCGCGCACCCAGGTGTCCGACTGGATCTTATTGTGGTCGACGATGACGGTCAGCTCGCCCATCGCGCGGTGGGCCGCACCCGCCAGCGACTCCCAGATCTGGCCTTCCTGCAGCTCGCCGTCTCCCGTGAGCACGTAGACCCGCCGCGAGCGGCCGAGCAGCCGGTCGGCCAGCACGAGGCCCTTGGCCTTGGCGATGCCCATGCCCAGCGAGCCGGTGTTGAAGGGCATGTGCGGCGTGTGGACGTCGGGATGGCCGGGCAGGCCGCCCGTCCGGCGCAGCCGGTGCAGCAGCGGCTCCGGGAGCTGGCCGAGGCCGATCAGCGCCGCGTACAGCCCGGGGGCGTCGTGCCCCTTGGAGGAGAAGTACACGTCCCCGTCCTCGTCGAACGGGTTGCGCAGCTCGTTCAGCAGCAGCCAGCTCACGATGTCGGCGGCGCTGAAGCTGGAGCCCAGGTGCCCCGAGCCCGCCCGCATCACCATGTACAGGGTGTTGACCCTGGTCATCGCGGCGAACGCGCGGCTGCGGTCGTGGCGGTCGTCGACGCAGCGGAGCACCCGCTCGAACTCGCTGGTCGGTAACCAGTCCAAGGGGGTTCCCATGGGTCCCTCCGTCTCTCCAGTTGCGTGCCCGGGTTGCTACCAGCAGATGTAGCCGCCGTCGACGATCAGCTCCGTTCCGGTGACATAGCTGCTCAGGTCCGATGCCAAAAACAGCAGTGGGCCGACCAGGTCCTCGTCGCGGGCCATGCGCCGCAACGGGACCCGGGCGCTGAACTTCTCCCGGAACCGCGGGTCCTGGTCGCCCAGGACGCCGCCGGGCGAGAGGGTGTTGACCCGCACCCCGGACGGTCCCCACAGCGCGGCGAGGTACCGGGTGAGCGCGGCCAGCCCGGCCTTCGACATCCCGTAGGCGGGCGGCTTGAGGAACGGCGGATCGAGCGGCAGGTGCTCGTAGAGCCGAGGGTCCGGTGCCGCGCTCCCGTACAGCGAGCCGATGTTGATGACCGACCCCGCGCCGCGCCGCGCCATCTCGGTCCCGAATACCTGGCAGACCCGCAGCGCGCCGTGCGCGTTGACGTCGAGCACGCCTGCCGACAGCTCATCGGGGATGTCGCCGAAGTGCCAGCTCCCGCCGTCGGCCGACGGCGGCCGGTCGATGCCCGCGTTGTTGACCAGGACCGCCGGCGGCCCGACCTCGCCGAGGCAGACGTCCAGCGCCGCCAGCAGGCTCTCCCGGTCGGTGACGTCGGCGGGGACGAGGAGGAACCGGTCGCCCTGGGGACGCGACCGGTCCCTCCTGGTCCCCGCCGACGACGTCGTGGCGGCGGGCAGGTCCAGCCCGACGACCCGAGCGCCCGCGCCCAGCAGCGCGTCGGTCCAGACCTTGCCCAGCTTGCCGAGCACACCGGTCACGACCGCGACCCTGCCGGAGAGATCGGTCCGCATCGGAGATCGGCCCTTGCCCGTGAGCCCGTGGCCGCCGTCAGGCGACCATGTCGAGGTGCAGGTCCTCGTCCGCGGGCAACGGGTTGCGCAGCGGCCGGCCCACGACCTCGGAGATCAGGTACGGCTTCAAGCCGTCGCCGGGCGACTTGATGGCGATGTCCGGCTCGGTCAGCAGGTGACCGGCGGGCAGGTCGCGAGCCGCGACCAGCTTCTTGCCCATCTTGCGCAGCGCCGGCGCCTCCTCGGGCAGCGCGCGCTTGTCCGGCGAGCCCAGGGCCTCCCTGGTGCGCCGCAGCCCGGCGACCAGCTCGCTCATGTGCGACGGCTCCAGCGAGAAGTGGTGGTCGCTGCCGGACCGGGTGCGGTCCAGCGTGAAGTGCTTCTCGATGACCCGCGCGCCGAGCGCGTAGGCCACCCAGCTCAGCTCCGGGCCGTCGTCGTGGCCCGAGAAGCCGATCACGACGTCGGGGAACTCGTCGCGGAACGTGCCGATGACCGACAGGTTCAGGTTCGAGGGCGGGGCGGGGTAGACCGCCGTGCACTGGAGGAGGGCGAGGTTGGGGTTGATGGACAGGATCGTGTCGCAGGCGTGGCGCGCCTCGTCCATGTCGGCGCCCCCGGTGCTGACGATGAGCGGCTTCCCGGTCGTGGCCGCATAGGTCAGCAGCGGCGTGTTGGTGAGGTCGGCGGAGGCCATCTTGATGGCCGGCACGTCCAGCTCCACGAGAAAGTCCACGCTGGGGAAGTCGAACGCGGTCGAAATGAAGTCGATGCCGAGCTCGGCGGCCAGCGGCGCGAGGTGGGTGTATTCCCGCCAGCCGAATTCGAGCGCCTCGCGGTGGGTGCCGTAGGTCGGGCCAAAGCTGTTGCGCCCGGTGTACGGCTCGTTGTACATCTTCGCAGTGAAGAGTGCCTTGTTGTCGCGCTTCTGCAGCTTCGCGGCGTGCGCCCCGGCTTCGGCTGCCTTTCTCAGCAGCTCCTCGGCTTCGCGCAGGTCTCCGCCGTGGTTGTGGCCGATCTCGGCGATCACGTAAGCGTCGGTGTCGTCGGAAATCGTCCGGCCGGCGATCGTCAGCTCTCGCGCTGGCATTTGCTCTCCTCGCCTTCCTTGGGTCGGGCCGCAATCGGTCGGGCAGCCACGCGCTGCGCTCGCTTCGGCTGGAAGTTCGATTGCGCAGGCTGCGTCTGGCTGGACCGGACCAGTGCGTCTGGGCGAACTGGGATGAAGGATCGTCCACGCCACCGGTGCGGGACATCACGTCTTCGCGCGATCCCGGCGATCCCGTGGTCACGTGGTCACGTGATCGAGCAACCGCTCCCTCTCGCCCCCCGCCGCGGGCGCCCGGCCGCGGCCGATCCTATGGGATCAACAGGATCTTTCCGGTTGTCGCGCGCTGCTGGAGGCGGCGGTGCGCGTCGGCGGCCCGGGCCAGCGGCAGGGTCCCGTCGATGCGCACCCGCAGCTCGCCCGCGGCGACCAGGGAGAAGATCTCGCCCGAGCGACCCAGCAGCTCGGTGCGCTCGGCGATGTAGTGGGCAAGGTCCGGTCGGACCAGGCCGACCGATCCCTGAGCGCGCAGGAGCTGCGGGTCGACCGGCGGCACCGGGCCGCTCGACTGGCCGCACAGCACGAGGAGACCGCGGCGGCGCACACATTCCAGGCTGCTGCGCCAGGTCCGTTGCCCGACAGAGTCATAGACCACCGCGACACCCGCGCCGGAGGTCGAGCGCCGGATCTCCGATGCGAAGTCCGACTCACTGTAATTGATGACCTCGTCCGCCCCGCTCTGGTACGCCAGCTCGGCCTTGTATTCGGTCGACGTCGTCCCGACCACCCGCAGACCGCGGCGCTTCAGCAATTGCGTGAGGAGCTGGCCGAGCCCGCCCGCGGCGGCATGCACCAGCACGGTGTCCCCCGGCTGGAACCGGTACATGTCATTGCACAGGAAGTGTGCGGTCATGCCCTGTATCATGACGGCTGCGGCGACCGGCGTCGGGATCTGCTCGGGGATCGGCACCAGGCGGCTCACCGGAGCGACGACGTATTCGGAGTAGGAGCCCGGGTTCGAGGCATAGGCGACACGCGCGCCCGGGGCCAGACCGGTCACTTGGGGTCCTACGGCGTCGACGGTGCCGGCCGCCTCGAAGCCGGGCGTCAGGGGCAATGGGCTCGGGTATTGCCCGGAGCGGTGGTAGACGTCGACGAAGTTGACGCCGGCAGCCTCGATTTTGACCCTCGCCTCGCCGGGCCCGGGCTCGGGCTCCGGCACCTCCTCCAGGCGCAGGACATCGGCATCCCCGTAGGCACGTACGCGTATCGCCTTCATCCGACCTCGCCGCTCTCTCCCTGGTCCGGTGCCCGACCCGAATGCTCGGCAGCATGCAAAGCGTACCGTCGCGGCACCGGACCGCCCGCCGTCGGCGCCGCCCGTCAGGCCCATCTGCGGGTGTCGGGCTGGTCGGCCCGGCCCGTGGCCGGCGTCGGCGTGGTGGCGACGAACTCGCGCAGCAGCGCCGCGAACCGGGGCGGGTCGGTCAGGTGCGGGGCGTGCCCGGCCTTCTCGAACACCTCCAGCCGGCTGCCGGGAATCGCCCGTTGCGCCGCCACGCCGTGCGCGACCGGGATCAGCCGGTCGCGGGCGCCCCACACCAGCAGGATCGGAAGGTGCGCCAGCGCCGGCAGCCGCTCCAGCGCACTGACCGTCTGCCCACCCGGGTCGACCACCGTGCGGATCGTGGCGAGGAAGGCCCGGCGCACCTCGGGGCTGCCCAGACTGACGTAGCCGTTCCACAGCTCCTGGAGATCGGGCCCGGACCGCAGGCCGAAGCTGTGCAGCCGTGCCGCGAGCCTCCCCCCGGTGCGCAGCAGCCAGGGCAGGCTGACCAGCGGCAGCACCCACTCGGCGCCGGGCAGCGTCGGCGCGCGCAGGATCGGGCTGAGCTCGCGTCCGAGCCCGCCGCTGCTGATCAGCACGAGCCGCTCGCACCGCTGCGGGAACAGCCACGCGAACTGCAGGGCCACGCCGCCGCCCAGCGAGTGGCCCACCAGCGTCACCCCGTCCACGCCGAGCGCGTCGAGCAGGTCCCGGAGCCTGCCGGCGTGGGCGCCGAGCGAGTAGTCCCCCCGCGGCTTGGCCGAGTCCCCGTGCCCGAGCAGGTCGGGCGCGATGACCGTGAAATCCTTTTCGAGCAGCCACACCAGCTCCGCCCAGCTCCGCCGGCTCCCCAGGATGCCGTGGACGAGCACGACGACCGGCCCGGTGCCGGCCCTCACAAAGTGAAAGTCGTCCCCGTGCAGGGACACGGTGAAGGTGGGCAGGTCCTGGTCCACGGCCATGAGGTATCCAGCGCCTTCTGGGGAAACTTACTCACCGGTAGCTTACGCGCTGCGCCGCGTAAAGCCTCGTCCGCTGCGTGGCACAATCGCTGGGCGGAGGGAGGCGTGCTGGATGGAGCTTCGGCGGGAGGTTCTGCGCGGGCAGGTCCTGTTGCCGGACCGGGGGTTCAGCGCCGCCGAGACCGTGGTCGAGATGCGCTGGGACCCCCTCACCGGCCACGGCGCCCGGCTGGTCCGCGGGCCCTTCCCGCTGTTCCCGCCGTCCGGCTTCGACCTCGCCGGGCTCGCCGAGCAGACCAGGCCGACCTGCCCGTTCTGCCCGGAGCGGATCGAGCTGGTGACCCCCAAGCTGCCGGCGCGGGTCTGGCCCGACGGCCGCATCCGGTGCGGCCGGGCGTGGCTGTTCCCCAACCTGTTCGGCTACGCGCAGTACACCTCGGTCTCGGTCTACGCACCCGAGCTGCACTACCTGCCGCTGGAGCGGATCACGCCCGAGCTGGTCGCCGACAACCTCGCCGCCCAGGCGGCCTTCTGCGCCGCTGTCGGCCGCCAGGACCCCGCCGCCCGCTGGGCCGCGGTCAACGCCAACCACATGCTCCCCTCCGGCAGCTCGGTCTTCCACCCGCACCTGCAGGGGTTCGTCCAGCCGGTGCCGTCCACGTTCCAGCGGCTGCTCGCCGACGTCCCCGCCGAGCGGTTCGCCGACTACCTCTCGACCGAGCGGCGGCTGGGCGCCCGCTGGCTCGGCACCACCGGCAGGGTGGCGTGGCTGGCCTCGTTCGCGCCGCTCGGACCCGCCGAGCTGCGCGCCTTCGTGACCGGCGCGGCCGCGCCGGCCGCGCTGGACGGCGACCGCGACCTGGTCGACGAGCTCGGCCACGGTGTCGCGACCGCGCTCGGCCTGTACGCGGAGCTCGGCTTCAACAGCTTCAACCTGACCCTGTACGGCGCGCCGCCGGACACGGCAGGCTACCCGCTGAACCTGCGCATGCTGTGCCGCTCGAGCCTGGAGCCGCTGTACCGCTCCGACGTCACCCACCTGGAGCTGCTGCACTGGGAGGCGGCCGTCGACCTCACCCCGGAGGAGGTGGCCGAGCGGGCCCGTGGCCGCTTCGGGGACAGGCGGTCGTGACAGCCGGGCACCGCCGCCCCGCTCGCCGGTCCCCGCGCCGGTCCGAGCCCGTCAGGGCTGGCGCTGCCGGGGCGAGACGAATTGGAGGGTGGCTCTGGGGTCCTCGGCCCGGATCACGTGCATGACGGCGTTGATGAGGGCGAGGTGGGTGAACGCCTGCGGGAAGTTGCCCAGGTGGCGGCCGGTGCGCGGGTCGAGCTCCTCGGCGTACAGCCCCAGTGGGCTGGCGTAGGACAGCAGCTTCTCGCACAGCTCCCGCGCCCGCGCCGTCTCGCCGATCTCGACCAAGGCCGACACCAGCCAGAACGAGCAGATCGTGAAGGTCGCCTCCTCCCCGGAGAGGCCGTCGTCGGTCTCGTCGGTCCGGTAGCGCAGCACCAGCCCGTCGACGCTCAGTTCGTCGGCCACGGCCAGCACCGTCCGGCGGATGCGCTCGTCGTCGGCGGGCAGGAAGCGGACCAGCGGCATGAGCAGCACCGAGGCGTCCAGCGCGGTGGTGTCGTAGTGCTGCGCGAAGACCCCGCGCTCGTCCAGGCCGTGCGCCAGCACGTCGGCGCGGATCTCGTCGGCCGCCTTCTGCCAGCGGTCGGCGTAGTCGGGCTCGTCGTGCAGCCGGGCCAGCCGCGCCCCCCGGTCGCAGGCGACCCAGCACATCAGCTTGGAGGACAGGAAGTGCCGCGGCGGGCCGCGCACCTCCCAGATGCCCTGGTCGGGCTCGTGCCAGTGCTCGATCGCCTGCTCGACCTGGCGCTTGAGGATCGGTGGGCGGCGTTGCCGACCCGCACCGGCCGGGCGCCCTGGTAGCCGCCCAGGTGCTCCAGGGTCTGCTCGGCCAGGTCCCGCTCGCCGCCGACGCCGTACATGATCTGCAGGTCCTCCTCGCCGGCGCCGACGTCGGCGATGAAGCAGAAGAAGTCGTTGGCCTCCCGGTCCAGGCCGAGGGTGTACAGACCCCACAGCGCGAAGGTGGCGTCGCGGACCCACATGTAGCGGTAGTCCCAGTTGCGCTCCCCGCCCGGGGTCTCGGGCAGGGAGGTGGTGGCGGCGGCCAGCAGCGCCCCGGTCGGCGCATAGGTCAGCCCCTTGAGCGCCAGCGCGCTGTGCTGCAGGTAGACCTGCCACGGGTGGTCGGGGAACTCGCCCTGGTTGATCCACTGGCGCCAGTACTCGGCGGTCTGCCACATCCGCTCGCTGGCGTCGTCCCAGGTCCGGGGCGGCTGGTGCTCGGACCACGACAGCGCCACGAACACGTTGTCGCCCTCGACCAGGCGGGTGCGGGCGTGGGCGCGGCGTTCCTCGAAGCCGAGGCGCAGGTTGGTGGTCACCCGCAGCTCGAGGTCGCCTGTGGCCGTGGCGACCGCCTCGCCGTAGCCGTCGCCGACGTAGGTCCAATGCGCGGGGGCGCGTCCGTAGTCGAACACGGGCTCGCAGTCCATGACCAGCTCGACGCTGCCGTTCACGCACCGCACGGTCCGCAGCAGGATGTGCTCGGGCTCGTGGTCGGCGGGGGCGCGGCGCCACGCCGCCGAGCGGCGCTCGTCGTGGTACCAGCGGCACACGCACAGCGCGTCGCGGACGATCAGCCAGCCGGTCTTGGTCTTCCAGGTGGTCTCCAGCATCAGCGACCCGGGCAGGTAGCGGCGGGCGGCGGGGACCAGGACGTCGGCCGGGCCGATCCGGAAGCCACCCGCGGCCCGGTCCAGGACCGCGGCGAACACGCTGGGGCTGTCGGCCCGGGGAAGGCACAGCCATTCGACGTTCCCGCTCGGCGCGACCAGCGCGGTGACCTCGCAGTCGGACAGGAACGCGTACTCGGCGATCGGCGGGAACGTGCTGTGCGCGGCCGACGGCTCGCGGGTGCCTGGCACGGCTTCGACGTTGCGCATCAGGGCCTCCTCGCCGACGACGGGCGACGTGTGCCGTGACCGCCACTGACCGCCACTGGCGGGGCGGATCGGGGGCGTCCGAACCAGTCAAGGATGACGTCGGTGACGCCGTGAGGGAAGGGCGGGGACATGATTGACAGCCCGCACCACTACATGTTGTAGTTACAGCCGTGTAGTTCATCTAGGGATTGTGGTCGTCGGAAGGCCTCCCTGCTGGTGGAGGGCGAGCGTGCATTGTCCATTTTGTCATTACCCAGACAGTAGAGTAACCGACAGCCGGACCAACGAGGACGGGACGGCGACTCGTCGCCGGCGCGCGTGCCCCCGGTGCGGGCGACGCTTCTCCACGGTGGAGACGATGACGTTGCTGGTGGTGAAGCGGTGCGGGGTGACCGAACCGTTCAGCCGGGAAAAGGTCATTGCGGGGGTCCGTCGGGCTTGCCAGGGCAGGCCGGTCGGCGAGGACTCGCTCGCGCTGCTGGGCCATCGCGTGGAAGTGGCCGTGCGCGCCATCGGACGGACCGAGGTGCCGGCGCAGGCGGTCGGCTTGGCGGTCCTCGAGCCATTGCGCGAGCTCGACGAAGTGGCCTACCTGCGGTTCGCCTCGGTCTACCAGAATTTCGCCTCGCTGGACGACTTCGAGGGCGAGATCCGGCGCCTTCGCGCCGAGCGAGCGCTCGTCCTCGGGGCTCCGAAAACCTGAGTGCCGTCAGCGACGACACGGAAGCCGGCCCGCCAGCCAAACGAAGAGGAGAGACGATGCAGACTGCGAGCAGCACGGCACGGGGAACCCGACAGGAGGCGCCGAAGGGTCTTCGGCTTGAGCGCATCGGCACCACGCCCGGCGTGCACCCCTACGACGAGGTGGCCTGGGAGCGGCGGGACGTGGTGCTCACGAACTGGCGGGACGGCGCGGTCAACTTCGAGCAGCGCGGGGTGGAGTTCCCCAGCTTCTGGTCCCCGAACGCGGTCCAGATCGTGACCAGCAAGTATTTCCGTGGCGCCGTGGGCAGCCCGGAGCGGGAGTGGAGCCTCAAGCAGCTCATCGACCGGGTGGTGGGCACCTACACCCGAGCCGGCCAGCAGCACGGCTACTTCGCGACGGCGCAGGACGCGGAGGTCTTCGACCACGAGCTGACCTACATGCTGCTCCACCAGGTCTTCAGCTTCAACTCGCCGATCTGGTTCAACGTCGGCACCCCCGCGCCCCACCAGGTCTCGGCGTGCTTCCTGCTGGCCGTCGACGACTCGATGGACTCGATCCTGAACTGGTACCGGGAGGAGGGCCTCATCTTCAAAGGCGGCTCCGGCGCCGGCGTGAACCTGTCCCGGATCCGCTCCAGCAAGGAGCTGCTGTCCTCCGGCGGCAGCGCGTCCGGCCCGGTGTCGTTCATGCGCGGCGCCGACGCCTCGGCGGGGACCATCAAGTCGGGCGGCGCCACCCGGCGGGCGGCGAAAATGGTGATCCTCGACGTCGACCACCCCGACATCAGGGAGTTCATCGGCACGAAGGTCCGGGAGGAAGACAAGATCCGGGTCCTCCGCGACGCCGGGTACGACATGGACCTGGGCGGTGAGGACATCTACTCCGTCCAGTACCAGAACGCCAACAACTCCGTCCGGGTGTCCGATGCGTTCATGCGCGCCGTGGAGGCCGACGCGGAGTTCGGGTTGCGTGCGCGCACCACCGATGAGGTCATCGACACCGTCAACGCCAGAGCCCTGTTCCGCGAGATGTGCGAGGCGGCGTGGGCGTGCGCCGATCCGGGCATCCAGTACGACGACACCATCAATGACTGGCACACGTGCCCGAAGTCGGGCCGGATCACCACGTCCAACCCGTGCGCGGAGTACGTCCACCTGAACAACTCGTCCTGCAATCTCGCTTCGCTGAACCTGATGAAGTTCCTGCGTGACGGTGAGGACGGCTCGGTCAGCTTCGACGTGACCAGGTTCGCGAAGGTCGCCGAGCTGGTCACCACCGCGATGGACGTCTCGATCTGCTTCGCCGACTTCCCCACCGAGAAGATCAGGGACACCACGCGCGCCTACCGGCAGCTCGGCTTGGGGTACGCCAACCTCGGCGCGCTGTTGATGGCCACCGGCCACGCCTACGACTCCGACGGCGGCCGCGCGCTCGCCGGCGCCATCACCAGCCTGATGACCGCCGTCGCCTACAAGCGGTCGGCGGAGCTGGCCGGCGTGGTCGGACCGTACGACGGGTACGCGCGCAACGCGGCCGAGCACAAGCGGGTGATGCGCAAGCACGCCGCGGCCAACGACGCCGCCCGCCGGGTCGAGGGGCTGGACCGCGCCGTGTGGGACGCGGCGACCAGCGCGTGGGCGGAGTGCCTGCGGACCGGTGAGCGCAACGGCTGGCGGAACGCGCAGGCCACGCTGCTGGCCCCGACCGGCACCTCGGGGCTGGCCATGGACGTCGACACCACCGGCATCGAGCCGGCGCTGGGACTTGTCACCTTCAAGAAGCTGGTCGGCGGCGGCTCGATGCAGTTCGTCAACGGCACGGTCTCCCGGGCGCTTCGGCACCTCGGCTACCAGCAGGAGCAGGCCGAGGCGATCGTCGAGTACATCGCGGAGCACGGTCACGTCGTGGGCGCGCCGGGACTGCGGCAAGAGCACTGCGAGGTCTTCGACTGCGCGATGGGCAAGCGGACGATCGCCCCCATTGGACATGTGCGGATGCTCGCGGCGGTGCAGCCGTTCCTGAGCGGATCGGTGAGCAAGACGATCAACATGCCCGAGACGGCAACCGTCGAGGACGTCGAGGAGATCTACCTCCAGGGCTGGAAGCTGGGTCTCAAGGCCGTGGCGATCTACCGCGACAACTGCAAGGTCGGCCAGCCCCTGTCGGTCTCGAAGCGCCAGGAGCGGCGGACGGCCGAGCCGGCCGAGCCGGCCGAGCCGGCGGCGGTTGAGCACCGCCCGGTGCGCAGGCGGCTGCCGAAGTCACGGCCGTCCCGGACCACCTCGTTCACCGTGGCCGGTGCCGAGGGCTACATCACGGCAGGCTCGTACCCGGACGACGGCCTCGGCGAACTGTTCCTCAAGCTCGGCAAGCAGGGCTCGACGCTGGCGGGAGTCATGGACGCCTTCTCGATCGCCGTGTCGATCGGCCTGCAATACGGCGTGCCGCTGGAGACCTACGTCTCGAAGTTCAGCAACCTGCGCTTCGAGCCGGCGGGAATGACCGACGACCCTGACATCCGGATCGCGCAGTCGATCATGGACTACATCTTCCGCCGTCTCGCCCTGGACTACCTGCCGTTCGAGATCCGCTCGGCCCTGGGCGTCTACTCGGTCGAGGAGCGGTCGCGCCAGCTCGAGACCGGGTCCTACCTGCCGCAGTCCGAGCAGGCAACGCAGGCGGAGGCCCCGCGCAACGGGCACGGGCCCGAGCGGGCGGCCCTGCCGCTGCCCGCCAGCGACCACGCTCCGGTGGAAACGCTCGAGATCCAGCAGGGCCTGTACGCCGACGCTCCGCTGTGCTTCACCTGCGGGATCAAGATGCAGCCGGCCGGGTCGTGCTACCTGTGCTCGAGCTGCGGGTTCACGTCCGGGTGCAGTTGAAACCGGGCGATATTGGATCCGATGCAACAATTCGTCCGACGGGAGTAGATGCGAAGAGCCAGGTCACGAGGGGTGCCAGTCGTACGTCGGTATCCCTCGTGGCGTGTCTTCAGCAGCCTCTATCCCTGGCAGTGGACACCCGCCGAAGCGGAGGCCTTCGTGGACCATCTCCGATCGGGAGAGCGGCCCATCGTGATGTCCACGGCCCGCGTATACGAGAACTCGCTCCGGCTGTTTCTGGAGTATCTCCTGGACCAGCGCTACGGCTGGGTGGCGATCTGACACCGCGACACCCCTCCGCAGGCTGTCAGCCTGGATTGACAACGGTCAGGCTGTCAGTCTAGACTGACACGTATGGAAACAGGAGATCTCTCAGAACGCATCAGGTCCAACGACCCTGCCGTCGGTCTACGGGCGGTGGGCGCTCTGCATCGGCTGGCCGAGCAGGTCGAGGCGACCGCCGTCGAGCTCGCCAGGCAGCAGGGATGGTCCTGGGAGCAGGTCGGGGATGCCCTGGGCGTGTCACGGCAGTCGGTGCATGCGAAGTACGGAAGGTGAGAGTTGCGGTGTTCGAACGATTGGCGAAAGATCCTCGGGCAGTGGTGCTCAGGTCGGCGCTCCAGGAAGTCCGGCGACGTGGCGATAGGCGCATTGGCACCGAGCACCTGTTCCTCGGCCTGCTGCACGACCCCAAGTCCGTCCCGGTCCGGGCACTCGGCGTCGACCTGGAGGCCGCGCGCGCGGCCTTGGACGCCCTCGATCGAGCGGCTCTGGCCTCGGTCGGCATCGACGTCGGAGGTCTTCGGCCCTCAAGCCTGGTCCCCTCGCGCAAGCGTGCGCCCTTGACCTCTGCCGCCCGGTCGGTCCTCCAACGCAGCCTCGGGGAGGCGACGAGCGCGAAGACCCGTCGGCGCGTCACAGCGGAGCACATGCTGCTGGCCCTGCTGGCATGCGAGCAGCCGGACCCCGCGGCGGAGCTGATGGCAAAGCTGGGCGTCGACCGCTCAGCCGTACGCAACCGCATCGGCAAGTCCGACACCTGACCGGCCACGACGTACTGGGGGCCCAACCATCAGCAGCCGGGACGAGACCATGGGCGCCGTGAAGGCGAAGACGCTGCCAGCCTGCGGCGCGATCTTCGCGGTCGCGTTCGTGCTTTCCAGCACGGCCTTCAACCAGGCCGAAAGTCTGGTGGAGTTCGGTGGACTGCTTCAGCGCATCACCATCACCGTCGGCTGGAGCTGGCTCACCCTGCTCGCCGCCCACTTGCTGCGAGCCCCGTCCGAAATACCGGTCAGGATGCCAACTTAGAGCGCGGCCTGGAGCTCCTGGGCGGTGGGGCCGGTGGCCGGGCCGGCCCGCTCCACCGACAGCGAGGCAGCGACGTTCGCTTCCCAGGCCGCCCGCGCCGGGTCGTCGCCGCGCGACAGGCTCGCCAGGAAGGCCGCGACGTGCGCGTCGCCGGCGCCGGTGGTGTCGACCGCGCGAGCCGGCCGGCCCGGGACGTGGAGCGGCTGGGCGCCGGCCGCCGCCAGCCAGCAGCCGCGCGCCCCGGCCCGGACCACCACCAGCGCACCGTCGGCCAGCCGCCCGGCCAGCCAGGCCACGGCCTCCGCCGGGTCCTGGCGGCCGGACAGCGTGGCCGCCTCACCGGCGCTCAGGCTCAGAAGGTCGGTCCGGCCCAGCACCCGCGCCAGCCGCCCGGCCGGGACGTCGGCGACCAGCGGGCCGGGGTCCACGACCACCAGCCGGTCTTCGGGAAGCCCCGGCAGCCACCCCCCGAGCGACCGGCCGGAGACCGGGTAGACCAGGTCGTAGCCGGAGACGTACACGGCGTCGCCGGCACAGAGCGGCAGCGCGCGCAGGTCGTGCGGCTCCAGGCGGGACTCCGCCCCCGGCGCGGTCACGAACGTGCGCTCCCCGTCCGGCTCCACCAGCCCGACCACAAACCCCGTGTCCGCCCGCTCGTCGGGCGGCAGCAGCGCCGCGATCCCGGCCAGCTCGAGCGCGTGGCGCGCCCGCGCGCCGAACACGCCCGTGCCGGTGCGGCCGCCGTAGGCCGCCGCCATGCCGAGCCGCGCCGCGGCCACCAGCACGTTGAAGCCCCCGCCGGCGCCGGCCACCGCCTCGCGCGCCAGCAGGTCGCCGCCGCGGTCCGGCAGCCGGTCGACGTACAGGAGCACGTCCACGACGACGCTGCCGACCAGGACGAGCCTGCGAGGCCGCACCCTTACGCCTGCCATGCTGGCCGGCACGCTACCAGAGGCCGCCGCGATCGGAGGGTGCAATAGCCTTCAGCAACTGGACCGAGCGGCCGACTCACACCTTGGGAGGCCGTTCTGCCGCCGCCCGGGCGGCACCAAGGCGTGGAAAGGAGAGGTCCTGATGGCAGAGTTGAAGACCAAGAGCCTGGATTCCCCCGACGAGGCGCGGCCGTTCGAGAAGGGCAGAGCCGAGATCGTGACCGTGGGGGGCATGACCGTCGGACGAGCCGTGCTCGAGCCGGGCTGGAGATGGTCCCAGCACGTCAAGCCGATCGTCGGGACCGAAAGTTGTCAGGTGGCCCATACCGGTTATGTCGTGTCGGGGCGCTTGAAGGTCGTGATGGACGACGGTTCCGAGGGTGAGGCCGGCGCCGGTGACGCGTACGTGATCCCTCCCGGCCACGACGCCTGGACGTTGGGGGATGAGGTCTTCGTCTCCGTGGATTTCTCGGGAGGCATGGCCGACTACGCCAAGCGCGCCTGAACGGCGTCCTTCGGGGACAACGACTACAACGACACCTATACGGCGGACTTCCTCTCCACTCCCAGGTGCTCGCGGATGCTCGCCTGCACCTGCGCCCGCGGGCCGGTCGCGTCGACGGCCACCACCACCTCCTTGGCGCGGAACAGGTCAAGGACAGGCCTGGTCTTGGCGTGGTAGTCACGCAGGCGGGCGCGGATCGCCGCCGGCGTGTCGTCGGGTCGCGGTACCAGCGGGCCACCGCACATGTCGCAGACGTCAGGCGTGGCCGGGCGGTGGGAGATGAGGTTGTAGTCCAGCCCGCAGCGCGAGCAGAGGCGACGGCTGAGGATGCGCTCCTCGACCACCCGGTCGGGGACCTCGAGCAGGACCACCGCGTCGATGTCGTAGCTCTCCAGGAAGAACCGGGCCTGCGGCTGGTTGCGCGGGAAGCCGTCGATGATGAACCCGAAGTTCCAGTCGTGCTCGGACAGGCGCCGGTGCACCACCGCCTCGACCAGCTCGTCGGGCACCAGCTCCCCGGCGGCCACCACGCGCCGGACCTGTGCGCCGAGCTTGGTGTGGTGCTGGACGTTCCAGCGGAAGATATCGCCGACGCTGATGTGCTCGAGGTCGAGGGTGTCGGCCAGCAGCTTGGCCTGCGTGCCTTTCCCGCTGCCCTGGACGCCCATGATGATGTACTTGCGCATCCTCGCCACCCGCCCTTCGCGCACCAGCCCGGTCAGTCCCTCACACGCCGACGCCATCTTCGCCGACTCTCCCCGCGGTCGGCGAGCGCCTGGAGCCGCTTCCACGAACCCTGAGCGCCGTCGCTGGTGCACACTGTGCGCCTGCACAGGGATGGCGCGGGGTGACGAAGGGAGCAGGCGATGAGCAGCGGAGGGTTGTCCAAGGCGCGGCTCGGCCGCGTGCACGACGTGATGGCCGGCTATGTCGAGCGCGGCGACGTTCCCGGCATCGTCACGCTGGTCAGCCGCCGCGGCGAGCAGCACGTCGAAGCGGTCGGCACGAAGGCGGTCGGCGGCGACCCGGTCCGGCGCGACACGATCTTCCGCATCAGCTCGATGACCAAACCGATCACGGCCGCGGCGACGATGATCCTGGTGGAGGAATGCAAGCTGCGGCTGGACGAGCCGGTGGACCGGCTGCTGCCCGAACTGTCCGGCCGCAAGGTCCTGAAGCGGCTCGACGGGCCGCTGGACGACACCGTGCCCGCAAACCGGCCGATCTCCGTGCGCGACCTGCTCACCTTCCGCATGGGCTTCGGCATCGTCATGGCGCCGCCGGGCACGTACCCGATCCAGAGCGCCATGAGCGAGCAGCACCTCGGCCAGGGGCCGCCGAGCCCGTCGACGCCGCCCGCGCCGGATGAGTGGATCCGCCGCTTGGGGACGCTGCCGCTCGTGCACCAGCCGGGCGAGCAGTGGATGTACAGCACGGGGTCCGACGTGTTGGGCGTCTTGATCGCGCGCGCCTCGGGCCAGGCGCTCGAGACGTTCCTGCGCGAACGCCTCTTCGAGCCGCTCGGCATGAAGGACACCGGTTTCAGCGTGCCCGCCACCAAGCTCGACCGGCTCGCGACCGGCTACTGGACCAATCCCGAAACCGGGGCGTTCGAGGTCTATGACGAGGCCGAGGGCGGCCAATGGAGCCGCCCGCCCGCATTCCCGTCCGGCGCCGGGGGTCTGGTCTCGACCATCGACGACTACCTGGCCTTCGGTCAGATGCTGCTGAGCAAGGGCAGGCACGGCAGCGAGCGCGTCCTGTCGAGGCTGTCGGTCGAGACCATGACGACCGACCAGCTGACGCCGGCGCAGAAGGCGACGTCCGCTTTCTTCGGTGGCTACTTTGACGGCCACGGTTGGGGGTTCGGCGTGTCCATCGTCACCCGGCGCGACGACGTGGCGGCGGTTCCCGGACGGTTCGGCTGGGACGGCGGCTTGGGGACTTCCTGGTGGTCGGACCCCAAGGAGGAGATGGTCACGATCCTGATGACCCAGCGCGGCTGGGATTCCCCCAGTCCCCCGAACGTCTGTCTCGATTTCTGGACCTCGGCCTACCAGGCGATCGACGACTGAGGCGCCGCACGGCGAGCGCGTCCGGCCGCGGCTCAGCCAGGGGACCCGCCGAGCTCGGCCAGCCGCGCCCGGGCCTGGTCGAGCGGGCAGGCGGCCTGGCCGAGCTCGGCCCATGGGTCGGGCCGGGCGAGCCGGTCGGCGATCGTGCGCAGCGTGTGGCGCCTGGGATCGAACTCGTCCAGCTCCGACCAGTCCAGCGGGACCGAGACCGGCGCGCCGGGCAGGGCCCGGACGGCGTACGGCGCGGCCATGGTCTGCGCGTAGCCGTTGCGCCCGATGTCCAGGTACAGGCGGCCACCCCGGTCGGCGATGCGCCCCTCGGTGGTGAGGTCGTCGGGGTGGCGCGCGGCCAGGGCCTCGGCGACGGCGATGCTGAACTCCTTCACCGCGTCGGTCTCGGCGGTCGGGACCAGGGCCACCACGACGTGCAGGCCGCGCGACCCGCTGGACTTGAGGAACGAGGGCAGCCCGAGCTCGTCGAGCAGCCTGTGCAGCGCCGCCGCCGCCGACCGCAGCACCCGGGGGTCGGTCGAGGCCGGGTCGAGGTCGAAGACGAGCTGGTCGGGGTGGTAGAGGTCGGGCGTGCGGCTGAGCCAGACGTGCGGGGTGATACAGGCCTGGTTGGCCAGGTAGGCGAGGTCGTCGGCGGTGCGGCAGACCATGTAGGTGACCTCGTCGCGGGTGGTGGCGTGCCGTGTGCGACGGTTGGGCGCGGTGACCCGCTCGATCCAGTCCGGGAAGTACTCGCCGATCTGCTTTTGGAGGAAGCCGCCGCGGCCGATCCCGTTCGGGAACCGCTGCATGGTGACCGGGCGGCCGCTGACCAGCGGGAGCATCACCGGCGCGACGGTACGGTAGTAGTCGGCCAGGTCGGCCTTGGTGATGCCGTCGTCCGGGAACAGCACCTTGTCCGGATGGGTGACCCGCACCCGCTCGCTCAAGCTCCGCACCTCGTCTGGGCTCGGTCTGGGCTCGCCTGCGTCGGCCCGGCCCGGACCGGTGCGTCCGGGTCGGCGCTTGAGATTGTGCCCGACTCCCGACCCGCCCGTCTCCTGTGGCGTGGCGGACCGGCCGGGAGCGCTTCGGCACGGGAGGGGAGCATCTGGTCAGTGATGGTCGGATCCGCCCGAGAACTGCTCGGCGTGGGTCTTGGCCCAGCTCGCGAAGGTGGCCGGCGGCCGACCGAGGAGCTCGCCGACGGTGGGCACCACCTCGGCCTCAGCGCCCTTGTCGGAGAGCGTGCGGGCCACGATCGCGTCGACCACCGGCTCGGCCGTGCCGGCCTTCAGCATGCCGGCCTTCACCGCCTCGACCGACGGCTCGACGAGCTCAAGAGGCCGACCGAGGGTCTCGGCGAGGATGCGCAGCTCGTCCGCGGGCGTGAGCACCTCCGGCCCGCAGAGCTGGTGGGCGACGTTGCGGTGCCCCTCCGCGGTGAGGGCGACGACCGCCACGGCGGCGATGTCGGCGGGGTCGATCGGCACAGACGGCCAAGTGGCGAAGGGGACGGCGACCGTGTCACCGCGGCGGATCATCGGCGCCCACTGCAGGGCGTTGGACATGAACCGCCCGGGGCGCAGCAGCGTCCAGTCCATCCCGCTCTCCACCACTGCCGCCTCGGCCTGCCGGTGCCACTCCCCGATCGGGTTGTCGCCGGCGCCGCCGTCGAAGACGGAGAGCTTCGCGACGCGGCCCACCCCGGCCCGCCGGGCGGCCTCGACCAGCCGCAGGTCGTGGGTGGGGCGCCGCTCGCTGCCGGGCATCTGGGCGGACATCAGGAAGGCGCGGTCGACGTCCCTGAAGGCCGCGTCGATGCTGGCGGGGTCGTCGAAGTCGCCGTAGACGACCTCGACTCCCGCCGGGAAGCGCACGGCCCTCGGGCGGCGTGTCATCGCCCGAACCGGCTCGTCGTCCTCGTTGCGCTCGGCGAGCTGGGCGACCAGCTCGGCGCCGACGTTTCCGGTCGCTCCGGTGACGAGGATCATGGCTACCTCCTTGCGACGTGACGGGTGGGCTGCTCAGGTCCGGCTGGGCTCGGATGGCCGGCCCTGCGGGCGGGCGCCCGTGCGAGCCTGGGACGGCCCGCGCAGCGGCCGCTCGCGCAGGAAGAGCACGACCAGGAAGCCCGCGAGGGCGATCGGGGCGGCGACGAGAAACACGTCGTGGAGCGAATTGGCGACGGCCTGGGCGATCCCGTGCTGCACCGCTGCCGGGAAGGCGTGGATCCGGCCGGGGCTGGCCTGGATCCCGTGCGGATCGACGCCGGCCGGCAGCCGTCCCGGCAGGGTCAGGGGCAGCCAGTGCCGCAGCCCGTTGGCGAAGACGGCGCCGTAGATGGCCACGCCGACGGAGCCGCCGACGGCTCGGAAGAGATTTGCCGAGGCGGTTGCCGTGCCGATCTCCCGGCGGTCGACGGCATTCTGGATCGCCACGACGAGGACCTGCGTGACCATACCGAAGCCGAGGCCGAAGACGACCATGAACAGCGCCGCCGTGCCGCGCGAGCTCGTCGCCCCGAGGCGGGAGAGCAGCAGGAGGCCAAGGCTCATCAGCGCCAGGCCGACGACCGGGAAGACCTTGTAGCGCCCCGTGCTGGCCATGACCCGTCCCGAGGCGACCGTGCTGAGCGTGCTCGCCAGCAGCAACGGGAGCACCAGCAGTCCGGATTGGGTGGCGCTGGTGCCGGTGACGATCTGCAGGAACAGCGGCATGAAGACGAGCGCCGCGAACAGCGACAGCGTGGCGATGAACAGCGCCGCGCTGACGACGACGAGGACGCGGTCGCGGAACAGGCGCAGCGGCAGCACCGGCTCGGGCGCCCTGCGCTCCTGCCAGACAAAGGCGCCGAACAAGGCCAGCGCGACGGTCGCCAGGCCGAGGATCTGGGGCGAGCGCCAGGCGTAGCGGTCCCCAGCCCAGACGGTGACCAGCAAGCTCGAGCTGACCGCCGCGGCCAGCAGCCCCGCGCCCAGGAAGTCGATCCGGCCCGGTCTGCGCTCCGCCGGCAGGTGCAGGTAGGCGCTGAGCAGGGCCAGCGCAACAGCGCCGATCGGCAGGTTGGCGTAGAAGGCCCAGCGCCAGGAGAGGTGGTCGACGAAGAGCCCGCCCAGCAGCGGCCCCGCCACGCTGGCAAGAACGAACACGGTCTGGATGTAGCCCTGGTAGCGGCCGCGCTCGCGCGGCGAGACGATGTCGCCGACCGTGGCCATTGCGAGGGTCATGACACCGCCCGCGCCGATGCCCTGCAGGGCGCGGAAGGCGATCAGCTCGCCGATGCTGTGGGACAGGCCCGACAGCGCCGAGCCGACGAGGAAGACCACGATGCTCGCCCGCAGCAGGTCCCTTCGCCCGTAGAGGTCACTGACCTTGCCCCAGATCGGCGTCGAGGCCGCCGCGCCCAGGACGTAGACCGTGACGACCCAGGAAAGCTGGCTGAGGCCGCCGAGGTCTCCGGCGAAGCAGCCCGCCGAAGACGAGCAGGACCTGCCGTTGGCTGAGCGGCGCGGTGGAGGTCGTGTCTGCGTTGATGGTCATCACCCCGGCTCCTTGGTCACGATCGAGCTCGACCGCGACGCTACGAGCGTGGCGCTGGCCTCGCATCGCGAGAATCGCCAGTCGTTGACCACCGCCGCGGCACAGCGCGCGGCTCGGCGGTCACCCCGCGGCCGTCCCCAGGCCCGGCTCGGTGAGCGCGAGGTGGATGAGCTCCTTGCGCGAGCTGATCCCGAGCTTGCGGAACACGTTGCGCAGGTGGTAGTCGACGGTGCGCGGGCTGATGAAGAGCTGGGCGGCGACGTCGCGGTTGGTCGCGCCCTCGCTCACGAGCCGGACGATCTGCAGCTCTTGGGGGCTGAGCTGGTCGAGGGTGCTGGGGTCGCGCTTGCGCGCGGTCTCGCCGGTGGCACGCAGCTCGGTGCGCGCCCGGTCGGCCCACAGCGCGGCCCCCAGCCGCTCGAAGGTCTCCAGCGCCGTCCGCAGGTGCGGGCGCGCGTCGACGCGCCGCCGCTCGCGTCGCAGCAGCTCGCCGTACAGCAGCTCGGTGCGGGCGTGCTCGAGCGGCTGGTCGGTGGCGGCATGCAGGCGCAGCGCCTCTTGGAAGCGCTGCTCGGCCTCCTCCCCTGCCGCCAGCAGCGCGCGGCAGCGCGCCGCGATCGCGCGCAGTTCGAGCGAGCCGACCGAATCGACCCAGGCGCAGTACGTGCCGAGCAGCTCCTCGCAGCGGTCGGGCCGCCCCGCCCGCACGGCGGCCTCGAGCTGATCGGGCACCGAGCCGACCGCGTACAGCACACCGCCGGGGGTGGGACCCGATCCCCACAGCGCCTCGAGGTGGTCGAGCGCCTCCTCCGGCCGGCCGGCGGCCAGCGCAAGCCTCCCGAGCGCACGGTTGGCGTCGCTGGCCGCCTTGACCAGACGACGCGGTACGGCCTCGCTCAGCGCCTCCTCGGCGAGCGCCCGAGCCTGCTGCTCGCGTCCGCGCAGGCCGACGATCTCGGCCAGATAGGCCGTGTGCGCGCAGGCGCTGTTCGGCCGGTCCGTCTCGAGCGCCAGACGGCGACCCTCGTCGGCATAGGCCTCCGCGGTCGCGTAGGACCCTCTGGAGAGCTCGTCGAACACGACGTACTCCAGCGCCCACGCGAGCGTGCCCATCGCACCGAGCGCTCGCGCCCGCGTCGCGGCTCTGGCGCGCAGGCGCCGCGCGCGCCCGGTGTCGCCGAGACCCCACGCCATCCCGCCCATCGCCTGGAGCAGCGCCGGGTCGCCGGGCTCTTCGGCCCCGGCGATCAGCTCGCGCATCGCCTCGGTGTCACCGCGCGCACCCCCGGGGCCGAAGGAGCGCAGAACACGGGCGACCAGCTCCTCGCCCGGGTCAGGCGGCGCAGGCAGCCCGCCGGCGACGTCCGCGATCTCCGCGGCCGCCTCCGGCTCCGCGGCGTGGAAGGAGGCCTCTCGCGCGACGAGCAGGATGCGCAGGGCGCGTCCCGGATCGACCTCGGCGGCCTCGCGCGCCGCCGGGAGCAGCACCGCGAGGCCGTCGGCGGGCACCCCCGCGCGCAGCTCCATCGACCCGCGCAGGAACCGCGTGTCGAGCCGCACCGCGGCGTCGGGCGACCCGAGCCGCTCGGCCCGGTCGAGCAGCGCTCGCGCCCTGGCCGCGTGGCCGGCGTTCCAGAACGCCTCCGCGCCGGCGACGAGGCGACGGGCACGCTGCCCGTCGGAAGAGCTGAGCTCCGCCGCACGCTCGAGGGCGGCGGCCGCGGCGGCGTGACCCGAGCGCCGCAGCGCCCGCTCCGCCGAGCGCTCGAGCTCGCCCGCGACCTCCTCGCCGGGGCCCTCGGCCGCGAGCGCCCGGTGCCAGGCCCGCCGGTCCGCGTCTGCCTCGCCACCCGAGAGCACCTCCGCCAGCGCGCGGTGCACCGCCCGGCGCTCGGCGGGAGCCGCGCCGTAGAAGACCGCCGAGCGGACCAGCGGATGGCGGAAGCTGACCGCCGAGCCCTCGATGCGCAGCAGGTCGGTGAGGTCCTCCGACTCCAGCAGCCCGGGGTCGAGCCCGAGCCGCGAGGCCGCGCGGCCGATCGTGCCGACCTCGCCCGACCCGTCGGCCGCCGCGATCAGCACCAGCGTCTGCACCTCAGGGCCGCGCCCCCGGACGCGCCCGAGGAACGCACGCTCGAGCTCGCCGGCCAGGGGCAGCGGCTCGCCGAGCGGAGG
>WNGE01002465.1_pt2 | contig 29888 bp, 32 predicted proteins | sample 5400651 | NCBI WGS metagenome assembly WNGE01 (sample SAMN13153370, study PRJNA577476) | soil metagenome | isolation source: 60 cm soil or saprolite under grassland replicate 2 | place: USA:California | collected 2016-06-15
CCGAGGACCTCCTCTCGCGCGAGCGCATCTTCGCGATGAAGCGGGGCGCCATCCTCGTGAACACCGCGCGCGGGCCCGTCCTCGACGACGCCGCGCTCGCGGACGCGCTGCGCGAGGGACGGCTCGCCGCGGCGGGCCTCGACGTGTTTCGCGACGAGCCGCACGTTCCGGAGGCATTTCGGGCCCTTCCGAACGTGGTCCTGACGCCGCACCTCGGCTCGGGCAGCCGCGAGACCCGGGCGGCGATGGCGAGAATGGTGCTGGAGGAGATCTCGCGCGTCGCGCGAGGCGAGGAGCCCCGGTACCGCGTGGTGTAGCCGTCGGCGGCGGTCGTGGTATAAGCGCGCGCTTTCGATGGGTTACGTCGACCTCCACTGCCACCTCCTCTGGGACCTCGACGACGGGTGCCGCTCGCCCGAGGAGACGCTCCTCGCGGCCCGGTGCCTCGCCGCCGTCGGCTTCACGGACGCGGCGCCGAGCCCGCACGTCCAGGCGCGGTACGGCGGGGGCGACCCCCGGTTGTCGCGGAAGAGGCTCGACGAGGCGCGGGCGCTCCTCGCGAGCGCGAGCATCGAGCTGGGCCTCCACGCCGGCGGCGAGAACGTGCTCGACGACGAGTTCCTCGCCCGCGCCGGATCGGGAGAGATGCGCGGGATCGGTGAGGTGGGCCGCTACGCGCTCGTCGAGCTGCCGTTCCAGGCGGAGGTGCCGAACTTGCCCGAGCTCCTGGCCCGCCTGCGCGAGAAGGGGCTCACGCGGCCCATCCTCGCGCACCCCGAGCGCTGCCTCGAGTTCCAGCGTCGGGGTCGCGCCGCCGAGGCGGTACGGCTCGGCGCCGCGCTGCAGCTCAACCTGGGCGCGCTGACCGGCCGCCATGGCCGGCACGTGCGCAAGCTCGCGGAGCGCTTCCTCGACGAGGGGCTCTACGCCGTCGCCGGCACCGACCTGCACGCCGCCGAGGGCGCCGACGAGTGGATCGGGGACGCCCTCGAGGCGCTGGCGGAGCGCGCCGGCAGCGCGGCGCTCCGGCGGCTATGCGACGAGAACCCGCGCCGCGCGCTGGCGGGAGAGGATCTCTCATGAAGCGGTTCGTTCAGACGTTGGCGGGGCTCGCCATCTCGGGCGCCGCGCTCGGGCTCACGCTCCGCGGCAAGCACCTCGACCGCATCTGGTCGGAGATGCTGAACGCCGACTACCGCTGGCTCTGGCCCTACCTCGGCATCCTGACGGTCATCCACCTCGTCCGCACCGTGCGCTGGGGCATCCTGCTCGAGCCGGTGGCGAAGATCCCGTTCTCGAAGCTCAACGCCATCTCGGCGGTGGGCATCATGGCGCTCGTCATCCTGCCGTTCCGGCTGGGCGAGTTCGCGCGGCCCTATCTCGTGGCGGAGCGGCCGCGCATCCGCGTGTCGGCCGCGCTCTCGTCGGTGGTGGTGGAGCGCGTCGCCGACGGGCTCTTCACGGCGGTGCTGCTCATCTGCACGCTCCTCGCCGTGCCGGAGGGCACGCGCGGCCTGCACGCGTTCCGGCTGGCCGGCGTCGTCGTGTTCGCCGCCTTCGCCGCGCTGCTCGCCTTCCTCGTCCTCGCCTACAAGAACCGGCCGCGCGCGGTGCGGCTCACGCACCGGCTGCTCGACCCCATCTCGCCGCGCGCCGCCGAGCGCGCCGCCGGGATGATGGACGCGTTCATCCACGGCCTCCGGCTCGTCCCGTCGCCGCGGAAGGTGGCGCTCTTCTTCGCCCTCACGTTCCTCTACTGGGCCGTGAACGGGTTCGGCATCCAGATCTTCGCGCGGAGCTTCGGCTTCGAGCTCGGCCTCCTCGACGCGTTCACGGTCCTGGGCGTGCTGGTGGTCGGCATCATGATCCCCGCCGGCCCGGGCAATGTCGGGACGTTCCAGGCCGCGGTGGCGGGCGGGCTCTCGCTCTTCGTCGCCGGCGCGGGGGACCGCGCGTTCGCCTTCGCGAACGTGCTCTGGCTGGTGCAGCTCGGGCAGCAGGTCCTGTTCGGGCTCGCGTTCCTCTTCTCCCGCCACATCCAGCTTGCCCGCATCTTCGAGGCGCCGAGCGAGGTGGAGGAGGAGCTCGAGCACGAGGAGGAGGAGTACCGCCGTGAGGAGACGGCGGCGCGCGGCAAGGCCGCAACCCGGCAGGGGAATTAGCTCGGCGGGGTGATTTAACCGTCGCTGCCCATGCGGGCGACGCGCGCCTCCTCCAGCGCGGGCGCGACCTCGCCCAGGAACCACGCGTCCAGGATGTCGTCGAGCTCCTTCACGAGATCATCGAGCTGCACGCCATCCACGAGATTCTCGGTGCGCTGTTCGGCGATCACAGCTCCTCCTCGAACCAGCGCCTGAGCGCATTGCGGATGCGCCTCGACGCCGGGTTCACGGCACGTGGGACGGGCTTCTGGAGATCGGCCGGGTCGGAGAGGGGAAGCTCGCGCGGGTCGAACTCAGCCGTGCGCGTCGAGACCGAAGGGCGAGGCTTCTCCATCCCGGCTCCTGGCGATATCGGTGCGATATCGCCACCGGTGTAGCACCGGCCCCTGACACGTCAAGAAAACGACCCGCCGCACCGACAGTGCGCCGCGGCGTGTCCCTCGACCAAGCGACCCCCACGCGGACCTGTGGCCGCTCAACTTGCGCCGAGTCAACCGGGTAGGAGGATGTATGAACCCACGGAATTGGACCCGCCTCACCGTCGCCTTCGCTGCCTCGATCTCTCTCATCGGCTGTGGCGGATCCAGCTCCGCCCGGCCGTCCACCACCGCCACCGTCGGCGCCGCCGGAGCCACCCTGAAGGCTGGGCAGGCGACGCTGACGATCCCCGCCAACGCGCTCTCGGCAGCGACGCAGGTGACGCTCCGCGAGGCCGAGCCTCAGCACCAGGGCCGCGTCGAGCGCGTCGAGGTCGAGCCTCACGGCCTCGCGCTGTCGCAGCCGGCGCACGTCGCCGTCCGGGTGGACGACAACAACGCCAAGGTGAAGATGCACGACGACAACGACGACCTGACGTCGGTCGAGATCGAGGATCGCAATCACGGTGAGTACAAGACCGACATGAGCCAGCTCGGCGACGTCGAGGTCGAGCTCGAGCACGGCGCGGCGTGCAGCACGGCCTGCGCGACCGGCGAGGAGTGCGACGACGGCGTCTGCAAGGCGGACACGGAAGACGCCGGCGCCAAGACCTGCGATCCCCTCTGCGACACCGGCCAGGAGTGCGACGACGGCATCTGCAAGACGCACACGGAGGTCGAGACCGAGCACGGCGGCACGGGCGGCACCTGCAGCCCGAGCTGCGCCAGCGGCATGGAGTGCGACACCACGAGCGGCATCTGCAAGCCGAGCGGAAAGACGCCGTAAGGCCCGCCGCGATCTCGAGGAGACGAGGAGGCCGCCTTCGGGCGGCCTCCTCGTATTTTGCGCGAGCGGATCAGCGCCGGACCGCGCCTGGAGCAACCCACGTCCGGGACATTGGCATCCAGCGGCGGCAAGGTTAGGGCATGTCCCGTTCTCGAACGGAGGTCACATGAAGCGAGCGCGCTGGCTCGTCGCGGCGTTGACCGCACTCTCGGCCGGTGCGGGGCAGGCGAAGGGCGTGGACAAGCTCTACATCCTCAATTGCGGCGAAGGGGTCGCCGGCGACATTTCGCGCTGGTCGCCCGGCGTCAACGAAGGCAAGTCGATGCCGTTCGCGGACAATTGCTATCTGATCAAGCATGACCAAGGCTGGATGCTGTGGGACACCGGCGTGGCCGACGCCATCGCCGCCATGCCCGACGGCCAAAAACCGGCCGATCCGCGCGCAACGCACTGGCACCGTCCAAAGACGCTGGCGAGCCAGCTCGAACAGCTCGGCGTCAAGCCCGGGGACATTCGATACGTCGCCATCTCGCACACCCATCCCGACCACGTCGGGAACGTCGAGCTGTTCCCGGCGGTGCCGGTGCTCATCCAGCGGGCGGAGTACGAATGGGCATTCGGCCAGGAGAAGAAGCCGTTCAACCCCGAGCACCCGGTGACGAAGCTCGAGGGCGACAAGGACGTCTTCGGCGACGGGAGCGTCCTCATCGTGTCGACGCCCGGCCATACACCCGGCCACCAGTCGCTGCTCGTGCACTTGCCGAAGACCGGGTGGGTCGTGCTCAGCGGCGACGCCGTTCACTTCAAGTCCAACTGGGACGCCCGCCGCGTGCCGACAATGAATGTGGACACGGAGAAGACGCTCGCCTCGATGCAGCGGCTCGCCGATCTCTTGGCGGAACGGCACGCGCAGCTCTGGATCAACCACGACAAGGCGCAGAGCGACCAGCTTCGGCACGCGCCAGATGCTTACCAGTAGAGGCGTCCGGCGGCTGGCGCCTGCGGCGCCTTCGCTCGCTGCCGCGAGCGGCCGCCGGCTTCGCCGTCTTCGGAGTCGGGGGGCTCCGCCCCCGACACCCCCGTTCGTGGAAACGCGACAGCCGCCCGGAGGCGGCCGTCGTGAGAACTGGTGGTGAGGGGGAGAATCGAACTCCCGACCTAGGGATTATGAGACCCTCGCTCTAGCCGACTGAGCTACCTCACCATTCTGTTTGGGGGGGCCGGTTCCGGCCCCCCCAAGGCCCCCCGCCGCTCCGCGGCAGCCTCATCCGGCTGCCGCTTCGCTGTGCGCCGCTACGCGGCGGGGCTGCGGTTCCCGAAGAGCCGCGCTTCATAGCCCGCTGGGGCAGGGCTGTCAACGCGCCGGCCGACCGGACCCCTGCGCGATCGCCGTCCACCGGATAGATTATCATCCGGTACCTGCCAGGGGGTGATCCGTGGCTCACAAAGCCGTCCAGGATCGGGCCGCGAAGGTGCAGGCGCCGTCGGCGCCCCGGCACGAGACTCCCGCCGCCCCGGAGCACGCCGAGCACCCGAGCTACGCCTCGGGCGAGATCGCGCGCGTGCTCGCCGAGCGGGAGCGCTGGACGCGCGAGGAGCTGGCGGAGGTGCTCGCGAGGCTGCCGCGCCGGAAGGATGGCTTCGCGACGGACTCGGGCATCCCCATCCCCGACGTCCTCGATCCCGCCACCCGGCGCGACGCCGACTACCTGCGCGACGTGGGCTACCCCGGCCGCTTCCCCTTCACGCGCGGGCCGCAGCCGACGATGTACCGCGGCCGGCTCTGGACGATGCGGCAGTTCGCGGGCTTCGGCTCGCCCGAGGACACGAACGAGCGCTTCAAGTACCTGCTCCAGCACGGCATGACCGGGCTCTCCACGGCCTTCGACATGCCCGCGCTCATGGGCTACGACCCCGACCACCCGATGAGCCGCGGCGAGGTCGGGAAGGAGGGCGTCTCGGTCGCGACGCTGCGCGATTTCGAGGTGCTCTTCGACGGCATCCCGCTCGACCAGGTCACCACCTCGATGACCATCAACGCGAGCGCCATCGTCGCGCTCGCCATGTACGTCGCGGTCGGCGAGCAGCAGGGCGTCCCGCGCGCGAAGCTCGGCGGCACCGTCCAGGCCGACATGCTGAAGGAGTACATCGCGCAGAAGGAGTGGATCGTCCCGCCGAGGCCGGCGGTGAAGCTCGTCTGCGACATGATCGAGTTCTGCGCCAGCGAGATGCCGCGCTGGAACCCGGTCTCGATCAGCGGCTACCACATCCGCGAGGCCGGGGCGACGGCGGTGCAGGAGCTCGCCTTCACCCTCGCCGACGGGATCGAGTACGTGCAGCAATGCGTGGACCGCGGTCTCGACGTCGACGCCTTCGCGCAGCGGCTCTCCTTCTTCTGGGACGTCCACAACGACTTCTTCGAGGAGGTCGCGAAGTTCCGCGCCGCGCGGCGCATCTGGGCGCGCGCCATGAAGGAGCGCTTCGGCGCGAAGCGGCGCGAGTCGCTGCTCCTGCGCACGCACGCGCAGACGGCCGGCGTCTCGCTCACCGCGCAGCAGCCCTACAACAACGTCGTCCGGACGGCGCTGCAGGCGTTCGCGGCGGTGCTGGGCGGGACGCAGTCGCTCCACACGAACTCGCTCGACGAGACCTACGCCCTCCCCACCGAGGAGGCGGTCACCATCGCCATGCGGACGCAGCAGGTCATCGCGTTCGAGTCCGGCGTCGACCGCGTGGTCGACCCGCTCGCCGGCAGCTACTACGTCGAGTACCTGACCGACGAGATGGAGAAGCGCGCGCTCGAGCACATCCGGCGCATCGACGCCATGGGCGGGATGATCCGCGCCGTCGAGGAGGGCTATCCGCAGCGCGAGATCGCGGAGAGCGCCTTCCGGTACCAGCGCGAGATCGAGTCGGGCGAGCGCACCATCGTTGGCGTGAACGCCTTCCGCGGCGCGGAGGAGGAGCCCATCCCGATCCTCCGGATCGACGAGTCGGTGGCGCGCGCGCAGGTGGAGCGGCTCCGCGCCGTACGGACGAGCCGCAGCGCCGAGCGCGTCAGGGATGCCCTCTCGGGCGTCGAGCGCGCGGCCAAGGAGGGCGTGAACCTCGTGCCGCCGGTCATCGAGGCGGTGAAGGCGTACGCGTCGCTGGGGGAGATCTGCGACGTGTTCCGGCGCGTGTTCGGCGTCTACCGGGAAGACGGGCGGTTCTAAATGCACCACAGCCGCCTCTCCACCTTCGTCATCGACTGCCAGACGGACGACGTCGACGCGGCCGCGCGGTTCTGGAGCGCCGCGCTCGGTCGCGAAGTGAAGCCGCCCGACCCGAAGATGGCGAAGTACCGCGAGCTCGCCGCGAGCGACACGGAGCCGCTCCTGCTCGTCCAGGCCGTGGACCACCCCGGGCGCGTCCACCTCGACATCGAGTCGGACGACCTCGAGGCCGAGGTGCGCCGCCTCGAGGCGCTCGGCGCGCGCCGCATCGGCTTCGTGAGGAACTGGTGGGTCCTCGAGGCGCCCACCGGGCAGCGCTTCTGCGTCGTGAACCCGCAGCGCGGCCCCATCGTCGGGCTCCCCGGGACGACCGCCTGGGGAGACGATCCGGCCGCGAGCGGCGAGGGGCGTTGAGCGGCCCTGGGCGCATCGGTGTATCCTCGGATGCGACACTCCGGTACCGACCCCATCCCCTGGAGCCGTGACATGAGCGCCACCAAGTCCCGCAATCTCCGCATCATCGTCGCGAAGCCCGGCCTCGACGGCCACGATCGCGGCGCCAAGATCATCGCGCGGGCGCTGCGCGACGCCGGCTTCGAGGTCATCTACACCGGCCTGCACCAGACGCCGGAGATGATCGTCGCCGCCGCGCTGCAGGAGGACGTGGACGCGGTCGGGATGTCGATCATGTCGGGCGCGCACATGACGCTCTTCCCCGCGGTCATCGATCTGCTGAGGCAGCAGGGCGCGAACGACGTCGCCGTCTTCGGCGGCGGCATCATCCCGCAGGACGACGTCCCGAAGCTGAAGGAGAAGGGCGTCGCGGAGGTGTTCCTGCCCGGGTCGTCCACCCAGACGATCATCGACTGGATCCGGGAGAACATCCACCCACGGGCGGAGGCGGCGTAGCGCTCTTACATTCGGCGCATGGCGCCCCGCATCACCGTCTACGAGGTCGGCCCGCGCGACGGGTTGCAGAACGAGGCGCGGGTCGTCCCCACCGGCGAGAAGCTGCGCCTCCTGCGCCTCCTCGCCGACGCCGGCCTCGCGCGCATCGAGGCGACGAGCTTCGTCTCGCCGACGTGGATCCCCGCGCTCGCCGATGCGGCCGACGTCGTCGCGCAGCTCCCGGCGAGGCCGGAGCTCGCCTACGTCGTCCTCGTGCCGAACGCGAAGGGCCTGGACCGGCTCCTCGAGGCGCTCGCCCGGGCCGGCGACGGGGGGCCGCAGGTCGACGCGGCCGTGTTCCTCTCGTCGTCCGAGACCCACAACAAGAAGAACATCAACAAGACCATCGACGAGACCTTCGCCGCGTTCGACGAAGTGGTGCAGCCCGCGCTCGCGAAGGGGCTGCGCGTGCGCGGGTACGTGTCCACGGCGTGGGGCTGCCCGTACGAGGGCGCGGTCGCGCCGGAGCGGGTCGTCTCGATCGCGGCGCGGCTCCTCGCGCTCGGCTGCTACCAGGTGTCGCTCGGCGACACGATCGGCGTCGGCACGCCGAACCACACGCGGCGCCTGGTCGAGCTCCTGCTCGCGCGCGCCCGGCCCGAGCAGCTCGCGCTCCACATGCACGACACGCGCGGGACGGCGCTCGCTAACGTGCTCGTCGGGCTCGAGGCGGGCCTCACGACGTTCGACACCTCGGTGGGCGGGCTCGGCGGCTGCCCGTACGCACCGGGCGCCTCGGGCAACCTCGCCACCGAGGACCTCGTCTACATGCTGCACGGGATGGGGTACGAGACCGGCATCGACTGGCCGCTCCTCATCGCCGCGGGGGAGCTGGCCCAGAAGCTCGTCGGCCGGACGCTGCCGGGAAAGGCGCTGCAGGCCGAGCTAGGCGCGCGGACCGTGCTGGCGGGGAAAGGCCCCTGAGCATCCGGACGGCGCGTTTGCGCTGGCTTCTCCGCCAGCGTGCAATTACCGTCCGAGGCAGGCAGACGGACCTTTTCGGGAGCTGACGATGGAGTGGATCGTCGAGGACCGGGGTGAGGTCGAGGTCTGGACCATCGACGGCGCCCCGCGCCGGAACTCCCTCACGCGCGCCATGCTCTCGGCGCTCCATGGCGAGCTCAGGCGCGCCGAGGGCAGCCGTTATCTCCGGTGCGTCGTCCTCACCGGCGCGGGCGATCGCGCCTTCTGCGCCGGAGCCGATCTCAAGGAGCGCGCCCGGATGAGCGAGGGCGAGGTGCACGCGTTCCATCACGACCTGCGCGCCGCCCTGCGCGGCATCGAGACCTCGCCCAAGGTCTTCCTCGCGGCGGTGAACGGCGCCGCGCTCGGTGGTGGGCTCGAGCTCGCGCTCGCCTGCGACCTTCGCGTGATGGGCGAGGCCGCGGAGGTCGGGCTGCCGGAGGTGGGGCTCGGCATCATCCCGGGGGGCGGGGGCACGCAGCGGCTCGCCCGCGCCATCGGCGTCGCGCGCGCGAAGGACCTCGTGCTGACGGCGCGCCGCATCGGCGCGGGCGAGGCGCTGGCCTGGGGCCTCGTCTCGAAGGTCGCTCCGCCGGAGCGGCTCGTGCCCGAGGCGCTGGCGTTCGCGGAGCTGGTGGCCCGGAACGCGCCCGTCTCGCTCCGCCAGGCGAAGCGCGCCATCGACGACGGGTTCCACCTCCCGCTCGAGGAGGCGCTCGACCTCGAGAACCGCATGTACCAGGACTGCCTCAAGACCCGGGACCGCCTCGAGGCGCTGAAGGCCTTCGCCGAGAAGCGCCGCCCCGTCTTCACCGGAGAGTGAATGGCGAACGACGAGACGCTCACGCCCGACCAGCGCATCGCCCGCGAGCTCGCGCGCGTCCGCAAGGGCGGCGCCGAGAAGTACCACCGCAAGAACGCCGAGCAGCGGAAGCTCTTCGTGCGCGAGCGGCTGCGCCTGCTCCTCGACGAGGGATCGTTCGTGGAGGACGGCGCGCTCGCGAACGGGCTCGACCCGGAGCTGCCCGCGGACGGCGTCGTGACGGGCCTCGGGACGATCGACGGCCGCGCGGTCGCGGTGATGGCGAACGACTCGACCGTCAAGGCGGGGAGCTGGGGGAAGCGCACCGTCGAGAAGATCCTGCGCATCCAGGAGGTGGCGGCCGCGCAGCGCCTGCCGCTCTTCTACCTGGTGGACTCGGCCGGCGCGCGCATCACCGACCAGATCGAGATGTTCCCGGGCCGCCGCGGCGCCGGGCGCATCTTCTGGAACGAGGTCCGCCTCTCGGGCGTCGTGCCGCAGATCTGCCTGCTCTTCGGCCCGTCGGCCGCCGGCGGCGCCTACATCCCGGCCTTCTGCGACGTCGTCTTCATGGTGGAGGGGAACGCCTCGATGTACCTCGGCTCGCCGCGCATGGCCGAGATGGTCATCGGCGAGAAGGTCACGCTCGAGGAGATGGGCGGCGCGCGCATGCACTGCTCCGTCTCCGGGTGCGGCGACTTCCTGTGCGCGAGCGAGGAGGAGGCGCTGCGCGAGGCGCGCCGCTACTTCGGGTACATGCCGCGGAGCCACCGCGAGCTGCCGCCCTCCGCGGCGCCCCGTCCGCCCGTGTCCGGGCCGCCGCTCGACCAGGTCATCCCGCTCGACCAGAACAGGCCCTTCGACGTCCTCCAGATCGTCGCCGCCCTCGTGGACGAGGGGTCGTTCCTGGAGGTGAAGCGGCTCTGGGCCGGCGAGGTCGTCACGGGCTTCGGGCGCATCGAGGGGAGGGCGGTCGGCATCCTCGCCAACCAGCCCAAGGTGAAGGGCGGGGTCCTCTTCGTCGACTCCGCCGACAAGGCGGCGCGCTTCATCTGGCTGTGCGACGCGTTCAACGTCCCGCTCCTCTACCTCGCCGACGTGCCCGGGTTCATGATCGGCTCGAAGGTCGAGCGGCAGGGCATCATCCGCGCGGGCGCGAAGATGATCAGCGCCGTCTCGGAGGCGACCGTCCCGCGCATCTCGGTCGTCATGCGGAAGGCTTACGGGGCGGGGCTCTACGCCATGGACGGGCCGGGGTTCTCGCCGAGCGCCTGCCTCGCGCTGCCGGAGGCGATGATCGCGGTGATGGGGCCGGAGGCGGCGGTGAACGCGGTGTTCTTCAACAAGATCCAGGAGCGGCCGGAGGCGGAGCGGGCGGCCTACGTGCAGCAGCTCCGCGACGAGTACAAGAAGGACATCGACATCGAGAAGCTCGCGAGCGAGCTCATCGTGGACGCGGTCGTGCCGGGCCGCGAGCTGCGGGGCGAGCTGGCGAGGCGGTACGCGTACTACGCGCAGGGCTACGAGCCGCCGCGGGAGCGGAAGCGCGGCGTCACCCCCGTGTGAGCGAACGCACCAAGGAGCCGCATGGACTTCGAACTCGACGACGAGCACCGCGAGATCCAGCGCATGGTCCGGGAGTTCTGCGAGCGCGAGGTGAAGCCGCACGCGCGCCGCTGGGACGAGGCCGCCGAGTTCCCCGCCGCGACCGTGAGGGCGCTGGGCGAGCTCGGGATCATGGGGATGAGCGTCCCCGAGGCGTACGGCGGGGCCGGGATGGACCTCCTCGCCGCGGCGGTCGTCATCGAGGAGGTGGCCCGCCACGACGGGTCCCTGGCGCTCACCGTGGCGAGCCACAACGGCCTCGGGACGGGGCACCTGCTGCGCTTCGGCTCGGAGGCGCTGAAGCGCAAGTACCTCCCCGACCTCGCGAGCGGGAAGAAGCTCGCCGCCTGGGCCCTCACCGAGCCCGGCTCGGGCAGCGACGCCGCCGGCCTGCGCACCAGCGCGGTGCGGAAGGGCGACCGCTGGGTCCTGAACGGCTCGAAGACGTTCATCACCCAGGGCAGCGTGGGGGACGTCTTCGTCGTGCTCGCGCTCACGAGCCCCGACAAGCGGCAAAAGGGCATCACCGCCTTCCTCCTCGAGCGCGGCACCCCCGGGTTCTCGCAGCGCGCGCTCCACGGCAAGCTCGGGATGCGCAGCTCCGACACGGCCGAGCTCCACCTCGAGGACGTGGAGCTGCCCGACGAGCAGCGGGTGGGCGAGGTGGACCAGGGGTTCCTCGACACGCTCCAGATCCTCGACCGCGGCCGCGTCGGCATCGGCGCGCTCGGGGTGGGGCTCGCCCGCGGCGCCCTCGAGGAGGCGCGCGGCTACGCCAAGGAGCGGCGGGCCTTCGGGAGGCCCATCGCCGAGTTCCAGGCCATCGCCTTCATGCTGGCCGACATGGCGACGGAGATCTCGGCCGCCCGGCTGCTCGTGCTCCGCGCCGCGGCGCTCGCCGACGCCGGCGAGCGGTTCACGCGAGAGGCCTCGATGGCGAAGCTCTTCGCGAGCGAGGTCGCCATGCGCGCGACGTCGAAGGCGATCCAGATCCACGGCGGCTACGGGTACACCCGCGACTTCCCGGTGGAGCGCTACTTCCGCGACGCCAAGCTCTGCGAGATCGGCGAGGGCACGAGCGAGGTGCAGAGGATGGTCATCGCCCGGGACGTCCTGAGGTAGATTCGGGCCGGGAAGGGCCATGGCCGAGGGCGAGCACACCATCATCTCGAAGATCCCGCGCGAGCGGCTGAACCAGATCGCCGGGCGCAAGCTGTCTGCGCTCGGCATCCCGGTCCGGCTCGCCGCGGACCGGGAGACGCTGGAGGGGGACCTCGCCTTCGCCACGCGCGTCGCGAACCCGCTCGGCGGCCTGGCGCTCGCGCGGGCGCGGTTCGTCGTGGTCGGGCACGACCACCTGCGCTTCGTCGATCCGCCGCTCTCGGCGCTGCCACCCGTCCTCTTCTACGACGTCGAGCGGACCGGCGTGCTCGAGGCGCGCGTCGCGGACGCCCTCGGGAAGCGCGCCGCGCTCCTCCACGATCTGGCCGCGCGGTTGCGCGGGCTCCGGCTCGAGGCGGGTTTCGACGCCGACCGGCTGCTCGTCCGCGCCGTCGTGAAGACGCCGGGCCACGCGTTCGAGCTGCTCGCCGGCCCCGAGGGCGTGCGCGTCTCGCGCGTGGCGCCCGTCGTCGGGAAGCCCTTCGACGTCCCCGTCACGTTTCCCGCCGTGAGCATGGAGGAGCATCCCTCGCTCACCGACCTCGAGCTGTGGCTCGACGGGATGGTCGCCGAGATGCAGGCCGCCGCGAAGCGCGGGGCCCGGCCTGCCGAGCGCGCCGAGCGCGCGCAGGCGGCGCGCATCGAGGTGACGCCGCCCCCGCGCAACGCGCTCACGCTCGCCCAGATCGTCCAGGCGTTCGGCGGCGACGGCGTCATGGCGCCCAACGCGCCCATCGAGCTCTTCCAGGAGTTCCAGCACTCGGGGACGCGCTACCGGTTCGTCGCGACGCGCGAGATGGGCACGCTCTTCAAGGGCCGCCTCATCGGACCGTCCGGCGACGTCTGGTCGGACAAGTTCGAGGTCTCGCGCTTCCCGGGCACGCTGAAGGTGGTGGCCGCCGCGCTCGGCGCGCCCGCGGAGCCGATCGAGGCCGCGCTGCCGCCCGGCGCGGCGCCGCCCGAGGCGGCCGCGGTTCCGGACCACCTCCTGCCGCACGCCGGAGAGGTGTGGGTGATGAACGTCGTCGTCGAGCAGGCAGGCGAGGAGGTGCGGTACGTCGGCACCGACATCGACGGGAGGCCGTACGGCGCCGCGCGCGTCCTGAAGCGGACCGACTTCGAGGCGGTCTTCTCCCGCGATCGCGGCGGATGGCGGCTCCTCGTCGTGGTGGACCAGGTGCAGGACGGCAGCGTCCTGTACCGGCAGCTCGACCCGCAGCGCCAGCCGATCGGCGCGCCCCGCCGGATGGCGGTGAGCGTGCTCGTCGCGAACTTCGTCCCCGAGGCCGCGGCGTTCTGATGGCGAGCTCACTCACCGAACGCGTGCTGGCCGGCGACGTCCGCGCCGCGGCGCGGCTCATGCGGGACCTCGACGACAGGCTGCCGGCCGCGCGCCGGGCCCTCCAGGAGCTGCATCCGCGGACGGGACGCGCCTACGTCATCGGGCTCACGGGCGCGCCGGGCGCGGGCAAGTCGTCGCTCACCGACCGCCTGGTGGCGCACCACCGCGCGGCCGGGCGGACGGTGGGGGTGGTCGCGGTCGATCCGACGAGCCCGTTCACCGGCGGCGCGATCCTGGGCGACCGGATCCGGATGCAGGACCACGCGCTCGACGCGGGCGTCTTCATCCGCTCGATGGCGACGCGCGGCAACCTGGGCGGCCTCTCGCGCGCGACGGCCGACGTCGTCGCGGTGCTCGACGCCATGGGCAAGGACGTCGTGCTCGTCGAGACGGTCGGCGTCGGGCAGGACGAGATCGAGGTCGCCGAGCTGGCGCACACGGTCGTGCTGGTGGCGGTGCCCGGGATGGGCGACGACGTGCAGGCCATCAAGGCGGGCGTGCTCGAGATCGCCGACGTGTTCGCCGTGAACAAGGCCGATCGCGAGGGCGCCGATCGGACGGTCCGCGACCTGCAGCAGATGCTCGAGCTGCGCCGCTCGACGGCGACGCGCCCGGCGCTCGAGCACGACGCCGCGCACCGCATGCGCGCCACCGAGGCGTGGAGCCCGGAGGACCCCGCCTTCTGGGAGCCGCCCATCGTGAAGACGGTCGCGGTGCGCGACGAGGGCGTGGGAGAGCTGGCGCAGGCGGTCGAGCGCCACCGCGCGCACCTCGAGGCGACCGGGCTCTTGCGGGCGAGGGACGTGGCGCGGGCGCGCGCGGGGTTCCTTGCGCTGCTCCGCGAGCGCCTCCTCGCCGGGGCGCTGGAGCGCCTCGCGGCGGAGGAGGGGCACCTCGACGAGATAGCGGCCCGCATCGCTGCGCACGAGGCCGACCCGTTTCAACTGGCGGACGAGCTTGCCGCGCGCGTCCGGGCGTGAAAGATCATGTCTGACGACGCCATGGAGCCTCCCGAGCAACCCGCAGCCCAGGCCGCCACCGTCCGCGACCCCGCTCTCGAGGTGCTCCAGGAGCGGCTCGGGGTCCGCATCGTGAACCCCGACGTCGCGCTGGCCGCCATCACGCACAAGTCGTTCGTGAACGAGCACCGCGGCGAGCCGCTCCAGGACAACGAGCGGCTCGAGTTCCTCGGCGACGCCGTCATCGACCTCGCGGTGTCGCACCGCCTCATGGAGCGCTTCCCCGAGGCGCGCGAGGGCGAGCTCTCCAAGATTCGCGCGGCGGTGGTGGACGAGCCAGGCCTGGCCCGGATCGCGCGCGAGCTCGACCTCGGCGCGCTGCTGCGGCTCGGCCGAGGCGAGGAGCTCACCGGCGGACGCCAGAAGGCGTCGCTCCTCGCCGACGCGATGGAGGCGGTGGTGGCGGCGCTCTACCTCGGCGGCGGCCTCGCGCCGGTCCTCGCGCTCCTCGACCGCTTCCTGGGGGAGGCCTTCGCGCACGCCGCCGCCGGCACGCTCGATCGCGACTACAAGACGCAGCTGCAGGAGCTCGCGCAGAGCCGCCTCCGCGCGTCGCCGCGGTACCGGGTCGTCGCCGAGCACGGGCCGGACCACTCCAAGGTGTTCGACGTCGAGCTCGAGCTCCGGGGCGAGGTGGTCGGGCGCGGCGCGGGACGCTCGAAGAAGGACGCCGAGCAGGCGGCCGCGAAGCTGGCGCTCGAGATGATGAACGGACGGCTCGGCGAGGAGCGGCTGCGCGCGACCGCGGGCGTCGCCTCCCCCGACACGGCGGCGCCGCCTCGCCCCGAGGCCGCCGCGGAGCCGCCCGGTCGCGAGGCTGCGCCGCCCGCGCCACCGGCCCCGGCGGTGCCCGAGCCGGAGCCGCTCCCGCCGCCGGCGAAGCGCGTCAAGCAGCCCGCGCCCCCGCGCGCCGCGCGCAAGCCGACGGCGCGCGCCCCCGCGCCGAGCAAGGCGGCGAGGAAGCCGGCGCGAAAAGCGGCGCGGAAGGCGGCGCCCGCCAGGACGAAGAAGTAGCCGCGGCGCGCCTTTTCATTGCGGCTCCGAGGCGGCGTCGCTAGCATGCCGCGCATGATCCGACCTGCCGCGCTCGCGCTCGCAGCCCTCCTCGTCCCCCTCGCTGCGGCGGCGGAGGAAGAGAACGCCCCGCCGCCCGCGGCCACGTCGCCCGCGCCCGCCGCGAAGAAGCCGGACAAGGCCGCCCCCGCGAAGGCTCCGAAGGAGCTCTACGCCACGTTCGTCACCACCCAGGGCAAGATCGGCGTCCGCCTCTTCCCGGACCAGAAGCCGAACTCGGTGAAGAACTTCGTCGAGCTGGCCGAGGGCAAGAAGGAGTGGACGGACCCGCGCACGGGCCAGCGCTCGCGCAAGCCGCTCTACGACGGCACGATCTTCCACCGCGTCATCCCGAGCTTCATGATCCAGGGCGGCGATCCGCTCGGGGTCGGCGTGGGCGGCCCCGGGTACGCCATCCCGGACGAGATCGAGGAGAAGGAGCACTTCTTCGACCAGCCCTGCCAGCTCGCGTACGCCAACTCCGGCCCGAACTCGAACGGCTCGCAGTTCTTCATCACCGAGGTGCCGACGCTCCACCTCAACCCCCAGAAGTGCACGGCGAGCCCCTCCGGCCTGTGCGGCTACGTCCGGTTCGGCGAGGGCGTGTGCGGGTGCGACCTCGTCGGCAAGATCGCGCGCCTCGGCACCGGCAAGACGACGCTCGAGAAGGTAGTCATCTCCAAGACGAAGCCCACCTGCAACTGAGGAGCACGGCCATGGCGGACCAGCTCTACGCGACCTTCAAGACCTCGGCGGGCGACATCGTGGTGAAGCTCCTGCCCGAGAAGGCGCCCAAGACCGTCGAGAACTTCGTCGCGCTCGTGGAGGGGACGAAGGAGTGGACGGACCCGAACACGAACCAGAAGGTGAAGCGGCCGCTCTACGACGGGACGGTCTTCCACCGCGTCCTCCCCGACTTCATGATCCAGGGCGGCGACCCGCTCGGCACCGGCTACGGCGGTCCGGGGTTCCGCTTCGCCGACGAGATCGGTCCCGACAACAAGTTCGACAAGCCCGGCCTGCTCGCGATGGCGAACGCCGGCCCGAACACGAACGGCTCGCAGTTCTTCATCACGGAGGTGCCGACGCCGCACCTCAACCGCGGGCACACCATCTTCGGCGAGGTGGTGAAGGGGTTCGAGCTCGTCCCCAAGATCGCGCGCGGCGGCAACGCGAAGACGAAGCTCGACAAGATCACCATCACGCGCGGCGCGCAGCCTTGAGGACGTCGCGGTCGAAGGGCGTGCGGTGAGGGCCGGCTTCGTCGCGATCGTCGGGCGGCCCAACGTCGGGAAATCGACGCTGCTGAACCGGGTCCTGGGCGAGAAGATCGCCATCGTCTCGCCGCGCCCGCAGACGACGCGCACGCGCATCCTGGGCGTCTGGAACGGGGAGGGGGCCCAGCTCGCCTTCTTCGACACGCCTGGGCTCCACCGCGCCAAGGGCGAGCTCAACCGCCGCATGGTCGAGGTGGGCCTCTCGACGCTCGGAGAGGTGGACGTCGCGCTCCTGCTCGTCGAGGCCGGCACCGGCCCCGGGGGGCGCGTCGAGGTGGGCGAGGCGACGCGCTGGATCGTGGACGCGGTGGCGCGCAGCGGGAAGCCCTCCGTGCTCGGCATCTCCAAGATGGATCGGGCGCCGCGCGAGGCGCTCCTGCCGGTCATCGCCGCGTACAAGGACCTGCACGCGTGGAGCGAGGTGGTGCCCTTCTCGGCGCTGGAGGACGAGAACGTGGACGACCTCCTGCGCACGCTCGCGCGGCTCGTGCCCGAGTCGGAGGCGCCCCTCTTCCCGCCCGACGTCCTGACGGATCAGGCCGAGCGCCAGATCGCGGCGGAGTACGTCCGCGAGCAGGTGATCCTCAAGACGCGCGAGGAGGTCCCGTACGCGGCCGCGGTCGCCGTCGAGGAGTTCGACGAGGCGGAGCGCACGACCGGGCCGCGCGGCCTCGTCCGCATCTCGGCCCAGATCTTCGTCGAGCGCGAGAGCCAGAAGGGCATCGTCATCGGGAAGCGCGGCGCCATGCTGAAGGCGATCGGCACCGCGGCGCGGGAAGGCCTCGAGCGCCTCCTCGGCTGCAAGGTGTTCCTGCAGCTCCACGTCAGGGTCGACGAGCGCTGGAGCGAGCGCGCCGACGCGCTGAAGCGCCACGGTCTGTGACGCGGCGCCCTGTGTGGTAGAAGCGCCCCGTGAGCCGCCCTCTCGTCGCCCTCGTCGGCCGCCCCAACGTGGGGAAGTCCACGCTCTTCAACCGCATCGCCGGCCGTCGCATCGCGATCGTGGAGGACGTGCCCGGCGTCACGCGCGACCGCAACTACGCCGACGTCGACTGGGACGGCCGCATCTTCTCGGTGGTCGACACGGGCGGGTTCGAGCCCGAGTCGCGCGACGCCATGATGCAGCTCGTCCGGCGACAGGCGCAGCTCGCGGTGGACGAGGCCGCGGCGGTCGTGCTGGTGGTGGACGGCCGGGAGGGGCTCACCAACGTCGACGAGGCGGTCGCGGACCTCCTGCGTCGTTCGGGGAAGCCGCTCTTCGTGGCCGTGAACAAGGTGGACACGGCGAACCTGGAAGGCGAGCTGCCCATCGCCGAGTTCCACCGCCTGGGCTTCGGCGAGGTCCACACGGTCTCGGCCGAGCACAGCCGGGGCGTCGCGGACCTGGTCGAGGGCGTCCTCGGCGTGCTGGGGGTCGCGCCGGCGCCGCCCGCGGAGATCGCCCCCGAGGACGCGCCGGAGCTGCCCGAGGACGGCGTCCCCGAGCCGGCGCGCGACATCCGCGTCGCCATCGTCGGCCGGCCGAACGTCGGCAAGAGCACGTTCGTGAACGCGCTCCTGGGCGAGGAGCGCTTCGTCGTCTCGGAGGTGCCCGGCACCACGCGCGACGCCATCGACAGCGTCATCGAGCACGGGGGCCAGCGCTTCGTCGTCACCGACACGGCGGGCATCCGCCGGAAGGCGTCGATCGCGCAGAAGGTGGAGGCCTACTCGGTCGTGCGCGCCATGCGCTCGATGGACGACGCGGAGGTGGTCGCGTGCCTCGTCGACGCCGGCGAGGCCGGGGTCGAGCAGGACGCGCGGCTCCTCGGGATGGTGGCCGAGAAGGGCCGCGCGCTCATCGTGGTCGTGAACAAGTGGGACCTGGCCGAGCGCGAGGGCGCGACGCAGGCCTGGTATCGCAAGGAGCTGGCCAAGCGCCTGCCGTTCGTGGCGTGGGCGCCGATGGTGTTCACGTCGGGCAAGTCGGGGAAGGGCGTCTCGAAGGTGCTCGCCACGGCCGCGCGCCTCATGCAGCAGTACAGGGCGCGCTTCCCGACGCACGCGCTGAACGAGCTCCTCGAGGAGCTCCAGGCGAGCCATCCGGCGCCGCTCGCCCACGGCCAACGCGTGAAGATGTACTACGTCGCGCAGGTCGCCTACGCGCCTCCCACCTTCGTCGTCCAGTGCAGTCGCGCGGCCTCGATCGGCGATCACTACAAGCGCTACGTCGAGAACCGCTTCCGTGAGGCGTTCGGCCTCGAGGTGCCGATGCGGATCGTCTACAAGGAGCGCAAGCGCCGCAGCCGCCCGCCGCCCAGCGCGCAGAAGTGACGTCGCCGCGCCGATCGTCCGGGCGAGCCTCACGCGGCGCTTGACCTCCCTCGCCCGTGCCGCCTAGATTGGCCCGGTTTTCCCCAAGAATTTCGCGCCGAGAGGACCCCATGCCGAAGACCGCGCACGAGCTCACCCGCAAGGAGATGAAGGGCCCGGATCGGTTCCAGGTGGTCGCAGCCGACGCCGCGTCGTGGCTCGGGAAGCACCAGAGGCACGTCGCCATGGCGGCCGCCGCGGTGGTCGTCGCCGCCGTCGCGACGGCCGGGATCTCGTACCTGCTGGAGTCGCGTCGCGAGCAGGCAGGCGGGCTCCTCTACCGCGCGATCGACGCCGCGAGCGGAGAGATCTCGAGCGTCCCGCTGCCGAACTTCGACCGGCCCACCTACAAGACGGCCGAGGAGAAGGAGCGGGCGGTCCTCGACGCGGCGGCGAAGGTCCGCGACCGCCACCCGGGGACGCGCGCCGCCACGACCGCCGCGCTCCTCCAGGGCGACGCGCACCTCGCGCTCGGCGAGTGGGAGAAGGCGATCGCCGCCTACCAGGCCTACCTCGCGGCCGCGCCGCCGGACGACGCGGTCCGCTTCGGCGGGATCGACGGCCTCGCGCGCGCCCAGGAGGGCAAGGGCGACCTCGACGCCGCCGCCAGGACGTACGAGCAGGCCTCGGACATTCCGTTCTACAAGGACCGCGCCGCGCTGGAGCGCTCGCGCGTGCTCGCGAAGGCCGGCAAGAAGGACGAGGCGAAGAAGGCGCTCGAGGCGATCGCGAAGGAGTCGCCGCTGCAGGGCGAGGCGCAGGAGCGGCTGGCGCGCCTGGGTGCGCGCTAGATGAGCCTCCTCGCGCTCGTGCTCGCGGCGCAGGCCGCGGGGGGTGGCGTCGGCACGCAGCTCCCTCCGGCGCCCGTCCGCATGTGGAACGTCGCCTGGCAGCGGCAGCTCGTGCCGCCCGCGCCGCTCGAGTGGCGGCCGCGGGAGCTCGGCGGGCCGGCGGTGGATCCCACGAGCGGGCTCGTCGTGGTCGGCACGCGCGACGGCTGGCTGCACGCGCGCGATCCCGATGGCGCGCGCATCTGGGACTTCGAGGCGGGCGGCCGCTTCGAGGCGGCGCCGCGCATCGACGCCGACGTCGCGTACGCCGGGTCGAGCGACGGCCGCCTCTATGCCGTCGAGCTGACCACCGGAAGGCTGCGCTGGAAGTACGACGCGCAGGAGGAGGTCGGGACGACGCCGGTGGTCGCGGCGGGGCTCGTGCTCGTGATGACGCTGCAGGACACGCTCGTCGCGGTGGACGTGAAGACGGGCGCCTGGAAGTGGCACCACCGCCGCGAGTCGCGCGAGGGCTTCACGATCCGCGGTGCGGCCAACGTGATCGTGTCGGGCGGTCTGGCGATCGGCGCGTACTCGGACGGCACCGTCGCGGCGCTCGACGTCGTGACCGGGACGGTGAAGTGGGAGCGCAAGGTCGCGCCCGCGGGCGACTTCGTGGACGTGGACGGGCTGCGCGCGGAGGGCGGCCGCCTCTACGCTGCGGCCTACTCGGGCGCGATCTACGGACTCGACGTCCAGACCGGCCATCAGCTGTGGGAGGCCAAGATCCCGGCCGCGAGCCGGCTCGCGCTCGGCGGCGGGACCCTCGTGGCGGTCACCGCGACGCAGGTGATCGGGATCGGCCCCCAGGACGGCACCACGCGGTGGACGCTGCCGCTCGAGGGCGTTCCGGCTGGCGATCCCGTCATCCTGGGCGGCCGCGCGGCGGTGCCCAACACGAAGGGCCTCCTCTGGATCGACGCGTCGAGCGGACGGCTCCTGCGGGTGTTCAACCCCGGCACGGGCGTCTCGGCGCCGCCCGGCTGGCGCGGCGGGCGCATCTACGTGCTCTCGAACGCCGGCGATCTCCTCGCGCTCGATCTGTCGTGATGAGCATCCGCGTCGTCGCCGCTGTCGTGCGGCGCGGCGGCCGCATCCTCATCACGCGCCGCAGGGACGACGCCGCCCGCGGCGGGCTATGGGAGTTCCCGGGCGGCAAGGTGGAGGCGGGCGAGGCGGAGCCGGAGGCGCTGCGGCGAGAGATCCACGAGGAGCTCGGCTGCGGGATCGACGTCGGCCGGCTGGTCCTGCGCCACCGCCACCGCTATCCGGACCTCGAGGTCGAGCTGGCGTTCTACGCCTGCGCGCTGCCCGCGGGCGAGGAGCCGCGCCCGCTCGGCGTCGCCGCCGTGGAGTGGGCCGCGGCGGGGACGCTCGCGAGCTATCCCTTCTGCGAGGCCGACGTGCCGGTCCTGGCGGAGATCGAGAAGGCCTGAGCTCCTCGCGCCGCCGCGGCCGGGGAAGGGTGTCGAGGTTCCTCAGCGCCTCCGCTTCCCCCGCTTCTTCTTCACCGGCGCCGCCGGACGCTCTCCGGTGGTCTTGAGCTTCACCGCGACCGGCGCATAGGCGCGCCCCGACGGATCGTGGGCCTCGCGCGTCACCGTCCCGTCCAGGAGCAGCACGTAGTCCGACCCTGGCCGGAGCGGCTCGTCGGGGACGAGCCGGTATCGCGTCCACGACGAGCCGACCTCGGTCGTGCCGCTCGACGCGATCATCGCGTCCTGCTCGTCGTGGAGCGCGAGCCGTCCGTCGGTGAGGTGCGCGCCCACGTCCAGGCGGAACGACGAGACCGGATCGACGAGCGTGGTGCCGTCCCGCGCCATGGGGATCTCCTGGGCCCCGACGAGGACCACGGCGGCGGTGACGGGGACGGGCGGTGCGGCTGCGGCGGCGGACCCCGCATCCGCGGAGTCGGCCGATGTCGGGGTCGGGGTCGCGGTCGGGGTCGCGGTCGGGGTCGCGGAGACGGGAGGCTGCGAGGCGTCGGCGCTCTCCGGCGCGGGCGCGCTCCCTCGCGAGCACGCCGTGAGCGACGCGAGCGAGACGGCGAGGGCGAGGAGATGAGCGCCCGTCCTCACTTCCGCTCCGGCTCGTCGCCGCCGATGACGACGGTCCACTCGCGCACGCGCCACGAGCGGATGAGGCCGTTCACGACGTACGGGTCGTCCCGCACGAACGTCTCGACGTCGGCGGCGCTGTCACAGCGGAAGATCAGCAGAGCGCCGTCCGGAGGGTCGTACGCACCGGCGAGCACGAGCCGGCCTTCATGGTGAGCCCGCTGGGCGTGCGCGAGGTGCGCAGCGCGGAAGGGCTGACGGCGCTCCAGGTAGCCGTCGACGGTTTCGTAGATGAGCGCGTAGTACATGCGAGGCACCTCGTGGGCGAAGCGAAACCTAGCACGGTGGCCGCAGGGCGGCAGCCCGCCGGGCGCGCCCGATGAGGAGCCCGTACGCGACGGCGTTCACGACGAGCACGAAGACGCCGAGCGCGATCCCGAGGCCGGGCGGGAACGGCTGCGGGTAAAGCAGCGAGACGATGTAGTGGTCGATGAAGCCGCCTTCGTACCCGGCGTCGCCGGCGCGCCGCCGCAGCCAGTTCTCGAGCGGCGTCAGCGGGCAGGTCCAGCCGGCGAGCTCGATGGCGACGCCCCAGACCGCGGCGGGGACGTGGGGTGAGTCTGATAATGAGGATTATGTCAACTAGACGAGGCGGCGACCCGCCTTCTCACTGTCGCGCGCTCCGTGGCGCTGGACTAGGTGTCGTCCATGCCGAAGCGCTCGACGAAGAAGCCAGCGCCCGACCGGAAGCGCCTCACTCGCTCCATCGCCGACTCCGCGCACGCCAGCGCTGTCGAGGAAGACCCTGCCGTCGTTCGTGCGACGCCCGGTCACGACGCGACGTACCGCGAGCCTGACGTCGCCCCGGAGCCGCCGAGGAAGAAACCCGCCGCGAAGAAGCGGCGTTAGGACCCGCGCCGCGTTGACGGTTCCCGCTCAGCTCTTCGGCTGGTCCTTCCTCGGACCGCCGTGCTGGCAGAGCCCGCTGTTCGCGAGCACCTTCACGATGCGCATCGAGCCGAGCGTCTCGCCGACGGCGCACGGGCACTGCGTCGGGTCCTGGCACTCGAGGCGCGACTGGATCGCGGAGAGCGCCTCGACGAGCTCGCGCTTCACCCGGCGGAGCCGCTCGAGCCGGCGCTGCGCCTGCTCGATGTGACCCACGAGGACCTGCTCGAAGCGCTCCGCGAACTCGGCGGCGGTCGTGCAGCCCGCGCGGAGGTCGAGCACGGCGCGGATCTCGGATAGCGGCAGCCCCAGCTCGCGCAGGTCGGCGATGAGCCTGAGCTTCTCGAGGTCCTCCGAGGTGTACCGGCGGTGGCCGCCCCCGCTCACCACGGCTGGCCTGAGCAGGCCCTGCTCCTCGTAGAAACGGATCGTCCTGACGGTGTTGCCCGTGGCCCGCGCCAGGTCGCCCGAGGAGTACTCCGCCCTGATCACGAGGAACGCTCCGCTGTTTCTGCCCCGGGACCTAACCGCTCGACTTTGCGGTGTCAACGCGCTCCGCAGCTGGTCATTTCGGGGACTTGGCGCGGTTCGCCTGGCCGACGCCGCGCGTCACCAATATGCCCCGCCGACGTCCAACACCCTGGACGACACACCATGGCGAGGGATGAATGGACGAGGTGATCGCGGTTGGCGAGCGGCGGCGAGAGCTCGACATCTACTCCGAAGCACCTCTTCCCACAGAGCGCGGCGTGTTCCGCACAGTGGTCTTCCGGGAGCGTGAGGCGCCCCACGTGGAGCACGTGGCCATGGTCCTCGGCGACGTCGCCCGCGAAGGGGTGCTGGCGCGCGTCCACTCGGAGTGCCTCACGAGCGAGGTGCTCGGGTCGCTCAAGTGCGACTGCCGCGCCCAGCTCGACCGGGCGCTCGACCTCATCGCAGACGCCGGCCGCGGCGTCCTCGTCTACCTGCGCCAGGAGGGGCGCGGAATCGGGCTCGGTAACAAGATCCGCGCCTACGCGCTCCAGGCGCAGGGCCTCGACACCTACGAGGCGAACCGGCGCCTCGGCTTCCCGGACGATCTGCGCCGCTACGACATCGCCGCCGAGATGCTGCGGCTGCTCGGGGTCCGGAGCGTGGCCCTCGTCACGAACAACCCGCTCAAGCTCGAGGGGCTGCAGCGCGCGGGGATGCCGGTCCGCCGGAGGGTCGCCCTGCCCTCGCCCTCGAACCCGCACAACATCGGCTACCTCCAGACGAAGCGCGCCCGGACTGGCCACCTCATCGAGATCGACGACGCGATCGACGAGGCGGTGGCGAAGGTCGGCTAGCGCAGGAGGTCGCGCGCGATGACGAGCCGCTGGATCTCGCTCGTCCCCTCGTAGATCGTCTGCACCCGCGCGTCGCGGAAGTAGCGCTCGACCGGGAGCTCGTCGATGTAGCCGTAGCCGCCGTGGATCTGCACCGTCTTCGTCACGGCGCGCTGCGCGGCCTCGCTCGCGAAGAGCTTCGCCATGGATGCCTCGCGCGTGTATGGCCGGCCCTGCTCCTTCAGCGCCGCGGCGCGCACGGTCAGGAGCCGGGCGGCGTCGTGCTCGGTCCTCATGTCCGCCAGCATGAAGGCGATGGCCTGGAACGCGCCGATGGGCTGTCCGAAGGCCCTGCGGTCCTTCGCGTACCTCACCGACGCCTCGAGGGCGGCGCGCGTCGTCCCGGTCGCCTGGGCGGCGATGCCGGTGCGCCCGCCGTCGAGCGCCGACATCGCGATGCGGAAGCCGTCGCCGGGCGAGCCGAGGACCGCCGACTCCGGCAGCTCGCAGTCCTCGAAGGCGACCGAGACCGTGGACGAGGCGCGGATCCCCATCTTCTGCTCGTGGCGGCCGATGCGGAGGCCGGGCGTGCCAGCCTCCACCAGGAAGGCGCTGACCCCGCGCGTCCCGGCCGCGGGCTCGCTTCGCCCCCAGGCGACGAGCACGCCCGCCCGGTCCGCGCTCGTGATCCACTGCTTCTCGCCGTTCAGGACCCAGCGGTCGCCGCGGCGCTCGGCGCGGGTGGTCATGGCGGCCGAGTCGGAGCCCGCCTGCGCCTCGGAGAGCGCGAACGATCCGGCCAGCCACTCGGCCGACGCGAGGCGCGGGCAGCAGCGCTCGGCCTGCGCGCGCGTGCCGTAGCGCGCGATGATGTCGCCCACCATGTTCGTGACCGCCATGGTCACCGCCACCGCGCAGTCCGCGGCGGCGATCTCCATGAGCGCGAGCACGTACGCGACCGCACCCGCGCCCGCCCCGCCCAGCTCCTCGGGCACGCTCACCGCGAGGAGCCCGACGCCGCCCAGCTCGCGGACGATCTCCTCCGGGAACCGGCCGGTCCGGTCGCCCTCGCGCGCCACGGGCGCGACCACCTCGCGCGCGACCGCCCGCGCCAGCTCCACGATCTGCGCCTGCGTCTCGGTGGGCTCGAAATCCATGGCAGCCCTGGCCCGAGGGGTCAGTCCTTGAGCAGCGCGCCCGAGATGACGATGCGCTGGATCTCGCTCGTCCCCTCGTAGATCTCGGTGATGCGGCTGTCGCGCCAGTGCCGCTCGGCGTCGCACTCGCGCATGTAGCCGAGCCCGCCGTGGATCTGGATGCCCTTCGAGGTGACGCGCTCCGCCATCTCGGAGGCGTAGAGCTTCGCCATCGCCGCCTCGGCGCTGAAGCGCACGCCCTTGTCCTTGAGCGTGGCCGCGCGCCAGATGAGCAGGCGCGCCGCGTCGATCTCGGTCGCCATGTCGGCCAGCATGAACTGGATCGCCTGGAAGGTCGCGATGGGCTTGCCGAACGCCTTGCGGTCCTTGGCGTACGCGACGGCCTCCTCGTGGGCGGCGCGCGCGATGCCGAGCGCCTGCGCGGCGATGCCGATGCGGCCGCCGTCGAGCGTGCTCATCGCGATCTTGAACCCCTCGCCCTCCTGGCCGAGCCGGGACCGCTTCGGGACGGCGCACTCCTCGAAGAAGACGCTGCAGGAGCCGGAGGCGCGGATGCCCACCTTGTCGTCCGGCTTGCCGCGGGCGAGCCCCTTCGCGTCCATCGGCACGAGGAAGGCGCTGATGCCCCTGTGCGCCTTCGTCCTGTCGGTCATCGCGAAGACCAGCACCACGTCCGCCTGCGGGCCGTTGGTGATGTAGTTCTTCGAGCCGGAGAGGACGTACGTGTCTCCGCGCGCCACCGCCGTGGTGCGCATCTCGGCCGCGTCCGAGCCGCTCATCGGCTCCGTCAGCGCGAAGCACCCCAGCTTCTCGCCGCGCGCGAAGGGGGCCAGGAGCTCGCGCTTCTGGTCGTCCGTGCCGTACTTCAGGATCGGATCGCAGTAGAGCGAGTTGTTCACGCTCATGATGACGCCGGTGCCGGCGCAGCCACGCGAGATCTCCTCCATCGCGACGGCGTACGAGACGGCGTCCATGCCGGCTCCGCCCCACTCGGTCGGGACCGCCACGCCCATGAGCCCCATCTCGGCGAGCTTCTTCACCGCCTCACGGGGGAACCGGTGCTCCTCGTCCCAGCGCCGTGCGTTCGGCCTGAGCTCCTGGTGAGCGAAGTCGCGGCAGAGATCACGGACCTGCCGCTGCTCCTCGCTGAGGTCGATGTTCATGGCCTGCCCCCATCGTGGTCGTCTCGGCAGCCTGGCCGGCCCACTCTACGTCCCCTTGAACGCGGCGGCGCGCTTTTCCACGAACGCGCGCGTCCCCTCCCGCGCGTCGTCGGTCGCGAAGACGAGCCCGAACGCCTCCGCCTCGAGGGCGCAGGCGGTCGCCAGGTCGATCCGGGCGCCCGCCTCCAGCGTGCGCTTCGCGGCCGCGATGGCCAGCGGCGCCCGCGACGCGATCTTCCGCGCCACGGCCACCGCGTGCGGGACGAGCTGCGCCGCCGGCAGGACGTCGAGGGCGAGCCCGATGGCCTTCGCCTTGGCGGCGTCCACCATCTCGCCCGTCAACACGATCTCCTTCGCGCGCATGAGGCCGACGCGGCGCGTGAGCCGCTGGGTGCCGCCGAACCCCGGGATGAGCCCGAGGTTCACCTCGGGCTGCCCGAAGCGCGCCGCCTCGCTGGCGTAGACGAGATCGCACGCCATGGCGAGCTCGCACCCACCGCCGAGCGCGAACCCGTTCACGGCCGCGATGGTGGGGATGGGCAGCGCCTCCAGCCTCGCGAGCGCGCGCTGCCCCGCCTCGGCGAAGCGGCGCGCCTCCACGGGGGGAAGGCTCGACATCTCCGAGATGTCCGCGCCCGCCACGAACGCCTTCTCGCCCGCGCCGGTGAGGACGAGCGCGCGCACCGCCGGATCGGCCGCGACGGCGTCCACGAGCTGCGCGAGCTCGGCGATGGTCCGGCGATCGAGCGCGTTGAGCGCCTTGGGGCGGTTGAGGGTCGCGACCCCGACGCCGTCCTCGACGCGCCAGAGGATGTTCTCGAGCTCCATGGCCGGCTCCCGACGCTACGAGTAGGTGTAGAAGCCGCGCCCGGTCTTGCGCCCGAGCCACCCCGCCGCGACGTACTGGCGCAGGATGGGGGCCGGCCGGTACTTGTCCTCCCCGAGCTCCCGGTGGAGCACCTCGGCGATGGAGAGGCAGGTGTCGAGGCCCACGAAGTCCGCGAGCGTGAGCGGGCCCATGGGGTGATTGAGCCCGAGCTTCACCGCGGTGTCGATGTCCTCCGGGCTGGCGAGCCCCTCGTCCAGCGCGAAGCAGGCCTCGTTCAGGAGCGGGATCAGGATCCGGTTCACGATGAAGCCGGGCCGGTCCTTGGACGTGACGGTGGTCTTTCCGAACCGCTTCGCGAGGTCCAGGACGGCCTTGTAGGTGGCCTCGCTCGTCTGCAGCCCGCGGATGATCTCGATGAGCTGCATCACGGGCGGCGGGTTCATGAAGTGGATCCCGATGAAGCGCTCTGGGCGGCGGGTCGAGGCGGCGAGCGCGGTGATCGAGATGGAGCTCGTGTTCGAGGCGAGGATCGCCTCCGGCGCGAGGAGCGCGTCCGCCTTGCGGAAGAGCTCCTTCTTGGGCCCCTCGCTCTCGACGATGGCCTCGACGAGGAGCTGCGCGCGCCCGCAGTCCTCCAGCCTCTCGGCGGCCTTGATGCGGCCGAGGAGCGCGGTGCGGTCGCCGGGCGACAGCTTGCCCTTCTCGACCACCTTCGCGAGCGCCGCTGCGATGCGCTCGAGGCCCTTGCGCGCCAGCTCCGGCGTCGCGTCGGCGAGGACGACCTCCACCCCGGCCTGCGCGGCCACCTGCGCGATGCCGGACCCCATCTGACCCGCCCCGACGACCGCCATCCTCTCGATGACCATGCGAGCGCCCTCCCGAGTCGTGGGTGTAGGACCGGCCCTCCGCCTTGTCAACGCGCGCGGCGAGTGGAAGCATCGTCACGATGCCACCGCGGATGGACGATCCGGCGGGTTCGCGCCGCGCCCTCGAGCGCGCCTGCCGCGCGGTCGTCCGCGACGCCGCGGGCATCGCGGCTGCCCCGCTCGTCGAGCTGCTCGTCTCGCGGGAGGCCGACAGCGGCCCGCGCTGGGAGAGCGCCGCCTTCTCCGCGCCGGGGAAGACGCGGGCCGAGCGGGCCGAGCTCGCGCGGGAGCTGGCGCGATCGCCGGCTGCGAGCGAGCTGCCGGAGCCCCGCCGCCGCGCCGCCTTCCGCGTCGCGGCCTGCGAGGGAGGACTGGCGCGGCTGCTGGGCGGCCGCGGCATGCAGGAGGTCTTCCTGCCGGTGGGGACGGAGCGCTCGGTCCTGGGCTGGTTGCGGATCGTCCGCGAGGGCCGCCCGGACCGGGCGGCGCTGCGAACCTACCGCTCGCTGGCGCGGCAGACCTCGGGCCGGCTGGAGGCGGAGGCGCTGCGGCGCGCGCTCGCCACGCAGAACCGCGCGGTGGCGCGGGACGTCACGCGCGAGAAGCGCGCGCTCGCGGAGCTCTCGCAGGCGAAGGACACCCTCGGCGCGCTCAACCTCGCCGGCACTCACCTCATGGTCGAGACGGACGGCCAGGCCATCTACGGCGTCATCTGCCGGGAGCTCATCCGGCTCGGCTTCCACTCGGCCGTGCTCACGGCCGAGCACGCGCCGGAGGGGCCGCGGCCGCCCTACCGCTACGTGTACACGAGCTTCGCCGCGCCGCTGCAGCGCGCCACCGAGCGCGTCCTCTCGACGAGGCTGGCCGACCTGCGCATCGACCCGAGGACCGCCCCGCTCGTCGGGCGCGTGCTGCGCCAGGGGCGGACCGTGTACACGGCGCGGGCTCGCGAGGCGGCGCGCCAGCTCTTCGGCGGCGCCTCGGCCGACCGGGTCCGGAAGCTCGCGCGGCTGCTCGGGCTCCGGCACGTCATCGTGGCGCCGCTGCGCTACGATCAGGGGATCTCCGGCCTGCTCGTGGTCGCGACCGCGCGCCTGCGCAGGAGCGACCCGGAGGCGATCGACGCCTTCGCCCTCCAGGCCTCGATCGCGCTCGAGAAGGCCCGCCTCTTCGCCGAGCTGCGCGTCCACCAGGCGCGCCTCGAGAGCGAGGTGGAGCGGCGCACGCGCGAGCTGACACGGGCCGTCGGCGCCCTGAAGGAGATCGACCGCCGCAAGGACAACTTCCTCGCCAACGTCTCGCACGAGCTGAGGACGCCGCTCGTCACCGTGCTCGGCTACACCGACCTCATCCTGTCGGAGAAGCTCGGCGAGCTCAGCTCGCGACAGCGCGACTGCCTGCGGGTCGCTGCCGCGAGCGGCCGGCGGCTGCGGAGCTTCATCGAGGAGCTGCTGGAGTTCTCGCGATACGAGCTCACGAAGGAGCGGTTCGTCTTCGCGTCCTTCGACCTCGCCGACCTCGTCCGGCAGGCCATCCTCTCGATGGCGCCGCGGTGCCACGAGCGCGGGCTCTACCTCCGGGCGCGCGTCGCGCGCGGGACGCCGCCCGCCTGGGGCGACCGCGAGCGCG
>WNGE01003779.1_pt1 | contig 29887 bp, 34 predicted proteins | sample 5400651 | NCBI WGS metagenome assembly WNGE01 (sample SAMN13153370, study PRJNA577476) | soil metagenome | isolation source: 60 cm soil or saprolite under grassland replicate 2 | place: USA:California | collected 2016-06-15
GATCGAATGTCCCCTCGACGCCTGCGACCTGCAGCGGCGCGAGGATGACGGAGCGGTGGGCGCGGCGCGGGAAGTACTCCTCGATCGTCTTGCCGTTGAACCAGGTCGTTCCGTCGCCCGGGCGCAGGATCACGCGCGCAACGGCGGTCTTGCGCTTCCCGGTGCCTGAGTACTGGGCGCGCTCTGTCTGGGCAGTACTCATGAGAGATCCAGCGGCTTGGGCGCCTGTGCCTCGTGGGGATGGTCGGGGCCGGCGTAGACCTTCAGCTTCAGGAGCTGCGCGCGTGCGAGGCGGTTTCTCGGGAGCATGCCCTTGACTGCCTTGCGCAGCACCTCGGTCGGCCGCCGCGCGAGCTCCTCGCGGAGCGGACGCTCCCTGAGACCGCCCGGGTAGCCGGAGTGCCGCCGGTACATCTTCTCGTCCAGCTTCTTACCGGTGACGCCGATCTTCTCGGCGTTCACGACCACGACGAAGTCGCCCGTGTCGGTGTGCGGGGTGTACTGGGGCTTGCGCTTGCCGCGCAGCGTGTCGGCGATGCGCGTGGCCAGCCGCCCGAGGGTCTGACCCTCGGCGTCGACGACGTACCAGTCGCGAGCAACCTCGCCGGGTTTTGCGTTCCAGGTCTTCATGGACAGAAAAGCGGCGGACAAGAGGCCCGCCGAAGGTGGATGGTAGCAAGACATCCGGCCTCGTTCGGGCTCCGCTCAGGACCCAACACCTTAGTGGTTTGTGTTTAAAAACACACGCAAGAGCGGTGTTGGGACCGGATCTCGATCGGCTCAAACTCGTGACAGCTCGGCCGGCACCCTGAGTGGATCGGTCGGCCTCCCATAGATGAAAGATTCGCCTGGGCGCTTCGGCGCCTCGCTCGCTCGCGCCGGCCGTTGTCATCTGCCGAGGCATGGCGGATCCTGGCCGGCGTCGCTCGGCAGATCGGCGTTCCGCGGCCGAGCTACTCGACGGTTCGCGCGATCTTCATCGACGAGGGATTGATCGCAGCGCAACGCGTCGAGGACCTCGACGCGATGGTCCGCGACTTCTCGCGCGGGTACTTCTCGCTTCCCGAGATCTTGCGTTCTTAAACACAAACTCGGCCCAGAGCCGCTGCCAGCTGGGCGCGGAAAGCTGCCGCGCCGCCGTGAGACGGGTGCCGGACGTACGGAGCCTCCAGCGCTGCTTCTGCGAGGCGGCCTAGAGCCACGACGCGGCGGCCGCGGGCAAGCCGCCGCGCGAACGGCAGGCCTAACTCCACCTCGGCGCGCGACGGCCTCCGGTTCGAGCTCTCCGTGCCGGGATGCGTGGGCACGACGTTCCAGAGCAGGACGTGCTCCTCGAGCCCGAGCTCGGCCAGGACGCGATGGACGATCGTTGCCGTCGCCTCGGCCGGGCCTGAACCGGTGAGCTGCCGTTCGGACGTGAACGGGAGCCCCGAGACGCGTGCCCCTCGATAGCCCGCGGCCTCGCCCACGAGCAGGATCGGCGCGTCGACGCGCGACTCGAGGTACGCCCGCAGCCGGGCGCGGCGCAGCTCGGCCCCCGCGCCGTCGCGGTAGAAGTTGAACGTCTCGCCGATATGGGCCTCGGCGAGAGCGTCGACAATGCCGTTCGTGATCAAGGTCCGAACGTTGACAGACGGCGGCCAGCAGCCGCTCGAGATCGCCCACGAGATCGCCGCCTTTCTCGGCGCAGCGACGCGCACCCTCGACCTCGCCCAGTACGACTTCAACCTCCTGCCGGAGACGGCGGCGGTCGTCGGGGGCGCGATCCGGGCGGCGGCGGAGCGCGGGGTCGCCGTCAGGTTCGAGTACAACCTCGACCACCGGCTGCCGATTCCGGTCCCTCCGCCGCCCGAGCCGGACGGAGAGCTGATCGCCTCCTTCGGCGTGCCGGCGAAACCGATCGCCGGGGATCCCGACCTGATGCACCACAAGTTCGTCGTCCGTGACGGCGAGAGCGTCTGGACCGGCTCGATGAACTGGACCGACGACTCGTGGTCGCGGCAGGAGAACGTGATCGTCACGGTCGACTCGCCGCAGGTCGCCGCAGCGTTCACGAAGGACTTCGAGCAGCTGTGGCAGACCGGCTCGGTCGAGGAGACCGGGTTCGTCGACCCGGCCCCGGTCCAGGTCGCGGGCAAGGAAGTGCGAGCCTGGTTCACACCGGGCTACGGCGAGGACCTGTCGCACCGGATCGCAAAGGCGATCGGACGGGCGAGGCGGCGCGTCCGGATCTGCTCGCCGGTGCTGACGGCGGCGCCGGTGATCGCCACGCTGGCGCAGAAGGTCTCCGAAGGCAGCCTCGACATCGCCGGCTGCATCGACCGCACGCAGATCGAGGGCGTCTTCTACGACTGGCACCAAGATGGGAACGCAGCCTGGAAGATCCCGATCCTCCGGCAAGTCCTCACCGCCCCGTTCTCCGGCAAGCCCTCCACTCCATACGGCATCGGCAGCGTCCACGACTTCATGCACGCGAAGATCACCGTCGCCGACGACGTCGTCTTCACGGGCAGCTTCAACCTCTCTCGCCGCGGCGAGAGGAACGCCGAGAACGTGCTCGAGCTCCACGACGCCGAGCTCGCCGAGCGACTGGGGACTTACGTCGATGAAGTGCGGGAGCGTTACCCGCGCTTCAACGCCTAGGACTCGTTCGCTTCCTCTTCGGCCTCTTCGCCGTGCTCGACGATGTCGCCGGGTTGGAAGAGGATGTCCTGGAGGATCTCCCGCCAGACGGGCGTGCGCCGAAGTAGGAACTCGAGGTCCATGCCGAAGTGCTTGAACTCCTCGTGCTGCGCGTTCTCCATGATCGCGTGGGCTTCGGTGTCCTGCTCGACCGACAGCCGTTGCTCGTACCAGTTGATCGCCTCCGCCTCCTCGATCAGGGAGGTGCAGACGCGGGCGAACGTCCGCGTCTCCTCCGACAGCTCGCCGGGCGGCTCGTGGTACTGCTCGGTGGGCACTAGCGCGCGTCTCCCGCAGGCTGCGACCGGAGGTGAGGTCTCAGAGAGGGAGCGAACAGGATCAGGGCCTGAAGGGTCATCAGCAGGGCCACTGCCGCCGCTTTGACGTTGAACGGGAGCCCGATGGCAGCGAGGGCAAACAGCGAGAAAGCGCTCTGCGCCACGAGAAAAATCCAGGCGGCCAGGGAACCTCGCGCGACCAGCCAGAGCAGGACCGCGCCGATGGCAACCCAGCCCCATTTGACGTCGGCGACGCTCGCTCTGGGATCTCCGGGCAACAACAGCAACCCGAAAGTCCCGAGCGCTAGAGCTGCATAGACCACGACGACGAGCCGCGAATCACCAGACGAGACGGCCCGGCGAAGCCCACTCACGGGCTGAATGCTACTCCCACTCGATCGTCGAAGGCGGCTTCGAACTGATGTCCAAGGCTACTCGGTTCACCGCCGGGATCTCGTTGATGATCCGGCTCGAGATCGTCTCGAGCAGGTCGTAGGGCAGGCGCGCCCAGTCAGCCGTCATCGCGTCCTCCGACGTCACCGCCCGGATCACGATCGGGTACGCGTACGTCCGCTCGTCGCCCTGCACGCCGACCGAGCGGATCGCGGGCAGGACTGCGAAGCTCTGCCACAGCTCGCGGTACAGGCCCGCGCGCCGGATCTCCTCCTGGAGGATCGCGTCCGCCTCGCGGAGGATCTCGAGCCGCTCGTGCGTGACCTCCCCGATGATCCTGATCGCGAGCCCGGGCCCCGGGAACGGCTGGCGCCAGACCATCCGCTCGGGCAGGCCGAGCTCGGCGCCTACGCGCCGCACCTCGTCCTTGAACAGAAGCCGGAGCGGCTCGACGAGCTCCATCTCCATGTCCTCGGGCAGACCGCCGACGTTGTGGTGCGACTTGATCTTGGCCGCGACGCCGTCCTCGCTCCCGCCCGATTCGATCACATCCGAGTAGAGCGTCCCCTGGACGAGATAGCGGATCTGGCCCAGCCGCCGCGACTCGGCCTCGAACACGCGGATGAACTCCTCGCCGACGCGCCGGCGCTTCTCCTCGGGATCGGTCACGCCCTCGAGCCGCTCGAGGAATCGCTCCTCGGCGTCGACGTGGACGAGCGGGACGTGGAAGTGACCCCGGAACGTCTCGACTACCTGGACGGCCTCGTCCTTGCGGAGCAGGCCGTGATCGACGAAGACACAGGTGAGCTGGTCGCCGACCGCCTTGTGCACGAGCAGCGCCGCTACGGCCGAGTCGACGCCGCCGGAGAGCGCACAGAGCACGAGCTCACGTCCCACCTGCTGCCGAATACGCTCGACCTGCTCCTCGATCACCGCCGCCGCCGTCCAGGTCGCTGGCGCGTCGGCGATCGTGTACAGGAAGTTCTTCAGCAGGTCGGTGCCGTGCGGCGTGTGGACGACCTCCGGATGGAACTGGACGCCGTAGAGACCTCGCTCGGGATGCTCGAAGGCGGCGATCGGGGTCGAGGGCGAGGAGGCGGTCACCTCCGCGCCCACCGGCGCCTTGACGACCGTGTCGCGGTGGCTCATCCACACCGTCTGCTCGCCGGGAATTCCCTCGAAGAGCGCGCCGCTCCCCGCCTCCAGCGCCGTCTTGCCGAACTCGGACACCCCGGTGCGGTCGACGCCGCCGCCGAGCTCCTGAGCCATCAGCTGCATCCCGTAGCAGATGCCGAGCGTGGGGATGCCGAGCTCGAACAGCTTCGGATCGACACGCGGCGCGCCTTCCGCGTACACCGACGCCGGGCCGCCGCTCAGGATCAGCGCGAGCGGGTTGCGCGCGCGAATCCGATCCGCAGCAACGGTGTGCCCGACCAGCTCCGAATAGACGCGGCATTCGCGCACCCGCCGCGCGATCAGCTGCGAGTACTGCCCGCCGAGGTCGACGACGAGCACAGGCCGTTCTTCGGCCGCCTGCTCCGGGACCGGGAGCGGGACGACCTCGCCCATGCTCGCTAGTGCGCCATCCCGATTTTCTGCGCCTGCTGAAGCTGCTTGCCCTCGGTCTTGATCGACGGGGCGAGCATCATCTCGGCCTTCTGGAAATCGTGGATCGACTCGTAGCCGCAGGTCGCCATCGACGTGCGGAGGGCCCCCATCAGATTGAGCGTCCCATCGTTCTCGTGGGCCGGCCCGACCACGATCTCGTCCAGGCTTGCGACCTGCTCGACCTTGACCCGGGCCCCGCGCGGAAGCGTGGGATGGAAGGTGGCCATCCCCCAGTGGGTACCGCGGCCGGGCGCCTCCTTCGCGCGCGCGAGCGGGGAGCCGATCATGACGGCGTCAGCGCCGCAGGCGACCGCCTTGGCGATGTCGCCGCCGGTGCGCATGCCGCCGTCGGCGATCACGTTGCAGTACTTGCCCGTCTCGAGTAGATGCTGGACGCGCGCAGCCGCAGCGTCCGAGATCGCGGTCGCCTGCGGGACGCCGACGCCGAGCACGCCGCGGGTCGTGCAGGCGGCGCCCGGGCCGACTCCAACGAGCACGCCTTCGGCACCAGTCCGCATCAGGTGGAGCGCCGTCTGGTACGAGGCGCAGCCGCCGACGATTGTCGGGATCGGCAGCTCGGCGATGAAGTCCTTCAGGTTGAGCGCCTGGCCGTTGGAGGAGACGTGCTCGGCGGAGACGACCGTGCCCTGGATCACGAGGATGTCCAGCCCGGCGTCGAGCGCCAGCTCGTAGTGCTCGCGCACGCGCTGCGGAGTCAGCGCGCCCGCCGTGAGCACGCCCGCCGCCTTGATCTCCTTGATCCGCTCCGAGATCAGCTCTGGCTTGACCGGCTGCTCGTAGATCTGTTGCATGCCCTGGGTCGCCTGGGCCGGGGATAGCTTCGCGATCCGCTCCAGCTGCTTGTCCGCATCCTTGTAACGGGTGAAGATCCCCTCGAGATTGAGGACGCCGACGCCGCCGAGCTTGCCGAGCATGATCGCTGTCTTGGGCGAGACGACGCCGTCCATCGCCGAAGCGAGCAGGGGCAGCTCGAGGAGGTGAGGGCCGAACTTCCAGCCGATGTCGACGTCCTGGGGGTCACGCGTCCGGCGGCTGGGCACGATGGCCACGTCGTCGAACCCGTACCCCTGCCTCGCCTTCTTGCCCCGGCCGATCTCGACGTCCACCCCGCGCTCCCTCCTTTAAGGCACAAAACCCAGGCGCGCACATCCGCCTGGGCCGGAAAACCGTCTGTTTGCTTCGCCTCTCAAGTAGGGCGATAGTAACAACTCACCCCGACGCGACCGGCTAGAACGCCCTGGCCGGCGACTCCTCCCGGCCGGCGAAGCCGGCCTTCGGGGACGCCTGACGCCGCTGGCGGCACGGTGCCTTCCGGGTCCGTATTGAAATACTGTCCCCTCCGGCCCCGCACCGCCAGCGACGCCCCAGGGACGTTCTAGAGTGCCTTCCCTAGGTCGCGACCGGCTCCAGCGTTCTCACGTCCACGTCGGACGCGAGGCGGCCGGCCTCGCGCGGGTCGAAGCGCCCGGCCCCCACCTCCAGCGTGGACGCGCTCCCGGCGGCGACCGCGCTCCGAAGCGCCTCCTCGGGTGGGCTGCCCGCAGCCAGCGCGGAGATGAAGCCCGCCAGCAGAACGTCGCCGGCGCCGACGGGCGAGATCGGCTCGACCATCGTCGCGTTTGCATGGAACGAGGTCTTGTGGCGGTTCGCCCGCAGGAGCGCGTAGCACCCCGACTCCTGCGTGATCAGCACGTTCCGCGCCCCCATCTCGGCGATCTCGTCGAGAGCGAACACGAAGTCCTGCTGGTCGCTCAGCTCCTGGCCGACGAGGTCTTCGGCCTCGTCCTGGTTCGGCGAGACGAGGAAGGGCTCGGCCTCGATCCCACGCCGCAGCGGCTCGCCTTCCGCATCGAGCACCGTCCGCACGCCGCGCTTGTTCAGGTCGCGAATCGCATCCGCGTAGAACGACTCGTCCATTCCGCGCGGAAGCGTGCCGGCGAAGACGACGAAATCCGCATCGCGCGCGAGGTAGTGGAGCTTCTCGATCAGCATCTCGAGCTCGTCGCCCCGCACGTGCGGGCCCCACTCGTTGATCTCCGTGTACGTGCCGGCGGTCGGATCGACCACGGCCGTCGACGTGCGCGACTCGTCCTCGATCCGCACGAAGTCGTTGAGGATCGCCTCATGCGAGAGCTCGTCGAGGATCCTGAGGCCCGTGCGGCCTCCGATCAGGCCCGTCGCGACCACCGGCACGTCGTGGAGCTTGAGCGCACGCGCGATGTTGATCCCCTTGCCGCCCGCGAGCTGGAGGCCCTGGCTCGCGCGGTGCCGGTGGCCGAGCTGGAAGTTCGGCACCGTCAGCGTGCGGTCGATGGCGGCGTTGAGAGTGACGGTGACGATCATGCGCCGAACCAGCCGAAGAAGTGGTGGAAGGTCCGGCCGGCGTACCAGCCTATGCGTCCCGCAAAGCCCGGTGCGGATACCGACCTGCGGGCAACGAGCGGCCGCACGCCGACGAGCCGCTTCCCGGCGAGGATGCGCACCTCGCCGACCCGCTCGCCCCGCACGACCGGGAGCTCGACCGCGTCGGGCACGACGACCCGCTCGACGAGCGGCTGTCCCACGCGCACGGAGCGGACGAGCGGCCGGGGGGCGACGACGCTCACGGTTCCCTTCCCGTACCCGGCCCCGACCTGGGCGTAGACCCGGTGTGCCGGGATGAGCGTAGCCGGGCGGTACTGCGACAGCCCCCACGAGAGCAAGGCGGCGAGGTCGGAGTCCCGCCCGCTCTCGGACGGCGCGCCGAGGATCGTCGCGTAGATGGTCACGCCCTTTCGATGGGCGGCCGCGACCTCCGACCACCCCGCGAGCGAGGTGTGGCCCGTCTTGACGCCGATCAGGCCCGGATACGTGTACAGGAGGCGATTGCGGGTGTAGATCGTCCGCCCGCCCGCGATCGTCGCGCTCGTGCGCCGGACGATCTCGCGCGCGACGCGCCGCTGCATCAGCACCCTGGCGAGCTTCGTCACGTCCCGCGCGCTCGAGACGTGCCCGCGAGCATCGAGCCCGTCGGGCCGCACGAAATGGGTGTCGGTGAGGCGGAGGCGGCGCGCCTGGGCGTTCATCATCCGGACGAAGGCCGGCTCGCTCCCGTGGCCGACGTGGTACGCCAGCGTGTCGGCGGCGTCGTTCGCGCTCGGGATCAGCGCCCCCTCGATCAGGTCGAAGACGCTCAGCCGCTCGCCTTCGCGGAGGTAGATCGTCGACTCGCCGACCGTCGTCACCTCCTCGGGAACGGTCACGAGCTCGCTCGGCCGCGCGTGCTGGAGTGTGACGAGAACGGTCATCAGCTTCGTAATGCTTGCGATCGGGAGCCGTTCTCTTGCGCCGCGCTGCGCGAGGACCTCCCCCGTCGCCGCGTTCTCGACGATGAACGCGCGTGCATCGACCGGCGGCGGGCCGGCGAGTGCCGGAGTGGAGAGCAAAAGAGCGACGGCGCCGGCGAGGAAGAGCGCCTTGAGAGGGCTCACGGATGCGAAATCTACTCGTCGCACCGACCTATCTGTCGCGAGACCACGCCGATGCGCCGTAGCGTTCCTGGGGCGCCGCTGGCGGAGGGCACAGTATGAGGAATACGGGCCCGGAGAGCACCGTGCCGCCAGCGGCGTCAGGCAACCCCGGAGGCCGGCTCCGCCGGCGGGACGGGTTGCCGGCCAGGGGCGCTAGCGGACCCTGAGTCGTTGACCGATTCGCAGCGAATTCGGATCGACGCGAGGGTTGAGAGAGCGCAGGATGTCGACCGAGGTGTGAAAGCGCTCCGCGACCGCCCCGAGCGTGTCTCCACTCCGGATGCGGTAATAGACCGGTGCTCCGTGCGGGAGGCTTTCCGTCACGGTGGTCACCGTGCTTCCAGTCGACGTTCGATGGTCGCCCCCGTTGAGGCCGGCCCGGATCAGGAGGGCCGCGACCGTGGCGGCTACCAGGAACGCGGCCGGAGCCACGTAGCGCGCGAGCGGTGCCCGCCACTCCTGTAGGGCCACGCTCTACCAGCCGGAGATGGCCCAAACCTCGCGGCTGAGCCGGGCCGCTTCTGCGCCCGTTGCCGTTCGCCAGTCGAGGTCCGAGGTGCGAAAGGCGTAGATCAGCGAACGAGAGATGCTGACGAGCGCGCTCGCCGGGCCGCTCGTGAAGGCGCGCGCGACGTCGGCCGGCGTCGCGCCCTGGGCGCCGACACCGGGCAACAGCAGGATCGCCTGCGGCATCAACCGCCGCGCCTCGCCGACCCCGCGCGGATGCGTCGCGCCCACGACCGCCCCCACGCTCGAGAGGCCGCCCTCGCCGACGAGGTCCTCGCCCCACGAGGCGATCAGCCGCGCGACCTGGTGCCAGAGGGGGCTACCGTCCGAGAGCGTCAAATCCTGGACGTCCCCGCCTGCGTTCGACGTCTTGAGGACGCAGAAGATCCCGGCCCCGTGGCGCCGTCCGGCGCTCAGGAACGGCTCGATCGACTCCCGCCCCAGGTAGGTGTGCACCGTCATGGCGTCGGCGAGCGGCGGATCTCCGTTTCGGGGCTCGAGGTAGGCCGCCGAGTAGGCGCGCGCCGTCGATCCGATGTCGCCCCGCTTGGCGTCCGCGACCACGATCAGCTCGGCGGAGCGCGCGTACGTGCACACGTCCTCGAACGCCCGCATGCCGGGCGAGCCGAGCGCCTCGAAGAACGCGAGCTGGGGCTTGACGCCGACGACGTACGGTGCAACGGCGTCGATCACCCCGCAGCAGAAGCGGGCGCAGGCAGCAGCCGCCTGCTCCCTTCCCTGCAGGGCCTCGCCGCGGAGCTCGACGGGAAGCTGTTCCGGGCGTGGATCGAGGCCGGCGAGGAGCTGGCTTCGCTTACGCTCGACCGCTGCGGCGAGCCGGTCGGCGAAGAGCGAGGTCGCGAGCGCGGTCGTCGCTTCCATCGCTCATAGCGTATCGCGGTGGTCGGCGCTGCCCGGGGCCGCCGTCACGACCCCGGGCAGAAGACCCGGAGGAGAACCTAGGGGTGCGCCGGGAGCTTGATCAATACCCGCCGCCGCCACCCCCGCCGCTCTTGACCGCCTGCTTCAGGGTGCTTCCGGCCGAGAACTTGGGAACGGTCGCTGCGGGGATCTGGACCTTCTGGGTTGGATTCCGCGGATTGACGCCCATGCGGGCCGCCCGGTGGGCTGTCGAGAACTTGCCGAAGCCTGTGAAGGTGATCGCGTCGCCGCGCCGGAGCGACTCCGTCACAGTGTCGAGGAACGCATCGACGGCCTTCGCCGCCTCTCGCTTGCTCAAATCCGCCTTCGAAGCAATGCGGTCGATGAAGTCCTGCTTGGTCACGTTGGGCACGGGACTCTCCTCCTTGAGAAGTAATGGGTCTGCGCAGCCTAACAGGGAAGTCCTTTCGGCTCAACCATGCGGTTTTGCGGCACTTTTTCGGGTCTCGAGCAGCTCAGAGGCCCGAAAAAGAGCGCGAAGGCGTACTCCCAGGCGCGCGAGCGCGTCCGATCCGCCCTCCTCGCGGTCGACCACGCAGACCGCTTTGCGGCATTCCAAACCCGCTTCGCGGAGGGCCTCTACCGCCTTCGCGGCCTCCCCCCCGAGGGTCACGATGTCCTCCACGAGGCAGACGAGCTCACCCTCCTCGAACTCACCCTCGAGGCGGTTTCCCGTGCCGTGCTCCTTCGCCTCCTTGCGGACGATCAGGAAGGGGAGGCCTGACGCCATCGAGGCCGACGCCGCGAGCGCGACGGCTCCGAGCTCGGGGCCGGCGAGCCTCTTCGTCCCGGGCTCGAGCTCGGCGACTTCCCTCGCGATCCGTTCGCCCAGCTCGCGCAGCAGCTCCGGCTGGGTCTCGAACCGGTACTTGTCGAGGTAGTAGCGGGAGCGGCGGCCCGAACGAAGAACGAAGTCGCCCTCGAGGTACGCGTGCTCGACGAGAGCCTCTTTGAGCTGCCGGTCTTCCACGGCCTAGGCGACGGCTGCGCGCCGGACGTCCTGCGCGCGGGCGAGCATGCCCGCCCCGGCCGGCGACTCTTCGCCGAAGGAATCGACCGAGCCGTCCTGGAAGTACACGTCCACGCGGACGCGGCTCCGCGTGCCGCGCAACCGGAGCAACACGGCGGCGCCCCAGCCGAGCAGAAGCAGGAGCACGAGTGTCCTAAGCCGCCGCACCGCTGTCCGTCTTCTTTCGCCGCGTCGTGCTCGGCTTCTTCCTGGTCTTCGGCTTCTCCTCGACGTCTCCGAGCGAACGCAGGCAGGTTCGCAGGTCGTAGAACACGAGCCCGATCGTCGGCTCGGGTGCCGTCGTGGCTGCAATCGTGCGGTCGCCCTCGCGGACGAGAGCCACGCTGCCGTCGCCGAGCGCAGCCTCGAGCTGCACAACGCGCTGCGCACCCTCCGGTGCGGCCTCCGCCGCGGCCTCGAGCAGGCGCGCGGCCCCCTCCGCCATCGTCGCGGCCGTGCCGCCATCTGCGAGCGTGGAGGCGACGACCGTTCCGCCCTCGTCGAAGATCACGGCCTCACGAACCTGCGATGAGATTTGCTTGAGATCGGCGAGCGCCTTGGCCGGATCCATAGCCCCGCACGCTAACACCTGTTCGTCTCCGGCCCCGCCGACCGCCCATACTGCGCGCATGCGGAGCCCGTTCTCGAAGTTCTTCGCCGACCGGGGCACGCACCTCGCCGCGATGATCGCCTACTTCGCGCTCCTGTCCTTCGTCCCGCTCGTGTTCCTGGCGCTGTCGTTGCTCGGCGTCTTCAACCGCATCGACGAATCGAGCTTCTTCGTCACCGAGCTCAGCAAGGCGTTTCCCGGGACGTCGATCGACAAGATCGTGAGCACGGTGCGGAAGATCCAGGACAACGCGGCGGCGCTCGGGGTTCTGGGAGGCGTCTTCCTCGCCTGGAGCTCGCTCTCGCTCTTCAGCGTGCTCGAGTCGGCGTTCAACATCGTCTATGGGCGACCGAACCGATCCTTCCTCCGCGGGAAGGCCGTCGCGGTCGTCGTGCTCGTCGGCTCGCTCGTGACGCTGTTCATCGGCCTGCTCGCCGGCTCGATCGGCTACGACGTGCTCAAGCGGTTCGCGCCGGGATTCATCAGCAACGGGTACGTCGCGTACACGCTCTCGGTCTCGGTCTCGCTCGCAGCCGTCTTCCTCTTCATCCTCTCCGCCTACTACTTCCTGACGAACGAGCGGCTGACGGTGCACGAGGTGCTACCGGGAGCGCTCGTCGCGGCGCTCGTGCTCGAGGCGTCGTTCCAGGTGCTTCCGGTCTACCTGCGGCTCGCGGACAACGCGACCGCCGTCAAAGCCTTCGCCGGCCCGGCACTGCTGCTCTTGTGGCTGTACGTGATGGCCAACGTGATCGTCTTCGGAGCGGAGATCAACTACTGGCTGTCGGCCTGGCCTAGTGGATCGCTTTGAGGAGCGCGCGTGCCGCTCGAGCTCGGTGTGAGTTCTCCACCTTCCAGTCGTTCCCGAGCTGGGCCACGGTCTGCGTTTGCCCTTCCGGGATGAAGACCGGGTCGTAGCCGAAGCCCTCGCTGCCGCGCGGCTCCGTCGCGATCGTGCCCTCGAGCGTGCCGCTGCCCCGGAGCTCCCCTGCCGGCGACAGGCAAACGAGCTCGCAGCGGTAGCGCGCGCGGCGGTCCTCCACACCTTGGAGCTCGGCGAGAAGTTGCTCGATGTGATGACCCGGCTTCGCCCAGCGCGCGGAGTGGACTCCGGGGCGCCCGCCGAGCGCGTCGACCTCGATCCCAGAGTCCTCCCCGAGGATCCACGCCTTCGGCTCGAGCGACCTGCCGACCAGGGCCTTCGCACGCGCGTTCTCGTAGTACGTCTCACCCTCCTCGGGCGGGGGCTCGGCCGCGTCGAGCAGCTCGATCCGCCAGCCCGGGAGCGCCCGCTCGAGCTCGCGTGCCTTGTGCTGGTTTCGGGACGCGAGCTTGGCGAGCACTCAGCGGAGCGCGTCCTGCTGCGCCTCGGTGATCTGATCGATCCCCGCCGCCGCGAGATCGAGGAGCTCGTCCAGGCTCTCGCGCGGGAACGGCTCGCGCTCGGCCGTCGCTTGTACCTCGATCAGCGTGCCGGACCCGGTGGTGACGACGTTGACGTCCACGTCCGCGGTCGAGTCCTCCGCGTAGTCGAGGTCAAGCAGCGGCGTTCCCTCGACGACGCCCACGGAGACCGCCGCGACGGAGCCGGGCAGCGCCTTCGAGAGGCCGAAGCGGTCGAGCGCCAGCATCGCCGCCACGTACACGCCGGAGATCGCCGCGCATCTCGTCCCCCCATCCGCCTGGAGCACGTCGCAGTCGAGCCAGAGCGTGCGCTCGCCCAGCGCGCCCAGGTCGGCGACCGCGCGGACCGAACGGCCGATCAGCCGCTGGATCTCGACCGTCCGCCCCTGCTGTCTGCCCGAGCGCGCCTCGCGGGCGGTGCGGTCGCCGGTCGAGGCGGGCAGCAGCGAGTACTCGGCGGTCAGCCAGCCGCGTCCCCGCCCGGACATCCAGCGCGGGACGCCCTCGTCGATGCTCGCGGTGCAGAGCACACGCGTCTTGCCGCACGAGATCAGTGCCGAGCCGTGCGGCTGCTCGAGGAAGCCGGGAACGATCTCGATCGGCCGCAGCTGATCGGGCCGGCGCCCGTCGGCCCTCACGCGACCGCCGCCTCGAGCTCGGCGAGAGTGACCCGCTCGACCTCGCCGAGCGGGAGCTGCAGGAAAGGCGCGCCGAACTTCCGGAAGAGCTCAGGGTCGCCCGTGGTCAGGAAGCGATAGCTGCCCTCCCGGTCGGGCGCGTTCTCGATCCCCTTGCGCTGGAGCGTCTCCGCCACCTCCCGTGCGGTCTCCTCGGCGGAGAAGACGAGCGTGACCCCGCGGCCGAACACGCGCTGGAAGATCGGACGGATCAGGGGATAGTGCGTGCAGCCGAGGATGACGGTGTCCACGCCGGCCTCCTTGAGCGGCGCCGCGTACTCGCGGACCGCGTCGGTCGTCTCCGAGGAGAACGGATCGGCGCTCTCGATCAGCGGGACGAGCCGGGGGCAGGCGACCGGGAAGAGCTCGACGCCCGCGTCGAGCGCGTGCACGAGCTCCGCGTAGCGGCCGGCGTCGACCGTCCCCGGGGTGGCGAGCAGCCCGATCCGGCGATTCCGGGTCGCCTGGACGGCCGCGTGCGCTTCGGGTGTGATCACGCCCACGACCGGAACGGACAGGCTCCCCTGCAGTTGCGGCAGCGCGGCCGAGGTGGCCGTGTTGCAGGCGGCCACGATCAGCTTGACGCCCTGCTCCTCGAGATAGGCGCCGATCTCGGCCGCGAAGCGGCGCACCTCGGCGAGCTCCCGCGGCCCGTACGGCAGGCGCGCATGGTCGCCGAGGTAGACGAAGTCCTCGTGCGGCATCGTCACCAGGCACTCGTGCAGGACGGTCAGCCCGCCCACGCCGGAGTCGAAGACCCCGATCGGCCGTGGATCCATGACTGCGATTGTAGAAACGAGCCCGGTTGAGTACCCTTTGACGCAGTTTGCGGAAGTTTTTTCTGCTGGCCTCGTTCCTGCTGTGTCTTGGATTTGCCGCCGCGGGTCCCGCCCAGGCGGGCGGGTTCACTCAGGAGGACGTGACGCTGCAGATGGACGACGGCGTCTCGCTCGCCGCCACCCTCTACCTCCCAGACGGCACGCCGCCGCAAGGCGGATGGCCCGCGGCGATGCTCTTCCACGGTCTCGGCGGAACGCGTGCCAGCATGGCGCCGATCGCGACCGGCTTCCTCGCCAACGAGGGCTACGCGGTGCTCGCCTACGACGCGCGCGGGCATGGGCAGTCCGGCGGGATGGTCACGCTCGACGGGCCTCGTGAGATCGAGGATCTGCGGACTGCGTTCGACTGGCTCATCGCACGCACAGACGTCTCCCACACCGACGTGGGCGCGATCGGCTTCTCGTACGGCGGCGGAGCCCTGCTCCGCGCCGCGGTCATGGGAATTCCGTTCAAGGCGATCGTTCCGATCATCACCTGGACGAACCTGTACGACGCCCTCGCCCCTCAGGACCTGTCGAAGTCGGGCGCCGTCGCCAACTTCCTCCAGTCGGTGCACACCTGGGATCCGGCCGTCCTGGCGCTCGCACAGGACGCACTCGCGAGCAAGAACCTGGGAGCGGTCCGAGAGTTCACGAACGAGCGCTCGAGCCTCGCGGGCCTCGACGGGCTCGAGACACCCGCCTTCTTTATGCAGGGCCGCCGCGACTTCGCCTTCGACATCGCCCAGGCGGTGGACGGTTACAAGGCGGTCGCGGGACCGAAGCGCCTCTACGTCGGCGATCTCGGACACTCGCCGGCGGCGAATCCGGACGCCGAGAAGCCGCACTACCTGACCGAGGCGCGCGAATGGCTCGACCGGTGGCTGAAGGGAATCCCCAACGGGATCGACGAGCGCAAGCCGGTCGAGGTCGCTCCCGATCCCTGGACCGGCAAGACCTACAGCTACGGAGAGATGCCGGCAGCCAAGAAGCTCAGCTTCACTCTCAAGGGCAGGGGGGCGATCGGCGCGGCCGGAAAGGTCCAGCGGACCGTCAAGCTCCCGCGGCGCGCGCTGGAGACGTTCGGCTCCGCGGTTCTGCGGGTGCGCGTCTCCTCGGCCGCGGGCTGGCCTCATCTCGTCGGGGTTCTCTCCGCGCTCACTCCGGACGGCAAGGAGATCGTCGTCAGCGAGGGCGGCACACAGACTTCCCGGTTGACTGGGCAGTCAACCTCCGTCACGATCCGCTTCATCGACGACGCGACGCTCATCCCCTCCGGCTCCCGGCTCCGGCTGACGCTTGCGTCCGCGTCGACGGCGCAGAACATCAACAACCTCCTCTACCTGAACATCGGCATGCCCGAGTCGGCCCGGGTCACGATCGGGACCGCCACGTTGAAGCTGCCAGTGCTGCAGAAAACGATCTCGCGTTAACCAAGCGTGGCCTCCACGTCTCAATGACCACGCTACGAAGAAAGGATTTCGCATGAGAAAGAGAATTCGTCTTGGTCTGCTGGCCGTCGCCGGGGTCGGAGCCCTCGCGTTCGCCGGCGTGGCCCTCGCCGCCTATTCGCCGGCACTGACAGTGTCGGAGGGGGTGACCGACACTGGCTCGCTGACGACCGAAATCGCGTTCTCGCAGTCGAACAGCGACGACCCGACAGCGAGGCTTGTGATCCTGGCTCCGCTCGGGTTTACGGCCACGCTGAACCAGTCACCGGGGACACAGATCGGCACGCTCGACGGCTCGGTCTTCGCCGGGGCGCTCGGCGGGGCGATCGTGCCCGTCACCGGCACCGTCACCGTCGGCGACCCAACCAACGCAACCCTGATGGGGGCAGCCTCTCAGTGCACCGGCGTGGCCGCCCACCAGGCGATCTGGCTGCTGAACGTCACAGCCGCCGGACAGTCGCTGCCGGCTCCGGTTCCGCTCTACGTCGATCCGACGACGGGGACGCCGTTCGCGGCCTTCGCGTCGACGAGCACCGTCCTCTGCCTCCCGCATCCGACGCTGGCGACCTTCCAGATCAAGCTGCTCAGCGCCACGCTGCACATCGGGGGCGTGTACGACAACCCGGCCACGCCGGGCTCGTACCGGTGGACGGCGATCAACACTCCGTGGGATCCCGCAACGCCGAAGATCAACGCGGCCGGCACGATCGAGACGCAGTCGGTCGAGCGAACCCCGGTCGAGACGTCGTTCAGCGGCAAGCTCGTCACGAAGACGAAGCGGGTCAAGCACGGCAAGCACCTCGATCTTCTCTACTCCTACTCGGCGAAGTTGAGCGGCAAAGTGACGGCGGGCGGCGATCCGGCCGCCGACGCGAACGTCGACCTGTTCGCGGGGACCAAGAAGATCGCGACCCTGACCACGAACAGCAGCGGCTCGTTCAGCAAGACCGTCGCGCTCAAGAAGACGACGAGCTTCCACGCGGCGTTCTCGCAGGAGTCGCAGACCCTGGCCGGAGCCAGCTGCCAGCCTGCAATTCCGGTCGCTCCCGGCGTCGATCTTCCGTGCGGCTCGATCACACAGGCCGGTTTCTCGGAGACGACGGACACCAAGACCGTCAAGAAGCCGAAGCGCACCAGAAAGCGCATCCACTAGCCACAACGACAGATACGGTTCTCAGCGGGGCTCTTCGGGAGCCCCGCTGAGCTTTCCGAGTAGGGGGACGAACGATGAGCAGGCAAGCCGCACTGGCCGCTCTCTGCGGCACCGCCGCGTTGTTCGCCGCGGCGCCGGCACTCGCTGCCGGCCCGTCGCTCGCCGTCTCCCCCTCGAGCAGCGCCTTCTCCACCTCCGGCTCGACCGTCCTGCGGTTCTCGGACGACGGCCTCGATCCCACGGCCACGCTCGACGTCTATTCCCCGGTCGGGTACGGAGCCGATCTGTCCCAGCCGTTCGGCTCGACGATCGGTGGGGTGGACGCCCAGGCCAAGACGATCGCCGGCGCTGACGTCCGGCTCGCGGGCGCGATCCGGTCGGTCGATCCGGCGGGCTACACGCAGGCGGCGGCGGTCTGCACGCCGGGGCGGCTCGTGCACGACGCGGTCTGGACGCTCGCCCTCAACGGCGAGGGGCTCTCGCTCTCCCGCCTACCCGTCTTCGTCGACCGCGCTGCAGCCGGAACCAGCCTCCGCGCCTGCTTCCCTCAGCCGGGAAGCGCGGGCTTCGAGATCAGGCTCACGCGAGCGACCCTGACCTTGAACGGCATCTTCACGAATCCGGCTGCAAGCGGCGAGTACCGCTGGACGTCGATGTTCACCACCTACTCCGTGCCCGGCACGCCGCCGAGCGAGAGCCAGACGCTCGTCCGTCTCCCGCCGCGACTGACGCTCGCGCGGAAGCTGATCCATGCGTCGCGGCACCGAACGTTCGTCAAGGTCTCGGGCTCGTTGAGCGAGTACGGCCGCGCTGTGCGCGGCGTGCGTGTCGAGGTCCTGTCCGGCCCGAGCGTGTCGACGCTCGGGAGGCTGGCGTACGCGACGTCCTTCACCGGCGGGAAGTTCGCCGTCGTGGCTCCGCTTCGGGCGAAGACCGTCTTCCGGGCGCGCGTGGCCGTGCCCCTTCGAGAGGGGCCTCTCTCCCAGTGCCTCCCGTTTTCGCTGCGTCCCGATGCGATCTGCACTCGTCTCACGCTCGCTCCGTTCAGCGCCCAGAGCCCGACCCTCACCGCGAGCCCGTCGAGGAGGTGGCGATAGAGTGCGGGCGTGAACGTCCTAGCCGTGATCCACGGCGAGAAGGTCCGGGCAGGCGTCTTCGCCGATGCGATCTCGGAACGGGGCGACACGCTGGAGGAGTGGAGCCTCGCCTGGGGCACCCCGCCGCCCCGGCCGCTCGACGACTACGGCGCGGTGCTCGTCTTCGGCGGAGCGATGCACGCCGACCAGGACGAACACCACCCCTGGCTCCGCGAGGAGAACTTCCTGCTCCAGAGACTGCTCGGACTGCAGCTGCCCGTGCTCGGAATCTGCCTCGGCGCTCAGCTCCTGGCCAGGGCCGCCCACGCGGAGGTGGGGCCCTCCTCGGAGCCGGAGATCGGCTGGCATCCCGTCGAGCTGACGGAGGCCGCCGCCGACGATCCCGTTCTGGGCGAGCTGCCCGCGCGCTTCGAGGCCTTCCAGTGGCACTACTACACCCACGGCCTTCCCGGCGGGGCGGTCGAGCTCGCGCGCAGCCCGATCTGCACGCAGGCGTTCCGGCTGGGAGAACGAGCGTGGGGAATCCAGTTCCATGCCGAGGTCACCGAGCCGCAGATCGAGGGCTGGCTGGAGGAGGAGCCGGACGTGCCCGGCGGCGGCGCAGCGCTACTCCAGGAGACCCGCGGGCGGATCGGCCGCTGGAACGAGCTCGGCCGCCGCCTTTGCGACGCGTTCCTGGAGGCGGCCGAACGCGTGACGGCTCCCGTCTGAGCCGGGCGCGGTGCCACTCTCGGCGCTCGGCCTCGCCCTAGGCGCCGCCTGTCTCCATGCGCTCTGGAACGTGCTGCTCGCGCGAACGCGCGACGTCCAGGCGGCGACCGCGGTCGTACTCGTCATCTCGGTGCTGCTGTTCGCGCCCGTCGCGGCGTTCGCGGGACACCTGACCTGGGCTGCAGCGCCGTGGATCGCCGCTTCGTCGGCGCTCGAGCTCGCCTACTTCGCCCTCCTCGCGGCTGCGTACACGCGCTCGGACGTCAGTCTCGTGTACCCGGTGGCCCGCGGGCTCGCCCCCGTGATCGTGCTGCTGCTGGCCGTCGCCGCGCTCGGCCGGTCGACCTCAGCGGGGCAAGCCGCAGGTGTGTGCCTGGTCGGCCTCGGCGTGCTGCTCGTGCGCGGGCTCAGGCGCGGCGCCGACACCCGCGGGCTCCTGTTCGGGATTGCGATCGCGTGCTGCATCGCCGGCTACACGCTCGTCGACAAGACAGGCATCCGGCATGCCTCCCCGATCCCGTACCTCGAGCTCGTCCTCGTGGGCCCGAGCGCCGCCTACCTGGCGATCGTCCTTCGACTGCGAGGGCGCCGCGCGGTCCGGGCCGAGATCCGTCCGCTCGCCGCGGTTCTGGCGCTCGCGGGCTTCGCCGCCTACGCGCTCGTGCTGGCTGCGCTGGAGCGCGCGCCCGCCGCATCCGTTGCCGCCGTCCGGGAGACGAGCGTCGTGATTGCGACCGTGCTGGCGGCGGCCGTGCTGCGCGAGCGCGTCACTCCCACACGGCTGGCGGGATCCGTCCTCGTCGCGGGCGGCATCGCCGTGATCGCTCTGTCCTAGTCGAAGTCGGCCTGGAGGTCCGGATCTCGCTCGTGCTCGAACATGCGGGCGAGCTGAGCCGGGGAGACCCGAGGGACGGACAGCTCCGGCAGATCGTCCGGAGCGAAGAAGCGGGCCTCGCTCGTCTCCGAGCCGGTGATCGAGCCGGGGACGTCCGCGACCGGCTCGCAGCGGAGGAACAGCTTGTAGACGTTCGGCCGCAGCGGCCGGCCATCGCTAAAGCTGCGGAGGTCGTAGACGGCGAGGAGCTTGACGGCGCGGGTCTCGTAGCCGGATTCCTCCCGCACCTCCCGCACGACGGCCTCGCTCGGCGACTCGCCGACGTCGGCCCAGCCGCCGGGCAGCGTCCAGCGGCCGTCTCCCACCTCCCGTACCAGCAGGACCTTGCCGTCCTTGAAGACGACGCCGCGGACGTCGACCTTCGGCGTCGGATAGGCCTGCTTGAGCCAGGCGGGCGCGGCTGCCACGAGCACCGCTCGAAGCCGCCGGCGAACCCTCAATCCGCGGCCCGGCGAGACCACTCGTGCCACGAACCCGCGTAGTTTCGAGCGTGGTAGCCCGCAGCTCGGAGCATCTCCGCCGCCATCGCCGAGCGCTGGCCGCTGTGGCAGTAGCAGACGATCTCGGCGCCCTCGGGGAGCCCGACGAGGGACCGAATCTCATCCGGCGAGGCGTCGAGGATCTCCATCGCGTCGAGATTGCGCGCTCCCGGGATGTGTCCCTGCCTCGGATCGCACGGATAGCCGCTTGCGCCGGAGTATTCAGCAGCCGTGCGCACGTCGAGCACCGTGACCTCGTCGAGGCGGGCAACGAGCTCCTCGAGGCCGATCATGCGAGGAAGTCGAGGAGCACGCGGTCGAAGTCCCCGGACCGCTCCATGCTCGGAAGATGGCCCGTCTGCGCGAACACGTGCAGGTCGCCCTTCCGCGCGTCGGCCGCCGTCTCCCGGGCCTCGTCGACGGTCAGGAACGGGTCGAGCTCGCCGACCGCCACGAGCACCGGAACCGAGAGCGACGCTAGGAGCTCGGTCGAGTCGGGCCGGTCGCGGATCGCCTCGACGGCGGCGACGAGGCCGTCGGGGTCCTGCTCGAGCGCAATCGAGCGCGCACGCTCCACGACATCGGCCGGAGCCGTGTCGGGGAACAGCTTCGGCGCCATGTCCCCCCAGAGCCCGGCTGCCCCGTCGGCTCGGATCAGCTCGATCGTAGCCGCCCTGCCTGCGCGTCGCTCGGGCGAGTCCCCGCCGGCGCGTGCACCCGCGAGGACGAGCCCTTCGAGGCGCTCCGGTGCGAGCCGCGCGATCGCGAGCGCGCAGTAGCCGCCCATCGAGGCGCCGCAGGCAACGAAGGATCCGTCCACCTGGGCCAGGACGGCCTCGGCCCAGGCGTTCATCGAGTTGCCGAGGCGGTAGAGGTCCGGCGCCGTCACCTCGTGTCCCGCGAGCGCCTCGCGCTGCGGCTCCCACATCCGCTCGTCCAGTGGCAAGGCGTGGAGCAGGACGACCTTCACAGCGCCGCGACCACCGCCCTCTCCGCCGCCACCGCCGGCCGCCGGAGCACTCCCTCGAGCCAGGCCGAGAGCACCGGGTACGGCTCGAGGTCGAGCCCGAACGAGGCCTGCCCGCGCAGGATCCACGGCACGTAGGCGATGTCGGCGAGCCCGTACTCGCGCCCGGTCAGGAACGGCTGCGCCTCCAGCGCCGAGTCGAGCGCCTGGAGCGCGCCTTCGAGCCGGCCGCGCGCCTCTTCCTCGCCGCGCCGGACGGCGTAGTACGGCTTGCCGAGGTCGTCGAAGCGCTCGATCCACAGCCTCGCAAGCGCACGCTCGGCCGGGTCGGCCGGGAGCAGCGGCGGCTCGGGATAGCGCTCGTCGAGGTAGGCCATGATCACGGCCGACTCGGGCAGGACGAAGCCTCCGTCCTCCTCCAGCACCGGCACCCTCCCGGTCGAGTTCTTCTCGTACATCCAGGCCGGGCGGTCGTCGAGGTCGATCGCGACCGTCTCGTACGGGATTCCCTTCTCGGCGAGGACGATCCTGGCACGGGCGGCGTACGGGCAGCGCTCGGCGTCGTAGAGCGTCAGCATCGAACGATCGTAGCCGCCTACGGTGGGGCGATCTGCTCCGCTCCCGAAAGCTCCCGCGCCTCCGCGTACCCGTGCTCAGTGCCTTCGATCCGCATTGCGCCCGCGATCTGGGCGAGCAGCTCCGCTGCCGGCGGCAGCTCTCCCGGCGTTGCCGCAGTGCGTGCGATCCCGCGAACCTGCTTCGGATCGGCGCCGGTCAGACGGGCGACGACCGTCGCATTCGCGCCGAGCGCGACCACGTCGCCGGGCGGCACCGGCCCGTAGTACTCGGGCACGGACAGGTACTCGTCCACGATCCGGCCCCGCTCGAGCAGCGCGTAGCGGACGACGGCCCCTCGTTCGAGTCCGATCGCGAGCACGACGGCGCCCATCCGGTCTGACAGCTCGCGGGCCAGCCGCCCCAGCAGCTGCGGCTCCCGGTCGCAGAGCTCGTCGTAGACGGCGACCCAGCCGTTTCGCGGCGGCGAGACGACGCTCCCCATCGAGCCGCCCGGAAGCCGCGGGACGAACTGCCGGACGGCACGGGCGACGGCGCCGGCGTCGTCGCTCTGGACGTGCACAGACCCGAAAGAGGTCCACTCGCCCGGCTCTGCGCGTTCGAGGGCGCTGAGGTCGGCGACCAGCCTGAGGCCCTCCTCGCTGAACCCCTGCCGCTCGTAGAAGGCGCGCGCCACGCGGTTGCGCGCGAGCACGGACAGCACGATCTGGGTCGCGCCGAGCTCGCGAAGCGCCCCGGCCGCCGCCCTCGTCAGCTCGGCGCCGAGCCCGCGCCGCCTCGCTCCTGGCCGTACGTACAGGTCGGTCAGCTCGCCCCAGGTCCCACGCTTGGGGCGCACCAGCGCGAAGCCGGCGATCCCCTCTTCGTCCTCGGCGACGAAGGCGATCTCGCGCTCGACGATCTCGTCCACCTCGGCGAGCTCCTGCTCGACCCGGATACCGGTGTACTCCGGAGGCGGGAGCTCGTCGAAAAAGTCGCGGTAGAGCGCGTGCAGCGCTTCCCTGTCGGCCGCTGTCGCCCTCCGGATGCTCATAGGCCAATCTTTGGCCTAGGAGCGTGTGGAGGGGGCGTGGGGGAACCGGGAGGTTCCCCCACCTCAGGTTGTAAGAAGGGGGCTCGTGGGGGTGACCCTTCGAGGTTTCCACTTCCCGTGTAGCTCTGAGGAGGGGGTTCATGGGGGAACCAGGGGTTCCCCCATGCTCGAAACATGGTTTCCCCCACGGGAGCGAGCCGTGGGCGAGCGACGGTCATGTCCCAACCATACGCAGCCCGGTCAGCACGTAATGCGCCGAGAGGTTCTGGAACGGCGCCAACCGGGGACCGAGCGCGCGGACCTCGTCGGTCGTCAGCTCGCGCCCGTTCCCGTAGTAGGCGGAGACGGCCTTCCGCAGCCCGAGGTCGCCGGCCGGCCAAGCGTGCGGACGGGCGAGGCAGCGCGCCAGGAACCAGTCGGCCGTCCACTCGCCGAGGCCGCGCAGGGAGACGATCAGGCGTTTGACCTCCTCGTCCGGCAGCGCCTCCAGCTGGTCGAGGTCGAGCTCGGAGCGCGCGAGCCCGAGCACGTACTCGGCCTTGCGACCGGAGAAGCCGAGCGCCCTCAGCTCGTGCTCGCGCGCCGCGGCTATCCGTTCGCGGGTCGGGAACGCCCATGCGTGCACGGCCTGCTCGCCGAACCGCTCGATGAAGCGACTCCGGACCGCGAACGCCGATTGGAGCGACACCTGCTGCGCCGTGATCGAGCCGACGAGCGCCTCGAACGGGTCCGGGGCGAGCGGAGGACGGAAGCCGGCGAGCCGCTCGGACAGCCGCGCGAGCACCGGATCGTCCTGCGCGAACTCCGCGAAGGCCGCGAGGTCGAAGTCCGCTCCGAGCAGGCGCCAGACGACCGGCTCGTCCGTTCGGCGGAGCGGCTCGACCCGAACCCCGCCGGGCGCTGCTTCGATCCGCAGCTCGCGCCCGTCGACCACGCGATGCAGGCCGCCCTCGTGCCAGAGGTTGGCGAGATCGGGCCCGAATGCGCGAAAGCGCTCGGTCGAGACGTCGAAGTCGTACGGCTCGGGGAGGCGGAGAAGCGGCACGGGCAAAGGGTAGGCTGCGCTAGCCCCATCGAGTCAGGAGGATTTCCGTGAAGCGCACCATCGCAATCGTGGTCGCGGGAGCGTTCGTCTTTGCCGGGGCGGCGTCGGCGGCCACCCCCACGCAGAAGATCGCCGCCCTGCAGAAGGACGTGAAAGCGCTCAAGAAGACCGTCGCGAAGCAGGACAAGACAATCAAGACGCTCGTGAGCGCGCTCAGCGCGAACTTCGTCGGCGACGCATGCCTCGTCGCGGTGACGGCCGACGCGGTTCAGAGCACGTGGGCGACCTTCGACCAGGCGATCGGTTCGTCGGTCTTCGGGGCTCAGCAGACGATCAGCGACCAGAACGCGTGCAGCGCGCTCCGGAACCCGACGGTCACGCGGCAGGGCATCCGGATGCCCCCGACCCCGCAGGTGTTCAGCCAGCTGATCACCTGGATCGCCGGCCCGGCGCGCAAGCTCCGCTAGCCCGCCAGCGCCGTCGAGACCTCGAAGAACTCGGAGAACGGTTCGAAGGGGACATCCCGCTCCTCGAGGTAGCGGGCCAGGCCCCTGCGGGCGAAGACCCTGCCCGCGGCCTCTGCGGCGCAGCGGTCCGAGTAGCCGTCCCCAATGTAGACGATCTCCTCGCCGTGGGTGAGCCGCTCGACCACCGAGCGCTTGCAGGACTGGCCGCAGACGTCGCATTCGTCCTCGTAGCGCCAGTCGACGACCCAGCCTTCCGGCCGGGGATCGACCCGGTTCGCGAACAGCTCGACCTCGATCCCCTCACGCTCGAACACGGGCTCGATCAGCTCGTGGAACCCGCTCGAGACGACGATCACCGGCCAGCCCCGCGCGCGCGCGAGCTCGAGCAGCTCGCGGAAGCCGGCCCGGATGCGCGTTCGCTCGAAGACCCACTCGAGCACCTCCGACAGCGGCGCGCGCACGGTCGCGTATTCGCCGACGATCTCGTCCCGGAGCCTGATGCGGCCTTCGTGGAGCCCACGGTCGAGGCCGGCAACGATCTCGGGGTCGCCGAACTCGAAGGCGATCTGCTGCAGAAGGTCGTTCTCGGTGATCGTCCCGTCGTAGTCGAGGACGATCGCCCGCGCCCCTCCGGCGGGAGCCCCTTCGATCGTCATGCTTTCGTCACGCTGTCGTTTCCCATGCGTCTCACTTACCGAGGTACCCTCAAAACCGGGGGTAGGGCGCAAAGCGCCCCGGGGGGAAATGTTTCACGCGAGCCGCCGCCGGCCGCGGTCAAAAGTGCGAGGTCACGCCGGCGGGATCCTCGTCGGCGCTCTTGGCCTCCTTGACGGCGTCCGGCTCCTCGTACCATGAGTAGGCGTACTTGCCGTCGTCCAGCTCCTTCGCGAGCACGCTCAGGCGGAGTGGATGGAACGTGTCGCACATCACGGCCAGCTCGTGCGTCTCGGTCATCCCGATCGACTTCTCCGCCAGGCCGGGCTGCGGCCCGTGCGGGATCCCGGAAGGATGCAGCGTCACCGACCCGACCTCGATCCCCTTCCGCGAGCCGAACTGGCCGTCGACGTAGTAGATCATCTCCTCCGAGTTCAGATTCGAGTGGTGGTACGGGATCGGGATCGCCATCGGGTCGAAGTCGAGCTTCCGCGGACAGAAGGAGCAGATCACGAAGTTGCGCCCCTCGAAGGTCTGGTGTGAGGGCGGCGGCATGTGGATCCGGCCCGTGATCGGCTCGAAGTCGTGGATCGAGAACGTCCACGGATAGACGTAGCCGTCCCAGCCGACGACGTCGAACGGGTGGTAGTCGAGGACGTAGGTCTGGTAGCCGTCCTTGACCCGCACCTTGACCACGTGGTCGCCGCCGTCGCGGTGCGTGTGCAGCTCGGTCGGCGGATGGATGTCGCGGTGGTAGTAGGGCGCGTGCTCGAGCAGCTGCCCGTACTCGTTCCGGTACCGGCGCGGGATCTCGATCAACCCGGGCGACTCGAAGACCACATGGCGCTGCGGGCCCTCGGGCGCGAAGCGGTAGGTCGTCCCGCGCGGCACGACGACGTAGTCGCCTTCCTTGTAGGGAAGGTCGCCGAAGATCGTCTCCAGCGTCCCCGAGCCCTCGTGGACGAAGATGACCTCGTCGCCCTCGCCGTTGCGGTAGAAGGCGTCCATCGGCTCGCCCGGGCGGCAGAGCGAGATCTCGACGTCGTCGTTCCACATCAGGAGCTTGCGCCCGGTGATCTCGTCGCCTTCCGGCTCGGTCCCCGCCGTCCGGAAATGCCGGTGGGCATGCGCGTCGGGCACCCACTCCTCGCGCTCGATCGGCTCGAAGCCGCCGAGCTCGCGGACGCGGCAGGGCGACTGCAGGTGGTAGAGGATCGACTCGTTCCCGGAGAAGCCCTCCAACCCCATGACCTCCTCGGTCAGGAGGCGGCCGTCGTCGCGGAACTGGATGTGGCGCTTGCGCGGGACGTCGCCGAGACGCTGGTAGGTCGGCACGCCGGAAGGATATCCCGCGCTCAGATACCGACCGTGTTCCGCAGCACGCCGATCCCCTCGATCTCCAGCTCGACCTCGTCGCCGGGCCGCAGCCAGCGGCCGTCGTCGTGGTCGAGGATCGAGCCGCCTCCGACCGCGCCCGAGCCTAGGAGGTCGCCCGGCAGCAGGAGCGTGTTGCGTGAGGCCTCCCGCACGATCGCCTCCCACGAGTGGTACATGTCCTCCGAGTTTCCTCTGGAGCGCTCCTCGCCGTTGACGCGGGCGACCATCTCGAGCCGCAGGTCGCCGAGCTCGTCCGGCGTGACGACGACCGGTCCGAGGCTAGTGGCGAAGTCCTTCCCCTTCACGGGGCCGAGGCCGAGCTTCATCTCGGAGCGCTGCAGGTCGCGCGCGGACCAGTCGTTCATGATCGTGAAGCCGCCGATCGCCCCGTCCACTCCGATCACGGCGGCGAGCTCGAGCTCGTAGTCGAGCTCCTCGGTCTCGGGCGGATACGGGATCTCGTCGTCGGGACCGTGGATCGCAGCCGGATTGGAGAAATAGAACGCCGGTCGCTCGTACCACTCGGCAGGAAGCTTCTGCCCGCGCAGATCGCGCGCCCGCTTCGCGTGCGCCTCGAACGTGTTGAAGTCGCGCACGGAGGGCGGTTGGATCACGGGCGCCAGCAGGCGCACGCCGGTGAGCGGATACTCGGCGTGCTCGCGGGCGGTGCCACCGCCGGTGAAGAACGCCTGCAGGGTCTGGGCAGCGACCTGGAGCACGCGGTCGCCCTCGATCTTCCCGGGCCAGCCGCGCTCGAGCTCGAGCTCGACCGGTGTGAACATGCAGAGCTTCACGGCTCTGTATGCACTATCACGTCGCTGACGTCGGCGAGCGCGCGGCGGATCTCCTCCTCGACCTCGCTCGCGCGCGCGTGTGCCTCCGACAGCTCGCTGTCGGGGTCGAGCGCAAGCGTCAGGAAGGCGACGAGACCCTCGTCCGTCCGCAGGAAGCGGAGCTCCCGCGGCGGCCGCCCGGTCGCCTCGCGCACGATTCGGTTCACGACCTCGCCGTCGCGCCGGACGGTCGCGGCCTCGGGCTCGCGGCCGGCGGCCGCTTCCGTGAGCGGCTCGAGGTGAGTCTGGACGGAGCTGACCTCGGGGGCGGCGCGGACGATCGTCCGCTCGACCTCCGAGGCGACCGCGTGCGCCTGCTGCAGCGTCAGCGAACCCGGCAGCTTGATGTGCAGCGAGACCGCTGTGCCCTCGGCGGTCTCGACCGCGGTCACGTTGTGGATCTCGCGCACCTGGGGGACCTCGGTCGCCGCCGCCTGGATCCGCTCGCGCAGGCCGGCCTCGGCCTCCTGCGGCTCGACGTGGACGACGACGTCGGTCTCGGGCAGCGCCCTCTCGACCGCGTCCTCGACCGCGTTCGCAGCGGCGTGCCCCTGGCCCACGGCGGCATCGGGGGAGACGCCGATGACGACGTCTGCGAAATGGCGGCCCGCGGCCTGCCGGAGCCGGAGCCGGCGGAGCTCGACCGGCGGCGAGATCCGCGCGATCGCCGCCTCGGCTGCCTCGTACGCGCCGGCGGGCGCGCGATCCATCAGGACGTCGACGTTGCGGCGAATCAGCCTCGCCGCCGCCGCCAGCACGAGCACCGCGACGAAGAGCGCCGCGGCCGAGTCGGCGTCGCGATAGCCGGCTCTGACGAAGACGAGGCCGACCAGGACGGCGGCCGACCCGGCGAGATCGCTGGCGAAGTGGAGAGCATTCGACTGCAGGGCGGCGCTCCGGTAGCGGCGCGCCGTGCGCAGCGAGATCGAGGTCCGGATCGCGTCGATCGCGATCACGGCGCCGATGACGGCGAGCGCATACCAGGTCGCGTCGACGCTCGGTTCCGTCCTGCCCACGAGGTGGGAGATCGCCCGCCAGGCGATGAAGAGCGCCGCCGCGACGATGAACCCGCCCTCGGCGAGCGCGGCGAGGTGCTCGGCTTTCCCGTGTCCGTAGGCGTGCCCACGGTCGGCCGGCCGGAGCGCAATCCCGATCGCGAAGAACGTCAGCAGCGCGGCGATCAGGTCGGTGCCGGAATGAAGCGCCTCCGAGGTGAGGCCGAGGCTGTTGGTCGCGAGGCCGGTGACGAGCTTGAGCGCGACGAGCGCCGCGGCCGCGAACACGGAGATCAGTGCAGTTCTCCGCTGCGGATTCACGCAGAAAGGCTAAACGGCGCTAGAAGATGCGCTGCTTCTGGCGGCTGAGGAAGAAACCGTGCCGGCTCTTGTTGCGGCAGGTCAGGCCCGCGCGCGCCGACGAGCACGCGATCCCGCGCCACGAGTATTTCCAGCCGTAGCGAAGCGTGCGGAAATCGGTCGCGGGATCCGCCTTCGCGTAGGCGAAGTGCGCGCGGCCGGTCGCCGCCATCCACCACGTGGCCGTTCCTTGTGGGCTGCTGGCCGAGAACAGCGAGCACCCGATTGCCGGGGCACCGCCCTTCCCGAGCGGCCCCACGTTGCAGGCGACGTTGCGGGTGGGCGTCACGAAGCCGCCCTTGACGAGGATGCCGGGGAACTTCAGCGGGACGAGCGCGACGACCAGCGCGAGAACGATCACTCAGAGATTTCCGCGCAGCGCCTGCTCGCGCTCGATCGCCTCGAACAGGGCCTTGAAGTTTCCTTCGCCGAAGCCGCGCGAGCCGTGGCGCTCGATCACCTCGAAGAAGAGCGTCGGGCGGTCCTGCGCCGGCTTGGTGAAGATCTGCAGCAGGTAGCCCTCCTCGTCGCGGTCGGCGAGGATGCGCAGCCGGCGGAGATCGTCCCAGTCCTCGCCGATCTCGCCCACGCGATCCTCGACGTCGTCGTAGTACGACTCCGGCGTTCCCAGGAAGACGACGCCCCGATCCTGCAGCGCCGACACCGTCTGGACGATGTCGTCCGTCGCCATCGCGACGTGCTGCACGCCCGGCCCGCCGTAGAACTCGAGGTACTCCTCGATCTGACTCTTGCGCTTGCCCTCGGCAGGCTCGTTGATCGGAAACTTGATCTTGCCCTCGCCGTCCATCATCACCTTCGACATCAGCGCCGAGTACTCGGTGTGGATCGCCTCGTCCGAGAAGTGGATCAGCTCGGTGAACCCCATCGTGCGCTCGTAGAACGAGACCCACTCGTCCATCCGGCCGAGCTCGACGTTGCCGACGACGTGGTCGACGTTCTCGAGCCCGATCCCGGTCGCGCCGCGGCCGTTCTCGGAGATCCAGCGATAGCCGGGGAGGAACGCGCCGGCGTAGTCGTCGCGGTTGACGAACGTATGGATGTTCTCGCCGTAGGTGGCGATCGAGGCGAGCTCGACGCGGCCGAACTCGTCCTCGACCCAGTGCGGCTCTGCGACGCCGCGCGCACCGCGCTGGACTGCGTTTCGGTACGCGTTCTGGGCGCTCGGGACGCTGAGGGCGACGTCCTTCACGCCGTCCCCGTGGGAGCAGGCGAAGCGCGTCACCTCGTGGTCGGGCCGGAGCCCGCTCGTGACCACGAGCCGGATCTCGTGCTGGTCGAGGACGTACGAGGCCCGGTCGCGGACACCGGTCTCGGG
>WNGE01003671.1_pt1 | contig 29874 bp, 27 predicted proteins | sample 5400651 | NCBI WGS metagenome assembly WNGE01 (sample SAMN13153370, study PRJNA577476) | soil metagenome | isolation source: 60 cm soil or saprolite under grassland replicate 2 | place: USA:California | collected 2016-06-15
AGTTTGACTGCCGATCGGTGGAAAAAGAACCGGATCATGTCGAGACCTCCATTCCTGCTGGACTCCTTCTGCAGGTTAACAGACGGTTGTGAATTAGCCACGTCAAATGAACTCTAAATGCGCTGAATCTATCCCTCGTTCTTTTGTGTGTCAATGTAATAACATGTGTCAGAATTCGACCGGAATCGAAGGGGACGTCGAGATATAAAACAACAGAAGGGCTAACCGTGACCAACTCAAACGATCGATCTTTATCGAGGCGCAAGTGGTTGCGCCTCGCGTCAGCCACTTCGCTTGGTTCAGGTTTGCTGGCCGCCACGGGCGCGGCGGCGGAACCGAGCGCGCATCTCGCAATCACGGACCAGAATCTCGGTACCCGTACCTACAACATCCGTGACTTCGGCGCCAAAGGTGATGGGACCACCCTCGACACTGCTGCGGTCCAGGCGGCCATTGACGCGTGCAACAAGGACCAGGGTGGCACAGTGCTCGTGCCCGCAGGCGTGTTCGTCATCGGAACGATCGAAATGAAGAGCAATGTCACGCTGCATATAGCGCACAGCGGAAAGCTGTTGGGGAGCGCCGACGGGAAACAGTACCACGCGGCCGACGCTATCCCGCTCAGCGGAGACTCAACGCTGGGCGATGGGAATGTTGGCCTGATCTTCGCGGTCAATGCCCAGAATATTGTCATTGAAGGTCCGGGAACAATCGACGGTCAGGGTGCGCAATTTCGCAGCCCCAGCCGTGGAGTCATGCCGCCGGCTGGGATCAGTGGCAGTCATCGTCCATATCATCTGCTCTTTCATCGCTGCAAGAATCTCACGATCCGCGATATTTTCCTCTTCCAGAGCGCCTTTCATTCTGTCCGGATCATCCAAAGCAGCTACGTGAAGCTGGACGGCATACACATCTACAACCGCGTGAATCATAATAACGACGGGTTTCACTTCATCAGCAGCCAATATGTCCACGTCAGCAACTGCGACGTTGAATGCCAGGACGACGCATGTGCGCTATTCGGCAGTTGCAAATTCGTGACGGTGGCCAATTGCTCTTTCAGCACACGCTGGTCGGTGTTCCGCTTCGGCGGCGGCGAAGCGGAAAACATCACCGTTTCCAATTGCCTCATCTACAACACCTACGGTTGTCCGATCAAAATGCGCTGTGGACCCGGCTCGCGTTTTGAAAACATCTCATTCTCAAACCTCATCATGAAGGGTGTGACGGGTCCGATCTCTATCGGGTTGGGTCCGCAACCACGACGGTCGACCCAACCCGCTTTGGCGCCAGGTGCTAATGCCACGGAGTCCAACACGTCACCGGAACAACGGCAGCAACCAGGCATTGTCCGCAACATCTCCTTCAACGGAATCCAGGCCACAGTCGCCAAGCCGGTCCAACTTTCCGATGTGCCTTTTGTTAGCGGCTATAATCCGGGCGAGATCTTTTCGTGCATCGTGCTGAACGGCATGGGCGAAGGTTTTCTTGAAAACATCAGTTTCCATGACGTGCATGTCACCTTTCCGGGCGGCGGTACGGCCGAGCACGCCGCCGTGCGGGACGTCCCCAAAGTTGCGGGCGAGTACTACGAAATCGGTGTTCCGCCAGCCTACGCATTGTTCGCGCGCAATGTGCGCGGGCTCACTCTCTACAATGTACGATTTGAAGTGGCCACGGACGAACTGCGTCCGGCAGTGGTCCTCGACCATGTGAAGGAATCGGCTGTGAATGGCTTCAGCGTACAAGGTAATGAAAAGGCCGAGTCGTTGCTGCGGTTCATCGACACAAGCGATGTGTTGCTTAGCGCTTCACGCGTGTTGACTCAAACCGCTGTCTTTCTGCAGGTCGAAGGTACAGCCAGCGAGCGAATCACTATCGACGGAGGGGATTTATCAAGAGCCGCAGCGCCGTTGTCGTTCAAAGCAGGTGCCTCTCAAAAGTCCGTGAAGCTGCGCGTGTAAAGCGCAACGCTACTCCAACCATGACTAAAATGCTTGCGGGACAGATTGCCGGCACACGGCAGCTGGAGATGATTGAGATACCGATACCGGATATTGAAGAAGGCGAGATTCTGGTCAAGCTTCAGGTGGGCTCCATCTGTGGCAGTGATCTACCTTACTTTCTGTTCGATACGGATCATCCTGCACTTACCGGAATGTCAGCTCCACTGGCCCCCATGCTATCGCTTCACGAGTTGGTAGGCGCGGTGGTTCTGTCTCGGTGTGAACGGTTCAAGGAAGGCGATCGCGTTCTCGCCCTGCCAACTATTCCGCACAGAGGACTCGCTGAGTACTTTGTTTCGAGCGACGATCGCGCCGTTCCTCTCCCTGCGGGCCCGGCAAATCGCCTTGTGGTTTCCCAGCCCTTGGGAACGGTGGTTCATGCCTGCTTGAAGTTGCCAGAGGTACTGGGACAAACGGCGGTGGTGTTGGGCCAGGGGCCGACCGGTCAGTTATTCACCGCTTTGTTGCGTCATATGGGTGTGTCCCGGTTAATTGCGATTGATCTTCTGCCGGAGCGCCTTAACGTTTCGACTAAGATGGGCGCAACACATAGCATCTGCGGAAGCGCGGCAGCTGTTGCAAATGCGGTAGAGACAATAACGGATGGCAAGCGAGCTGATCTGGTCATTGAAGCGATAGGCAAGGCCGAAACGCTGAACCTGGCCGCGAAGCTCGTGAGGCGCAATGGGACGCTGTTGGCCTTTGGCCTACCGCACAAATACAACTATGATTTCACCTTTCACGAATTCTTCTGGAACGAAGGACGACTGATTTGTAGTCTCGGTCCGACGGTCGATGATTTCCGCGTCGCAGTAGACTTGATCGCTAACGGCGTGATTGATGCAGGACCGTTAGTTACTCACAGTTTTCCATTCAGCCGGGCGCAGGACGCATTCACACTCTTCGCTGATCGCACTGACGGAGTAATCAAGGTTGTCTTAACGGCGGAGGAGTAGTCAGTGGTCAGCGGTCAGTTGTCAGTGGTTCGTTTTTGGTCTTTCGGATTTCAGCCTTTGGCTTTCATCTCTTCACCCCGTTAGGGGTGACATGTTTATAGCTCAAAGGCCCGAAAACCTCCGGCGCGGTTCGGAGGGGCGGAAGTCAACGTGACAAGTACCGATCTAGTTTCATTCCGCCCCTCCGAACCGCGCCTGGGACTTCTTAGGCACCGGTCTATAAACATCTCACCCCTACCGGGGTGAATCGGACCCCTAACGGGGTAACCCCTAAAGGGGTGACTCGCGCCTGGCGAGGTGAAGAAATGAAAGACCAAAGGCCGGCTGAAATAGTCAAAGAGTAGAATTAGAAAAGCATCTACGGTTAACAATTGAGCCTTCCGACAGGAAAGAATTGAACGATGCAAATCGTCGAATCGTCAAAGAGAATGGGAGTGCTGATCGACTCTATCCGCGTGCTCAGCATTGCTGCTCGAATGAAGATTAAAGCAGAAGCCGTAGTCGTGTTTGCGCTTCTTCTTGCGGCGGCGTTGCCTGTGGCAAACGCGTATGCCCAATCGGAGGGAGCAACCAAGCTGCCCCCCGCTCAATCGGGTCAGAATTATGCGCGCGCGTCGATCGTGAAAGGGCGCGCCTTATACGAGGATACGGGACAGCCCGCGCCAAGAGAGCGAGTTCAATTGGTCGCCAGTGAGTTTCTCGCCGATCATCGCGATCGATATCGCATCCCGACCGCGATCACTGACGCGAACGGAGAGTTCGTTTTCCATCGCGTTGGCGCAGGTGAATACTACGTCTTTGTTCAACCTGCTGATGAGCATTTGCCAAGTGCGGAGGCCGCTCCGTTCCCTCCGCAGACTGGGGATACTGCCGCCGATGCTGCGAGACTAGAGCAATACAAGAAGGATTTCACTAAGATAACGGTCAACGGAGAAAGTCCGGTCCAAATCGATCTCCGGGTGAGAAATCCGCACTTTGGCGTCATCTCGGGCCGTATCGTTAATGCGAATGGGGAACCTGCCGCAGGCGCTAACGTCTCTGCGATGAGAACCAGCGAACGCGTTTTCGGGACATCGATGCATACTCGCGAAAATGGCGCGTATCGAATTATTGGACTGCCGGCCGGCGAATACATCGTAAGCGCCAGCCCGCCCCCGAAAACGATCAATGGTGGCGAGAGGCCCAAAAGTATGGAAGGATTGCTCGGCGCTACCTACTTTCCATCGACCATTGACTCACACAACTCGCCTCCTGTCGTTGTCTATCCGGATCGTGAAACCGGTGACATCAACATCACTTTGGCCGTGCGGAGCCTGCATAGTGTGGCAGGCACCGTAAGGAAGGAGAGCGACGGCCATCCTGTCGCCGGTGCAACTGTTCGTCTAACCAGGAAAGCTGGCGAAGACCAAGCTTCCGGTACTGAGAACGCAGCAGGCATTGAAGCATCAATGTCCAATTACTTTTCCGCAACGGACACGCAAGGCCGTTGGTCCGTCAGCAATTTGCCGGATGGGAAGTACACCATTTTCGTGCGCCCGGCACCGGTTGTAAGCGCGGATGCCGAGACCCAGAAGTTTGTGGAGAAAAGACAGGACCTAACAGTTGCAGGAGCCGATGTGGAAGATCTTGCGATCGAAGTTTCAGTCGGCGGTCGCATTTCAGGGCGCGTCACCGTCGAAGAGGGCAGCGCGTCCACGCCGCAGATTTTGATAGCCGCGGGGTCAGCTATCGCCCGGGTTGGGCCTGAAGGCACATTCACCGTGAGTGGCGTTCCCGAAGGCGAATTCCCATTGAGTGTAATCATCCGACCGCCGAAAGTCTTCTACGTGAGATCAATCGAAGTCAATGGGATCGACCTGTTGCACGAGAAGCTGAAGATCAGAGCGGGAGCAGAAATTAAAGACATTCATATCGTTATCTCACCGGCTGCGCCTTAGTGGCCACGTGTTATCGGCGCCAGGAGGAACGCCATTGAGCCGCATTGACGTCAAGTTAATTCCTACCGAGCAGTCAATGACGGAGGCTTATAACTCGATGCCGTCCGGAGTGACAAACGAGCAGGGAAGCTTTGTCGTAAGCGGCGCACCAGGTGAGTATTTCGTAGTCGTTTGGCGCCTCGGCGACAGAGCGCCAACCCACGACGCAGACTCGCCGGACGGCCGTATAGGGTGCTTTACGCGTTTGATCCGCGGCGCGTTGCGATCCTGCTGATTGGCGGAGACAAGACCGGCGACGATCGTTGGTATGAGCAGTATGTCCCACTCGCGGACAAGATTTATGAGGCGCATATGGAGGCCTTGAAAAAGGAGGGCAACTAATCATGGCAAAGCCATTCAAGAACCTGAAGCAAAAAATGTCTCCAGAGGCTCTGGCGCGAGCCGAGAAGCGAGCCCAAAGAATGCTGGATGAGATGCCTCTGAGCGAGTTGCGCGCGGCGCGACTGCTCACGCAGGAGAGCATCGCCAAATCACTCGGCATCAATCAAGCGGCAGTTTCCAAAATGGAGCGCCGCGCAGATATGTACATCAGTACGCTGCGGGACTTTATTGCTGCGATGGGAGGCGAACTCGAAATTACCGCGCGCTTTCCAGATGGCGCGGTCAAGATCCAGCAATTTGAAGATGCAGAGCAAAATGATGCTGCGCAAGCTCGGTCAGTGGCCTAGCTTGGACAGCTACTGTTGCTCCGCATCAGCTCCTGCACAGCCTTCACATTCTCTCCCTTTCTAATAAGCAGCGGTTGAAAACGTGTGTCGAAATGTGTGCCAGCCAATTCGCTTCTTGAAGCCGACTCGCAGCGCTGCTGGTCGAATGATGACCAGTGACCATATCTCGCCTTTTGGCGGTATATCGTCACCCGCGCACAGGGAGATCCCAAGCCAGACGAACATCAACCTCAAGTATCTCGATACTGCCAGGAGTTGACGAGGTTTGGCGAGCTTGTTGCAGCGTACAACCGTGTGGCAGAGGAAGATAGAGCTTAAGGGAGTAAATATAAGCATGAATACTTCAACAACCGAAACGAGATCAACCAGGCACCGGGAACCGGCCAACGTCCGAGATGACGGCCCGGTGCGAAAGCGCATGGGTTGGTTGAAAGAATTCCTCGGCCGCAGAATCTTCAACAGCGCTACCCTCTTCGGCGTTATTCCCGTCGGTACGGCATTCGGCCACTGGATAAGCAAGATAATCGCGCTGCCGCAACTCAGGCGGCTTGCAGTCGGAGAGGTTCCCTGGACGCCGCTACGAAAACCCTTGTCCGAAAGCACCGTGGTGCTGATCTCGACCGGTGGCGTTCATCTGCGAAGCGATCGCCCGTTCAATCTCAATAGCGATCCAACCTTCCGCGTCATCCCGAAAGGTGCACAGCCGGCCGACCTCGCGATTTCACACCAGGCCTACGACCGAACCGATGCGCTTCGAGACATCAATCTGGTGTTCCCGATCGAGCGTCTGCGCGAGCTTGAGGCCGAGGGAATTATCGGGCGTTTGGCAGAGGATCACTACGGATTCGGTTTGATGGGGAGTGCCAAGCGGCTCATGCCGGCGATCAAAGAGGTCGCAAGACGCATCAGCGAGTCGGGCGTCGATCTGGCTCTTCTGGTGCCCGCCTGACCGATCTGCACGCGGTCCGTAGGACTGCTTGCCAGAGAAATCGAAGCGAGGGGCGTGACGACTGTAGGTTTGGCTCTCGTGAAAGAAGTAGCCGTTGCGGCTCACGCGCCGCGATTCTTGTATCTGCACTGGCCTTTCGGCCACGCCCTGGGCGAACCGGGCAATGTAGCCCAGCAGAGAACAGTGCTCCATGACATGCTTTCGATGGCAGTCATCGCGCCACGTCCAGGGTTAGTCATAGAGCTTCCATATCGCTGGCGACGAGAGACCTACGCACCGGTAAGTGACTGGAAGACGTCGAGTGAGGCCGTCGTTTCAGCCTTGTCTTTAGACAAGTCGGGAGCTGACTCATGAACTCAGCAGCACGCCAGCCACGAAACATCATTTGATGAAGTATGGCTGTCACACAACTACAGAACCGCGAGCGGTAGCGACCGGGTCGACGCACGCTACACTCAATAATTCATTGCAAAACTTGCTCCGGCCTGACTCAAGACATGGATCCACGAAATTACACGAAATGAAATAACACGAAGTCACACTAACAACATTTCGTGTCAGTCGTGGATGTGCGTCCGCACAGCAAAAACAAATGAAAATGTTATTTTCGGAAGAGTTCGTGTCTTTGGTTCGTGCAGTTTCGTGGATCGATTTGTCTACTTAAAAATCTGCTTCCCGACAACTTTTTTATGTCGGCTGTAGTGCTCCTAGAGTTGATAGCGGGTGCCAATGACGCTTCGATTATCAAAGCCTACGTTCACAGTCTTGCTGCCCAAATCGAGTTCTTGGTATCGACAGCCGCCACGCCGACTCTTTAGACGACGATATCCGCTCGGGTGCTATCCACGATCGCCTTCAACTCCTCTTGCTCGGTCTGCGGCACGCCGAACTTGTCCATCGTCTGCTGAAAGTCGTCGAGAAATGCCTGCCACTCGTCGGCGGTGATCATGAGCTCCTGATGCGAGTCCTTCATCGTGCGACCGGTATACCTTTGCGGTCCGCCGGTCGCTCCGCAGACCATTTCGGTTACGAGGTACTTGAACCCCGCAGGCGACACCCGATGATGCGCTTCGTCCACGCGCGGATTCGCGTTTAAGCGCGGGTCTGTCATGACTCGGTCGATGAAGTCATCCACCACCGTGGCGATACTGTACACACCGCCGAGCCGCTCGTAGAGACTGGGTTGTTTGCTCGTAGCCATCGTTTACCTCCGTCTGTTTGAAAGTCGCGTCACCTTGGGTTACCCAGCCCGCCTAACAGAATCACCGCGGCGAATCGTGCCACCCCGCACGACCGCCGCATACACACCGACCTTGACGTGGTTGTGTTTTGCCGCGGTGCGAAGGATGTCAACATCTCTGGGGAGATCCCCTTGCGGCAGGGTCGTCATCACACAACGACCGCATGGACCAGTGATGCTCAGGCGAACCTCATCGCCGATGGCGAGCGTGTGGCCGACCCAGCTGTTCTCTATAAAGCCCCTCTCACCGGAAGCTGGCTGTACTACAATATTCGGTCGAAATCGCCGAACCTCAAAACGCCCTTGCGGGTACAGCTCACCGAGTTGTTCCAGCGTGGCGGTCGTGATCAGATGGACGACCGCACAGTCGAAGAACGTGCCGGCCGGCAGAGCGAAATCGGTGACGGTATCGCGAAAGTCGAGGCCTTCCATGTCGGGCCAGTACTCTTCGGCGCTGGCCGCGCGGGTAGCGGACGATGTGGCCTGCTCGTCACCGCTTGCCACGGACTCCAGCGTCACCTCTCGCGCAAGCGCCCGCGAGAGGATCTGATCGCAACTATCCTGTTCGCTGGTGATCACGGTCCCATCCGGCAGAGTAACGCGGATGGAGGCTGCCTGTGATCCGGCGGCCGCACCCTCGATCAAGTTGGCGCGGAAGTCGAAGAGGTGTGGCCACTTGCGGGGGTTCTTGGCGGTTGCGACCTTCCCGTCCGTGCGGTCCACGAGGGCGTAGACACGATCGCCGCGTAATCCACGATCCGTCACCTCAGCGGCGTTCAGCTCCTCTCCCATCATCGACTTGACGGGATATCGCCACAGCGAACCCACCGCACCAAGCTCCGTTTGCGTTGTCATGTTCTGACCTCCTACTTGAAAATCCTGCTATTTCGCTAACGACTCGCAACCGAGTAAGCTAAAACCCGGTTTCCCGACGCCGCAAACACAACCCCCAACACTTCATCCGTTACAAATCGTTCGTCGAGATCGCCAAGTCTTATCTCGCGTTCGGTTCGTCCTGTATTGATGTTCACTCCAGCGAGACCATGTCCGCCTGGGTTCTTCAAGTCGGTGTAGAAATACATCCAGTGCCCGATAAGTGCAGCCAGTCGATCGCGGTGCCACAGGAAGCGCGACAGCCGTTCGAGCTGGCGCGACGGATCGAGCCGGTCAAGTAGACGATCTTCGACGCCAGCGGTTCGCCTTCGATTGAGGTTGGCAAGCGTTGAGGAACCACCAGGGCCGGCTGAAATTCCGCGTACCCGTGAGGCTAGGCCAAACTGTTTGAAGCGAGACGCACCATAGTTTCGCACCGAGGCGGTAGCCAGCGTCTGTAAATTAGAGAGCGACGAGCGAGCAGCCAAACCCGACCAACTCAAGCTCGTCACAGCTCGCGCGATTTGCACGCCGCGGACTGCCGTCATCGCCGTTCCGCCAAAACGGAAGTAGAGAGAAGCCGCCCGCGCAGCAATCGCCGCAATCGTACGGAAGATTCCTCGACCGGGAGGTGTATGCCGGGCCCGCCAGAGCTCACGTCCACTCACCGGATTGAAAGCGGCAATTTCTGACTGACCGCCGATCACGACGTCGCCGCCTTCATTCAACAGTCCAAACGAAGCGCGTTCTATTCGATGAGGAACCCGCCCTGATCGCTTGCCTGTGTTCGCATCGATTAGTATGAGGTCATCACGATCGGCGACGGCGATCGTGTTGGCATCAGGCACGAGCAAATTGGTGATGCCCTTGTCGGCGCCTTTGTAACGCCACAACACGTTACCTCTGCGGGCGTCAACGGCACTGACGCCGTACGGACCCCGCTCGACCGTTTCGCCGTCTTTAAGACGAGTGAACTGGCCCCCCGTTCTAACGTACAGAACGTCGCCGACCAACACCATCTCGGGCGTGAGGCCGAGGTCTTTCGCTTCCCACAATGTGTTGCCGGTTTGCCGCGATATAGCTCGCACGTGGCCACGCCCGGAGGTGTAGATCAACTCATTCCCAAAAATAGGCTCCGCTTCGGTGAGTGCCAGTCCTTCCTCGTTGACGCGATAGCGCTCGCGTAAGCGCTCCTTGCCGCCGCGCGCGTCAAATGAAGTAACCCCTTCGTAGAACAGGTAAAGCCGGCCATCAACGAATACGGGTGGATAATAGTTGTCGAGCGTGTATTCGACTTCTTTCCCCTGGTCGTCCGGCCAGCGTGTGGGCATCATTTCCACTTCACTAAGTTCGTACTTCCAAAGTTCGTCGCCCGACGCGAGGTCGAGAACATGTAACAGCGGATGGCGTTTGAATGCTTCTCGGGCGCGAGCCTTCGCGTCATTTGCAAGTATCACTGCAAGCAGATTCGCATTAGGATCTATTGCCATCTGCATTATTGCCCCTTTGATCTTGTCGCTGCGCCAGATGGTGTCGCCTGTTAATTCATCAGCAGCTTCAACCCTGGTTTGTTTCCCTTTTTCAAAACTTAAGAGAAGCAGATCGGTTCCAGGCACGGGCGCGACATCCGTTTCATCGAGCGACGTATCTTTGCGGCGCCACAGAACTTCGCCGGAAGAGCCATCAATCGCGTAGAGCGATTTCTCAGTACCTACTATAACAACACCCATGTCCGAGGGTTGATAGAAACGGACGTCCTTGTCGAGTTTGGTGGACCACGACTGTGCCGCCGCGAGAGCGGGGCACACGAGCAAAAGCACCAGTGAAAATTCGGTAATGCGAAGTGATTTCATGGATTCTTTCGATATGGCTCCTTTTGCCCGCGCCGTGCCTGGTCGTACGAGTCATATACATTCGGACGAGAAAGCACCACCCGATATTCAGACAACGCTTCGTTTCGCTTGCCTGCAAGGTCAAATGATTGAGCGGCTCGGAGGTGGGCTCTTGAGACCGTGCCCGCGTCTGCTCCCTTCACAGTCGTCGCTGCCAGAAACTCTGTGGCGGCGCGTTGCGCCTGGCCCATGAGAAGGAGAGCCTCACCATAGCGAAAGTGTATCAGGTCCAAAGCGCGTGGAGCAGCGCCTGCAACAGAGCGCTCGTGTAACATGCTCTCGAAAGTACTCAGGGCCTCGCTCTCCATAGCGTCCGCCTCCTTAGTCTTGCTTGCCTGGCGTTCGATTGCCGCTCGGGAAACCAGAGTGTCGGCAGTTTCCAGTCTGAACAGATAGTTCCGTGGATACTTCTCCTGCAGTTCTTGCGACAGCGCTAACGCCTCCGGGAAACGCTTTTCCTTTTTATAAATTGCGATGAGCAGGACCCTGGCATCATCGCGTGTCCATTGTCCCTCCTTCGAGACGCGCTCGAGCGTCTGAATCCCACGCTTCTTCGAACCTCGTGCTCCGGCAATGCTTGCCAGCATTCTGACGGGCAGCGGCAGCGTACCCACGATGTAGTCGTACATGCCAATGGTTAACTCGGGGTCATGGAGGTTCGGATCCAGCTTTATCACCTCGCGATGTGTGTCGACAGCGCTTGAGCCGGAACGCAGGGCGGCCATAAAGCGCCGCTCCACAGTCGCTGCGAACGCGGCTTTCAGAGATTCGGTGGCTCCGAGCACATAGAGCGTCTGCGGATCGTGAGGGTTGCGCTTCAGCCTGGCTTTCGCAAGTTGCGTTGCCTGTCGGGTGAGATCGCGAAAGTCCTGGACCACATGCGGATCGGGTTTGTCTTCCGTCCCTGCGTAGAATGACTGGGTGCTGTAGATGGCCGACTGCAACCGGCGTGCTTGATTTAACGTCTCCAGCCAGAGCGTCGTGGCCAGCATCTGGGGGCCAGTTGGATCGTCCGGAGACAACCGGGCTATCTCTGTGAACTTCTGCCGCGCGGCGTCATATTCAAGATTGAAAAGATCTTCAGATCCCTTCTTTTGTAGCTCCTCGAGCCGGGGACTAATGTCAGCCGTTGCTGTTTTGCCATTTCCTGATTGCGCAAGAACGCTGGCGGACGCGATCAGGAAAAGCAGAAACAGAAAAGTCGAATACTTGGTTTGCATTGGTCCATACCGAGACCGTTGTGAAAACTCAGAAATCCCAACCACGGCAGTTACGGCAGTGGGTGGATTGTTCAGATCCGGCCTACAGAAGGCAGCTCCCGAATTCAAGAATCCCACCAACAGTAGTTGGTGGATGGTTCAGATCCAACCTGTTCGCTTACATAGAGGCGCATGAAACTGAACTCACTATTGACATTCCGCTCCTCCGTTGGTTCTGGCATTTCAACTCAGGCTATAAACATCTCACTCCTCCGGAGTTTCCTTGTCATGCATCCCGGTTTTCACGCAGCGCGGCTCCGGCCACAACCAAACCTAAATCAAAACATGATCCACGCGCATCACACGAAGTGAAATCACACGAAGTAACACTAACAACGTTTCGTGTCAGTTCGTGTCTTTGGTTCGTGTAGTTTCGTGGATCGCTTTGTTTACTCAAAAAACTCTGCTCAAAAAAACAAGAAGTTAACGGTTCGTTACACAGTGCGAATCACCCCGTTCGATTATGGCTCTATTGCGCTATTAAAGTCATAGGGCTCTGACTTGTTTTGCCAAATCCGCAGTAACGGCTTCCGGATCCTGTTGGGGCGAGTAAGTGACTGGCTCGCCGATAATCACTGAGACCTCACCAGGCCACGCAAAATGTCTGCCTGCTTTCTTGAGTTCCCACAATCCGTCAATTCGCATCGGCACCACAGGCGCATCCAGCCTCTGAATTAACAAACCCGTGCCGGGCATGAAAGGATTCAGTGCGCCATGCTTTGTGCGTTGCCCTTCGGGAAATACCAGCAGACTGGAACCCTGGTCCATCATTTCGCCTGCAAACACAAAGCTCCGCCGAAAGCCGCTCTTTTGCGGCATCGAAAAGACATTGAAGAAGGAAACGACGGAAACGTACTTGAGCAGACCGAGCAAACGAGTGAGCAGTCCGGTCCCTGCCGATGGATGGAGCCAGTCTCGCAGTAGCTCTCCATCCATGGCGATTGCTATCCTTGTTCGGTACCTTCTCGGAAGCGCCAGCAGAACCAACGCGTGGTCCGCCATCGTGACGTGGTTGCAGACGAACACTAATGGTCCCCGAGCGGTGCGCAAATAATCCCTGCCCCTGATTCTGGGCCAACCCATGACGCGAGTGATCGGCAACACAATCAGATAGAGCAGGGCAATTCGCAGCCAGCTCAACGGCCAGCGCTGTTGCCATTTTGGATAGGGATACTGCGCTGCTTCTTCGTGCCTGCCTTCGCGAACTATCTTTTCAACTTCGGCTAGCGTGGTTGCATCGGTGAAAGCAGCTTCATCGATCTCTAATTGATAGCGATCCTCGAGTGCACTCAACAACTCGACGCGGTCGAGCGAATCAAGCCTTAGATCCGTTCCGAGCTTTGCAGATGGATCACGGTTGGCCGGTACGTCTTTGTTGATGCGGGCGATAATCTCAACAAGTTCGTTCGAACGGCCGGCTAGAGAAGCACCGGAGCCAGAGATCTGAGCCGCGCCCGCTAACTCAGCCCTCACGACTTCTCCGACAACCTGCTTTCGGACCTTCTGCGTTGAGGTACGCGGAAAATCTTCGCCGGGCCAAACAAACCAGCGACGGATTTGCTGATGCGGCGCCAGTAATTCGTTCACCCGGTTGACCGTAGCTTCCGCGTTCGCGCCCGTCTCGCGCAGTATCAGAACAGCGAGGGGTTCCGGCCCATGTGGGCCTTCGTTTTCGATGACCACACTGGCTTTTATTTCAGGTTGGCGACCCAGCACCAGTTCAATGTCTCCCGGGTAAACGTTCAAACCGGCTGAGGTAACGATGACCTCTCTTTTTCGGCCTTTGAAATAGAGGCTGCCTTCCTCGTCGATCTCACCGACATCGCCGGTGCGAAACCAGTCATCGTTCGTGGCCTTTGCCTGTCCGCTATGCTTCCAATACCCGGGTGACACATTCTTACCGCGCACTAGAATTTCGCCATCCTCGGCTAGTTTCACTTCCTGACCCGGCATTATCCTGCCGATGGAACCGCGGTTCTTCTTGAACGGGTGGTTGACGCTGATCAGCGCTGCAGTCTCTGTCATGCCGTAGCCCTGAATCACGGCGAATCCGAGCCGCTGCCAGAACTCCTCGGTATCCGGATTGAGCGTCGCGCCGCCTGAGACGAAGGCCCAGAATTTCCAACCGAACATCTTATGAATTGCGCGAAACGTCCACCAGCTTCGTAAAAAATGTCGGCCGGCAGACAAGGCAATCGCGCTGCGAAGTCTCGCCAGGTTCCCCCGTGCTTCGAAGTCGCTCTCGATCTTTTCTCGTAGCCCATCGAGAATGCGCGGCACGGTGATGACGACGGAGATTCGCTCGCGTTTCACCGTTTCAAGGATCTGTAACGGGCTGAGGGACTCTTGAAAGAAGACCTCGCCACCGAGCAATTGCGGCACGAAGACGCCCATGAATTGTCCGAAGACGTGGCTCAGCGGCAGTAGATTGAGAAAACGAACGGGGTGAACCAGGCGCTCCCATTTCAGATACCGCTTAATCTCCTGCTCGAGTGGGGTCAGATTCGCCATCAAATTGCGGTGAGTAATGAGGACGCCTTTAGGCTCAGCCGTTGTTCCGGATGTGAAGACGATCTCTATGGTATCGTCGTACCCATTGTCTGTTATGGGATAGGGTTTTGAGGAATGATGTGCGATCTGCGAGTTCAGTTCGTCAAGCTCGATCACCGGCAGAGTTTGTCCGACTAAGGCAGAAGTTGCCACGTCACAGAGCGCAAGCTTTGGCTCAACCTGCTCTTGAACTCGTTTAACGAATCCAGGCTCACTCTGAAGATCCAGGGGCACGACGATCACTCCTCGAAGAAGACATCCAAAGAAGGCTGAAACCCACTCAGGACTGTTCCTGGCCCAGAGCAAAAGGCGATCACCCTTCGCGATCCTTCGCGCTTCCAGTTCCCTGGCAAACCGCCGTGCGGTCTGCGCAATCTGACTGTAAGACCAGCGCTTGATTCTTAATCCGCGCCTGTGCGCGAACGCGGTCTCATTACCGCGTGACAGAAAATCGTCCAGGTAGCTAGCGAGGGTTGTGCGCATCGATCCTAAATCCAGAGAAATGGGCTACTAGCGTTCCTCACCTTCTGCCGACGGGCAGCGCTTTCTCATTAACTCAACAATTGAAGCAACAGATCGCACCCCGATCAGGTCATTTGACAACATCATCACGCCCTTTTGCTCCGCTATTCAAGCTCTCGGGCAGCAGCGCACAAGTTTATGCGCTTCCGTTTGTGACATAAGTCATTCCGGCTGGCGGTAATCGAGATGATAATGGAAGAAGAAGCGCGTAAATCAGACATCAAGGCTACGACTTTAGGGAATCGCATTTAACTAATGCGTTCTCGGAGGTGAATTGATAGCCGCTAGCCATCTCAAAGCTTCGCGGGGGATTCGCATCAGGCCCATTGCCTTGCCCGTGGAACATGGCGGGTGGGGCCTTCTGTTTGAGCCTATAGTACTCGGGCTGCTGCTGGCCCCATCGCTGGCGGGGCTATTCCTTTCTGTCGGAGCGATGGGAGCCTTTCTGGCGCGGCACCCTTTGAAGCTGTCGATCGGGGACTGGCGTCGCAACCGACGCTCCGAACGTACGGCACTTGCGGAACGCTTTGCCATTCTTTATTTCGTCATCGCAACGTTCGGCCTTGCCTTTGCTATCAAGAACGGTGGTCCGGGAGTTGTGTTCCCGCTCCTATTCGCGGTGCCGATCGCGATCATCCAGTGGTTCTACGATGCAATAGGCCGCAGTCGCACGTTGATGGCTGAATTGGCCGGGTCGATTTCAATTGGCGCGGTGGCTACCGCTATTGCGATAGCCGGTGGCTGGCCGCCCCCGGCGGCGTTCGGACTGTGGGTCATTTTAGCGGCGCGCACAGTCCCGACGATTCTATATATCCGCGCCAGGCTCAGGCTCCTGCATCGCAAGTCGGCGTCGCCCGGCGTGGTGATTACGGTGCACCTGCTGGCGATACTAATAGTGTTTGGGCTCGCCCGTGCGGGAGTAGTGCCGTTTCTTGCAGTTGCCGCGTTGGTGATTCTGCTCTTGCGCGCCGTGATTGGTTTCTCAAAATCCGGCAAGCGAGTGACGCCGAAAAGGCTTGGGCTGCGCGAACTCGGCTTCGGCGCCATGACAGTGTTTGCCGTAGTCCTGGGCCACGTTGTCGGATGGTAACTTTTCCTGCGCACTGAATCTTAATCTACTGCCCACGTGTTTAGCTCCTTTGAAGACGTCTTCCCTGGGATCGTGTGCTCAAAACTCCGCACCTCGTGCGTAGCTTTTCGCAGTGCCTGCATTTACCAGCGTTCCCTCCAAATGTGCCCGATAAGCGGAATTAACTCGGCCATTTGATCTTACGGCCTCCTAACGGGTTTAAGCCGTGACCTAAGTCACTGCCTTCGTCCTTCAAGGGTTCTAAAGTCTCACCTGTAGTTCCTTCTAAGTCTCCGTTTCGTTTTGGAGCAGCTCTTGCTTGACATTTAGTCAATCGACCCTTCGACCGCCGTCATGAGTGTGACTAAATACAAAACGCTCGTCCCGGATATTGAATTCTGGATGGGCATGATCCCCTGCCAGGCCGCCTGTCCGGTCAAAACGGACGCGGGCAAATATGTTCAACTCATCGCCGAAGGTCAGTTCAAAGAATCCTATCTCATAGCCCGCTCGCCGAATCCCTTCGCTTCTGTTTGTGGGCGCGTGTGTGCCGCTCCCTGCGAGGACGCCTGTCGTCGCGGAAGAATTGACGCGCCGATTACGATCCGCGCGCTGAAGCGTTTTGTGACCGAAAAGTACGGCGTCGAATCGATGGAGCCGGACACACAAGATGAACTGCGTGAAGGAATTCAGGATGCAGGCAACAAGCGGCGGGGGCATCTTCCGGTGCTGCAAGAGAGTCGCGCCAATGTTGCCCGCGGGCAGAAAGTCGCAGTCATCGGCGCCGGCCCTGCCGGAATTGCTGCGGCGCACGATCTGGCTTTGATGGGCTATCGAGTGACCGTCTTTGAAGCGACTAATCAAGCCGGCGGAATGATGTTTCATGGCATCCCCGAGTTTCGTCTTTCACGCTCGATCATCGAGAAAGAGATTCAAAAGGTCGTTCAACTTGGTGTCGAGATTAGACTCAATACTCCCCTCAACGAGAAGTTCGGGATGAAGGAACTCAGAGCGGAAGGTTACGAGGCTGTGTTTCTCAGTGTCGGCGTGCAGAAAGGCCGCGACATGACCATCGAAGGCTCAAACCTGGATGGCGTCATCAAGGCAATCGACTACCTGCTCAACATCAATAACGGCTATCGAGTGGACCTGGGCCGCAAGGTCTTGGTGATCGGCGGTGGTTTTGTGGCCTTTGACGCCGCGCGCATGGCGCTGCGCGCGGGAATAGAAGCAGCAGGAAGGGCAGACGAGACAGGTGAAGACATTGAAGTACAAGGAGGTGACGGGCTACATGCTGCGATAGATGCAGCGCGGACGGCCATTCGCGCCGGAGCCGTCGAGGTTCACATCGCCAGCCTTGAATCCTTCGAAGAGATGCCGGTGATGCGGACGACACAGGGCCGCGAAGAGTTTGAAGAGTCGAAGCGCGAAGGCGTGCTCTTCATTCCACAACGCGGAGCTAAGCGATTCGTCGGCGACAATGGCCGTCTCAAAGCTGTCGAGTTCATGGGGGTCAAGCGAACCTACGACGAGAATGGCCGATTCAATCCCGTTTACGATCCGGACTTCAGCGAAACATTCGAGGTGGATTCGGTGATCCTCGCCATTGGGCAGCAGGCAGACCTCTCGTTCCTGACTTCCGAGGATCGTGTGGAGTTGAGCCCGCAAGGAACCATCAAGGTTAGCCCCGCTACGCTGGCGACTTCCGCGCCCGGTCTGTTCGCGGGCGGCGATGTTGCCTTTGGCCCGCGCAATCTGATCGAAGCGGTAGCGAACGGCAAACGTGCGGCGCTCTCGATTGATGACTATCTTCGAGGAGTGAAGACCGATCTGGTAGTCAGCCTCCGCATCGAGGAATTGCCGACCCGCTCCTACCGTCGCCCCGAAGATTACGATAAGTGCGAGCGCGAAACTCCGCCGACGATCTCGCTCGATCGCCGGACAGGCATTTCTGAAGTTGAGACTGGCTACACGGAGGAAGAAGCGAAACGTCAAGCCGAACGCTGCCTCTACTGCCACATTCAAACCATTTACGATGCAGAGAAGTGCGTGCTCTGCAATCGCTGCGTCGATATCTGTCCCGAATACTGTCTGAAGCTAGTTCCTCTCGAAGAGCTGGATCTCGAACCAGAAGTTAAGGAGAAGATCATCGCGAACGAAGGCATCTCGCTGAATGGGCCGCTGTCGGCCATGCTTAAAGATGATGAGAAGTGCATTCGCTGCGGGCTGTGTGCCATTCGTTGCCCAACAGACGCCATGACCATGGAGGTCTTTTACTATGAGGAGCAAGAAGTCAGGGTTTGAGAATGCGGCCAAACCAGCCGGCGTGCCTCAAACACCAGATGAGAGCAAAAAGTCAGGCGACACTAATCTGACGCGACGCAAACTAATTTCGCGGATCGGTGTGGGCGCGACCGTTCTGGCTATTGGTGGTCAGGCATATGCATTCATTCGCTCTCTCGTGCCGAATGTCCTCTACGAAGATCCGCAGCGATTCAAAGTTGGCACAATCGATCAATTCGGCGAAGGCGCGAAGTTCATCGATGACAAGCGCGTCTTCATCTTTCGTCAGAAAAACACTTTCCATTGTATTTCCGCTACCTGCACACATCTTGGCTGTACCGTGAAGATGCAGAGCTTGAACCAACGGAAGAAAGTGAGCGTGCGCGGCCGTGAGATTGACGAGGTGGTGGAGTTTGCCTGCCCCTGCCACGGGTCGAAATACTATGGGGATGGCACGAATTACGCGGGCCCGGCGCCGCGTCCGCTGGCCCATTACAAACTGGAGGTGGCGCCCGAAGATGGGCAACTGATCGTGGATACCTCGCAGACCGTGTCCCAGGATTTTAGATTGACCGTTTAGAGAAGGGATCAACTCATGATAACGAAAGGCGCGGCCTGGGCCATGCTGAAGAATAGACGCGCAACCTGGGAAAAGATGAAATGGACGTGGCGGCCTGAGACTAATCGAGAGGCGGGAGACTCGGTCGTGCGGAACTTTCTGCTGCACTGGTTCCCGGCCAAAGTGACGCGGCAGAGCCTTTCGTGGAACTACTCGTTCTGGCTCGGCACTATCTCCGCAGTCCTGTTCCTAATCCTCATCATCACGGGTATTCCGCTTATGTTTCTTTACGTGCCTTCGGTCGAGCGCGCATATCTCTCGGTGAAAGATTTGGAGTTCACAGTTTCGTTCGGTTGGTTCTTGAGAGGACTGCATCGCATCGCGGCCCATCTGATGGTCGCGGTCGTTTTCCTGCACATGGTACGAGTGTTCCTGGCGGGCGCATACAAGAACGGCACGGCTGCAAACCAGAATCGCCAACTCAACTGGATCATCGGCGTCGTGTTGCTTCTCCTTACTTTGCTGCTTTCGTTCACCGGCTATTTGTTGCCGTGGGATCAGCTCGCCTATTGGGCCATCACCGTGGGCACGAACATAGCATCGTCGGCGCCGATGGTCGGGGAACGCATGCGCTTTTTCTTGTTGGGCGGCAGAACGATTGATCAAAACACACTCATACGTTTCTACGTGCTGCATTGCTTCTTCCTGCCGCTGGGTGTGTTGCTCCTTTTCTCTTATCACATGTGGCGCGTCAGAAAAGACGGCGGGCTCGCTTGCGTCGATCAACTTTCGCTTGAGCAAAAGAAACAGAACGTAGAGCCAATCAAGAGTAAGACCTATTCACTCCTGGGAATCGCCAGCGGCAGGACTGTGCACGTGGAAACGTCAATAGTTGACGAGGACAGGCACACGGTTGCTTCGTCACCGAACCTGACGCGGCGGTTGCTGTTGGTGACCCTGGGAACTCTCGCGGTCGCTGCGCTATTGACCATGCTGTTTCACGCGCCGCTCGAAGAAGCAGCCAATCCCAGCATCACACCGAATCCGGCGAAAGCGCCCTGGTACTTCCTTTGGTTGCAGGAACTGGTTACTGACACAACCTTCACAATCGGCGGGATCACAATCAACGGCGCTCTCATAGGGGGAATCATCCTTCCCGGCATTCTCTTAATTGCGGCGATTGCCTGGCCTTACCTGGATAAGTCTCCGCTGTCGACAGTCGGCGTCTGGATGGCGAGGGCAAGGCGCAAACAGAATCTTGTGTTTCTGATTGTCGTGGCGGCAATCCTGATCCTGACGATCATAGGCACTTACCTGCGCGGGCCTTACTGGAATTTTTACTGGCCCTGGGAGAGCTGGCCCACGATGCCACGAAAATTCTAAGGAGGGGCGACGGTGTTCAAGAAAGATTCAATCTTGCTGTACTCGTTCGGTGGAGTGGTTCTGATCATCACGGCCCTTGTCTTCTGGAACTACTACACACCTGAATGGAAGGGTTATCAGGACGAGTTTCAGGAGATGGTAGCGAAGAAGTTTGGACCCGAAAGAGCCGCGCAGATCCCGCGCGGACTGCAACAGATCTGGGCGAAAGATCTTGACCGGGTCGACCGCTGCACGACCTGTCATCAGGGCATGGAATGGAAAGGACTCGACAGCGCGCCCAATCCGTTCAAGTCGCATCCGCAGGAAATCCTGAAGAAGCATCCTGTTAGCCAATACGGCTGCACGGTTTGTCACAGCGGGCAGGGTTTTGCCACTGATATGGAATCAGCCCATGGTTTCACATCCAACTGGGATGATCCGCTCATGGGCAAGCAAGTAAGCGATCTCTATCTGGTAAAAGACAAGAAGGCGATGATGCAGATGAACTGTAACGTCTGTCATCGCTACGATCGGGAAACCGCCGGCGCAGACTACATCAATCAGGCCAAACAACTGGTCCAAGCCAAGAACTGCCGTGCTTGCCACACGATCAACGGGCGCGGCGGTGTCATCGGTCCAGACTTGACTAATGTCGGCGACAAATCCGCTGAGCAGTACGACTACTCGCGCATGCTCGGGGTCAAAACAGCATTCGCCTGGCACGTGGCCCATATTCAAAATCCGAAATCGCTGGTGCCCGAAACGGTGATGCCGAACTTTGGATTCAATAGTCGCGAAGCGCAATCTCTCTCGCTGTTGGTCATGAGCTGGAAGCGAGCTTTGATCCCGGCGCGCTTTCTCGCTGGTGTGAAGTTGGCTGATTCGCAAACGCCGGAAGAAGCAGAGAAAGAAAAGCAGATGCTGACAGGCGAGGGAGCATTCTTTGTGAAGAAGGGCTGTTTCGCTTGCCACTCGATTAGTGCGTTCGAGATCAAGTCAGCGTCAGACATCGGTCCCGATCTGTCGTTCGCGGTTTCGGATGTTCAGAACCGTTTCGGAAAGACGCTGGAAGATTTTCTGGCTAAACCTACGGGCACGATGGCGGTTGTTTTATCAACGCAGATCCAGCTCACCGATGAGGAGAAGCGGGAAGCGGTTGAGAAGTTAAAGAGCGCTTATCAAAAGAAGATGGACCAGCAAGCGGAGGCTGCTAATCAAGCGTTGAAAAAGGCAACGGCGCAGCCGCCGAAAAACTGAGCCCTGTCCGACAAACTTCAGTTTGTCGCGGGTGGCCGAAAGAAGTCCATTGCAGAAACGAGCGACAAACTGAAGTTTGTCGGGGGTGGCCGAAAGAATTCCATTGCCGAAACGAGCGACAAACTGAAGTTTGTCGGACAGGGCTCAAAAGGAGAAGCAAACATGAAAGGCAATCATACAAAACTGACGTGGTTCGGTCTTGGTGTGCTTTGCACTCTGGTAGTAGCGGGCATTCTCGTCAGTTGCTCGAAGAAACCCAAAGTGGAGCGCGGCGACGTGGCCGAAGCAGCAATTGCGACTTATGTCGCACCAGGCGACACGGATGAATACTACATGTTCTATTCGGGTGGCCATTCCGGCAATGTCTATGTAGCCGGCATTCCTTCGATGAGGCATATCACGACCATTCCCGTGTTCGCCCCGTATCCCGCGACGGGTTACGGTTTCGATAAAGAGACGAAAGAGATGCTGGGTCCGTACACCTGGGGTGACGTGCATCACCCCGCGCTCAGCCAGACCAAAGGCGACTATGACGGGCGGTGGCTCTTCGTCAACGACAATGCCAACAACCGCATGGCGCGAATCGACCTGCGCGACTTTAAGACCAGGCAGATTCTTGGTCCGGTGCCGAATATCTCGGGCTTTCACGGCGGTGCATTTGTAACTCCAAACAGCGAGTACGTGCTGGCCGCTTCGCGCTTCTCAGTGCCGCTGCCGAAAGGTACGTATGAACCGATTGAGAATTACGCAACGAAATACAATGGGGTCGTGGCTGGAATCGCCATCAATCCTCAGTCCGGCGAGATGACTACGGGCTGGCAAATTTTGATGCCGCCTTTCGACTTCGATCTTGGTTCGACGGGGAAAGGCGCAAGCGAAGGCTGGGCTTTCTGGACTTGCTATAACTCGGAACGCGCGACCGGGAAACTCGAAGTCACCTCGACGCAGAAAGACCGCGACTATGTAATCGCCGTGAACTGGAAAGCCGCGGAGCAGGCGATCAAGGACGGCAAGTTCAAGATGATCGGCGGCGTCCAGGTCATCGATCCAAAGCAGGCGCCGGGCGTCGTCTATCTGATTCCATGCAGCAAGAGTCCGCACGGTGTTGATGTCAGTCCCGATGGCAAATACGTCATCGCCAGCGGGAAACTGCAATCCATCACGACCGCCTTCAACATGGAAAAGATTTTGACGGCGATTCAGAACAAGGATTTCACCGGCGACGAGGACGGTATTCCGGTTATCAATTACGACCATGTGAAGGATGCCGAGGTCAATGTCGGACTGGGACCGCTGCATACGCAATTTGACGATCAGGGCTACGCTTACACAAGCCTTTTCGTCGAAAGCGCCGTGGCCAAATGGAAACTCGGAACTTGGGAAGTCGTGGATAAGATTCCGATCAGCTACAACATCGGACACCTCTCCGTTGCCGGAGGCGACACAGTGCACCCGGACGGAAAATATCTGGTGGCGCTAAACAAGCTTTCTCATGGGCGTCACATGACTGTTGGTCCCTCGCAGCCGGAAAGCTCACAGCTCATCAACATCAGCGGCGAAAAGATGAAGCTTCTCTACGACGCCTTCACTGAGCCGGAGCCACACTACGCGCAGATGATCAAGGCCGACAAGCTCAAACCGATCGAGGTCTATCCCAAAGAGGAAATGAAGAACGTCAATGCCGTTTGGGATGTGAAGGATACCGGGGTCACGCGCAACGGTAACAATGTCGTGGTAAAGATGACCGCCGCTCGTAGCAGCTTCGAACCCAACAAGGTCGAGGTAACGCAAGGCGACCATGTGACCATCTACCTGACCAATATCGAGCAGACGACCGACGAGCTGCACGGTTTCGGACTCGGCGAGTACAACCTGAACATCGTGGTTGATCCGGGCGAGATGAAGGTTATCGATTTCATCGCCGACAAGACCGGCGTCTTTCCCTATTACTGCACCAACTTCTGCTCAGCGCTTCACCAGGAGATGCAAGGCTATTTGTTGGTCAAGCCAAAGTAGTTTTCGGACCGAGGCAGTTGTCAGTACCGCCTGCGCTGGCGGGCGGGAGCAGCGATGACATTCGCCCGCTACCGCAGGCGGTACTGACATTCCGAGGAAGGGGCAGTCCTAACATGAGTAGCTTTCTTGACAGAGAAACCACTTTCTTCGAGCTGCCGCTCACGTTGAAGAGCCGCGTTCTGATCCTCGTCGCGGTCGTGGCGGTGCTCCCGGCCTACTTCTTCCCGCTCTGGAACATGAGCTTCTACTCAAACCAGTACACAGACGGACTGGTCCTGCACATTTATTCATATCAATTGGAGGGCGGGAAAACACCCAACCGCGACGACCTGAGGGAGATCAATTCACTCAATCACTACATCGGCATGCGGCCACTGCTGGAAAGTGACTTCAGCGAGTTCACCTGGGTGCCGCTGGTCATCGGCCTGTTGATAATCCTCGCCCTCAGAGCGATGGTCCTCGGGAAGATCTCCAATCTCGTTGACGTGTTTGTGATCTTTACCTATTTCGGGTTGTTCTCGATGTGGGGTTTCTATCACAAGCTCTACATGTACGGCCATAACCTGGACCCTACGGCCTCGATCAAAGTTCAGCCCTTTACCCCGCCCCTCTTTGGCTCGAAACAAATCGCCAACTTCATGGTCAATAGTTATCCAGGACCAGGCTCTTACGCACTGTTTGCCTTTGCGATCTTGTTACTAATTGCAATCCTTCTATCGGCGAAACAGGTCAGAGAGGAGGCAGATGAGAAGGCGGCTGCAACTTAGAACGCTCTTGATGTCCGATAAACTTCAGTTTGTCGCCGCGCGCAGGAGTTTCGAGTCCCGCGACAAACTGAAGTTTGTCGGACCTGTATGGCTGCTCTGCCTCGTACTTACCGCCGGCGCTGCATCGGCAACGGCCGCGACCCTTGTGGTTGGCGGGGCAAACGCTCAGTTTCAATCCGTTCAGACTGCGATCGCCGCCGCTCACCTCGGAGACATAGTTCAAGTGCGCGCCGGAACCTACGCCGGCAATCTCAGGCTTAATAAGCGGATTACGCTTGAAGGAATAAGCCGCCCGACGCTGCGTGGTGAAGGCGTAGCCAGCGTCGTCACAGTATTTGCCGATGGGTGCGCCATACGAGGATTCATTGTCGAGCACAGTGGCGGCGATCTGACGCGCGAAGACTCGGGCATTTTGCTCAAATCGAGCAACAACCAAATCGAAGACAACGAACTGCGCGACATACTCTACGGAATCTATCTCTACAGTTCGCATGGCAATGTTCTGCGGCGCAATCGAGTTCGCGGCAGATCTGAATTAGAACAAGGTGATCGCGGTGCGGGACTACACTTGTGGAATTCGCCTGACAATATTATCGAGGACAACATCATCTCCGAAGAGCGCGATGGGATGTACATCCAGAGTTGCAATGGCAATCAGATTCGCCGCAACCGCGTCTCAAACTTGCGCTACGGTTTGCATTACATGTTCTCCGATCGGAACCTATTTGAGGATAACTTCTTCTCGCATAACGTCGCGGGCGCGGCGATCATGTACTCCAACCACATTGAATTCCGCCGCAATGCTTTTGTCCATAATCGAGGTTTTAGCTCCTTCGGCATCTTGTTTCAGGAATGCAATGACCTGCTGGCCGAAGAGAACTTCATCGTCGACAACGGCACCGGCATCTTCATGGAAGCCCTGCGCAAGACTACCTTCCGCCATAACACCATTGCGAACAACGATGTGGCTTTGCAGATGTTCAGCAGTTCGGACGCAAACGTTTTCACCGAGAATAACTTCGTTGACAACTTGAGTCCGCTGCAACTCATCGGCAGAAGCACTACGACGAAGTGGTCAGAGAACGGGCGCGGGAATTTCTGGAGTGACTATGATGGCTACGATCTGAACGAAGACGGGCGCGGCGATGTGCCACTTAAGATCCAGAACGTCTTCGAGTACATGGAAGGCAATCATCCACGCTTGCGCCTTTATCTCGACAGTCCAGCTGCGCGGGCGATGGCCTTCGCGGAAAAGACATTCCCGATCTTGAGAGGCTCGTCGGAGCTAGATGAAGCGCCGTTAATGAAACCTGTCGAGTTGCATTACCTGTTCGCGGCGGAACGGCCCGCGAGTCACATTCATGCCGGGTTGATGATGACCTCACTTCTGATACTAACCGCCGCTGCGATGGTGATCTGGAAAGGACACAAGCCTAATCAGCAATGACTATCAACGTCAGAAACCTGACTAAGAAGTTCAAAGACTTCGTGGCTGTCAACGACGTATCGTTCGACATCGAAGACGGTGAGACTTTCGCACTGCTCGGTCCAAACGGAAGCGGCAAAACCACGACGTTGAAATGCATGGTTGGGTTGACTCTGCCAACCTCGGGAAACATCGCGGTCGAAGGTTTTGATGTCTTGCGCAATAGTCGCGAAGCTAAGCGATTGATGAGCTTCCTGCCTCAGCGCGTTAGCTTCAGCGATCAGTTGACCGGGCGCGAGGTTCTGGAGTTTTACTGTCGCTTGCGGCGAATACCGTCGCAACGAATCGACGAGACATTGAATACCTCGAACTTCCATTTCAACGGGTTCTTTGAAAAGTCAGTCAGCCAATTCTCAGGCGGCATGATTCAGCGACTCGGCCTCGCCGTCGCCTGCCTGCCCGACGCGCCGGTGCTGGTTCTGGATGAGCCGACTGTTAGCCTCGATCCCAGTGGAGCTATTCAGTTTCGCGAGTTTCTGGCTTCGCTCAAGCGCAAAGGCAAAACGATTGTCTTCTCCTCGCACATGCTGGCCGATGTAGAACAACTGGCGGACCGCGTGGCGATTCTGGTCGGTGGAAAGTTGGTCGCTCTGCAATCAGTCGCCGCGTTGCGAGAAGAGTTGATGCGCAGTTCACGAATGCGCGTCGTGCTGGCGAATCCGGGCGAACGCCTGCTGGAAGTGGTGCGGGCCTGCGGCGTGGACGACGCCGCCCTGCAGGGGGATTCGCTGGTGATAACTTCTCGCGCGGAGGATCGGCTGAAGATTTTGCGAGCGATAGAAACGGCGGGTGGACGAATAAGAAGCTTTGCCACCGAAGAGTTGTCGCTCGAAGACATATATATGAGGTACGTTCGTGAAGAGGGCTCTCAAAAGAAATAGAGCGGATTTCGAAGCACGATCCACGAAATCACACGAGTTCATTCCAAACAAATTCGGGTCGCTTAATGTGGTTTCGCGGATCGTGATTGCTGGAATTTTTCTTGCGAGTTGTCAAAAAAGCATGATCGGGCCGGTTGCCCTGGCGCCCGAGGACATGTGCGCTTACTGCAAGATGGCCATTTCGGAAAAGCGTTACGCAGCTGAATTAATAGACAGCGAAGGGCAGGCGTTCAAGTTCGACGACATCGGTTGCATGGCTAACTTTATTAAGAGCAAGAAGAACACGACGAAGATTGTCGCCTACTTTGTAATGGATTTCGATGAACGGCAATGGACTAAGGCTGATGATGCCTATTATGTCCGTTCTTCTGAGTTAACGACGCCGATGAATGGAGGCGTTATTGCTTTCAAGAACCAGTCGAAGGCTCAGGAAGCGATCGGTAAATATCAAGGCGAGCTGCTTCGCTTTAAAGATATTTTCAATCCGTAACACATAATGATGGACACAAACGCGATCACAACCATCGCTCGGCAGGAACTGGTTATCAATATTCGAAACCGGTGGACGCTCGTGTTTGCCGGCGTCTTCGGAGTTCTGGTGCTTGCAATTTCCTACTTCGGATTGGTTACCGGCGGCACAGTTGGTTTCCAGGGTTTCGCGCGCACGTCGGCGAGCCTGCTCAACATGGTGCTCTACATCGTTCCGCTGGTGGCTTTGACGATGGGGACGCTCAGCTTTACCAGCGAAAAGAGCGCCAGCGAGTTGTTATTCTCCCAGCCCGTAACCCGCGGCGAGATCCTGCTCGGCAAATTCCTGGGTCTGTTCGCTTCGATTTTCACCGCCACGCTAGTCGGCTTTGGCCTTGCCGGTATCATCATCGCCGCTAACGCTGGAACTGAGGGCTCACTGCGTTATCCCGCATTCGTCGGCTTCTCTCTGCTACTGGCGCTTATCTTTCTCAGTTTGTCAGCCTTCATCTCAGCACTCTGCCGGCGCCAGACTAAAGCATTTGGAGTAGCGCTCTTTGTCTGGTTTTTCTTCGTGCTCTTCTATGACCTGCTGGTGATTGGCTTGACGTTTCTGTTCAAGGAGCGGACGGCCAACGCCTTCATCTTCGGCTCGCTGTTCGGAAATCCTGTAGACATGGTGCGCATCGCCAGCCTTATGACGCTCAATGGCAAAGATATTTTTGGGGCCGGCGGTGCGGCGCTTTTGAGATTCCTGGGCGGTGAAGGTCTCAGCATTGTGTTGCTGCTCATCGCGCTCGCCCTTTGGGTTATTGCACCACTGTTTATCGCACAGAGACTGCTAAGACGGCAGGACATTTGATGGTCAGGCGGCTCACCGCTGAAGTCCAGTGTTGTGCAGTGGAAATAGCAATGGTGCTCAAGCCGGGGTGCGTGCTAAATGTCATTCGAGCCGACCGGTACGGTTGATGCGAGTCATTTATCTTTCAACGGTCGTCAAAGAAGCCGATGCAATATGAGGAAACTCTACGCCGTTGGCGGTGCCGCGATCGGCATTATCATCGCCACAGTTTCGCTGTTCTACTTTCGTTCCGTCGAGCGACACGAGCGGCTGCACTATGAACGCGAAGAGACGGAACTCATCATTTCAAATATCCCTGGCGCGCATCTCACTCTTTTCAAAGCAGGGAAGAACCTTCAAGACGCGGTCACAATGCCGGCCATAGGTGGAGAACGAATCTGGCTGCCGAAAGGGAATTACTTTTTAGAAGTGAACCAATCCGCCAGGACATTCTTCTATCCGCTTCCGATTGTTAGTTATCGCAGCGGTCCCGACAAAGAAGGCACGCTTACGGTCACGATCCGTTCGCCTCTGAAAGACTCACCGCACGGGCTGCTTCCAGACTTGCCGGACTTTGTTTTCATCCCCAGCGGTCACTTCCTTTTCGGCGATCACATGCGCGTGCAGGAGCCGCATTACGTTTGGCTCGGCGGGTTCTTCATCAACCCGTTTGAGGTTACAAACGCAGAATTCCAAGAATTTCTGATCGACCCCCACGGATACTCTGACGATGCAAACTGGACTGAAGCCGGACGAAGATGGAAATCATCTAACGCTTCACACGAGACTGCCCAACTGAAGCCGACAAATGCCGACTTCAAACGCTTCGGCCAGCCTGATCTGCCGGTCGTGCAGGTAAACTGGTTCGAAGCAAACGCGTTTTGCCATTGGCTGACTAAAAGGGTCGGGGCAGGGAAATGGATATTCGCACTGCCCACCGAAGCCGAATGGGAAAAAGCTGCACGCGGACCGGATAATTTCGATTACGGACTTGGCATGAACGTTAGCGATAACGAAGTAAGGTTGTACAACTGGAAGAAAAATCCGGGAGCGGAGGTGACAGTTGTCGGTCTTCAAGAGACGAAATCAAAGTACCAAGCCAATCGTTACGGTGTCTACCACATGACGGGCAACGTAGCCGAGTGGACCCAGTCCATCTACCGCGCTTACAACCGCCAGCATCCGTATGTTGATGACGATGATCGTAACCAGGATGAGACGGCGGGCGAACGAGTCCTGCGAGGCGGTTCCTGGTACACTGCGAGCATCGCTGTTCTCTACATACCCTATCGAGAAAATTTCCAACCTGAAGTCCAGACGCCATATCTCGGATTCAGAGTTGTCGCCCGCCCAGTGCCTTAGACTGCGGGTACGCTACCACTAAGTCATCCGCCATAATCCGTTCAAGCGCGGCTCCGTCGCACTGCGCTAAAGCCATTTCAGTTATTAAGACGGCATCAACTGCGGGCGATTATACTCCGCTCCTAGTTTGCCTTTTGGCCGCTACTCTGTGACCACAGCGCCGCAGGGATTCAAAAAGATCCTTAGCACCGGACTAGAGCTGCATATCAACGAGAACCTGGTTGTTAATCTGACCCTTGAAATCGGACCCGTAAGCGAAACCGTCACTGTATCCAACGAAGCCGAACCTGTCGAAACGCGCAGCGGTGAGGTTAGCAGTCTTGTTTCAGAGAAGCAGGTCACGGAGCTGCCACTCAATGGCCGCAACTACGCTCAGTTGGTAGTTAATGGTGCCTGGAGTTTCGCCCACCAACGACAATTTCACTACCCGTGGTACCGGACTTGATTCCTTCGTGGGTGCCTCGGTGAACGACAACGGCTCGAACCAAAATCTCTGGACCGTTGACGGCGTCAACAATATGGACGTGGGCTCAAACCACACGCTGCTGGTCTATCCATCGATAGACTCTATTCAGGAGTTTCGTGTTGAGCGCAACAGCTTCAGCGCGGAG
>WNGE01003730.1_pt1 | contig 29866 bp, 21 predicted proteins | sample 5400651 | NCBI WGS metagenome assembly WNGE01 (sample SAMN13153370, study PRJNA577476) | soil metagenome | isolation source: 60 cm soil or saprolite under grassland replicate 2 | place: USA:California | collected 2016-06-15
ACGCTGTTATCCGAGTCGTGAACATCAATCCACAAGAACCCCCCCGAATCATAGTCCAGTGCGCTCAATGCAGGTTCTTGCAGGTAGAGTTGATTCAGGTCGCGTACAAAGTCAAGCAAACGGGTATGGTGAGCATCATTTGGCGGCTGGAGCAGGTGCCAATCCAGGCTTTGCGCATACTTCCACTCCTGCCACTGCCCGAATTCGCCTCCAATAAAGAGCAGCTTTTTGCCCGGATGGCCCCACATGAAACCGAACAAAACGCGCAGGTTGGCGAACTTTTGCCACGCATCCCCAGGCATCTTCGAGAGCAGCGAGCTTTTGCCATAGACGACTTCATCGTGCGAGAGCGGCAGCACAAAGTTTTCGGTATACGCATATATCAACGTAAAGGTGATGTCGTTCTGATGATAGCGCCGGTAGATCGGATCCAGGTTCATGTAATCCAGTACGTCATGCATCCAGCCCATGTTCCACTTCAAGCTGAAGCCTAGTCCACCCATATAGGTGGGACGGGTCACCATTGGCCAGGCCGTTGATTCCTCGGCAAAAGTGAGCGTTCCAGGCTGTTCCGCGTAGACCGCCTCGTTGAGTTGTCGCAAAAAATCAATCGCTTCCAGGTGCTCTCTTCCTCCGTAGCGGTTAGGCAGTGATTCACCCGCTTTGCGCGAATAGTCGAGGTAGAGCATAGAGGCGACGGCGTCAACCCGCAGGCCATCGATATGGTATTCGCGCAACCAGAACAAGGCGCTTGCGATCAAGAAATTGCGCACCTCGGGCCGTCCATAGTCAAAAACGTAGGTGCCCCATTCCTTATGCTCGCCTTTGCGGGGATCTGCATATTCATAAAGGTGAGTACCATCAAAGTAGCTCAAGGCATACTCATCCTTGGGAAAGTGTGAAGGCACCCAGTCGAGCAAGATGCCAATGCCCCGCTGGTGGAGATACTCCACAAAGGACTGAAAATCCTCCGGGGAGCCGTAACGACAGGTAGGCGCAAAGTAGTCCACGACCTGGTAGCCCCAGGAGCCATCGTAGGGATATTCAGTAATCGGCATCAGTTCAACATGGGTAAAGCCCAGTTTTTTCACGTAAGGAGCCAGGGAATACGCCAGTTCGTGATAGGTCATCAAACGATTTTCGCCAGATGGTTCAATGACACGCCGCCACGATCCCAGGTGTATCTCATAGATCGAGATAGGTGAGGACAACTGCTGGCGCTGAGCACGCTCCTGCATCCATATCTTATCTTCCCACTGGTGTCGATTAGTGTCAGAGACGACAGAGGCTGTCTTCGGGCGCAGTTCAGCGGCGAACCTGTAAGGATCGGCTTTTTCAACCACAGAGTTGTTATATCTTGAGGAGATGGCGTACTTGTAGAGTTCTCCACTGCGCAACCATGGTATAAAACACTCCCAGACACCCAGGTCGATATGGCGTAGGTGCAGGTGATTTGCATCATGACGCCAGCCATTGAAATTGCCTATCACAGAGACTGCGCGTGCGTTGGGAGCCCAGACCGCGAAATTGACGCCCTCTACGCCGTTGACTGTGCGGGGATGCGTTCCCATTTTTTCATAGAGATGATAATGCTTTCCCTGGCCGAACAAATACAGGTCGAAATCGCTGAATAGCGATGGAACATCCTGCTCTCGCGGCGGCATTTGTCCTGGCGGGTTATCATGTCGCTGTGGTACTGCCATTCTGCTCTAGACCTCGTTCTCTCTACCTGAGATTCGTTCACAGTTTTGTAAAAGGGTTTGCTCGCTAACGAGCAGTGTGAGCTTTTTGAGCTTTCTTCGAACGTTTATGCTCATGATTTCCGGGCCTCGTATGTCCTAGCTGCTCCAGAAGCGCAAGCTCACGCGCTCCACGCTCCACTAACTGGGCCTGCCATTCATCCTTATACAGGCCTAGAGCGTCGGTCAAGTAATGCCAATTTGGAGATTCAAGAGCTCTTCAACGATGCTCATTGAGCTTATGAATACTAGAGCTTATCGGGCTGCTTGCGATTACTTGACCGATGTCCTAGCGTGCGAACGAGGGTCCGTGCCACCAGCAAATTTCGATACCACGTATGGTTTGCAGGCACGATATACCAGGGAGCTTCATCCGTACTGCACTTAGCTAATGCCTCCTCATAGGCTGCTTGATACTCGTTCCAGTACTTCCGCTCAGCCCAATCGGCAGTGGAGAGCTTCCATGCGTCCGTTTGATTCTTCTGCTCGGCCAGCAGGCGTCTTTCCTGCTCGTCGTCGCTCATATGCAAGAAGAACTTGAGAATAATCATGTCATGCTGAGCCAGCAAGCGTTCAAAGTCGTGAATAGTGGCGTACCGTTGTCGCCACACCTTTTCTGGCACCAGGTTATGCACGCGCACCACCAGCACATCCTCATAGTGGGAGCGATTGAAAATGGTGATCATGCCTCTACCTGGTACGACCCGATGGATGCGCCAGAGGAAATCATAGGCCAATTCCCTGTCGGTAGGCCCTTTAAACGAACGTACCTCGCATACCAGCGGATTGACGTGCGCCATGACATGGCGAATCGTGCCATCTTTGCCGCTCGTATCCATCCCCTGCAGGACGATGAGCAGGCTGTGATGCTGCGCCGCTGCCAGCAACTGCTGTAACTCGCTGAGTTCTTCGCTGAGCTTTTCTAACTCTGCTGAGGCCAAAGCGCGATCTGTATACGTATCAAGAAAGTCTGGATCGTACTCCATTAGCTTGACTTTGCTGCCTTCAGCAACCTTCCATGCAAGTTGCATAGTATCTCTCCTTTCGCATTGCCGTCTTCGCTTGCTCAAGTGATTGGCATATGGTAAACAGAACCTCTCTGGATCAGCTCTTCGTCTGATTACGTTGATGGTGAGCAAGAACATGGGCAACCACAGTTGGCAGCAACTCAGGGTCGTCCACGATATGCTGAGGGGGAAGCAGTCCACTCTCGTGCAGGCGCTGGCGTGTCAATGGAGTGCTGACCGCTATCACGTTCATCCCTGCCGCCAGCGCCGCCTTCACACCGGCAGGCGAATCTTCGATGACCAAACACTCTTCCGGTTGCACCTCTAATTCACGGGCCAGCAGGAAATAGATCTCAGGATCAGGCTTGCCATTTTCGACATCGTCTCGCGAGGCAATACAGTCGAATGCATTGGACAAGCCCAACGCCTTGAGGACCCGTTGTACCTGGTCACAATAGGACATTGTTGCCAGGGCGATCCGCACACCTGAATGGCGAACTTCTTGTAGGTAGGCAATGTTATGCGGGTACCTTTGACTCCGCAACAACTCTGGATCGTCCAGCATAGCCTCGTAGATGCGTTGTCGCACCTGGACAAAGGCTTGCCAGGGAGTGCTCACACCAAACTCCGGCATGCGTGTCCTGGCTGCCGCTTCCAATCCGAAGCGCTGCATTACTCCCTTTGCCACCTCCTGACGCGACAAGCCGACAAAGTCCTTAAAGGCATCCATCACGTCCGCTTCATGCAGTTCGGGACGCAGTTCAACGGCGGCTCGTGCATAGGAGCGCGCTTTCAGTTCCTCCGTTTCTACTAAGGTCCCGTCCAGATCGAAGATGACAGCACGAATCATGTGAATACCTCCATCAGCCTGGCTGAAGCACCTGTTACTCCCGAATAAACGTCACCACCTCATCGCGCTTCTGCTCCATCAAAGTCCGTGTTTTGGCCTCGACATTCAGACGCAGAAGTGGCTCTGTATTGGATGGGCGTACATTGAACCACCAGTCGCCATAGTCAATCGTCACGCCATCCAGGTGATCGACCGAGAGCGCATGCTTGCCGAAATGTTCCTCAATCGCTTTCACCTTGCCCGCGACGTCGTTGACACGGGTGTTGATCTCGCCACTACGTACCCATGTATCCAGCGGTTTGATCAACTCTGAGAGTGGCTTGTTCTCAATTGAGATGAGTTCCAGGATCAGGAGAAAGGCGATCAGCCCCGAATCAGCAAACCAGTTATCACGGAAGTAAAAATGACCGGAATGTTCACCGACGAAGATGGCATTATCCTTGCGCATCTCTGCTTTGATATAGGAATGCCCGACACGCGTACGAATGGCTTTGCCTCCATCCCTCTCTATCAGCGCAGGGACGCTCTTAGAGAGGATCAGGTTGTACAGGATCGTCGAGCCGGGATGCAGCTTGCTTAGCAAGCGAACAGGATTGTGAATGACTTGTTCCCACAGGTCGGCGTCAAGGGTACTGTAGAGCGCACGAGCCTCTGGATGCCAACTCCACCACAAGTTATATGCCAGCTCTTGGAGCCGGCTGATGCGGGAAGGCAATGTGCGGAAGACTGTTACGAGGCCAAATGCTTTCTTCATCATATCGTTTTGGTCCTCCTGTAGCGCCTGATGAGTGTGTTGGTTGAGCTATCATGCGCTAGCTCTGGATCACTGGCGCTCTCGAGTTCAGGAATGATGCGGTTGGCCAGCACTTTGCCGAGCTCGACGCCCCACTGGTCGAATGAGTTGATATTCCAGATGGTGCCCTGAACAAAGACCTTGTGTTCGTAGAGGGCGATGAGCTTACCAAGAGTCTCTGGTGTGAGCCTCTCGGCAAGGATGGTGTTCGTTGGACGGTTGCCCTCGAAGGTGCGGTGTGGCACTTGAAATGTCTGGACTCCGTCAGCAGCAACTTCCCCGGCAGTTTTGCCGAACGCAAGCGCCTCGGTTTGAGCAAAGAAGTTTGCCATCAAGAGATCATGATGACGCCCCAGTGGATTTAGAGCCTGATTGAAGCCAATGAAGTCACAAGGAATGAGTTTGGTGCCTTGATGGATGAGCTGGTAGAATGCGTGCTGTCCATTTGTGCCGGGCTGTCCCCAGATGATGGGTCCGGTCTGGTAGTCCACTTGCCTGCCCTGGAGATCTACATGCTTTCCGTCGCTCTCCATATCAAGCTGCTGAAAGTAGGCGCTGAGACGCCCAAGATAATGGTCATAGGGCAAGATCGCTACAGTCTCAGCCCCAAAGAAATTGTTGTACCAGATACCAATCAATCCGAGGAGCACCGGCAAGTTGCGTTCAAAAGGAGCAGTGCGGAAGTGCTCATCCATCTCGTGGAAGCCGGCCAGCATTTCGCGAAAGTGTTCAGGGCCAATAGCGATCATCAAAGAAAGTCCAATTGCTGAGTCGTAGGAGTAGCGACCACCAACCCAGTCCCAGAATTCGAACATATTGGCAGTGTCGATACCAAACTTCTCTACTTCAGCCGTGTTGGTCGAGACTGCAACGAAATGTCTGGCTACTGCCTGCTCGCTGCCCTGGGCTTTCACACACCATTCGCGGGCAGAATGCGCATTGGTCAGAGTCTCCAGTGTCGTGAATGTTTTGGATGAGACGACGAAGAGTGTCTCAGCCGGGTCAAGATCTCGTGTAGCTTCCACGAACTCGTTTCCATCGATGTTGGAGACAAAGCGCATGGTCAGGTTGCGGTCGCTATAGTATTGCAAGGCGTCGTATGCCATCGATGGACCGAGGTCTGAGCCACCGATGCCGATGTTGATGATAGTGCGCATGCGCTTGCCTGTGTAGCCCGTCCAGGCACCGCTGCGGACACGGTTGGAGAAGTCCGCCATCTTGTCCAGCACCGCGTGGACCTCTGGTACTACATTCTCTCCATCAACGAAAATTGACTGATCTCGTGGAGCGCGTAAGGCTACGTGGAGCACAGCACGCTTCTCTGTGACATTGATCTTCTCACCCTTGAACATGGCATCGACGCGCTCGCGCAGACCCGAAGACTCTGCCAGTTCCAGGAGCAGTTGGATTGTCTCTCTGGTCACATGGTTCTTTGAATAGTCCAGGTAGATTCCAATGGCTTCGAGCGCAAACCGCTCTCCTCGATTGGGATCGTCTGCGAAGAGCGTGCGCAGGTGCTGATCCCGTATGTTCTGATAATGCGCCTCAAGCGTCTTCCAGTCAGGGCGCTGTGTCAGCGGTGTTGGATTGCTAGAAATCATTGTTGCTCCTCATCATGTGCATACTCTCTCTCATGAACCTCAGCTGGCCTTTGTGAGCAGTTCGCTCTTTGAAGCGATACAGCCCATCAAGTCATTCCAGGATGCATCGAATGATTCCGCGCCTTGACTCTGGAGTTTTGCAGCGAGCGCATCGTAGTCGACGCCAGCTTCTGCGAACCGGGCGAGCAGTTCTTCAGCATTCCCACCATCTGCTGCAAGCATAGCTCCGACCTCGCCATGCTCAGCGAATGCAAGGAGGGTCTGCTCGGGCATCGTATTCACTGTATGAGGCGCTGCAAGCGCCTTGATGTAGAGGACATCGGATGCTTCAGGGTCCTTGGTGCCAGTGCTGGCCCACAAGACTCTCTGCGGCCTGGCTCCCGCATTTTCGAGCTGTAGCCAGCGATCTGTGTCAAGCAGAGCACGGTACGCTTTGTACGTACGACTGGCGACCGCGATCCCCAACAGTTCACGGAGCGCCTTCGGCACCTTCCCCTCGACTGCTTTATCCCAGCGACTCACGAAGACCGAGGCAACGGAATGCACAGCAGGGTTGAGCTTTGCCTCTATGCGCCGTTCGATACCCCTCATATATGCCTCTGCGGCTGCGAGGTAATGATCGTGAGAGAACAAGAGTGTCACATTGATTGGGATGCCAGCAAAGATGGATTCTTCGATGGCAGGTAGTCCTTCCCTGGTTCCTGGAATTTTGATAAAAAGATTGGGTCGTGCCGCTCTGTCATGGAGTTGTTTGGCTGCAGTGCTGGTGCTTTTGGCATCATAGGCCAGCAATGGCGATACCTCCAGCGATACCCAGCCATCAACTCCGTCTGTCCCATCGTGAATCGGGCGGAAGAGATCAGCAGCCTGGGTAATATCCTCCAGTGCGAGTTCGAAAAAGAGTGCTTCACCTGACTTCCCCTCAGCTACCTTCTGGCGAATGGCATCGTCGTAGTCCTGGCTGTTCTTAATAGCGTGATCGAAGATCGTAGGATTTGATGTGAGCCCGGTAATCGAGAGTTCAGCCACATATCGCCTGAGTGTGCCGCTTGTAAGCAGACGTCGGGTGATGTTGTCGAGCCAGAGGCTCTGACCTGCATCATGGAGTTGTTGCGTTGCTTTCATGATTTCTCCTTTGCCATGGACACGCCCGTGTGAACGGTTCAATGGGGGACACTGCCCTGCGTACGGGCGATCTGTTCTTTGGCTACAGCGACGACATGCTCGGGTGTAAACTTGAAGTAGCGCTGTACCATTTGAAGCGGAGCAGATTGCCCGAACGTGTGCATGCCAATGACCGTACCATCAAGACCAACATACTGTGCCCAGCCAAGAGTGGATGCCTCTTCTACTGCGACGCGTGCGCGTACATCTGGCGGAATGACACTCTCGCGGTATTCCTGGCTCTGGTGCTCGAACAACTCCCAGGAAGGCATACTCACCACGCGCGCATTCATACCCTCAGCTTTGAGTTGTTCATACGCTGCAATACAGAGGGAAACCTCGCTGCCGGTTGCAAGGAGCAAGACATCAGGTTTGCCATCAACAGCGTCAGCCATGACATAGGCGCCACGCGCAACGCCAGATGCTGAGCCATACCTTGTTCGATCGAATGTAGGCAGCGCCTGCCGGGAGAGCACCATCACGACCGGCTCGTGCTGTAGTTGTATAATCACTCTCCAGGCCTGGGCGACCTCGTTCGCATCAGCAGGTCGCATGACTATCAGCCCGGGTATAGCTCGCAGTGAAATGAGTTGCTCAATCGGCTGGTGAGTCGGTCCATCTTCTCCCTGGCTGATCGAATCGTGCGTCCAGATGTAGATCACCGGGATTTCCATTAACGCGCTGAGCCGGATTGGCATGCGCGCGTAATCACTGAAGATCAAGAACCCGGATCCGAAGGGCCGGATCTTTGAAAGTGCCATACCATTGAGGAGTGCGCTCATGGCATGCTCTCGGACGCCAAAGTGGAGGTTCCGTCCGGCGTAGTTTTCTGCTTGAAAATCGCCACTTCCTTCGAAGGTCAGGCGAGTTTTGGTCGAGGGCGCCAGATCGGCTGAACCGCCGATCAGCCAGGGGATATTTTTGGCGATGGCATTGAGTGCCTTGCCGGAGGATTCGCGGCTGGCGACCCCCTTTGGATCAGGCTCAAATGTTGGCAGGTCACGATCCCAGCCATCTGGAAGCTGACGACGCTGCATTCGGTTGAGATGATCGGCCAGTTCGGGGTAGCGCTGTTTATAGGCATCAAACAGGTGGTACCACGCGCCGCGAAGTTCAGCGCCGCGCTTTCCGATCTCAGCCTGGAAATGCTCACGCACTCCGTTTGGCACCAGGAAACTGGCGTCTGGAGGCCAACCATAGCGCTGCTTTGTTAAGCGGACCTCCTCTTCACCAAGCGGCTCACCGTGGGCTGCGCTGGTATCTTGCTTATGTGGAGCGCCATAGCCGATATGGCTATCGACGATGATGAGCGTAGGTCGATCTGGGGTGGCCTTGAACGTCTGAAAAGCTCGTGTCAGCATGTCCAGATCATTCGCGTCACCAACGCGCGTCACGTTCCAACCATAGGCGATGAAGCGTGTTGCCACATCATCGGAAAAGGCCAGGGCGGCATTTCCTTCGATGGTGATGTGGTTGTTGTCATAGATCCAGCACAGGTTCGAGAGCTTCAGATGACCGGCCACCGAGGCTGCTTCGTTGCTGATACCTTCCATCATGCAGCCATCGCCACACATGGCATAGGTATCGTAGTTGAACATCTCAAAATTGGGGCGGTTGAAGTACTCAGCCATCCAGCGTCCGGCGATGGCCATACCAACGCTTGTCGCCACGCCCTGACCGAGAGGACCGGTGGTTGTCTCAACTCCAGAGGTCCAGCGGTATTCCGGATGTCCGGGGCATTTGCTGTCTAACTGGCGAAAGTGCTTGATATCGTCAAGGGTCACGGAAAGCTTCCCAACGTGCTCGTATTTCGCGTTGACCGCCTTGACACCGGCAAGGTGTAGCAGGCTATACAGCAACATTGAAGCGTGACCATTCGAGAGGACAAAGCGATCGCGATTGGGCCAGATCGGGTCTTCGGGATCGAACCGCAAAAAACGTTGCCATAAACAATATGCGACCGGGGCCAGTGCCATTGGCGTGCCAGGATGACCAGAATTGGCTTGCTGTATTGCATCCATCGAGAGTGTTCGGATGGTAGAAATGCAGAGCTGGTCGAGGGGCACATGATCATTCATGATTTTCCTCCTCCATCATGTTCAATGATCCGGTCTGCCTCGGCTGCCTGATCGTCAGTGACACCAAAAAAACGAGCGCGTCCGAATGGGGAGCTGTGTCTGTCATGAGGCGTTTCCTCCCGTTGGGTCATCTTTTTCCAGGTGGCCGCCGAACTCAAAACGCATGGCAGACAGCAGCTTGTCGGCATAATCGGCCTCACCACGTGAACTGAACCGCTCAAAGAGTGCCGAGCTGAGTACAGGGACTGGAACGGACTCGTCGATGGCGGCGGAGATGGTCCAGCGTCCTTCTCCAGAATCTGAGACTCGACCATGGAAGGTGGTCAGGTCTGGACTCGTGAGGAGCGCGTCGGCAGTAAGGTCCAGCAACCATGAACCAATCACGCTGCCACGACGCCACAGCTCTGTCACATCGCTGAGGTTGAGATCATACTGGTAGTACTCCGGATTGCGCAGCGGCGATGTCTCGGCATCGATCTCTTGTTGATGTTTGCCAACATTTGCATGATGCAGGATGTTCAAGCCCTCAGCGTAAGCGGCCATGATGCCGTACTCAATACCATTGTGGACCATTTTGACGAAGTGACCCGCACCATTGGGTCCACAGCGAAGGTACCCTTGTTCGGCAGTTCCCCCCATCTTTTCTCGCCCAGGAGTGCGTGTTGCTGCATTGACACCAGGAGCCAGGGCAGAGAAGATCGGGTCGAGATGCTGGACAATGTCCTCCTCACCGCCAATCATCAAGCAGTACCCGCGATCGAGGCCCCAGACGCCTCCACTCGTTCCAGCGTCGACGTAGTGAATACCCTTAGGTTTCAGCTCGGAAGCGCGCCGAATATCATCATGGTAGTAAGAATTACCGCCGTCGATGACGATATCGCCAGGTGAGAGATGGGGAACGATGGTTTCCAATGTCGCATCTACCGAGGCCGCCGGTACCATCAGCCAGATAGCGCGAGGCGTGGAAAGCTTACCCACGAGGTCTTCCAGCGAGGAAGCTCCCCGTGAAATCGATCCCTCCTTCAGAAGTTCCTGAACTTTTTCGGCATGACGTACATAGCCAACGATCGTATGTCCTGAGCGAATCAGCCGCTGCGACATGAATGCGCCCATGCGTCCCAGTCCTACTATTCCGAGTTCCATTCCGTTCTCCTTTCTTGGCAACTATGTGCAGTACGTTCCTGCATGTTCAGCTTCATCAGGACCTGATAGGCCGTTATGGGCTATTTGGGAAGGATCCTGGTCTTCCCTCGAGGAGTGCCTGGTACAGCTTTTGCTGCCGCTCTGCCGCTTTCCTGTACACTGCATGCTTCTCAGCATCCGGCTGGACTTCCGGCTCCAGATGAGGAGGCACCTGAGCAACATCGGGCAGAATGCCCATGGCTTCCAGGGCAAGAAGTGCAGCGCCTCGTGCCGAGGCCTCGTGGTCACGTGAGGGATAGACTGGTACACCGAGTGTGTCCGCAACGATATGCCTCAAAGTCATTGAGCCCAGGAGCGCACCCCCACTACCGATCATCCTCGGCGCTTTCTTGTCTATCTGTAAGGCCTGGCATATTTGCTCACAGACCGCATCGAGTTGATAGGCCAGCGCTTCCATACCCGCGCGTAGGAGGTCAGCAGGGGAGATATGTGCCTGAATGCCGCTGATGGTCATGCGTGCGTTCGCATGCCAGCCGAGGCTCCGCTCACCTGCTATGAAAGGAAGGATGGTTAAACCATGCCCATCGGGTTGCAGCGCTGCCACAAGGCTCTCGGCGTCATTGAATGATGGCAATATGAGGACGCTATCCAGCCAGGAGAGCAGGTTCCCACCTTCACTTAGTGCGCCACCAAGCACAGCTCGTTTGGCATCAATCAAGTAGAGCCAGAGACCCACCGGAGGTATCACCTGTTCAGGAGGTAAAACAACACGCATTGCGCTGGAGGTACCAATCGTGACCGACCAGTTCTCCAGACTGGCACACCCTGAACCGACACAGGCCGCTGCACCATCTCCTGTGGCAGGATACCAAGGAACGTTGCGTAAAGCAGGCCATGCAGAAGCATATTCGGGTGTCAACCCTTGCACACTCTCATGCAGATCTCCAAGGAGCGGTAACTGCTCTGGTTGCACGTCGAGCACTTCCATCAGTTCAGTATCCCAGACGCGAGCGCGTGTCTGCAACATGCCCGTGCCGGAGGCCATCGAGAGGCTACAGATGGAACGGCCCAGGAAGTGACGATACAGGTATTCGCCAAAGGACAGCCACTGGAAAACGCGCGCACAGGTATCTGGTACTTGCGTTGCCAGCCAGCGCAACTTCGCAGGCCAATAACTGGCATGCAATCGTGCTCCCGTTCGTGTGTGGATAGCTGCTTCATCGAGCTGCTGGCGTAGCTCCACCGCTGCACCATGAGGACGTGTATCTTCCCAGAGAATCATTGGTGTAAGCGGACGATTGTCGGCATCGACTCCCATGAGGCCATGCCAGAAGGTATCTATGGCCACTGCTCCGATATGTTTTGCCAATGGGCCAGCCATTTCCAGGACATCATCGATGGTCTGGTCAACGACCGCCACCAGGGCATCAGGATCAACCGAAACCTCGCCTTCATTCGAAATCGTGAGTTTGTAAGGACGCTGGGCCAGGACATTCGGCAGAGTGTTACCCGTTGCATCAAACAGTAATGCACGCGTCGATGAGGTACCTACATCGAGTGCAAGGATATAAGGCGGTTCCGGGTTTGGGTTGGCAGAAGAGGCCTTTTGCGTCATATGCTTTCTCCTTGTCGTTCCTCATGCATGGTGAAGATACTCCTCCACGTGAGCAAAGAAGGTTGAAAGTGGCTCAATCGCGTCGTCGAGGGAACTATCTATGACGAGTAAAAAGCAAGGACGACCGGATTCCATCATCGCTTGCCAGGTACTCACCGCCTGGGCGTGGAGAAATACGTTGGTATAGCTGCCAAGCAGACATGTTTCTGTGTTCCGCGCAACCAGGCGTAGACTGACCAGGGATGGTGGCCCGTCCATCTCGCTTTGTTCTGTTGAATGATAGGCGGCGGGTGCCTGCCGCAGCTTCACGGGAATGCCTAAAAGCCTGTTCCCAATGGTATGCACATGCCCGTCAAGCACTGAGAGCAAGCTTGCTTGCGCCTCTCCGTTGACGGTCACGTCAAGATAGCTCAGGGGATGCCTGTGTGCATCGTCAGCCGAAGCAAATTCTTGCAATGCCTTTGCAAACGTTGATGCAGCGGAGTCGCGTCCCTGCGGGTCGTGGCTCATGGCCCCCTGGGGAGCAAGGAGCGTCAGGATGCCCTGTTGCAGTGCTGGACGCCAATTAGACGCGACCTGCAAGGGATTGGGTTGTGTCCGTAACGCACGTGCTCGCGCCTTGTAATTCTCGACCGCAGGCTGACCGGCGAACGTAATATGTTGCAGATAGCCATAGAGGGCCATGCTCAACTGCCAGCCAAGAAAACTTGCGGCCAGCGCTGCTAAGCGGTTCTGCGGTTCTTTGCTTGTAAGGTAGGATTGAGAGAGAATGAATTGATGATCTTGCGACGATTGGGTAGCTTCAGTCACCACACGGACATGCAACATGCCGCCCTGCTGATAGCTGGAAGCCGTGTGGTTCAGTGTTTGCTCGTCAAAGACCACGACGCCCTTGCCTCCTTTGCCCAGGCTCTCCTCCATCAATTGTTCGAGCCAGGAGACAAAGGCTTGCCAGCCTTCAGGCATTCCTAGGAGCAAGCGGCATGCTCCATCGCGACTTTCGGCGCTCAAAGCGGCGGCCAGTTGCACAAAGGGATGTTCTGCCGGGCGAGACGTGGCCAGTGCAAGGTCATACTCGTCCCAGGCGCGTTGCAGCACCGACCGGAGTTGACCGGATGCACCGGGGGAATGGATCGTCAAATAGAGAGCCGCGGGCAGCAGAAACACCCGTGTGGCTGGGGCGCTCATGCGTCCCCCGGTCCCTGTCCCCCCGTCCGGCTGCAAGGGACGACTGGGTGCCTGCTGAGCGTTCGCAAAGCGGTCCAGATAGGAGCCGGGAAGGGTCATCACCAGCAAGTGCTCTGCCGGGCGCAACCCTGCCTGGTTCAACAGATCGGTGAACCATTCCAGGTGCGTGATCGGCTCTTCGGAGGTCATCCCCATTGAGACCCCAACCATCATCACGTCACTGAGCAGTGCTCGCAAGAAGGTTGGATTGAATGCTTCTTCCCCAGTCGGGAACGCCAGATGCTTGGCTGTTGCTATCTTCCGCACAATGCCATTGAGCGCAGCAGGATCGGTGCTGTCAAGCGGGTAGATAGTCACCTGTCCTTCGTCGTGCCCGTTACAGTAGCCAAGATCGCAGAAGACGCGCACCGCAATGACCGAGCCGCCCATACCAGCCCAGATCATGTGGCGGACCCCGCGTTGTATGATGTCTTGTGCTTCTGTTTCCACATCCTCCAGCTGTGTTGGATTGGCAAGCAGGCGTGCTATCCCCTCGACCCAATCGAGTTTGAGCACACCATCTTCACGGCCGAGTGTAGCCATCAGGCCATCGCGTCGTCGCAACTGGCCAACGGCATCATCCTCGATCAGGTGTTGGAGGGCGGCTTGTCTGGCGTTGTCATTGCTCATTGGTGAAAACTCCTTCCTGCCATCTCTTGTGGCTTCCTCTCAGATACCGCGAGCGCGGTACAGCATCTCCCCGGCATGTGGCACGTAGAGGATGCCCTCCTGTTCGCGTTCCTTCCATGCTGCGGGGTCTATCGCTCGATAATCGGCATAGCCCAGGTTGATGCGCCGACAGCGTTCTTCGGGAATGCCGGTGGCCAGGGTGACAGTGATGCGGGGCGTTTCGATGCCGGTTGTGGCATCGTAAGTCCCCGTTCCCTTGACGTGCGTGCTATGCGCCAGAATGCTGCCAGGCACGTGTTGAAAGCGATCCCACTGCTTGACGAAATAATCCCTGACATGGTAGCCGACCTCGTCAATCAGTTTGCCATGCGTGTAGGAGACCTCGGTGATGTGCGGAGCGTAGATAATGACTTCGCCTCCATCGGCAATAGCCGGTTCGGTTTTGTACATGGCCTTGGCTCCCGTCCAAAGGTCGTCGTACATCTCGGCTGGGGCAGAAAGGACCCTGCGAAACGGTTGGTCCACATAGGTGATGTCGAGCTGCGCCGAGAGATCTGCCGCATGGCTCCAGGCTTCCGTGTGGGAGCCAATGTAGAGGCCGTGGAGCTCCTGGCCCTGCATCACCATCGCCAGGCAGAGCAGTGGAAGTGGCACAAATCCTGCCGCCTGGGTGATGACGCGCCGAACAGGGGTGTCTTTTATGCCGATGGTGCGCAGACTGGTGGTTAGCGCTCCTAGCCAGTGGGTGAAATTGATAATACCTGGCCCGGCGATACCGGGAAAGAGATATTTGGCTCCCCCGGAAAAGCCAGCGACCTCGTGAGGAAAGACCGGCCCACAGATCAGCACGAGGTCATAGTCGAAGATCAAGCGATTGAGCCTGACCGGGACCTCATCGGTGAGCAGCCCATCGGTCAGCTTGCCTGCCTCCGTGCCCTTGATGACCCCAATGGTCTGAAGTACCTGTGGATTATGCCAGTCGTGGTTGAAGATGCGCACGTTGGGATAGCGCTCCGCTCGTTCGACCGCTGTTGCGCCAACCAGCGAGTCAATGGAGGGCGTCTTAATGATATAGCCTGGCTCATCCTTGACACGTTGGGTGACTGTGACCCCGACCAGATGATCAATCGCCTCGTGCAGCATAGGTGGATGAGTTCCCAGCGCAATTAAGTAATCCAGTTGAGTGGCACGGTGTCCAAATTGCTCGTAGAGCAGGCGAAACATCAGGGGTATCGGAGCCGTGCGTGTCCCGTCAGGAATGATCACCAGCACGCGCTTGTTGGTCGGGTCCAGGCCGGCTCCTACGAGTAACTGCTCATCAGCTCTCGCGAGCAGTTGTTGGATATCCTCGGTGGTCAACGTTGCCGTCGTTGAACCTTTTCCTAGCACCATGATGCGTTTCCTCCATTTTTTAGACCCCGCTATAGGCTGAGAAACCACCATCTACGGGAACCACAATACCGGTCACGAACGATGAAGCAGGACTGACCAACCACAGCAGCGTGCCATCGAGATCATCTGGCTCGCCTAAGCGATCCATTGGTGTATGATGGAGGATGGCTGCGCCGCGCGGCGTCGGCTCGCCGCTCGCGGCATCAGTCATGAGAAAGCGATTCTGTTCGGTCAGAAAGAAGCCGGGAGCAATAGCATTCACGCGAATGGATGGGCTATACTCTTGCGCCATATGGACAGCGAGCCACTGCGTGAAGTTGGCGACGGCGGCTTTGGCGGCGCTATATGCCGGGATGCGGGTCAAAGGGCGTAGCGCATTCATCGAGACGATGTTGACAATGATGCCCTGTTTGCGCTCGGCCATAGCGCGCCCGAAGACCTGGCAACTCTGAAACGTCCCGGTAAAATTCAAACCAAGGACAGCGTCAACGGCGTGAACATCCAGGTCAAAAAATGAGGTAGTGGCTGAGGTTGTAGCGTGGGGCGAGTTTCCGCCAGCCGCGTTGATCAGCATATCAATATGGCCGAAGTTGTCCAGAACTTCAGTACACGCACGTTCAAGGTCAGCCTTGTCCATAACGTCACAGGCAATACCAATAGCTTCCCCGCCTTCCGCTCGTATGCTTTCAAGCACGTTCGCCGATGAAGCGGCGTGCAAACTGAGAATGGCAACACGCACACCCGCCTTCGACAGGGTGTGTGCCATGGCACTGCCCAGGACACCGCTGCCGCCCGTGATGACGGCTGTGCGGCCTCGCACATCGAAGAGTACTTCCACATCAAAGCTCTTCTCGGGCATTTCTCCTCCTCTTGACGGCTCGTGTCCCGATCGGCACTTATGGTTTGTAGCCAAAGTCGGGAATCGCCATCCAGCGTTCCCTGAGATAGTGCGCCGCCATTTTCGGTTTGCGTTCTCGGGTGAACACGCCCTTTTTGTTGCCCTGGACGCGCATAACACCTTGACCGGTTTGGAAATCGGTGAAGTGCCACACCTGCTCACCGATAAAGTTTGGGAACTCGTCGATCACTTCATGATTGGCTTGCAGGCAGGCCACTTGATACTCTTCAGAAAACATCACAGGCGTTGTATCATGAAAGCCTGCGATGGTGTCAGCGCCAAACTCGGTGAACATCACAGGTTTGCCCGGCTGCACCCGATTCCAGCCCGCCAACTCGGCACGCAGGTAGGCTTTGGCTGCCTCTAATTGTCCGCCGTAGGCATACCAGCCATAGTAGAGGTTCAGCGCCAGCACATCCACCAAGTCCGAAACGGTATTCTTGTCGGGAGTTGCCATCATGTGTATCACAATGGTGACGGGGCGTTTCTGGGGGTCGAGATCTCGTGCGAGCTGGACTAAGGGTTGAAAGTAGTCATGAGCGCCCTCTTCTTCAGAAGCTGATTCATTGGCGATGGACCACATCACCACACACGGATGATTTTTATCGCGTGCGATCAGCTCGCGAATCACCTGCACATGGTGCTCTTTGGTCCCCAGCTCTTCCCACGTTTTATGGGGCTTGCCACTCCCGCCAAAGAATGATCCAAAGTTCAAATGCAATCCGACCGCCGGAGTCTCATCGATCACCACAAATCCTTCGCGGTCCGCGAGACGCATCAGTTCTTCAGAATAGGGATAGTGAGAGGTGCGGAAGGAGTTGGCGCCTATCCATTGCAGCAGATTCAGGTCTTTCACATTGAGCGCTTCATCCAATCCGCGCCCGTGGATATGAGAGTCCTCATGTTTGCCAAAGCCCTTAAAATAGAACGGCTTCCCATTAATGAGGAATTTCCCGTCCCGGACCTCAACCGTCCGCACACCGAACGGTTCCTCATACGTATCCAGACGCTGCCCATCCTGCCACAATTCCACCACACAGCTATACAGATAGGCGTGCCGCGGCTGCCAGAGATGCACCGCTGCGATGGAGAGTTGGCCGCTCGCTCCGGTACCGCTGGCAACTCTTTCACCGGTCTCGTCGTGAAGGGAGACGCGAACCTCCGCTGCTCCCTCGGTCTCGATGGTGTATCCTACCCGCGCATTCGTTCCATCTACCTCCGGCGCCAGGGTGATATCGCGTATATAGGTTTTCGGGGTGGTATAGAGTTTGACCGGGCGTTGGATGCCCGCATAGTTGAAAAAGTCAAAGTTCGGGGTGTCCGTCACCACTTTTCCCAGGCCGGGCACGTCTTCTTCTTGATAATTGCCCACGGGAAGCGTGGTATGGTCCACAATATTGTTGACTGCGACGGTCAGGCGATTTTTGCCGGGGCTTGCGAACGCATTGATCTCGGCCTCGAATGGCGTAAATCCCCCTGTGTGCTCGACGACAAGCTTTCCATCGAGATAGACGCGGGCCGCATGCGTCACGGAGCTAAAACGCAGCACCATTCGTTGCGTAAAGACATGGTCGGGGACGACGATCTCCCGTTCATACCAGACCCACCCGATGTGGTCGCGAAATTCCGCCCCCTCGTACAGATCGTTGTAGGAAGCAGGAACCGGCATCGGGATCGCCTGCTGTCAGTTCTCTTGACGTGGTCATGATTGGGTATAACATGCGTTCTCTCCTCTTGTGAAATGGCGTTTGATCCAGCCCCATCGGCATACGGTGGGAGCTGGATGGTCTGCTGCGTTAGCGTACGGCCTTGATCGGCATCACCGTGAAGATGCCAAGCAGGACGAAGAGTGTCGCAGCGATGTACAAGAACGTATAATTCCCACTCGTCAGCCCAAGGATGAAGCCGGCTAACACAGGTGCCACTGAGTGAGGCAGCGTGTTGGCGATATTGATGATGCCCATATCCTTTGCCCGGTTCTTTGCCGAGGGCAACACCAGGGTGACGATGGCGACATCAACAGACAGGTAGGCTCCCAGGCCAAATCCTAGCACGGCGGCAGCGACCAACACGCTTATCCAGGTGTGGAAGAGGGCGAGCAGGAGAAAGGAGATGGCCATAATGCACATCCCAACGATCACAAAGAGCTTGCGTCGCTTTAAGCGATCAGAGAGGAAGCCGCCCAGGACGGTGGAAAGCAGCGACACGACCGCTGCGATGATGCTGAATGTCGAGGCCCCCTGCAGCGCATGTGGATATTTCACGACATCCTCAAGATAATAGAAGATATACGTGATCCCCAGAAAATATCCGACAAACGGGACGAAACGCGTCAGCCAAGCCCAGCCGAAATCCGGGTATTTGCGGGGATTAATCCAGAAATTCTTGAGAAATGCACCGAGGTGGAAAGCAGGCATGTAGCCCTTCGGGAGTACCTTGTCGTGCAAGAACACAGCGAACGGAATGGTGGTCACGAGCACGATCAGGAGCATGACCACGTAGGCGTTCGTCGGAGCGGACTTGAAGATCTGGCCGGCAAGAATCGCGCCCAGGATGCCTCCAAGGCCGGTGGCAAGACCGAAGATGCCGGAAACCGTGCCACGTTGGTTCTCCGGGACCTGGTCGGGGATCGTCGCGACGAGCGTTGCCAGGGCGCAGTTGGAGAAGAGCTCGACAAAACAATAGCCAATGAATAAGAGCGGGATAGTCGTCGCTCGCCACATGAAGAGCAGGCCTACCATCGTCAGCAGGCCACCCACGATGATCCACGGACGCCTGCGCCCAAAGCGGGAGGTCGTCCGGTCACTGAAGGCACCGGCAAGGGGATTGGCAAAAAGCGCGATCAGGACCGTGATGCTCGTGAAAAAACTGAGGATGGCGATTTTACTCCCTGGAGCAATCAGGCCAATCTGGTAAGGCAACAACAAGGCTCCTATACCTGCGTACAGGATATAGAGAGAGATGGCAGCGGCAGTCAGCCCGAACATGAAGCCGCGGCCTACCTGCCGTGTCGGGGTTTGCAGCGCTTCTGGAGTGTCGGAAGCTGGCAGCGCTTCTGGAGTGTCGAGAGAGACTACGGGGGACTCTACAACGTCAATGTCATGCATTTCTTCCATGGGAAAGGACCCCTTTCGTTTCAAAAATCTTCCTTACATATCAAACATGCTTCCTAAACTACTGCTACAAAGGTGTTTGGTTGCCGTCGCTTCCATTGTTCTTCTGCCTTCAGTCTCGCGGTTCGCTCATTTCCCTGGCCGTTCATAAGCACTGCCCTCCATGAGCGAGTGTTGCGAGCGGAAGTCGGAACGGTTGCTCTGCCAAGACTGTCTTCTGTTTGCGCAATGCAATCCGTTGTCCGAGTTACTTCCAGTGTAAACGGGGAGCGTTACAAACAGCGTTACAAACGCACAGTGCGCTCATTTCCCTGGCCGTTCATAAGCACTGCCCTCCATGAGCGAGTGTTGCGAGCGGAAGTGGATCGGTTGCTCTCTAACGTGGTAAAAGGTTCGAAAGATCTCGATACATCTTCTTGGAATAGTATACTTGCTCAATCTTTCATTTTCTCGTATAATTTTAACCAATAAGGGGTTTTTTTTGACTCTTTTAGGAGGACGAAGGAGGATGACTATGCAACCCGCTTATGAGCGGTACAGGTCGGGTTGCCGAAAGATTTCGATCCTTACAAATCTCGACGTGCAATTGTTTGACACCGAGAGGGTTTCACAGATCCATTACGCCTCCTATGATCTGCCCACTATGCTTGAGCGTTTGAAGCAAGAAGCTCTTGTACAAGTCCTGGTGTATGTTGCACGTAGCCCAGATATCCTAACCCCCCATTGCTCGGCCTAGCCGACCAACAACTTGCAATCTCGCACCATCCGATTCAGGCGTATAAGGGCCAAAAACGGCCTCCCGCGCGGGAATCATCCACGAAAGGAGTGCCGCCTGCGGACGGTGGCGTTTCCTCTCTCACCCTGAAGAGATGAGGGTCTCCACGCCACATTTCTTATGAACGCGGCAAGGTCTTCTCCCATCCTATAGAGAGAACGGAGATGGGAGGAAACCCCGCTTTTCGATGAAATTATCGTCGATCCTCTACATCCGATGTTGGTTATTAGATCGATTTGGCCTCCGCCGCGAGTGCCTTCTCGAAGCCCTTCGCGTTTATTTTCAACTCCTTCTCGACCCGCTTTTGTGCGCGGGCCGTGGCCTGAGCGATCTTTTTTGCCAGCTCTGATTTACCAACGACGACGAGCGACGCTGTCCCTGCGTCGAGGGCCTCGCCGAGGTCCTTCATGTCCGAGCGCGACATGCCGTGCCAGAGATGACCGGCCAATCCGCCCACGGCGGCCCCAATGGCCGCACTAGCAATAAGAGTGGGAGGAAAGAGGATTCCCACTACTGCGCCTATGGCAACCCCTGTCCAGGCGCCTTTCTCAGTAGGCTTCTCGCGCTGGAGAACGTGAACCTTGCCATCAGTGTCTTTATTTACAATGGCGGCATCGTACGTATCGATCACGCCCCTACTGTGCAGTTCCTTCACCGAATCGTAGTCCTCCCATGCAGCGACCGTGCTACCATAGGCACCGATGAATACGAACACATTATCGTTATCCGTCATTGCTGACTCCTTTTGCTTGAGCTGCTTTACAGCCCAGATGGTCAAAATTGAGTGGATACAGGGGACAAACTCGCTTTCTTGGAATAGTATACTTGCTCAATCTTTCATTTTCTCGTATAATTTTAACCAATAAGGGGTTTTTTTTGACTCTTTTAGGAGGACGAAGGAGAACGACGATGCACTCCGCTTATGAGCGGTACAGGTCAGGTTGCCAAATAATTTCGCTCCTCACGAATCTCGACGTGCAATTGTTTGACACCGAAGGGGTTTCACAGTCCCGTTACGCACCCTACGATCTGCCCACTATGCTTGAGCGTTTGAAACAGAAAGCGCTTACACTCATCCTTCAGCAGCCCTTTGTCAAAGAACACGTGTATGTGTTTCGCGATTCCATTCAGCTTGAGTTTCTGGCAGCAGGTGTGTGGGATGGAGCGGAACATCGGGGTACCATCGTGGTCGGTCCCTGTATCAGTAAAGCCTATCACCCGCAACTGCTACGTGAAATGAGCCAAAATGAACGATTACCCCTTGCCATGCAGCGACAACTGCAACAAGGCTATACCACGTTGACGATGGTCGATGAAGCGAAACGGCAGGCCATCAGCTACATACTCATCAACGTGTTTACCCCAGGAATGATACAGCCGCAACGGATTGAAATCGCATTGCCTTCCGAAGATGGTACAGCGGTGAAATTCAACGTAGATCTGGAGCAGGATCGGGCACTGATTGAGAGCAGATATGAGAGCGAGAACAAGCTGCTGCATGCCATCGCCCGAGGGGACCCGCAGTTGTTGAAACAAGCGATGGAGGAATCTAAGGGAATCCCCTGGCCGTACCGCCATCCCGATATGCCCGTGAGATCGATGAAAAATCTCTCTATTGCTGCGAATACGTTATTCAGAAAAGCGGCGGAAAGCGCAGGGGTTCACCCCCTCCATCTTGATAGTGTCTCGGGGAAATTTGCCATCCAAATAGAACAAGCACAGAGCATAGCCGAGTTAACACGTCTCTATGAAGAGATGCCTCAAGTCTACTGCAACCTGGTAAGAGAAGTGTCGGTAGCAGCACTGCCTTCACTGGTCAGGGAAGCTGTCACCTTTATCCGTTTCAATATCGATCAGCCTTTAAGCCTGAACCATCTCGCTGATACACTTGGCGTCCATCCGTCCTATCTCTCCCGCACCTTCAAAAAAGCGTTGGGGATGACCCTCACCGACTATATCAACAAGCTCAGAATTGAGGAAGCCAAATACATGTTGGATCAGGGAAACGAATCTGTCGCTAAAATTGCTTTGAGCGTCGGCTATAACGACCCCAATTATTTCTCAAAGGTGTTTACAAAGCTGGAGCATGTGACTCCACAGGACTATCGAAAACGAAAAAAGGGGAACCTGCCATCTTTACACATGGTGTCCTCTTGAGTCAAGCAATGAAGAAGTGAGTGAGCGAGTGTGAGGATATCAATACCGAAGCAGTCGCTTTCATCACCCCTCAATCAGTGCAAGAAGCGCTGGCCTGAAACTCTGTGAATGTGCATAGCCTTTGCGCTTGAGCGTATGTGCAACCACCTGCATTGCTATGCTCATCCAAGTTCTAACACGCGCCGTACCGCAGCTTCGGCGAGGAAGTTCGAGCGCCTCGTCTCATCCTCCATTTTCGCTGCAAGCTTCTGCACAATCGCCATCGCTCTGGCAAAAGCCTGGCGCGCCTGCTCTCTCTGCCCAGAGGATGCGTACACTTCCCCGAGTGACACTTCGATCTGCCACAACTCGCCTGGTAGTCCGATCTCATTGGCCAGGACCGCCGCCTCTTGTAAAGATGCCAGCGCCTCCCTTGTCTCTCCATCAAACTCGGCCAGGGTTGCCAGAGCCCGCAGATAGGGGAGGCGCTGGCGCCGATTGGTCCTGCTGCCTGCACCCAGGCGCCGCACATCCTCCCTGGCCCGCTCCTCGTCGCCACCCCGCAGCAGCGCCTCGGTCTCAAAATAGCGGAGGAAGTCGATGAAGGGCAACGACGTTTCGATGTCTTTTCGTACTGCTGCAGCCTCCAACGCGTAGGTGTACGCGCTCTTCCAGTCACCAGCGAGAGCGCGGTTCGCGCACAGACTGGAGGTGGCAAGCACGTGATACGACCGGACCACGATGGTCTCGCTGAGAGTCAGCGACTCTATGAGCGCCTCGCGTGCTTCCTCCAGCGAGAGCATCGCTTGATGCACCGCACCTAAGACCGTGAGCAGGAAGAAGAGCAGGGTCGGGTTGGGCAGCGTCCGCGCCATCTCCACCCCTTGCTGTGTCACCCGCAGCGCCTGCTCATACTCTCCCACCTCTAGCAAAGCGTGATTCAGGTTCAGTACGCTGTACACCTGTGCCCAGATGTTCTTGATCTCCAGACTGATGTCGAGCGCGGCTCGCCCGGCGCTCACGCCTGCCCGTGGTTCGCCACAATTGACGTGGCCGAGAGCCAGCAGACACAGGCAGAGCACCTCCATCGCCCGCTTCGTCAACTGCTCTGATGGTGGGGAGCCAGCATAGATCAATTGTGCTGTCAACCTCGAGGCCTCACCTGCTTGATCGTCAATGGCCGCGTACAGGTTTCGGGCCTCCTCGGCATAGGTAACGACTTCCTCCCAGTAGCCACCCAGGGCATAGCTCAGGCCAAGCGTGTACAGGCTGCGCGCGGTCAGTTCTTTCAGACTGGTCACGTGTGCTCGTTCCAGGGCACGCTCAGCATGGATCAAGGCGCGCATCAACTTGCCGGCATGGATCGCCATCTGGGCCAGGTTCCACTCCGTCTCTGCCAGTATCTCCGGGTCACCGCTCGCTTCGGCAACGCACCATGCCTCTTCCAGCAGCCTCTTGGCTGTCGCCAGGTCGAAAGACTGCTGTGCGGCCAGGATCGCCAGTCGGTTGAGGATGCTGCTTTCCATTGCCAGCTCGCCCGCCTCCCGTGCATACGTGAGCATCGAGGTATAGGCCGACCGCGCCTTCTCCCACTCCGCGTTCAGTTCATAAGCCCGCCCCAGATGGATATAGAGATGCTCGACCGCAGGTGCCGGAAGCATGGTCAAGAGGCCCAGCCCATGCACTCGCTCAGCCAGCAGATGCCGGGCCTGCTCGTAGAAGGTGAGGGCATCACGCACAGCAAACACCTGCATCGCCTCATCGCCTGCTGTCAGACTCCAGTGGAAGGCTGGTTCCGTAAGCCCCGCAGACAGGGCCTGGTAGGCCAGTTCCGCCGCAGGCGCCTCCGCTTGCAATGCTTGCAACGCGCGGCGATGAAAGATGGAGCGCCTCGCTTCACCCGCCTCAGCGTAGACGACCGCACGGATCTTCTGATGGGCGAATACGTAGCACCCAGCAGCCATGGGCCCTCCCTCGCTCTCCGACTCATACAGCAGGCCGCTGTGCAGAATCTCGTCCAGGGCAGGAAGTCCGTCCTCTTCTGAGAGATCGGCCACCTGACACAGGCGCTCAAACGTGGTTCCCTGGCCGAGGACCGCTCCTGCCACCAGCATGGCAAAGGCATTCGGCGTGAGTCGATCCAAGCGGGCCACGATCACTTCGCGCACACTCGGTGGGAAAAACCCGCGCCTCACCGTCTCATGCTCCATGGTTGCTGTAACGTCCAGTGTCCACCCTCCCTCTTCGCTCGGGCTGGAGGCGAGCGCGCCACTCTCGAGCAAGACCTTGAGCGTTTCCATCAAATAAAAGGGTTGTCCTTCCGTCTCAGCAAAGAGCCACCGTCCAAAGCGTTCCAGGTCCGCCGCCCGCCCACCGTCTTTGCCTCCTGCCCCCCAGATTGCTTGCAGCAAGCGCAGGATATCTTCTGAGGTGAGCCGGTCAAGCTGCAGGCGAGTCAGCGGCACGGTGCGTTCCATGCTGGCTCGCCACTCGTCAAGCTCGGGCCTCAGACCTCTCGTTCCCGTTGGCAATGTCAGGAGCAGGAGTGCAGGCGTCGCACTCTCCGACCAGCTTCGTGCGAGGTAATGGAGCACGTCTAGTGAGGCGGTATCCGCCCACTGCACATCATCGATGAACAAGACGAGCGGCGCACGTTTGGCCAGGACCTGCAAGACGCGTGCCACCGCTTCGAATAACCGGTTGCGTGCCACGGAATTGTCTCCTTGTGGGGCAGGCAGGTCGGGATAGCGGTCGCACAGTTCGGGTAGCAGGCGCGTGAGTTCCGCCAGCCAGGTATCTGAAAGCAAGTCGTCCGGGGCATTCTCCCGCTCGATGCGCGGGCGCAAGGCCTCGATCACGGGCTGATAGGGCAGGCGACCACCGGTTTCAAAGGAGCGTCCCTTCAATACATCTGCTCCCTCCATCTCTGCCCATGACAGAAACTCGGTCGCCAACCGCGTCTTGCCAATGCCGGCCTCTCCTTCCAGGAGCACGACCTGCGTCTGACCACGTTGCGCCGTGTGATAGGCCTTGATCAACAGACTCAACTCTGTTGTCCGCCCCAGGAACGGGCCATCGAGGAGGAGAGCTGGAGAAAGTGCTCCTGGGGACGTGTGGAGTGCGTGCGCCTCCTTGCGTCGAGGAGGAGCAACGGCCCGCATGTGGCTGGCTAGCGCCACGGTTTCTGGGGTGGGCTTGGTCTGCATCTCTGTTGCAAGCCTCGCCCGACACACGTCATAGGCGTGCAAGGCAGCGTATCGGTCACCGGCCGCGAAATGCAGGCGCATCAGCCGCTGGTAGGCCTCCTCATGCAGTGGGGCGAGGACGAGCCAGCGATTGACCGTTGCAATGGCAGGCGCAAGCTCTCCTGCTTCGAATTGGAGCTTGGAGAGCCGGTCGAAGATCTCACTCGTGCACTGGTGCCAGAATTCGCGTTGTGACCGAGCCCAGTCGTCGAAAACTGGAGCATCGCGCAGCGAGAAGCCCTCCAGGAACTCACCACGAGCGAGGCTGGTCGCCCGTTGGAGCTGGCCAAGCAGGCTGCGATGCATATCCTCTGGCATGGTCAGTGCCGTGCAAGTCGAGGCACGCGAGAGCCGCCAGGCCTCTTGGAGGGTCTGCAGGTCGAGTTCGACATCAGAGGTGAAATCAAGACCGAGGGTATCGCCTGTGATGAGGAGGTGAGACGCAGGATCAATACCATCACCCTCACCCAGCAGATGACGCAGATGGAGCAGGGTAAGACGAAGGGCTGCCCGGCCATGCCTCGCGTCACCTTCTGGCCAGAACAGCTCGGAGAGGGTTTTGCGCAAATGGATGCGGCCTTCTACTGCCAGATAGATGAGCAGCGCGAATTCCTTGCGTGTGGAGAACAGCAGCAGCTGATCAGCATGATGGACTTCTGGGTTCCCCAGCAATGTGAAGCGTAAGATGCCCATATAACGTTCCTTCTAGCGTTCCTCAAAACGTTCTCCTACTATCATGTCAGCTATCTCGCCCCAATGATGAGAGCAGAGTTACATTTAACGCTCCTGATAACGCTCTCCGTTTATCATGAGATCAGAGATGATACAGATCAGAGCGTTGACTCCACCTAAAGGAACAAAAGGAGGTCAGAGCGTTTCAGATCAACCACCTCTAGAGAATATATGCATTATCGCACAAAACACAGCTTGAGTAAAAGGAGCGCTCCATGTCCAGGCAAAAAAATACGCGGACCAACGAGCAGCAGGCCAAACTGATCGAGCTGTTGAACCGCCGCTTAGCCGACGCCATCGATCTGCAACTCCAAAGCAGGCAGGCCTACTGGAACGTCAACGGGCTGCATTTCACTGCCCTGCGCGAGCTGTTCGACAAGGTCGTCCAGGGAGTGGAGGAGTGTGCGAACCTGATCGCCGAGCACATTGTGCAGCTTGGTGGCATGGCTGAGGGAACGGCGCATGCGGTCGCCAGGCGGTCTTCGCTCGATGAGTATGTGTTGAAAACGGCCGATGGGAAAGGCCACATCGATGCACTATTGACGAAGCTTACCACCTTTGGCAAACATGTACGCTACGCCAGCGAGCTGGCTACTCTCCTTCAGGACGCCGACACTGCTGACCTCTTCACAGGCATCGCGCGAAGCATCGACACATGGCTGTGGTTCGTCGAGACGAGCCAGCAAGCAGGCAGTTGAGCAGGGAGGAACTTTTGTAACGCTTGTATAACCCTCCATCGGTACCCTTAAGAGTAGAGTATGGCTTTCCACCCAGACCCGCAGGTCCAAAGGAGAGGCAAAAAATGTGGAGGGCAATACATCGAAAGGCTCAAGGACCGCACCAGGCATGTTCACTTGAAGAACCCGGTGTCCACGAAAGGCGGAGTCCGTTACTGCCTTCTGGGACAGGGAATTGTGCCGAGCGTTGAGGTTCTATAGCTGCTGGCGAACGGCGGATATGGTGAGTGGATCGCATTTGAGTGGGAGAAGTGCTGGCACCCCGAGATCGAGGAGCCCGAGGTCGCCTTTGTCCGTGCCTTACGAGCTACTGAGGCAGTAGCATAGTTCTGAATAGAAGGGAGATATGAGGTATGACGAGCAAACTACGGTTTGGAATTATTGGCTGTGGCGTGATCGGTCACATCCATGCGAAAGCCATTGCCACCTTGCCCGATGCACAACTCGTTGCCGTAGTTGATACGGTCCTCAAGCCTGCACAGGAGCTAATGGAGGAATTTCATGTGACGCACTATGAGAATCTTCAGGAGATGTTGGCACGTGAGCACCTCGATATTATCGATATTTGCACACCCAGTGGTCAGCATGGGGAACACGCTTGCCAGGTCATGCGCTCAGGCGTGAATGTGATCGTTGAGAAGCCGTTGGAGATCACTCGTGCGGCGATTGCAGAGATGTTGCGGGTGCAGCAGGAGACTGGTGTGAAGCTGGCCGTCATCAGCCAGCATCGCTTCGATCCGGACACCATCAAGGTGCATGACCTGGTTGAGGCGCAGGCTTTTGGCCGACTGGTACAGGGCCTCGCCCTGGTACCCTGGTGGCGTTCCCAGGCGTACTACGACAGTGGAGCATGGCGCGGGACCTGGGAACTGGATGGTGGCGGAGTACTGATGAACCAGTCGATCCATTCCATTGATCTGTTGCAGTGGTTGATGGGTCCGGTCAAGAGCATTTTCGCGTACACGGACACCCTGGTGCATCGCATGGAGACCGAAGATGTGGCGGTCGCCGTCTTGCGCTTCGCCAACGGAGCTCTGGGGACAATTGCTGCGACGACTGGTGCCTATCCTGGAACGGGTACCCGCATCGAGTTGCATGGCGACAAGGGATCAGCGGTGATCGAGGATGACCGCCTGAGCTATCTCCACCTGGCTCAGGATGATCGCGAGCTACGCGCTCCCACTGCTCCTGCAGGTCCCTCAGCAGCTCAGAATCCTGCCACACTTGCCATCAGGAGCCATGCTCTGCAGATCGAAGATATGATCCGGGCAATTCGTGAGAATGGTGCTCCGCTCGTTGACGGCTATGCCGCAAGGCATCCCGTCGAGATCATTCTGGGCATCTACGAGTCGGCTCGCACTCATCAGGAGGTCACACTGTCATGATTCGCCTTTTTACGTTCGCTGACAAGATTTCCCCGCATCTGGATGAGCGCATCGCGCGTTTTTAACGCTGTTTGTAACGCCCCCGTTTCATACTCCTGTGGATAAACCAGCGCTCTCCGATATCTTTCAACGAGTTTCTGGTCCTGATTGCTTCTTGATGTTTGATGTATCATGAAAAATTCTCCTCTTGAGCAGTCTAAATTCCACTCGTGACAAGGCAAAATGCATGATTTATAATGGATTGACTTACTAGCAATGAACGTAGGCAAAGCCCGAAGGCTGGAAGAAACGGAATACAAGAGATGGAACAAGTCACTCCTGAACACGTTCAAGGTATCCTGATCAATCCTTTCTATGCAATACAAGTAGCTCCTGAGCTTGTAGAAACCCATGAACCATCAATACACGATGAAGAATGGATTACAGGCAATTCATCCTTACTTGAGAAAATAGGAGCAGAGCAATGGCTGCTATCACTGCTTGATGTCCTGCAAGGAAACACATTACACGAACTTGTTAACCCCTACCACGCGATTAATATTGATCCCATGTTTGCAGTAGAGCATCCTCCGGTCTGGTCAAAAGAGCAATGGATACAAGGGAACGTGATGCTGCTCCCACAGCTAGGAACTGAGAAATGGTTACGGCTCCTGCTTGATGTCTTAGAAGGCGACTTCGTCACAGCCGAAGACATGAGATTAGCTGCTCCTCCAACTACTGACCGAACTCGTTACCGCTTCCGTCAGCGAAAGGGGAAAAAGCGCAAGAAACGCAAGAGGTAGGAATTTACCCTGCCGTCTGTTTCCTCGCTGCACGAACAACGCGCCTGACTGTCTCGTGTGAGACGCCGTAATCGTCTGCAACCTTCCGTAGTGGTTCTTGATTCTCCGTAATGCGGTGTAATACCGTAGGCCATTCTCTGGGAGGAATACCATGTTTCGGCTTCGCGGGGCCTGGTCGCCGTCTTTTCGCTGGTGGGAGTGGAGTATTTCCATCGACTTGTAACTGTGCTAAAACCTGCTGGAGTTTGAGGTAGAGTTTTCCGTGAGGCTCAAGGAAGAGTGTTAACGTTGGCGAGAGCGTAACCGAAACCCGTCGGTTCCGTTCGAGCAATACTGTAATTTACAATAGATAGTAAATTGCAGTATTTTTGTTTTTCCTGGCATTTTTCACCTATGAGACGATTGAAAAGCTGTTCTAATATGATGCTTTCTCATCCTTTCTCTCCAGAGAGCTTTCCACCTCTACTGGCCTTTCAAGCGCTTTTACGCTTCTTCTCATACGCAAAAGCGACCCATCTTTTTCACTGAAACAAGAGCATTTCTATCAGAAGAATAAAATGTGGCCTATCTTGTCTGCCTGTCAACGCTTTGTGCTTTCCTTAATCTTATTGTAATCATTTGAATTGTTTATATAAATACAGCAGCTACGACCTACATTCGGAGGCATGTGAGAAGGGGAAACACTCACATGCTACACAGTTGTGAACGCTAATCCGAGCGTGAGCCATTCGCTGATCCATATCATAGGTCACTTGCTTATTCCTCCAGTCTGTTGCAGAAGCCGTTCGATGAGTGATGCAAGCGACTTGTGTAATCCGATAGCA
>WNGE01004207.1_pt1 | contig 29855 bp, 22 predicted proteins | sample 5400651 | NCBI WGS metagenome assembly WNGE01 (sample SAMN13153370, study PRJNA577476) | soil metagenome | isolation source: 60 cm soil or saprolite under grassland replicate 2 | place: USA:California | collected 2016-06-15
CTAAACAAATGAACAAAAAGGCCATTCTCCTTGCCGGTGGCGCGGGGACGCGTCTTTTCCCGCTCACCAAGATTGTCTGCAAGCAGCTTCTCCCGATCTACGACAAGCCAATGATTTGCTACCCGCTGGCCACGCTCATGCTCGGCGATTTGCGAGAAGTGCTGATCATTACTACACCGAAAGATTTGCCGATGCTTCGCAATTACCTGAGCGACGGCTCGCACCTTGGCATTCGGATCGAATACGCCGAGCAACCGAAACCGGAGGGAATCGCGCAAGCTTTTCTAATCGGCGCAAAATTCATCCGCGGCTCCGGTGCGTCGCTCATCTTAGGTGATAACATTTTTTACGGAAAACTCGATTTCTACCGAGACGCGTTGGCCATCGAGCGCGGCGCATGCATTTTTGGATATCAAGTGCGCGATCCGGAGCGATACGGCGTGGTCGAATTCGATGCTGAGGGCAAGGCGATCAGTCTCGAGGAAAAACCGAAGCAACCGAAAAGTCATTTTGCGGTGCCGGGGCTTTATGTCTACGACGAGCGCGTTGTCGATTTTTGCCAAACACTACGTCCATCGGCGCGCGGCGAGCTCGAGATTACCGACCTGAATTTGCTCTATCTCAAAGACAAACAGCTACACGTGAAACTGCTCAGCCGCGGCATGGCCTGGCTCGACACCGGAACGCAGACGAGCTTGCTGGAAGCCGGCAATTATATTGCAACAATCGAACACCGGCAGGGACTGAAAATCGCGTGTTTGGAAGAAGTGGCCCTTCGTATGGAGTTTATCACGCAGTCGCAACTCGCAGCCACTATCGATCGGCTGCCAAAAGGTGAGTACCGAGATTATCTGCGGATGGTTTGCGACGAAGGGCCCGGCGCAGGCCTGGAGCCGGTGGGATAGCACGCAGTAGAAGCCAACACATAAAACAGAAGGCCTCCTCCAGATCGATAATAGCCCAGCGTTTTAACGCTGGGTCAATTGTGATAAACAGGATTCGAGTCCCGGCGGGGACGACAGAAATAATCGATCATGCATTCGTTTGTGAGCTGCCTAATTCATTGCGTCTGGAGCACAAAAAATCGCGAACCTTGCCTCATCCCGGATTTACGTGAACGCCTCTGGCCATATCTCGGCGGCATCGCAAAACAAAATCAGATGAAGATGCTCGCCATTGGCGGAGCCGCCGATCACGTTCACATTCTGCTCACCTTGCCGGCAACATTATCCGTTGCCAAAGCAATGCAGCTTCTGAAAGGAAATTCATCCAAATAGATTCGAGAAACATTTCCGAAAATGCGTTCCTTTGCCTGGCAGGAAGGCTACGGCGCATTCAGCGTTGGCATTTCTGGTGTGGATGCAACCGTGACCTATATCAACAATCAAACGGAGCATCACCGGAAGCGATCTTTTCGCGAAGAGTTTATAGCGATGCTTCAGAAGCACGGTTTTGAGTACGAGGAATCAATGCTCGTTTGAGGCGTTCTGTCGTCCCTGCCGGGACTCGGTGCATTGCAAATCTGTTTACCCAGCGTTGAAACGCTGGGCTATTTTCAAAAGCGCTCTCATGCCAGCTATTTCTGAGATCGTTTATGTCGGTCGTTGACCGCCGATCAATCGTTGGGCGCTCATAGAACGCCGCTACAGTTATTTTGGTTGCTCGCGCAATAGGTGGCTCGTGTCGGCTAGAAGTTTCGTCACGGCGTCCGCTTCCGTTGCTTCGTAATAACCGCGAATTTCGCCATGCCGATCCACCAAAACCATCCGAGTGCTGTGCACGGGAATTCCGGCTTCATCGCTGCCGTCGGACACCGCAAGTTTGAAGCCATCGTGTGACAATTTGTAAATTGCGGATTTGGGTCCCGTGAGAAAATCCCAGCGTTTCGGCTCGGCTTGCAACTTCTCCGCGTAACCGCGCAGCACGTCCGGTGTGTCTTTCTCCGGATCGACGCTGAACGAGACCAGATGCACATCAGTTTTTTCCAATGGTTTCTGTAATTCACTCATCCGGGTGCTAATCATCGGACAGGGCCCCGGGCACGTCGTGTAAATGAAATCCGCGATCCAAATTTTTCCGGCCAATTGCGCGGAGTCGAACGGTCGCCCATTCTGGTTCACGAGCTGGAAATGCGGAACCGTGCCGTAGGAGGAAACACTTCGTTGCTGGAGCGCGCGAACCTCGATGTGACGCAGCCACAGCAGAAGCCCAAGCGTGATCAGCGGAATGAGGATGAGTGTGACCTTCCACAACGTCGATCTTCTCGCCGATGTGCGATTGATCGCTACAGAAGCGGCATTCATGGTTGTGTTAACACGAGAGGGCTGTAGGGGAAGCTGTCAGCTTCCCCTACAAACGTCACGGAAGTCGTGTTCATGATTTCGTCAGGACGAGAGCGCCCAGCAAAAGCGGCAAATAAACAATCGACGTGATAAAGAGTAAACGCGCAGTTCTTGCGGTGCGCGTTTTCAAAAAACGCATCGCGACGGCAACGAACAAACCGCCAAGCACAAGCTCGACTGCGAGATAAGCGAAGGTGACGATCCCGACAAATGCAGGCAGGCCTGCCAATACTAAAAGCAAGATACAGAAAAACACACTTTGGCTGGCGCTGCGTTCGCCAGTGTGGTCATCGCTTGAAATCATGCGGAAGCCCGCGCGCGAGTAGTCTTCGCGGTACATCCATGCAATCGCGAAGAAATGCGGCAGTTGCCACAAAAGCAGAATCGCGAAAAGACTCCATGCGCCAGCCTCGATTGTTCCGCGCGCCGCCGCCCAGCCGATCATTGGCGGAATGGCGCCGGGAATTGCGCCGACAAGGGTATTGGCGGTGCTGGCGCGCTTCAGCGGCGTGTAGGCGAAGATGTAAATTGCGATCGTTATCGCAGCGAGGACCGCGCTGAGCGCATTGCAGGCGATGGCGAGATAAATCACACCAAAGATCGACAATCCGCCGCCGATCACCACTGCTTCCATCGGCGGCATGCGGCCCGCGGGCACCGGCCGTGCTTTGGTACGTTGCATCAACGCGTCGAGCTTCCGTTCCCACCATTGGTTGAGAGCGGCCGCGCCGGCTGCGGCCGCTGCCGTTCCAAAGACAACGTGAAACAACGCGAGGTAATCGACCGGGGCATCCGCTCCGAGATAAAACCCCACTGCAGTGGTGAGCAATACGAGCGATGTCAGCCGCGCTTTCACCAGCTCCGCGAAATCGGACACCACGCGCGAGCGCAACGCTTGCGGCGCCACTTCAGTTTCAATCGCGGCAGTTTTCATGCGGCCACAGGTTCGCTGCGCGGCGCGCCCGGTCCGGCGGCTGCCGGACGCCCAGTCTCACCTTGCGAGACTCGCCAGCAAATCGCGGAGATGCTCACACCAAATGATAGCATCATCGCGCCGACCGCGACATGCGCGGTGGCGATGTCCGCAGCTTTGTCACTCCAGATTGTCCAGGCGCCGAGCGTAATCTGGCAAGCAACCAGCGCGACCCAAAAGATCGACAATCGCTTGAGGGCAGCGATGCTCTGCGCATCTCTCCTGAGGCGCATCCAAAAAGCAATTACAGCGATCGCGATGATAAACGCAAGAAACCGATGCGCCATTTGCAGCCAGATTTGGAACGCGTCCACCTCCGATAAGGCGCGCACATCACGCCAGGCGTTGATCTTTGCGAGCGCACCTTCGCTGGTGTCTGGGATCCATGCGCCATTTGCCGTTGGAAAATCGAGAATGGCCAGATCGCGATGTTGATGGCGCATCGTCGCGCCAAGCGCGAGCTGCACATAAATCGCAGCGGTGACCGCAATCGCCGTTCTTTTAATCGGCGCCATTTTTCCGAACATAGGGCTCTGCACTGTGCGGCCAGCGGAGTTGTACTCCGCTGAAAACCACGTGATTGTAGGTGAGCGCCAAAAGTTTGTCGTCACCAGCGCAATAACGACGACCAGTCCAAGAAACGCTTGTGCAAGGCAGGCATGAAAGATTCCGATCTCGTCTTTAAGCATGGTGACACGCAGCCCGCCGAGCACGCCCTGCAAGATCACTGCGCCGAGGGCGATCATGCCAAGGTTGCGAACCCATCGCCGAGGTTCGCTTCGCCAAAGCCAGATCGCGAGGATGATTGTGAGAAAACCAACTAACGAACCCATGAGACGATGGGTGTGCTCGAACAAAATTCCTCCCACCCATTTCGAAACGGGAAACAGAAACATGTTGTAGCCAAACGTGGTCGGCCAATCGGGCACCGCGAGGCCGACGCCTTTGCTCGTAACCATTCCGCCGCTGCAAATGAGGAGCAATGTTGCGACGCATGTTAGCCACGCAAAGACGTTGAGCCAGCCCATCGATCTTGAGGAAAATGTTCGGTCCATTTCGCTTCCGCCAATCGCAAATCCAATTAACCGCGGATTACGCGGATGACACGAATTTAATCAACAAGGCAACGCGACTTTGGGTAGCGCACACGTTTCGAGTGCTCGCAAGCGCGTCCTCGCGACCGCGAACTTTTCCGAAAATTTCGCAATGAAACAAAAGTCCGTTGCGGCGGGACACCGCAACCAACACGCGAGACGCGTGCGCTACCCAGACTGCCGGCCGCTACCCACCGGGGCTTGGCGACGCTGCGGGCTGAGGTGGCTTGTTTTCCGTTTTCGGTGCGCCTGGCGCAGGTGCGCTTTGCGTCCCGGCCAGTTCGGCGCGCTCTTTGAGCCACGCCTCATAATCCGCCGGTGTATCGACGACCAGTGTGCCTTTCATTCCGTAATGGCCCAGGCCACAAAGCTGGGCGCAAATCACTTCGTAGGTACCGGTCTTGATTGGCGTGAACCAGATCGGAATAAGCGAACCGGGGATCGCGTCGCCTGCGATCCGCATGGCTGGCAAAAAGTAATCATGTATTACGTCTTTTGAGGAAAGTTCGGCAATCACGGGGCGATTCACCGGCACATGAAGTTCGCCAAGGGTCACAATATCGTCTTTGCCGGCGGGATCATTCGGATCAAGGCCGAGCGGATTTGAGTTGCTCACAAAGCTGACATCGCGCCGGCCAAATTGTCCATCTGGCCCTGGCAGGTGATAATTGAAACTGAACTGCTGCGCGACCACGTGAACAACAAGCGCCTCTTTGCCTGGCGGAAACTGATTCACGCGCTTTGCCCAAAGTGGAATCGCGAAGCCGAGGAGGAGCACAGCCTCGATCAAGACAACAGAGAACTCCAGATGCGTTGAGATGCCGCTCCTCACGCCGAGGTGATCCGCACCCGGCTGGCGCCGTTTCCGGAACCGAATCAACACAAAAATAAAAAATGCCGACCAACCAAGAAAGAGTGCGCCCATGAACCAATGGCAAAACTCGAGGATATGGTCGATTTGATACCCATGTGACGAGGCGTTCGGTGGCTGGCCCAGGAATTCATTGATCAGCGCAAGGCTACTCATATTTGCTCAGATCTTCCTCGGTAATTTCCTGGTACGGCTCGGCAGGCATGCGCCCGTGCCGCCAAAGATGAAAACTGAACGCGCCGATCCCACCCAGGACCGACATGACAGCACCAAAAAGGAACCAGATCGCTACGGCCATGTGCTCGGTCGATTTGCCATCTTTTGCGCCATAGCAAAATGGACATGCCAACGCCTGCCCGACGGGCGAAAAGATAAGTAAAAGAAGGACCGACAGAATCTTCGTTTTCATGTGATGATGCGAAGCCGTTTCATTTTGCGATAGAACCAGACGCCGTAAACAACGAGCGCAACTGCGCAGATGAAGGAGGCGATTGCGCCAGCAAGATAGATCGGCACGCCTTCCACGAGATCGACCCAGACGCACCACGCTCCAACTCCCAGCGCAAGTAGCGTCGAGAAAATAATGAAAACAATATGGAAGCCTTTAAGCGACATTTAGCGAAAGATCGGGTAGTCGTACCACGCCAAAAATATAAGCCAGAAAAGTCCGAGCACAAAAAAACCAGTAGCCTCGGACGTGCTTTTGCACGTTATGGGCATATTCCTCGTATTCCTTCGGATCTTGGGAAACGTCAGGCGGATTGTTCATGGCCTAAAGCAGATAAAAAAGCGGGAAGACGAATATCCAGATCAGATCGACAAAATGCCAGAAAAGCCCGGCTACCTCGACGCGATTGGCGAGATGTTCAGGGTTGCGCTGGTAAAGCTTTTTGCTGACCGGCAGCCACATGTAAATAAACACGAGCACTCCGCCGAGCACGTGCATCCCATGCAAACCGGTGATGGTGAAATAACTGGCAAAATACGCGCTGTGCGTTGGCAGAAACATGGTCGCCCGTTCCACGTCGTCCTTCTCGATCGTAGCGAGTTTGTGCGTAGGCGGGATGTAGAAAAAATGCGGCCGATCCATCGCCGGGTTGGTCGGGTCCGCGTTTACCGGGTCGAGATAGACTTCGTATTCCTTGATGTTGGGATCGGTTAGCGCGGCGCGATTGTGCAAATGACCCGTGATCTCAAGGCGCGGTGGGAGGCCTTTCGCAGCGGCATGTTCGTTGCCGAGATACTGCTCGTACTTCGCGAACGCATCCGGTTTAATGTAAGCGCCGAAGTGGTCGAACTTTTGCGGCCATTCATAAACGAGTTTGACGGCCAAGAAAATCACGCCGCACAGAATCGTGGCCAGCATGTACCACCAGTAGGCGCGATACCTCCTCATCTTCAACGCCGCCCACGCGAGCACCACCGTGACCGACGACATGATGAGAATGGCGGTGTTCATTGTCCCAACGGGAACGTTGAGCAACCCGTGCGGCCACATCCCCGGCGGCGCATCGAGGCGCAAAAAGATGTAGGCGGAGAAAAGTCCGCCGAAGAGCATCACTTCCGATGCGAGAAACAACCAGATGCCTACTTTGGCGTTCCAGAGACCGGTATCAGGCCGCGTGGAGACTGTATAAGGAATTTCCATTAGTCAGAAGATCCAAGGAGCGGCGGTCTCCGGTCCGCCGGAAAAGGGCGGCTCGGAAGGCGCCCCTCCTTGAGCCGTCGAGTCGAGACTGTACACGGAATTTCCATCGCGTCGGTCAGACGAGCGCAGGTTCCGCAGCGGTCTTGCGACGCACGCGCTCGCTCGGTTCGACCGGTTCATTTTGCATCGTGAAATCGCGTTCGCGCCCGGGGAGGCTGTATTCGTACGGGCCGCGATAGGCGACGGGCGTGCCGACAAAATTTCCGTGTGGCGGTGGTGACGGCGCGGTCCACTCAAGCGTGGTCGCTTCCCACGGATTATCGTTCACCTTCTCGCCGTGCTTGATGCTCCAGAAGAAATTAATGATGAAAGGGATTTGGGCGAGACCCATTATCCAGGCTGCCCATGAGATCGGCGCGTTCCATTGAAACCCGGTCAATCCCCAAATGGTGTGTTCGTTCGAAACATTCCATCCCTGCCCGCCGTCATACCAGCGCCGATGCATCCCGGCCATTCCCTGCAAAAACATCGGCAGAAAAATGACATTCATGCAGATGAGCGTCGGCCAGAAATGCACTTTGCCCCAGAAATCGTTCATCTTTCGGCCAGTCGCTTTCGGGAACCAATAATAGATACCGGCGAACAGGCCGAAGATCGTGCCGGGCGCGACGATGTAATGAAAGTGCGCGATCACGTAATAGGTGTCGTGGAGATAGAGGTCGGCGCTATTGAAGGCGAGCGGAATTCCGGTGAGACCGCCAATTCCAAACATGGGCAGGAATGCCGTGGCAAAGAGCATCGGCACGGTGAACCGGATTGAGCCGCCCCAGAGCGAAATGAAAAAGGCGCTTAAGATGATCACGGATGGAATGGAGATCAGCAGCGTGGTCGTCTGGAAAAACGCGCTCACCGCACTGCCCATGCCCGTAAGCCACATGTGATGCGCCCAGACAATGAACGACAAAAATCCGATCACCAGCACCGAAAAGACCAGCGATTTGTAGCCCCAGAGCGGTTTACGGGAATTGTTCGCCAGAATTTCAGCGACGATCCCGAACGCCGGCAAAATCAAAACGTAAACCTCGGGGTGGCCGAGGAACCAGAACAAGTGTTGCCACAAAAGTGGGCTGCCGCCGCCGCTGATGGACACGGGCGCGCCATTCACGACCAGGCCGCTCGGCAGGAAAAAACTCGTATCGGCGACGCGATCCATCAATTGCATGATGATCGCAGCCTCCAACGGCGGAAACGCCAGCAACAGGAGAAACGCAGTAACAAATTGCGCCCACACAAAAAATGGCAGCCGCATCCAGGTCAGTCCTTTGGCGCGCAACTGAATGATGGTGGTGATAAAATTAATGGCGCCCAGTAACGACGACGTGATCAGAAAAATAAAGCCGATCAACCAAAGCGTCTGTCCGTTCAAAATCGGAAGATGCCCGGGGCCTCTATCGGAAAATGCCGCCAGCGGCGTATAGGAAGTCCAGCCGCTCTTCGCTGCGCCACCGGGCACGAAGAAACTGATGAGCATGATTACGCCGCCAACCCCAAACGCCCAGAAACTCGCCGCGTTCACCTTCGGGAAGGTCATGTCCGGGGCGCCGATTTGCAGCGGCACAACAAAGTTGCCGAAGGCGGCGAACGCCAGGGGAACTACCCCGGCAAAGATCATGATGGTGCCGTGCATGGCGCCGAGGGAGTTGTAAAAGTCAGGCGTCATTTTCCCGTCCGGCATCGAGCCCGCCCCGAAAATGTACGGGAGCCATTTGCCGATCACTGGCAGCGCCTGACCCGGATAGGCCAGCTGCCAGCGCATCAACATCATCAGGCAAAAGCCGAAGAACAAAAAGACCAGACCGCAGAGTCCATATTGGATACCGATCACTTTGTGGTCGGTTGAGAAAATATATTTTCGCCACCAGCCGAGCTCGTGATGCTCATGTTCGCCAGCGTGCGGGTGTGGCTCGTGACCTGCCGCGCCGGAGCCAGGCGTAGGCGGGTGCGTTTCGAGAGAAGTGGAAGGATCCATTTCAGGAAAAAGTTACCGTTTCAATATCTAAAGAGAAGCGCAATTTGCAAAGCCCTAAAAAGCGATTCGGCGTTCCGGTAAAAGACGAGTTGCATTTCCACTCGCGCGGATGCGCCGCGATAAAGCATCTCATTTTCCATGGCACAATCTGAACATGTCGATCTTCAAACGGCGAGTGAAAAAGTCGAGCTATGTATCAGGGCTACGCGTCGCGCGTGTTCCACCACTTTGACAGACGCGTGTGTGGAATTTCCGGGATCGCCTTGCCAGCCTTATCATAATGCGATGTGTCATTAAACAACGTGAGCCGCGCGCGGGTCGCATCCCTAAAATCGACAATGTTCAACGCTGCCGGTTTCTGGTCGAGATTATCGCGATACCGACGCGGGTCGAACCCGAGCAAGGAGCTGAGCAACAGCCGAATCGTCGCCTTATGTGAGACCACCAAAATATTTTCGCCCGGATGTTTGCGCACCAGTTCAACGAGCACCGGCAAAGCGCGCGCCGTCACAGCCAGGCCGCTTTCCCCGCCAATCGGGGCAAATGTGTACGGGTCCTTCTCCCACTCGGCGGCTTCTTCCGGAAATTTTTCTTCTACTTCGCGCCGCGTCATCTGCTCCCAACGACCGTGCGAAATTTCCCGAAAACCGTCGCGCGTCTGCACCTCCAGCTTGTGTGGCGCAGCGAGAATTTGAGCAGTCTCAACCGTGCGGCCAAGAGGCGATGCGTAAACCGCGACGATTTTCTCGTCACTCAAGCGTTCCGCCAAGCGCCGGGTCTGCTCGCGGCCTTCATCGGAAAGAGCCACATCGGTGGCGCCCGCAAATCGGTCCTCGGCACTCAAAACGGTGACGCCATGTCGCACCATGAAAACACGCGTTGCTGTCGTTTTCATACGATCCGTCATGACGTAAAACTCGCCGAGAAGGCAATCTCGCTGCGTTCGTCAAAGATGATAGTGCGACTATTGACGTTACATTTGGTCGGTGGAAAACGAATCTAGGCCGCGCGCGATTATTCACCTGGACATGGATTGCTTTTATGCGGCGATCGAGGTGCGCGATCGTCCCTCACTCCGTGGCAAACCCGTGGGCGTGGGCGGCGCGCGCGACCGCCGCGGCGTTTTGACCACATGCAATTACGAAGCGCGCAAATTCGGTGTGCATTCGGCCATGCCGACTTTCATGGCGCTGCAACGCTGCCCGAACCTGATCGTGTTGCCGACGCGCTTCGATGTTTATCGGCGCGAAGCCGCCGTCATCCGTGGCATCCTGCATCGATTCACGTCGTTGATAGAACCGCTCTCGCTTGACGAAGCGTATCTCGATGTGACGGAGCATCCCGGGGCACCGGGGCCGTTGGCGCAAGTGATCCGTGGAACGATTTTTCGGAAAACGAAACTGACCTCTTCGGCAGGAGTCGGTCCGAACAAACTGATCGCGAAAATCGCGAGCGAAATAAATAAACCGAATGGCCAACTCGAAGTCACACCGGAACAAGTACCCGAGTTCATGGAGAAACTGCCGGTCCGCAAAATCTGGGGAATCGGCGAGAAGACTGAGCGAAAACTGGAGGAACTCGGCGTTAAAACCTGCGGCGAACTCCAACGTTTCTCGCGTCCGGAGCTTGTCGATCTTTTCGGCAAATTTGGCGTTGAACTTTATGACCTCTGCCGCGGCATCGATCACCGGCCAGTCGAACCGGATCGTCCGCGCAAATCGCTTAGCACCGAGGAAACCTTCGCTGTCGATCTAACCACGCTCGACCAATGTGAAGAAAAACTCGAGGAACTTTTCCAGGATTTGATGGCCGATCTTGCGCAAAAAGAGTCCACGCGCGAGATCACAAAAATTTTCGTGAAACTAAAGTTCAATGATTTCACGCGCACAACTGCGGAGCGCGCCGGCCTCGCGGCCACATTACAAGATCTCCGCTCCCTGCTCGGCGAAGCGTTCGCCCGCACCGGGAAACCGGTCCGTCTCATCGGCCTCGGAGTTCGATTCGCTGAAACTGCGCCCGAAAGCGCTCAAATGGATCTTCTGTAGGGGAAGCTGACAGCTTCGTCTACAGAACCGCATCCCGGTTAAGTTTTGCCAGTGCCTGAGTTGACACTTGCGAATCACTGTATCAGCGTATCAAGCTATGCGCACTACAGTAACTCTGGATGACGAAGCATATGAAGCCGCCGTTACGCTTGCTAAAACTTCCGGCAAGCGGTTAGGTCAGGTCATTTCCGATCTTATCCGGCGCGCCGTGCAGAAGCCGCAAGGTCCCGCGCCTAGAGGCGGTAAACGCTTCCCCACGTTCGAGGTCCCGCCCGGCGCTCCCATGATCTCGCTCAAGGCTATTCGACGCGCCTGGGAAGAGGAATGAAATTATTTCTCCTGGACGCGAACGTCTTACTGGCGATCGCCTGGCCAAATCATCCATTTCATCAACGAGCGGTGGCCCGTCTCGCGCGACGTGAACGCCGCCGATGGGCGACCTGTTTGCTGACTCAAGCTGCTTTCGTCCGGCTCTCCAGCAATCCCGCGGTGATACCCAATGCGAAATCCCCTGCCGAATCTGGTGAGATGCTCGGCAGACTAATCGACGATCCGCATCACGTATTCCTTGAGGCAAAAAGGAGGCAACTGGCGCGGTTACAGGAACTGCTGGAACGATGTCATGGACCTAACCAAGTCAACGACGCTTTCTTGATCTGGCTGGCATCATCTCATGGCGCAAGTCTCCTGACTTTCGACTCACCGTTGCGTCATCTGGCTCCAAAGCCTGAATTGGTGGAGCTGATTGGCTGAGATAATCAAAGGCCGACTTGCTACTCGCTCACTGCGACACGCGGGCTAATGTTGTTTCAAGAGATGATTTCCGCCCAGGAAAGGAAAATCAGGCAAACGGGTTGCGTTATTCCTGGAGCTGCGTGTTCTGGTAGAGTCGCATGGGCTTGTACTCGAAGCTCCTATACAGGTCGAATTGGTCACGGAAATGAGGATCGAGCACGGGACTGGACCCGACCTTCTGAATGAAGCCGCTCTGACCCAGGGTGAGGATGTTCTCCGAGCTCAGCTTTGGGGCGCTGAGGACAACGATCTGGGCGTACGTGCCCTTGTTCGACTGGAACATCCTTGCGACCTCCGGAATGTCCGGGAAAAGGGCGTGCCGAAATGGAGTCACGCCCCTCGGCTGCGTCGACCAGGCCGCCGGGTCCGGTCCGAGGCTGTTCAACGCCTGCGTGAACGCCGCCGACATCACGACATTTGGGTCCGCGCCGTTGAAGTAGTCGCGGCTGGGCGGCACGCCTGATCCGCTGCCGAGCGCGTCATCCAAGACATGAAGCAACACGTTGGCCGTCGCGCGGCTGATGTTCGCGCCGAGCTCGTCAGCGAACGTGGCACTCAGCACGGTGCTGAGCCACCTCGCGAAAATGACCTGGCCTGGTTCGAGCGTGGTGCTGGTCACCGCGTCGGCGAAGAGGCTGCCATCCCACGCTTCGAGCACCGCTCTGGCTTGCGCGGCGAGCGGATGAGCCGAGGGCACCGCGTCGAGGGCGGCGAACAGGTACGGCTTCAGGAAGCGCGAAGGACGACCGGCGCCACCCTGCGTCGTGCGGGCGATGTCCTTGGCAATGTCTCGCATGTCGTCCAGCGAGACCTGTCCGTCCTCAAGGCGGGCCTCGATCTCCAAGACGCGCGACTGCTTGGCGGTGGTCCCGGCGGGTTCCCCGACCTCCTCATCGGCGGTGGCCTTGTTGTTCCAGTTCGCGAGCCAACCGCGCACCGGGTTGATTGACCTAGGGATGGGCAGCAGCTCGCCCGTCCACTCGGCGCTCCCGTCGCCCGGCAGCGGCAGGCGGATGTCGAACCCGGCGGGCCGCACGGGCACCTCGCCGGTGCGCCAGTAGGCGATGTTACCGACCTTGTCCGCGTACAGGAAATGTCCCACACCCACTATTTGATCGATGGCGGCCTCGAACTCGTTGATGTTGTGTGCGCGGTTCATCGCCATGAACGCGCGGATGCTCTCGATTTCGCGCATCCGTTGCAGGCTCTTCCGGGTGAACTTGACGCCGGTGGCAGAGTCTACGACCGGCCCGTGGACGGAGCGCTCGACGGTCATGACGACAGGCGAGGCGTCCTTGACGAGAATGGTCTCGACGCGCCTCCCGTATGGCGTGCAGACGCCGCCATACAGGTAGCCCGCTCCCGCGTTACACGTCGTCTCCGCGTAAATGTCGACGTTGTTCGAGAACGCGCTCGTCTCGGTCCAGGCGCAGTGATCGTTTCGGCCAATCCCCAGCACGAACGGGATGCCGGCGAACCCAATGCCAAAGACATTCAGATCCTCGGTCTTGAGCTGGACTTCGTGCGCGATCTCGGGCGCGTTGAATCCGATCTGCGGTCCGCCGAACAACATGGCCGATCCCTCGGCGCTCTTCGCGGCGCTGACCAGCCATGCGTGGCTGCCGAGCTTGGTGGGGACCCCGAGAGCCTCCCAGATCGCGACTGTCGCCTGCCGACCGGCCCTTCGGCGGGCACGGTGGCGTGCGCATCGGGATCGTTGATCCATTGGACGTCGTTGAAAACGCCGAGCCCGGCGGTGGCGCCGTGTATCGCGATCAAACTGTTCAGTAGCGTCTGACCCGCCCTTTCACCCTCGCCCTGTTCGAGAAAGGCCTGGGCCTCGAAGACCGCGAACGCGACAGCGTCTCGCGTGGTCCACGGCGCTGGCAGGCCGATGTTAAGGAACTGGAACTCGAACGGCAGCTTGTTCGCCGGATCGGGGACCACGACCTCGTTGACATAGCGGTTGATGCCGTTGACGTACGCGTTGAAGACCTCCTGTTCTTCTGTGCTCAAGATCGCGAACTGCTCGTCCAGCTCGGCGTCCGTGTAGCCCAACGTGCGGGCGATTCGATCGGCAGCGAGCCTGCTGGAACCGAAGATCTCGGCGAGTCGGCCGCGCGCCGCTCGACGGTTCACCTCGAGCTGCCAGAGCCGATCCGCTGCGATCGCGTAGCCGTAACCCTCGAAGACGCCGCGACTCGTTTCGGCGAAGACGTGGGGGACGCCGAAATCGTCCCGGTATATGCGCACCGCCTCGCCCGCGACGTCTAGGTTCGTGAACGTCCCTGCGGCGAGCCCGATTGTTGTGGCTAGTAGTGTCGCGAATCCGGCGGTGAGGATAAGGAATGTTTTTTGAAGAATTTTTGTTTTCATAAGTGTTGGTTTCATCTTTCTGCTAGTGAGGCCGCGGGGTTGGGTGCGGCTTTGGTGTATGGGTAGGTGTTGGAGTCGGCGTCGGTGTCGGTGTAGCTGTGGGAGTAGCAGTAGCTGTAGGTGTAGGCGTTGGTGTCGGCGTTGGTGTTGGTGTAGGAGTTGGAGTAGGCGTAGGTGTCGGGGTGGGTATAGGGCCTTGCACCTCAAAGGAGCCGATGTCGAGGCGGCCGTTACGCACTCGATCAAAACCCGGGCCGCGCTGGTCGTAGAAAGGCGGCGGAGTAAAGTTCGGGTCACCCGCATCAATGGCCGGGCTACCGAGCAACAGCTCATGCGTGAGTGTGGGGCCACCGTTGTCTTGCAATGGGCCAAGCATGGGATCGGTGTTGATCTGATCGCCCGGGCCGGTCAGGACACCGCCGCCGTTGTCGCTGCTGAGATTGTAGCCGAGCGAGTATACCCATCCGCTGTCATTGGAGATGTTTTCTCCTACTGCGCCGGCGTTGAGGACGGTGTTCCCGATCCCTACATCAGCACCGACGCCGTTAACGATGCCGCCACCATACACTTGAGCGGAGTTGCCGCTGATCGTGCAATTGCTGAAGCCCAGCGAAGCGCCGCCATATAAACTAAAGGGAGTGTTAACGACGCCGCCACCATACACTTGAGCGGAGTTGCCGCTGATCGTGCAATTGCTGAGGCCCACCCAGCTGCCACCGTCACCCCATTCCGAAGGTTCGCCAGTGTTATAGATACCGCCGCCGTTGCTACTGGCAGAATTGCCACTGATATTGCTGTTGCTGAGGGTCACCGAAGCGCCGCCGAATTCAGTCTCAAATTCGAGTATGGTTTCGCCAACGGTGTAGATGGCGCCGCCGTCACCCGCCGAGTTACCGCTGAGCGTGCTGTTTGTGATTTCGACCGACGCAGCGTAGCCCCCAGTCCCGACATTGTAGATGGCGCCGCCGTACAAACCAGCGGAGTTGCCGCTCATCGTGCTGTTTGTGATTTCGACCTGGAAAAAGGGGCTAAGAGGTGAGTAACCGACATTGTAGATGGCGCCGCCGTTGCCGCCCGCAAAGTTGCCGCTAATCCTGCAATTGCTGAGCGTTACCTTCGCATAATCATTGTAAATGCCAGCACCGCTGTCGTCGGGGAAATCCCCGCTGGTGAAGCCGTTGGTAATGGTCAGGCCAGAAATGGTGACGTTTTTGCCGGAGCCGATATGGAACACGCGGCTCGTGGCGTTCCCATCCACAGCCAGACTTCCAGCCCCAGGTCCCGAGATGGTGATGCTCTTGTCCACCAACAGTTCGCCGCTGGTCAGCCCAATGGTGCCAGTGACTGCGAAGGTAATTGTGTCGCCATCATTCGCGATGGCGAGCGCCTGGCGCAATGAACCCGGGCCGCTGTCATTGGTGTTGGTGACTGTAATGGTGGCCCCATGCGCGAGGAGTGCCACAGCGAAAAACAGTGCTATGGCGATCGCGACGGGGCTGATACGGGGTGTGATTCTGGTTTTCATAGGTGTTGGTCTTATCTTTCTACTAGTGCGGCAGCGTCGGGTGTGGCCGCGGAGTTGGTGTAGGATTCTGGACATATTTAACCGTGGCATAATCAAAACCGGTGCCACGGCCAGGGCTCGCTCCCGTGACATAGACATTCCCCGATCCGTCAACGACCATGGTGTTCGCTACTTCTTCATTGCCATTTCCCGGCCCGTTGTAGCGGGCAACCCATTGTTCCTGTCCCGCCGAATTGTACTTGACCGTGGCATAATCATAAGTATGCGCCTTATTGCTGAACCCCATCACATAGACGTTGCCTGAGCCGTCAAGGGCAATGGCCCTGGCATGGTCATCGCCAGTTCTCGAGCTGTTGTAGCGGGCAACCCATTGTTCTTGCCCGGCGGAGTCGTACTTGATTGTGGCATAATCATCATTGGTGTTGATGCTTTGTCCCGTCACATAGACATTGCCTGAGCCATCGAGGGCAATCGCCCAAGCATAGTCATGACTCCCCCCGTTGTAGCGGGCAACCCACTGTTCTTGCCCAGCTGAGTTGTACTTGATCGTGGCGTAATCAAGATACCCATCTGAGTCGTCGCTTCCTCCCGTCACATAGACATTGCCTGAAGCGTCAACGGCAATGCCATTAGCAAAGTCACCGCCATTCCCCGGTCCGTTATAGCGGGCAACCCATTGTTCTTGCCCCGCTGAGTCGTACTTGACTGTGGCATAATCAGGAAAAGTGCCTAAGCCAGTGCTTCGTCCCGTCACATAAACATTGCCTGAGCCATCAACGGCAATGGCAACGGCTAAATCACTCGCCGGTAAGCTGTAGCGGGCGACCCATTGTTCCTGCCCAGCTGAGTCGTACTTGATCGTAGCGTAATCAAACAGACCAGTACCTAAACCTAAGCTTTGTCCCGTCACATAAACATTGCCTGAGCTATCAACGGCAATGGCAACGGCGTCGTCCTCGCCATTTCCCGGGCCATTGTAGCGGGCCACCCACAGTTCCTGTCCCGTTGAGTCGTACTTGACCGTGGCGTAATCAAAATTGGTCCCCAAGCCCAAGCTTTGTCCCGTCACATAGACGTTGCCTGAACTGTCACGGGCAATTGCTGCGGCACGATCCCAGCCACTCGCCAGGCCGTTGTAGCGGGCAACCCATTGTTGTTGTCCGGCTGAGGTGTACTTGATCGTGGCGTAATCCAGATCAGTGCCTGAGCCGTGGCTCCCTCCGGTCACATAGACATTCCCTGAGCTGTCACCGGCAATGGCGTGGCCCCCGTCATCGAGATTCCCCGGGCCGTTGTAGCGGGCAACCCACGCTTCCTGTACAGGGCCAGGGGCAAGCGCGAGTGGGATCTGGCTTTGACTTGTGCCCAGCAGCAGCAGGCTGACCAGGACTAAAATCGGTGCAACGAATGTTTTTTGAGGAATTTTTGTTTTCATAGCTGTTTGGGTTTTTGTTGAGGTTTGGATTGTCTAGTTGAGGGATTTTGCCTTTCACTGGTCTATACAGGAAACAAAAGGCGAAGTTCGGAAATAATTAGGAGCGATGAAATCCAACCGCGGATCCACCTACGCCAACCAGCCTTCGTCCCGCAGTCGCGGGACTACGGCGAGTCGAGAGGCTCCGGCGTGACAAGTTACCCGCCTCCTTCCAGCGACTACGGCGCGGCAGGCGCGGATGGAACGGATAACCCGACGCTCAATCTCAAGATGAGGCAGACACATGAGATTCTATTTTGCTGAATGGGTGCCTTCCCAATTCAACTTGCTTGTGTATCTGTGAAATGGATTCGACTTTTGCTTACCACGGCACCCCTGCAATCCGTGGTTAAGCCTTATTTCGACGCGAGGGAGGCGACGATTTTTTCAAAGCGCAAGTCTCCGCGCAGAGGATCCAAATCGGCTGGTTTACCAGGTGCGAGTAGCGCCATCCTCTTGGGAGGCGGCTTTAGCAATCGTGGCGCTTCCTATTTATGTATTTTAGAGATGAGTTTTGGATTATTGATTCGGATTTCGTCACTCTAAGGTTGAATCCACTTTTTTATTTGAAGCTAGTACTGCCTTTTTTTTAGCAAACTGTGTTCTACTTCGAAAATACACGCCTCAAATTGCCACGAGCCATTAAGGGTTAGCCGTCCTCCCCACGACGTCAGGGCGCGATGCGTACCCTGAGCTCTCCCCAGTTTGGAAAAACGTTCACTCCCACGGTGTCGGTCAGTTGCATCTGATTCGTGCCGTCGGCGTTCATCAAAAAGAGCTCTTGACCTTGACCAGCCCCCACATCCCTCCCCCAGACGATCTTCTGACCATCGGGTGAGAACGTCGGTGTACCTTCGAACACTGCATTGTCAGTCAACTGAACGAAGTTCGTTCCGTCCGCATTCATGACGCAGATCTCAAAGCCGTTACCGCCGTGCGTGCCGACCCTGGCCATGAACACAATGCGCGAGCCGTCCGGAGACCAGGAAGGAGCCCGTTCCTCATAGTCGTTGTACGTCAGGCGGGTCAGCCCAGTCCCATCCGGGTTCATCAGGTAAATCTCGGCATTAGTCGGATTAATCGGATCCGATGGAGGGTGACTTGTGAACGCGATCTTTGTGCCATCGGGCGACCAGCCCGCGTCCTCGTCGATTGCGGCGTCGGAATTGTTCGTGATGTTCTGCGGCCCGGCCACACCTGCCAGAAGGTCGTCACCGTTCGCGACGAAGATGTCGCTATCGCTGGTCGGGGCCCCAGGGTCGGAGTTGATGGGCAACCCGGTTCCCGATGCCGACGCATGATAGGCGATATCCTTGCCGTCCGGTGACCACGTGGCGGAGCTGCCGCGTATCAAATAGGTCTGCTCGGTGCCGTCCGTGTTCATCAGGAACAGGTCGGAGGTGTTGAGGGGTTCGGTGGGCAATCGGAGGCGGTTGCTGTCGAACACGATCTTCTTCCCATCCGGCGACAAGGCTGGGAATGCGTCACCGTTGACACAGTCGAGGTTCTCGGTCACGCGCCGCACATAAATGCGGGGTCGGCGTGAGCGGTTGTTGTTGCTAAGAGAGCCGCGAATCCGGCGATAAGACTAACAAATATTTTTTGAAGGATTTTTGGGTTCATATGTGTTATTGGTTCTACCCATTCCTTCCGAAAATTTTGCCCGGCGTTGCAAAAAAATCGGAAGATCGCGGATCACACGGATATCATCGGATTGGGGAGCGCAGGCTGCTAGCCGAAACAATCTTTAGGTGCAGACTCTTATTACGGAATCTCAACCACTAACGGACTTCACACGAATTACACCAAGTGGCACGAATCTCACAACGCTTGAGTCAATTCGTGTAGGTTCGTGGAATTCGTGTCTCGAGCTTTCTGGAATTTTTGGCGTCGTTTCGCGCCTGCCGTGCCGAAGCCTTGGCGAAGGTTGGTGTTTAGCGGATGATCCGTTTCTCATCCGTGTTATCCGCGCAATCCGTGGTTTGAGTGAGAGAGGCGTGAAGAAATTGCGCAAGTTTACAGCTGCTTTTCCTCGCAGAGTTTTTGGAAAGCGGGATCGGCGCGCAAAGGGTCCCAGAGTGGATCGAGTCGTAATAATGCCGGCGTAATGGGCGTTGGGCCGTAAATCCCGCTACCATATGGGGTTTGTAACAGCCGGCTGAGAGTTGAGATCGCGCGGTTATTCTCGCCGAACATCGTCTGAATTAATGCCAGCTCCTCTTCATGGTTAGGTGCGGCCCGCCGATCTTTAGCACTCGGTAAAAGCATGATTGCACGTTCCACTTCGTTTAGGGCCGCGTCCTTATTTCCAAGAACCGCATAACTTAGGGATAACAATTTCGCAAACTTGTTTGGTTTACTCTTGCGGAGCGACTCCAGCGTATTACGCGCCTGTTCAGCGGTAACCTTTGCGCCAGCACTGTCACCGCCGAGGTATTGAGTCAAAGCCAGCATCACCTGGGTAGGGCCCTTGTCCTCCTCAGAATCAAAGTGAAATTGAGCCAGTCGGGTTTGCAGCAATCGGACGGCTTCACCGTGATTTCGTTCGAGTCTCAGTTGGGTGAGTTTGGCGAAGAAGGCATCCGGCGCTGGAGTCTGCGCGTTTATTTCGGATAATAGCTTAGCAGCTTCTTGCAGGTTGCCCTGGGCCTGATAAATGCGGGCCTTGTACGCCATCACAGCGGGATCGTATGGGATAATGTCCAGCGCTCGACCGTTGAGCTTTAGCGCAGCCGGGAATTGTCGAAGCCTGGCGTAAGCAAATGCCGCTTGCTTCAGTAACTCCGTGTTGCGCGGATCGAGGGCGAGACCTTGCTCGAAGTAGGCAACGCTTTCATCCCAGTGTCCCTCGCTTCTCGCAACTAAGCCGAGGGCATATGGGACCTCGCTGCTACCCGGTAACATCTTGCCGACGAGCCGGAACGTAGTCTTGGCGAGCCCGTAGTCATCCAGCACCTGATATTGATAATAACCCAAGGCAAGCTGGGTTTCGGGCGAGTTCGGCTGGAGCTTCTGCGCATTCTCCAACGCTTTTTTCACTGCATCGCGCTGAGCGGTGGTTTTGGCGCCGGTAAGGTAAAGCGACGCGTCCGCTCGAGAAAGCCACGCCCAAGCGAGCGCAAAGTTCGGGTCAAGCTGCACCGCCCGCTCGTAAAAACCGATGGCCTTTTCTACCAGAGGGGTCGCGTAGGGGCCGCGTGCTTCAAAAGCCCGGCCGCGCAAATACGCATCGTAAGCCTCCGGATTGTTTGTCGGTTTAGCTCCTAACGCTTGCGCCTCGCGACCGGTGAGCTTCGCTTGCAACGATTCGGCGATTCCTTTGGCAATCTCGCTCTCGACGCCAAAGACGTCAGTCAACTTCCGGTCGTACGTCTCGGCCCAGAGGTGGGAATCGGTTTGCGCGTTAACCAACTGAACATTGACCCGCACCTGATCGGCCGCTTTTTGCACGCTACCCTCAAGAATGTTCGCTACACCAAGCTGCTTCCCGATTTCAGAGAGATTGCGAGGTTTGCTTTGATAGCGCAGCGTGGAAGTGCGCGAAATCACTTTTAAATCCGCAATGCTAGCCAGCCGTGTCAGGATCTCCTCTTGAATGCCATCCGCAAAGTATGCATTGTCGGGGTCACGACTAAGATTCTCGAACGGAAGGACGGCAATGCTTTTCTCCGGGCGCTCAACCGGCAGCAGTTTGGCGAGCTCGCCGCGGAAGAACCACATTGTAGCGGCTCCAAAGAGGAGACAGGCGGCGGCTGTTGCTATCAACTGTGGATTACGTCGTGACCAGCGCCAGATTCGCGCGGGAGCTAAGACCGGACGCGCGACGATAGGGCGTCCGTCGAGCCATCGCTCCAAATCAGTCGCGAGATCTCCCGCGGACTGATAGCGCGCTTTTGGATCACGCTCGAGGCAGCGTGCACAAATGGTTTCCAAATCCCGGTCGTGCGAGTGTGCGAGAGCGCGCAATTTCGGTGCGGGCGTTTCCGCTGCCTGCCTAATGACCGAAAGCGCGTTGGAGCCCAAAAACGGTGGGCGGCCAGTCAGCAAGTCGAAGAAAATCGCGCCGAGACTGTAAACATCGGCGGCCGCGGTCAGATCGGCGGCTTTGCCCTCGGCCTGCTCGGGCGCAGTGTAACCGGGGGTTCCGAAAGTAGTCAGCGATTTGGTAAGATCCTTGTTTGCGTCGAGCCATTTTGCCAAACCGAAATCGCTCACCAGCGGTTCGCCCCGGCCGTCGAGCAGAATGTTTCCTGGCTTGAGATCGCGATGGAGAATTCCGTGGCCATGCGCATATTCGACCGCGCGCGCAACTTTCGCCATCAGTTGCACGCATCGCCGGGGCTCGGCGCGTAGAGCCGGCCCGACCTTTTGCAAACTGCCGCCCGTCGCGAATTTCATGCTGAAAAACGGGAGGCCGTCCTCGCTTTCGCTCACCTCGTAGATCGGAAGAATGTTGGGATGATCAAGGCTGGCTGCCGCGTCGGCTTCGCGTCGGAAGCGCCTGAGCGTTTCATGTGAATCAGCGTGATAATCTAGAACGCGCTTTACGGCGACGATCCTCTGAGGGTGTCGCTGGCGCGCGAGATAAATTACGCCCATGCCGCCGCGGCCGATCTCGTCGAGGATTTCGTAATCGCCCAGGCGCCATTGCTTATCCGGCACGTCCACTTCAGCGATTACGCTTTCAAAAACCGCTCTCGAGACCTCGTCACCATCTTCCAATCCCTCGCCCAAGAGGCAACTCACACAAACTCCATTGTAGAGTCGCGTTGTGGCGCCGCACTTGTCGCATTTTGCCGCGCTCTCGGTCACACTTGGGATCGAGTCCGAGAGCCCGTCGGAATTTTTCATAGCATCTTCACAAAAAAATCCTGCGTGAGATCCTGAGCATCCTCCGATCCATATCCTTGTTTGCGTAAGAAGGCCAATGGGCGCCAATAAATCTGGCACAATTCCGACAGTGCACTGAGTGCGTGAGCAGAAGCCGTCGCCGAATCGCCCGCTTCCAAGACCATTGTCCACCGGGTCGAGGCAAACAATTCACCGCGACTTTCCGCTTCGCGACCGAGCGGAACCGACGCTGTTTTCACACTGTTAACGAGAATATGACTAACGACCCTCTCGCGGCAAGACAGAAGTCGTGGTAATCGCCGCCGCGAGATCAGCTGCTGTAGTGGCAGGCGTGTCGCCTGCATTTACTTCAAGCAGCCGGCACGGCTGCCTTCGCAGTGGCCGCACGAATAATTTCCGGGAAAAGGAGGCTTGTTATTTCCCGCAGAGTTTGCTAAACCGCCAAAGGTCTGGCGAGAGGAGGTTGTATCAAACAGCCATTCATTTGGTGCGTGGGATGGGGCATGGCGACAATGGGTTTGCTGCTTTCCTCGGCCACACTAGCGCAGGAAACAGCGTCTTCGTCCGCCGGTGTCGCCGAAGTGGAACGGGTCATCGTCACCGGTTCGAACATTCCCACGGCGGAAGAAGTGGGACCGAATCCTGTGGACACTTATCGACCGGCAGACATGGAGAAATTGGGTGTGCGCAATGCAACTGACTTCCTCACCAACCTGCCGCAGGAGCTCGGCGGGACTTTCAACCAGAACGTCAATCTTGGCGATGGCACTGTTCTACCGAATCTGCGCGGTCTGCTCCCCAGGGAAACGTTGGTTCTGGTGGATGGAAAACGCGTTGCAACCACTCCGATTGGGAGCAGGACCACGGGAGTCACCGGCGTGAACATCAATCTCATTCCCTTTCCAATGATCGATCACATCGACATCCTGAAGGATGGCGCATCAGCTGTTTATGGCAGCGATGCGGTGGCCGGTGTCATCAATATCTTTTTGATCCACAAGTTCCGCGGTCTCGAGGTCGGTGGCAGTTATGGAAACACAAACCTGGGCGCCTCCAACGACGCACGTGAGCTTGAAGGCTGGATCAAAGCCGGCACGGGAGATGACAAGACGGACATCTTGGTCATTGCCGATTTTTACGATCGTGCCGCCATGTACAGCCGTGACCGGTTCCTTAGCAGTAACGCGAATGCACTTGCCTGGGGAGGATTCGATAATCGGCTCGGGGGTTTTCCTGGGCAAATTGGACGTTCTGGAGCTTCTGTAAGTTTCCGCTTGATACCGAAACTGTTCTTCAGCGCAAACTCTCCGCCGCCACACTCAGCTCCGAACGTGTCAACTTCTCCATACTACGTTCTTCCAGGAGTCATTACACCTTACCCCGATGGGGACTATTGGCTTTATAACCAAGCGGCTGTTACACCGTCAATTCCGGCCTCGGACCGCCAAAGTTACTACGGCTCATTTACGCGTGATATTTGTGACAAATACCTCGTACTGTTTGCCGACTTCAAATATACGCGCTCGTTTTTCGATGGAGCCACGGCAGCTACTCTGTTTGCGCCGGATCCATTCAAGCGACCGGACGGCAGTCCTTTCAGCCCTGCTGGCATCAGTGTGCCAATCCAAAATCCATTTAATCCGTTTACAGTGCCGGACGCGACCTTGAACATCAACGGTGTCCGCGTGCCGGTGACTACAGGGGTCCGGTTTCGCGCCATGAGCGATGTGGGTCTCAAAACACTTAGGGCTACATTTCAGGATACGCTGTTTGATGTCGGGCTTCGCGGTGCACTCGGAGAATTCGGCGATTACTTTAAAACGTGGAACTGGGAAGTGGGTTTTCGCTATTCTCGCGATGAGGAGGAAGTCCTTACTGGAGGAGTTGTGAGCCAGCCCGGTTTGCGCGAGGCGTTGCTCGATACAAACCCGGCCACCGCGTTTAATCCTTTCGTGGGATTCTTCGGCCGCAACACCCCGGCAGCAATTAGCAGAGTTTACGTTACTCTGCACCACTCCGCCGCGTTTGAACTACCCCTGGGCTACGCAACGATTAACGGCGAGCTATTCAATCTTCCCGCCGGACCGGTCTCCTTCGCACTCGGGCTTGAATACCGTGGCGAGCGGTGGAGAGACGATCCCGACTCGCTTAACACAACGTCTAACTCCATTGGCGCCCCGCATTTTGAAGCCTCAAAGGTAAACCGCGATGTATGGGCAACCTATCAGGAAGTGCGATTTCCGGTGACCAGCCCAACTTGGAACTTCCCCGGTGCATACAGCCTCGAGTTCGACATTGCCGAATGCGAGGAGTGGTACAGCCAAAATACATCTGCGACTACATTTTTACCCGCGCAACATTCTCAGTACAACGCGCAGAAACCGAAATTCTCCGTCCGGTGGCAGCCGCTCGAGCCCAAGTGGATTGGAGCCCTGACCTTGCGCGCTAGTTACACAGAAGCGTTCCATGCGCCGACATTACGCGACCTTACGCCAGCGGGGAGCGAAGGCTTCGTACAAATTCGCGATCCAAAGGGATTGACCCCGCCCGGTACGTCTATCCCCGAGGTCTCCTCTGGAAATCCTAATCTACAGCCGGAGGTTGCCTACGAATGGAGCTACGGCGGTGTTTACGGTCCGAAGTGGATCAAAGGCCTTACACTGAGCGCTGACGTTTGGCATATTGACCTTCGATCAATTGTGGCAGACGTCAGCCCACAATTCGTCGTCGATTTTGAGAACCAATTCCCCGGGTTGGTAGAGCGTGATCCAATAACCGGCGCAATCACACTGGTCATCGACTCTGAGCTAAATCTCGCGCGCGCCATAGCAGAAGGAATTGATTATGGAGCCATCTACACTCTGGATACTTCGATGTTTGGCAGGGGCGATTTTGGCAGATTTACCTTCACCCTGAACGGAACTTACCTGTCCCGGTTTGAGTTTCAGGCAACTCCCTCTGCCAAGCGAATTGGGCTCTCCGGTATGTTTGTGCCGCTGGGTTCCACGTTTAGTGGCTCGCTGCCACACAATCGAGCCTTTGTAAGCGCGTTCTACGACGGGCCGACTAACACTTGGCTCAGCGGCTTCGACATCGGGGCGACCGTCCATTACACCGGCCAATACGAAGATGACAACATCGAGTTAGTGGGTGGCAAGCCGCAAACCCCGAGAACAGAACCGAAACTTATCCCGGGCACCAACATCCTAAATCCCAATGCTGGCGAACAGAGCCAGCGCGCCCGGAAAGTACGGGAATGGATTACGCTCGATCTGATCGCGTCTTACACTTTCAACCTGCCATCGCCAGCGGCAGCCAAAGTGCCCGGCTTGGCGAAAGATGGCGGCAAAAACGTGAAGATGCAGGATGGAAAGGCCAAAAACGTTCTGCCCGTTTCTACTGCTGAATACAATCCCTGTGGATGGCGCAGTTGGTTAAATGGCACGACGATCACGCTGGGGATGCAAAACGTGCTGGATACCGATCCGCCGTTCGTGGCCGGCTTCCCTGAAAACAACTACGACGAATCGCTCGCAACGATCAAAGGCCGGTTCTGGTACGTCCAGCTAAAGAAGAGGTTCTAAGAGTTACTCGGTTCCGGCGGCGAGGGCCGCACATAGGTACCGGATCTCGTCCTCCGCGTCCGCGGGATTTTCGACTGTGTGGGCGACTTCATCGCGCAGCAGACACCGGTAACGCTGCCGCATGGTGTACAGCTGTTTTTTCACGGCAGTCTCGGCCACTCCCAAAGCCGCGGAAAGATTGGCATAGGACACCTCTTCGCGTTCCTCTGTGAGGTGGCGGCTCAACGCATAAAAAAGCCGGAGCCTGTCTTTGCCTTCGCATTCCTCGCGGAGGCGTCGAAGCGCATTCTCCACCACCGTCGTGGCCCACCGAAGGTCGAAGAGCCGCTCCGGCGGCAATGAGTCGAGCGCTTGAGCCGAGATGGATAATTGCGATGGCGCCTCCGCCATCCAATCGTCGAAGGAAACAAATTCCACGCCGCCGCCGCGTTTGCGCGTATGAGTTCTCTCAGCGGCGTTAACGAGAAAATTCTGGAGCGACGTGCGCAAGAGCGAGCGGAACCGGCCGCGATTGGGATCGGCGTGCTGCAGCCAGTTACCTTCCACTATTTTCACAAAAAAATCCTGCGTGAGGTCTTGTGCGTCCTCCGTTGAATAGCCGTGTCGACAGATAAACGAGAAAACGGGCCGCCAATAAGTCCGGCAAAGCTCCTCGAGCGCGTCGCGCGCCTTTTGTTCTCCGCTTTCGGATTTCGCGGCGGAAAGGATCAGGCTCCAACGGGTGGTGGCGAACGCGCGCGCGTCGCCTGCCTCCTCCTTACCGACTACCGAGTTCACAATTATTTGCTTTAACCTTCCCGGATCGCGCTAAGCGGCATTCCATCGAAGGTCCAGCCCATCGGGCCTGTCAGCTCGGCCGAAGATGCGTTGGAACGTCGGATGACGTAATCGACGCCGTTTTTACATAACCACACATTCTCCCGTCAAGAAAGAAAGAACTGCCGCGTTCAGGGCGTATGGAAGGGTGTTCCAGACGCCGGAGCGCACTTTCTAATCTTCGTCGGCAGGCTAAGGTTACGAAATCGGAATGATTTCCGCCCAGGAAAGGAAAATCAGGCAAACGGGTTGCGACGTTCGGTTTGATAATCTGACGCGACAGCTTTACGCGACTGATGCGTCGATCTATCAGATCGAGCCGGTCGGCGCCGCCTTTCCGAAAAGCGCGCAGGAAGCCAGTGCGGTCATTCGCGCGGCGGCGGATGCGAATATTTCGATCACGCCGCGAGGCGCCGGCACAAGTCTGGTTGGAAACGCGATTGGCGAAGGATTGATCGTGGAGTTCTCGCGTTACAACCGTCAGATCAGCGACCTCAACATCGAAAAGCACAGCGTGCGTATCGGCGCCGGCGTCGTGCTCGATCAGCTTAACGATTTCCTCAGACCGCACGGGTTTTGTTTTGGCCCTGATGTTGCAACCAGTGCGCGCGCAACGCTCGGTGGAATGATCGCGAACAATTCGTCGGGAGCGCGTGTGCCGGTTTACGGCACGACCGCCGATCACGTCATTTCCCTCGAAATCGTGATGGCCGATGGCCGAGTCGAAAAAATCGGTTCCGAGCACGAATCGCTGCGTGCCGAACGTGCCAAGATCGAAGATCTCATTCGCGCAAAGAGGACGGAAATGGCCGAGCGCTGGCCGCCAGGATTGCTAAAACGCTGGCCTGGCTATGGCATCGAAAGATTCCTGCGCGCGCCGAATAATCTCAATGATATTCTCGCAGGCAGCGAAGGAACACTCGCCGCGATTTTTTCCGCGGAACTGAAAATCTCGCCCCTACCGAGGGAAAAAGGGTTGGGTCTGATCTTTTTTGCGTCGGTGGATGAAGCGATGCAAGCGACAGTTGAGCTTCTCGTTCTCAAACCTGCCGCTATCGAACACATCGATCGTCCACTACTCGATCAAACCAAGGGACAACTTCTTTTTCAAGCGGCGCGGGACTTGCTAGAATTGGATTCAAAGCCGTGCGAATCAATTTTGATCATCGAATTCTACGAAGACGTCGCGGAGCGATTGTCGATCTTAGAGTCGAGAAAGATCGGATTGCGCACGAAAATTCTGACCGATCCCGCTCAAATGAATCTTGTCTGGTCGGTGCGCAAATCCGGCCTGTCGCTTTTGACTGGTTGCATTGGGCCGGCAAAACCCGTCGCGTTTATTGAAGATGCCGCGGTTCGCCCGGCGCAGCTGCCCGAATACGTCCGTGGATTGCGATCGATCATAAAACCGCTCGGCCTGGAGGCGAGTTACTACGGTCATGCCGCCAGCGGATTGCTGCACGTTCGCCCCGTTCTCGATCTGCACAGCGCGACTGACTTGAAAAAGTTCCGGCAAGTCGCCGATCAAACATCGGCGCTGGTGCGGCAATTCAAAGGTTCACTCTCCGCCGAGCACGGCGTTGGCATCGCTCGCATCGAATACATGCCCGAGCAGCTCGGCGACGAGCTTCTCGGAGTAATGCGTCAGATTAAGCAAACGTTCGATCCGAAAAACATTTTCAACCCGGGAAAAATTTTCGCCGATGGCCGGCACAAGATCGATAATCACTTGCGCGAAAATTTCGTGCGGCCTCTGAAGCTTCCGTTTCAACCGGTGCTTGCCTTTGCGTTCAAGGACCGCTCCTTCATCGCCAATCTGGAGCAATGTAACGGTTGCGCCGGTTGCCGTAAGGACACGCCGATCATGTGCCCGACGTTCATCGCGACCGGAGAAGAAGTCATGTCTACGCGCGGCCGCGCCAATATTATTCGCGCAGCGCTGGAGCTGCGCGTAAACGCGCACGATCCGCTGCGCTCGGTGGAACTGGACGCCGCGCTGAGCAATTGCCTCTCTTGCAAGGGGTGCACGCCGGAATGCCCTTCAAACGTGAATCTCGCCCTGCTTAAAGCAGAGATGATGTACGCACGACATCAACGCGACGGCTTGCCGCTGCGCGAACGGATCTTCAGCTCGGTCGATTTGTTAGGCCGAATCGGCTGCGCGATGCCGGCGCTTGCAAATGCGTCTTTGAATTCCCAGCCACTACGCGCGTTTCTGGAACAAACGCTCGGAATTTCCGCTCGGCGTTCTCTGCCGCATTATGCGAGCGAGCGATTCGATCGCTGGTTTGCGCGACATGCTGTAGCCCCGACACGTCGGGGTGACCCCGGCACATCGCGGATGTCTGCTACCCACGCGCCTGCCGCGATGACCGATCGCGGCTACAAAAAGCGTGGTCGCGTCATTCTGTGGGATGACACATTTGTGCGTTATCACGAGCCGCACATTGGAATCGCCGCGGTCAAAGTATTGGAAGCGCTCGGCTTTGAAGTGTCGCTCCCGAAAAATCGACGCTGTTGCGGGCGACCGGCATTCAGCCAGGGAAATCTCGATGCCGCCGCAAAACTCGGAAAGTACAATGTCAATCTTTTGAATGCTTCCACCTCTCACCTATCACGTCTCACTTCTCAACCTTCGGCACCGCCGATCTTGTTCCTCGAGCCCTCATGCTGGTCGATGTTCGTGGAGGATTATCGCGAGCTGAAGATCGACAACGCCGAGAAGGTAGCGACGCGTTGTTTCCTCTTCGAGAAATTTGTTGACGATTTACTCGCGCAAGAGCCAGACGCGCTTCAATTCAACGATCGTCCCGCAACGGTCGCGATTCACCCACATTGCCACGCTAAGTCGATCATGAATCCTGCGTTCATGCGGAGACTCGCGGAACGCTTGCCGGGCACAAAAGCGACCGTCCTCGACACCGGCTGCTGCGGAATGGCGGGCGCGTTCGGCGCGTTTGCAGAGAAATATGATCTATCGGTTCGAGTCGCCACGCATCTGATCGATAAGATCGACAATCAACCGCTGGGCACAGAAATCGTCGCCTCGGGCACAAGTTGCCGGCATCAAATCAGCGATCTGACAAACACGCGGCCCAAGCACATGGCGGAATTGCTCGCAGAAGCCTTGCTGTAGTTACAAAGGCTTAGGCGCGGGGTTGGCAGGCAAATCGATATCAATCGTGCTCGCGCTCGCGCTCAATGTGGCGTAGCCAAGAACTTTAGATGAACGGTCGTCGCTATCGAATCGAATACGGTCCTACTTCGCAGGCGGATTTGGAGTCTTTGCCGGACAAAATCAGAAAACAGATCTTGCGAAAGATCGACCGATTGAAATCGGGTTTACACGGCGATATCAAACGGCTGCATCACGCCGAAACCGCTTATAGATTGCGGATGGGTGATTATCGAATCTTGTTCGACGTGGAAGGT
>WNGE01003113.1_pt1 | contig 29841 bp, 26 predicted proteins | sample 5400651 | NCBI WGS metagenome assembly WNGE01 (sample SAMN13153370, study PRJNA577476) | soil metagenome | isolation source: 60 cm soil or saprolite under grassland replicate 2 | place: USA:California | collected 2016-06-15
GCGAGGCCAGCGCGATCGCGATGAAGGTCTGAGCGTGCGCGCCGTTCTTCGCGCCGAAGCCGCCGCCCATGTAGTTGCAAATCACGCGGATCCGGTCGGGCGGCAGGTCGAGCGCCTCGGCGATGTCGTCGCGGACGCCCCAGATGAACTGCGTCGAGATGTAGACCTCGAGCGTGTCGCCCTCCCAGCGGCAGACCGACTGGTGGGTCTCGAGCGGGTTGTGGAGGACGGTTTGCGTCCGGTACTCGGCCTCGACGACCACGTCCGCGGCGGCGAAGCCGGCGCCGGCGTCGCCGCGCTCGTAGCGGCGCGGCTCTTCGTGCAGCTCGTTCCGGCGCACGGCCTCCTCGGGATCGAGCAGCGGCTCGAGCTCCTCCCACTCGACGTCGAGCAGCTCGAGCGCCTCCCGCGCCCGCCCTGGGCTGTCCGCCGCGACCGCCGCCACCGGCTCGCCGTGGAAGCCCGGCTCGAGGGTCAAGGCGTCGCAGTCGTCGGGCCCGATCGCGCCGAGCACCCAGTCTGCGTCCCGCGCCCGCCTCAGGTCCAGCTGCTTCACGCGCGCGCGCGCGTAAGGGCTGCGCAGCACGGCGGCGTGGAGCATCCCCGGCAGCGCAACGTCGGCCGTGAAGATCGCCTGACCCCGGGCCCGCTCGTAGCCGTCGACGCGCGGTACCGGCTGCCCGACTACCTCGCGCGGGCCGGCCGGCCATGGATCGATCGCGTCTTCCTCGACGACGATCCACTGCTCGGTGTAGCGGCCCTCGACCTCCTTCTCGGTGCGGATCAGTCTCGCCAAGTGAGCACAGCCTCCTCGATCCTCGGGTACGTGCCGCAGCGGCACAGGTTGCCTGCCATGGCGTGCCGGATGCGCTCGGGCGTCGGCTCGGGGTCGGCCTCGACGAGCGCCGCTGCCGAGACGATCTGTCCCGGGGTGCAGAAGCCGCACTGCAACGCGTCGGCGCGCACGAACGCGTCCACCAGCGCGTGGTCGCGGAGCCCTTCGATCGTCGTCACCTCGCGCTCGCCGACGGTGTGCACGAGCGTGATGCACGACAAAACCGGGACGCCGTCGAGCTGAACGGTGCACGCGCCGCAGTGGCCCTCGCCGCAGGCGATCTTCGTACCGGTGAGGCCGAGCGGGCCGCGCAGCGTCTCGGCCAGGGTCTGGCCGACCGGCGCCTCGACCTCGTAGCGGCCACCGTTTACGACAAGCTCAAGCACCAGAAGTCACCGCCAGGATGTCCGCCAGGTGCACCAGCCGAAACGTCGTTCGGCTGACGATTCGCTGCTCGGCTTCGTCCTCGAGCTCCGGAAGCGAGCGCCAGAGCTCACGCGCGGCCAGCAGCAGGTCGCGGATGCGGTCGCGCTCCTCGGCGTGGCCGTCCCGGTCGGCGCACGCGTTCAACGCCAAGCCGAGAACCCCGATCGTGTCGGCCTGCCGCGTCCAGAGCAGCGGCGTCGCCATCGACAGGTACTGGTGGATCCGCGCGAGCGCCATCGGCTGCGAGAACGTCCCGCCCCCGCGCGGCGGTGTCGGCTCGAGCGGCGCCTCGCCGTCGGCGATCCGGCTCGCGTTCCCCCAGAGCACCGCCTGCAGCTGCTCGCCGGAGAAGCCCGCGAGCTTCGCCGTCCGGATCGCGATCAGCAGCGAGCTCGGCTGCTGCCCGTAGGGGTAGTCCGAGGCGTAGACGACCTGCTCGGGCGAGACCAGGTGCAGGAGGCTGAGCAGGTCGATCGGGCTCCAGACCGAGGTGTCGAAGAAGACGCCCGCCTTGCCGCCGAAGTAGCCCGCGAGCTCGGCCAGGTCGGCGATCCCCGCGTGCGCGATGATCAGCTGCGCTTCGGGATACGCCTCCACGAGGCGATCGAGGTTGTCCGCGATCGGCGGCAGCCCGCGGCCCCCGTGGATCAGGATCGGGACGCGCCGCTCCGCTGCGAGCTCGAACACCGGGGCCAGCCGCTCGTCGTTCAAGAGGAACCGCTGGGCCCGCGGGTGCAGCTTGATCCCGCGCGCACCCACGTCGAGGCAGCGCGTCGCCTCCTCGATCGGCTCCTCCGCGAGGTCGAGGCGCACGAACGGAATCAGCCGTCCTCCGGAGCGCCGCGCGTACTCGAGCGTGCGGTCATTCGCCGCCCGGAAGGCAGGGTGCCGGTCAGGCTCGTCCATGCAGAACATGAAGCAGCGCTGGATCCCGTAGCGGTCGTTGATCCGCTCGAGCTCGTCGTAGACCCCGTTGAAGCCGTCGATGTCGTTCCCGAGGTGCACGTGGGCGTCGAAGATCTCCGTGCCCTCGGGCACTTCGCGTTCGAGCTCCTCGTCGTAGCCGGCGATCAAAGCCCTGGCCCGTTCGAGCACGCCTTCCACGTCAGTCGATACTAGATGTACGATCCTGCCCGCCGTGTCAGAGATCCTCGTCTATGCAGACTCGCTCCGCTCGCCCGAGATGCGGCACGAGGTGCCGATCGCGGTCCCGGATCCGTTTCTCTATGCGGAGCGCGACGGCAAGGGAAGCGTCGTCGCGAGCTCGTTCGAGCTGGGGCGGATCAACGAGGTCGCGCCGCACCTCGAGGTGCTGCCGCTGGAGGAGTTCGGGCTCGACGAGCTCTACGCGCAGGGGCTGAGCCGCGACGAGATCGAGCTCGAGGTGATCCTGCGCGCCGCGAGGCGGTTCGGGCTCGAGCGCGCTTCGGTGCCCTCGACGTTCCCCTTGGAAGTCGCCGACCACCTTCGGGCCAACGGAATCGAGGTCAAGGCCGACCGCGAGCTGTTCATCGGCCGCCGCCGCGTCAAGAACGAGGCGGAGCTGGCGGGGATCCGCCGGGCCCAGCGCGCCGCCGAAGGCGCGATGCAAGCCGCCCGCGAGCTCCTGCGCGCCGCCGAGCCGCAGAACGGCGGTCTGGTCGTAGACGGCAAGCCGCTGACTTGCGAGCGCCTCAAGCTGGCGGTCGAGCAGGTTTTCACCCAGCACGGCGTCTTCGCGGACGAGTTCATCGTCTCGCACGGCGCCCAGACTGCGATCGGCCACGACATGGGCTCCGGCCCGATCGCGCCGAATGAGCCGATCTGCCTTGACCTCTTCCCGCGCGACCGCGAGTCCGGCTGCTACGCGGACATGACCCGCACCTTCGTCGTCGGCGAGCCGTCCGACGAGCTGCGCAAGTACCACAAGCTCTGCCGCGAGGCGCTCGACCGCGCGGTCGCAGCCGTCAAGCCGGGCATCCCCGGCAAGGACTTGAACCGCCTCGCCTGCGACATCTTCGAGGAGCACGGCTTCCCGACGCTGCTCTCCAAGCAGCCGGGCGAGGTGCTCAAGGACGGCTTCTACCACTCGCTCGGCCACGGAGTCGGGCTCGAGGTGCACGAGGAACCGGCCCTCGGGCGCGGCCCCGGCGAGCTCGTCGCGGGCGACGTGATCGCCGTCGAGCCAGGCCTCTACCGCAACGGCTACGGCGGCTGCCGCCTCGAAGACCTCGTCCGCGTCACCGAGGACGGGGCCGAGATCCTCACGGATTATCCGTACGACTTGAAGCCCTAGCCCTTGAGTTTCACCAAGGACCTATCGGGTATCGATAGGTCCCAGTAGTTTTCCTCGAAGGGAGGGTTGTAATGGCCGTTCTTGCTGAGGAACGCGCCCGGCCGACGCTCGTGGAGCTCACGCCGGTGGCGGATCCCGCTCCCCTGGGGCTCGCCGCGTTCGCGCTCACGACCTTCATGCTCAGCGGTCACAACGCCACCTTCATCCCGGACGTGCTGTGGATCGGGCTTGCCCTCTTCTACGGCGGCATCGCCCAGCTCCTCGCCGGGATGTGGGAGTTCCGCAACCGGAACGTCTTCGGCGCAACCGCGTTCTCGACCTACGGTGGGTTCTGGCTCTCACTCGGCATCTTCGTCACGTTGCTCGGGACGACGAGCATTGCCAGCACGCTCAAGCTCGCGCCCACCGACATCGACAACGGGCTCGCGTGGTTCCTGCTCTCGTTCGCGATCTTCAACACCTACATGATGCTGTGGGCCCTGCGTGTGAACGTCGCGGTCTTCGCCGTGTTCCTGACGCTTGAGATCACGGAGATCCTGCTCACGATCGGCTTCTTCCGCACGGCCCACGGCGGCTCGCCGTGGATGCTGCACGCGGGCGGGTGGGCAGGCATCGTGACCGCAGGCGTCGCGTGGTACACGTCGGCGGCGGGTGTGGTGAACGGGATGGCGGAGGTTCCGGTGCTGCCGGTCGGGCGACCGTTGTGGGACCGCCTGCCGATCGTCTCGCACCTGGGGACTCCGATGCCGCGAGGAACGTAGGACCCCGCGCGAAGTTCAGTGGGAGGAAAACCAATGGAGGTAGCAGAAGAGGCCCAGGTCTCCGAATCGCAGATCGCCGTTCACTGGCGTGAGGAGGACTACTACTACCCGCCGGCGACCTTCATCGCCCAGGCGAACGCCGCCGACCCGGCGATCTTCGAGCGGTTCGGCGAGGAGCACTTCCCCGAGTGCTTCAAGGAGTACGCGGACCTGCTGAGCTGGGACGCGTACTGGCATACGACGCTCGACACGAGCAATCCGCCGTTCTGGAAGTGGTTCGTCGGCGGACGCCTAAACGCCTGTTTCAACTGCGTCGACCGGCATCTGGCGACGAGCCGGAACAAGGCGGCGTTCCTCTGGGTGCCGGAGCCGGAGGACGAGGAGACGAAGGCGATCACCTACCAGGAGCTCTATCGTCGCGTGAACGAGTTCGCGGCGCTGTTGCGGGACTTCTGCGGTCTGAAGGCCGGTGACCGGATCACGTTCCACCTGCCGATGGTCCCGGAGCTGCCGGTCGCGATGCTCGCCTGCGCCCGGCTGGGGATCATCCACTCCGAGGTGTTCGGCGGGTTCAGCGGTGCAGCCTGCGGTAGCCGGATCGCCGACTCACAGAGCCGCATCCTCGTGACGATGGACTCCTACTACCGCCAGGGCGAGCTGATCGACCACAAGGTGAAGGCCGACGAGGCGCTCGCAGTGGCGAAGAAGAACGGCGTCGAGGTCGACAAGGTGCTGATCTGGCGCCGGCACCCGGGCGAGTACGGATCGCAGAGCCCCATGGTCGACGGCCGCGACTTCTTCGTCGACGAGATCCTGGTCGACTACCGCAACAAGGTAGTGGACCCCGTCTCGATGCCCGCCGAAGCCCCGCTGTTCCTCATGTACACAAGTGGAACGACGGGGCAGCCGAAGGGCTGCGAGCACTCGACCGGCGGCTATCTCTCCTACGTCGCCGGCACGTCCAAGTACTACCAGGACATCCATCCGGAGGACACGTACTGGTGCTTCGCCGACATCGGCTGGATCACTGGTCACTCCTACATCGTCTACGGGCCCCTGGCGCTCGGGACGACGAGCGTCATGTACGAGGGCGTACCCGTCTATCCGGATCCCGGGCGACCGTGGCGGATCGCGGAACGGCTCGGCGTGAACATCTTCCACACCGCGCCGACGACGATCCGGATGCTGCGGAAGCTCGGGCCGGACGAGCCGGCCAAGTACAACTACCGCTTCAAGCACATGACGACGGTCGGCGAGCCGATCGAGCCCGATGTCTGGCGCTGGTACCACGAGGTCGTCGGCAAGGGCGAGGCCGTCATCGTCGACACCTGGTGGCAGACCGAGAACGGCGGCTTCCTCGGGAGCACGCTGCCCGCGCTGAAGCCAATGAAGCCGGGCAGCTGCGGGCCGGGTGTTCTCGGAATCTACCCCGCAATCTACGACGAGGAAGGCGAACAGGTCGAGGCTGGAAGCGGGAAGGCGGGGAACATCTGCATCCGCAACCCGTGGCCCGGCATCTTCCAGGGGATCTGGGGCCAGCCCGAGCGGTTCGTCGAGACCTACTACGCCAAGTACTGCCGGGACAAGGAGAGCAAGGACTGGCACGACTGGCCGTACTTCGCCGGCGACGGGGCCGTGCAGGCCGCGGACGGCTACTTCCGCATCCTCGGCCGGGTCGACGACGTGATCAACGTCGCCGGGCACCGGCTCGGGACGAAGGAGCTGGAATCGGCGAGCATCACCGTCGAGCAGGTGGCCGAGGCCGCAGCCGTTCCCGTGATCGACGAGCTCCGTGGCCGCGCCGTCGAGATGTACGTCTCGCTCAAGCCCGGCTATGAGGCGGATGGCGAGATCGAGCGGAAGGTCGTACAGGCGATCGAGACCGAGATCGGCAAGATCGCTCGCCCGAAGAACGTCTGGGTCGTTCCGGACATGCCCAAGACGCGCTCCGGGAAGATCATGCGCAGGGTGATCGCCGGGATCTCCAACTTCGCAGACGTCGGAGACGTGACGACGCTGGCGAATCCGGAGATCGTCGACGAGATCCGGGAGCAGGTCCAGAGCGAGAAGGTCGCCCGAGGCGAGACTCCGCGAGAGCTCACTCCTGAGGAGCTGGAGGAGATCAAGGCGTTCGGCCGAGTCGAGTAGCGACCGGTCGAAGTGGACGCGAAGAGGGGGCGGCCTCCGGGCGGCCCCCTCTGCTTCTGGGTGTAGCGTCGCGGCGTGCCCGACGAACTGACACCGGGAGCAGCGGCGGCGACTTGCGGCCGATCTCTTCAACCCTTCGGCGCGCACGCCCGCGAGCTCGGCGAGCGGATCGCCGACGAAGAGGACCGCGAGCAGCTCAACGCGGACCTGGCGACGATCTAGGCGAGCAGCGCCTCGAAGGCCGCTTTGTCCTCGAACGGCCCGATCAGGGCGAGGTTGAGGCCGTTCGAGGCGATCACGTCTTGCGCCACGCGCTGGATGTCCTCGGCGGTGACCGCGTCGAGGCCGGCGATGACCTCGTCTGGCTCGAGCACCGGGTCGTTCAGCACCTCGCGGCCGAGCCCGAAGACGATCATTCCCTGCGGGTTCTCGAGGCGCAGCACGAAACGCCCCTTTGCGAGCGCGCGCGCCTTCTCGAGCTCCTCGGACGGCACGGGCTCATCGGCGATGCGCCGGAACTCGCGCACGATCGTCTCGACCGCCTCCTCGCTGCGGTTGATGTCGACGCCGGCCTGCGAGAAGAGCGAGCCGGCGTCGGTGTAGCTCTGGTTGTGCGCGTAGACGTAGTAGGCGAGGCCGCGCCGCTCACGCACCTCGCTGAAGAGGCGTGAGGACATCCCGGTCCCGAGCACCGTCGAGAGCAGCTGCACTGCCCAGCGATCCGGGTGGACGATCGGGTAGCTGCGCACGCCGAGGATGAGGTGGGCCTGGTCCGAGTCCTTGTGGTGGATCTTCACCTGCGAGCCGTTCCCGTTCGCGGCGGTCGGGTCGGGCGCGCCCGTCGGCTCGCGCTCCAGATCGCCGAGTAGGCGCTCCACCGTCTCGAGCTCGTCCCCGCCGAGCCGCCCGCCGATGCCGACGACCATCCGCTCCGGCTTGTACCAGCGCCGGATGTAGTCGAGGAACGTGTCCTGCGTGGCGCCGCGGATTGTCTCCTTGCGGCCGATCACGTCCCAGCCGAGCGGCTGGTCGCCGTAGAGGAGCTGGTCGTAGACGCCGCCGATGAAGTCGCGGGGCGTGTCGTAGTACATGTTCATCTCCTCGACGATCACGCCCTTCTCGCGCTCGATCTCCTCGGGATCGAACTTCGAGTTGCGCAGCATGTCGACGAGGACGTCGAGGGCCCGGTCGCGGTAGTCGGCCGCGCAGCGCACGTAGTAGCCCGTGTACTCCTTGCTCGTGAAAGCGTTGAACTCGCCGCCGAGCGAGTCGACCTCCATGCCGATCTCGCGTGCGGTCGGCCGCCGCTCCGTGCCCTTGAAGAACATGTGCTCGGCGAAGTGCGCGATCCCGTTCGTGTCGCGCGTCTCGTAGCGCGAGCCGGCGGCGAGCATGATCATGCAGGTGACCGACTGCACCTGCGGCATGTCCGCCCGCAGGACGCGCAGCCCGTTGTCGAGGGTGTCTCTGTGGAAGACGTTCATGTCTATGCGGCCAGCTTCTCGCGCCACTCGTCGGGGATCGGCACCGGCTCCCGCTTGCTGTAGTCGTAACTCACCAGCACGGTCTTTGCCTCGGCGACGACGTGGCCGTCGACACGGAGCTCGTGCTCGAGGTCGAAGCTCTTGTCGCCGAACCGGCTCGCGCTGACGGACACCTCGACCTCGTCGCCCAGCCGCACCGGCGCGCGGAAGTCGATCTCGACCCGGGCGACGATGATGCCCATGTCGTCGAGGGTCGGCGCCGCGCCGAGATGCCGCAGGAATTCGACCCGCGCCGACTCGATGTAGGTCAGGAAGACGGCGTTGTTGACGTGCCCCATCGGGTCGAGGTCGCGGAAGCGGACGCGCTCACGGTGCACGAACATCGGCCCGATGCTAGATGCTCCGCGCGTGGCGGGGCTTCGCGCAGCCGGAGTGGCTGCGGGCGGTGCCGACCGACCGGCGGCTGCCCGAGGGACGGGTCCTGCACACCGGGTGCGGCACCTCGTTCCATGCGGCGCAGACGGCGGGGTGGGCGGAGCAGGCTCTGGAGCTCGTGCTGCGGCCGCGGGACGCCGACGCTCTGGTCGTCGTCAGCCACGAGGGCGGCACCGCGGTGAGCCTCGAGGCCGTGCGCGCGTTCGAGGGGCCGGTGTGGCTCGTGACCGGAAAGCCGGACAGCCCGCTCGGCGAGGCGGCGCACGAGATCGTCGTCGTGACTCCCGAGATCGAGAAGAGCTGGTGCCACACCGCGAGCTACACGTGCGCCGTCGCGGCGATGCGGGCTCTGCACGGCGAAGACGTGAGCGGGCTCCCGAACGCGGTGGCGGAGGCGCTGGAGGAGCGTGAGCCGGTGAGCGAGCACGAGCGCTGGCTCGTCGCCGGTGCCGGACGCGACTGGCCGACTGCGCAGGAGGCGGTGCTAAAGCTGCGCGAGGGCGCGCACGTGGCGGCCGAGGCGCACCACACCGAGCAGCTGCTGCACGGGCACCTAGCCGCGATCGACGAGTCGGTCCGCGCGTTTGTGCTCGAGGGAGAGGGCCGCGCGGCCGAGCGGGCCGCCGGCGCGGTCGCGGCGCTGCGGGAGCTCGGCTGCGAGACGACGCTCGTGCCGACGGAGCATCCGGTCGTCGACATCGTCCGGTTCCAGCTGCTGACGCTGGAGCTCGCCGAGGCGCGCGGCATCGACCCCGACCCGATCCATCGCGACGACCCGCGGTGGAAGCGCGCCGCTGCCGCACACGAGTGAGCCCTCCGCGGCGTGGCCGCAGAGGGCTCGGACTTCAATGTCGGCCGGCTACCACCAGGCGCCGCGTGTGCGGCCGCGTGCCGCGCCCATGAAGAAGCTGATCACGAAGACCAGCGCCACGATCACGGCCAGGATGAACAGCCATTTGATCGCGAAGCCGACGCCGAAGAGAACGATCGCCAGTAGCGCAAGCAAGATGAGAAGAAGCATCTAGTTCACACCTCCTCTCTGGAGGAGTCGTCTGCGAGAGAGCGCGGTACCCGGCCCGTCGGGACCGCAAACCTAGAGCCGGGCCAGCGCCTCCAGGAGCCGATCGACCTCGTCCGCGGTGTTGTAGTGGACGATCCCGACCCGAACCGCGCCGTCCGGGAGGCCGAGGCGGTTCATCGCCTCGACGGCGTAGTAATCGCCGCTCCAGACGGCGAAGCCGCGCTCGGCGAGTCGCTCTGCGGCGACATCCGCGCCGAGGTCGCCGATGGTGAGGCAGAAGGTCGGGACGCGGCCGTCCATCGTCGGCAGACCGTGCAGCCGGCAGGACTCCGGCCGCCCGGCGAGGAAGCGCGCGCCGAGCTCGCGCTCGTACGGGACGATCGTCTCGAAGCCGACCGAGTCGACATAGCCGACCGCCGCAACGAAGCCGGCGAGCAGCTCGTGCGGGAGCGTCCCCGTCTCGAAGCGCGCGCCGAGCGGCCGGTCCGGCGAGGGGCGAACCTTGTACGGCCGCCAGCGCTCGAGCAGATCCGCCCGCGCGAACGCGAGCCCCAAGTGCGGCCCGTAGAACTTGTACGGCGAGCACAGCAGCACGTCGGCTCCCGCGGCGGGGACATCGATCGGCCCGTGCGGCGCGTAGTGGACGGCGTCGACCCAGGCGAGCGCGCCGACCGAGTGCGCGAGCTCTGCAACCGCGGCCACATCGACGAGCGTCCCGACCGCGTTCGAGGCCCAGGGGAAGGCGACGACCCGTGTCCGCTCGGAGAGCAGCGAGGCGAGGTGCTCGAGATCGAGCGTCGTGTCGTTGCGAAGCTCGGCGAACCGAACGACAACGCCGAGGTCGTGGGCAAGCTCGAGCCACGGCGAGACGTTGCCGTCGTGGCTGCACGCCGCGCCTCGCCCACGAGCAAGTCGCTGCGGCGGCTCCGCTCGAAGGCCCCGCCCAGGTTCGCGTTCGACTCGCGCAAGTACCCGGCGATCGCCTCGATCACCTCGTCGGGCACCTGCGTGCCGCCGGGGCCGTCGAAGAAGACGGTGCCCTGCGCGAGGGCAGAGAACCGGTGCCGGACGTCGGTTATGAGCGTGGACACAACGACGCTATGCTGGCAAAGAAGCTAGACCGGGTTTCAAACGAGGGAGAGCCAAATATGGAAGTCGCCGCCGTACCCGCGGTCGACGTTGCCGAGCGCGCGCCGACCGCAGTCGTTGCCGCACATGACATAACCCGCCGTTACGGCGAGGGCGACACCGCAGTGGAGGCGCTGCGTGGAGTGACGCTCGATGTTCAGCAGGGCAAGTTGACCGCGGTCATGGGCCCGTCGGGCTCTGGCAAGTCGACCTTGATGCACATCATGGCCGCGCTCGACCGCCCGACCTCCGGAACGGTCTGGATCGCGGGCACACAGCTCGGCGGCCTCAGCGACACCCAGATCACGAAGCTGCGCCGTAAGCACATCGGCTTCGTCTTCCAGTTCTTCAACCTGCTCCCGATGCTGACGGCGGAGGAGAACGTCCTCCTGCCGCTGACGATCGCCGGCGAGAAGCCGGACGAGGCGTGGCGGGAGGACCTCCTGAAGAAGGTTGGGCTCACCGATCGCCGTACGCACCGGCCCGCCGAGCTTTCCGGCGGCCAGCAGCAGCGAGTCGCGATCGCACGCGCGCTCGTCTCGCGGCCGACGGTCGTCTTCGCCGACGAGCCGACGGGCAACCTCGACTCCGCCACGAGCGCGGAGATCCTCGAGTTGATGCGCGACTCTGTCGACTCGCTCGGGCAGACGACGGTGATGGTGACGCACGACCCGCGCGCGGCCGCGATCGCCGACCGGATCCTGTTCCTCGACGACGGCCTGATCGTGCGCGACATGCCACGCGCGGAATCGGGCGAAGTGATCGCGGCGATGGACGAGCTGACGCAGAACTAATGCTTACGGTTGCGCTGAAAGGCCTCGCCGGCCGAAAGGTCCGAGCGCTGCTGACGGCGATCGCGATCATCCTCGGCGTCGCGATGATCAGCGGCACCTACGTCCTCACGGACACGATCAACAGCGGCTTCAACACGATCTTCTCGCGCTCGTACCAGAACGCGGACGTCGTGATCAGCGGCAAGGCCGCGTTCGACACCGCAAACGGGGAGAGCGTCGAGCCGCCGTCGATGCCGCAGTCGCTGCTGGCGAACATTCAGAAGCTCCCCGGGGTCGCGCTGGCCGCCGGGTCCGTGACGACCGACACGCTGAAGCTGAGCGGCAAGGACGGGAAAGTGATCTCGACCGGCGGCGCGCCGTCGCTCGGCTTCTCGGTCACGAACGCGGGCCAGCCGTTCAACCCGACGAAGCTGACTGCCGGGAAATGGCCGCACGGTCCCGACCAGGTGGTCATCGACAAGGCGACAGCGGGCGGGGAGGGCTTCCACGTCGGCGACCGGATCGGGGTGCAGGCGTTCGGCGCCGCGCGCCAGCTGCAGATCAGCGGAATCGCCGAGTTCCCGGGCGTCAGCGTCGGCGGCGCGACCTTCGCCATCCTCGACCAGGCGACGGCCCAGCAGCTGTTCCACAAGCCGGGACAGCTCGACGCGATCCGCGTTCAGTCGAAGGCCGGCGTCAAGCCACCGGAGCTCCTCTCGCAGATCAGGCCCCTCCTCTCGTCGACGGAGGTCGTTCGCACCGGAGCCGCCCAGGCGAAGAAGGACAAGGACACGCAGGCCGGCGGCATCATCTCGTTCCTCCGTTACCTGTTGCTCGCCTTCGCCGGCGTCGCGCTCTTCGTGGGCGCGTTCGTGATCGCGAACACGCTGGCGATCACGATCGCGCAGCGAATGCGCGAGTTCGCGACGCTGCGCACGCTCGGCGCGTCGCGCCGCCAGGTGATGTGGTCGGTTGTGGTCGAGGCCCTCGTGATCGGCATCCTCGGCTCGGTCGCCGGCTTGTTCCTCGGCCTCGGCCTGGCGAAGCTGCTGAACGCGCTGTTCGTCGCGATCGGGATCGACCTGCCGCAGGGCTCCACGGTCTTCGCGACTCGGACCGTCGTCGTTTCCCTACTCGTCGGGACGATCGTCACGCTCATCGCAAGCGTTCGACCGGCTCGCCGGGCGACTCGCGTGCCGCCGATCGCCGCGGTGCGCGAGGGCTCCGTGCTGCCCGTCTCGCGCTGGGCGAAGTACGGGCCGGCGACCTCGCTGACCGTGCTCGTCGTGGCGATCGTGTTGACCTGCATCGGTGCTCTGGCCGGCGGGCTCGCGACCGGGCCGCGGCTGCTGGCCCTCGGTATCGGCGTGCTCCTGCTCTTCGTCGGCGTCTCCATGAACGCCTCGAAGGTCGTGCGCCCGCTCGCGGCGGTGCTGGGCGCGCCGGCGCAGACGATCGGCGGCGCGCCGGGAATCCTCGCGCGCGATAACGCCACCCGGAACCCGGCCCGGACGGCGTCCACGGCTTCCGCGCTGATGATCGGTCTCGCGCTCGTGACCTTCGTCGCCATCTTCGGCGCGGGAATCCGAAGCTCGTTCGAGGACGCGGTGAACAAGCTCTTCATCGCGGACTACGCGGTCACCTCAACGAACACGTTCACCCCGATCGAGGCCGAGGCCGGCAAGGCGCTCGTCAGCAAGCCGGGGATCAATGACGTCTCGGCGATTCGTGCCGGCTCGGCGCGGTACCTGGGGAGCGACAACGACCTGACCGCCGTCCAGCCGAATCTGAACAAGGGCGTCGAGATGGACTGGACGCAGGGCAGCAACGCCGTCCCGGGCGAGCTCGGGCTGAACGGCTTCTTCGCGAGCAAGAACTACGTCAAGGACCATCACCTGAGCCTCGGCTCGCCGGTCACGCTGCAGTTCCCGAGCGGCAAGAAGACGACGGTGCGGCTGAAGGGCGTCTGGGACGAGCCGAAGGGCGGCTCGCCGTTCTCCCACATCACGATCTCGACGCAGCTCTTCGACAAGTTCACGCCGCGACCGCGGGACGAGATGGTCCTGGCGAACACTCCCGGCGGTGTCACGGATGCGAACACCGCGCGGCTCGACGCTGCGGAGCAGGGTTTCGCGGACGCAAAGGTCCAGACGCGCGACGAGTTCAAGCACAACTTCGAGGCGCCGATCAACAAGATCCTGAACCTGCTCTACGCGCTGCTCGCGCTGTCGGTGATCGTCAGCCTCGTCGGGATCATCAACACGCTCGTGCTGACGGTCTTCGAGCGCACGCGCGAGCTCGGGATGCTGCGCGCGGTCGGAATGACGCGGCGCCAGGTGCGGATGATGATCCGCTACGAGAGCATCGTGACCTCGCTGATGGGAGCCGCCCTCGGAATGGTGGTCGGCGTCTTCCTCGCGGCGTTGGTCACGCACGCCCTCTCGAGCTCGGGGATCGTCTTCGCCGTCCCGGGGCTCCAGATCGTCTACTTCGTGCTGGCGGCGGTGGTGGTCGGGATTCTCGCGGCCGTGATCCCCGCGAGGCGGGCGGCTCGCTTGAACGTTCTCGAGGCGCTCCAGTACGAATAGTCGGATCTGTCCGGGGGCGGCCGTAGTCTGCGGTCGTGCGACGGTTGCGGGCGCTGAGCGAGGAGGAGTGCTACCTCCGCTGCTACGGCGCGGGCGATGTGATGGTGAGGGTCGTGAAGCTGGAGCCTCGGCGTCCGCGCGGGCTGGCGCGTATCACCGGTGAGGAGCTGCGCCGACTCTTCGAGCTGCGGCTGGACGCGCGCGAGGAAGTGGCGGCATGAGGACATGCTCCCGCTGGGGCAGAATCCGGCCTCGGCAGCGGCCCGGCTCGGGTCGGCGCCGGCCGAAGCCCCTCGGTGAGCGGCAGGCGTGCGAGCCGCGGACGAAACTCCGGCTCCGCTGTTCCTGATGTCCTAGCTCCCGGCCTCGCGGTCGTCTTCTGCGGGATCAACCCTGGCTTCGTCTCGGCCGAGGCCGCGGCGCACTTCGCGAACCCGCGCAACGACTTCTGGCGACTTCTCGCCGACACGGGCCTGACGCTACGGCTGCTCCGGCCCGATGAGCAGTTCGAAGCGCTGAAGTTCGGGATCGGCCTGACGAACGCAGCGGCGCGCACGACGCGCGGCTCGGGCGACCTGCGCCGCGGCGACTTCGACCGCGAGCGGCTGGAGCGGCTCGTCGCCGAGCTCTTGCCGCGCGCGATCGCGTTCGTCGGGAAGGAGGCCTATCGTGGCCTCTTCGGCGAACGGCCCGAGCTCGGCCCGCAGCAGCGGACGATCCGGGACACGGGCCTCTTCGTCTTGCCGTCGACCTCGCCGGCGAACGCGGCGGTGCCGTACGCCGAGCGGCTGCGCTGGTTCGAGGCCCTGCGGGACTGGCTCGAGCCGGTCGAGCGGCCCGCCGTGCGCGCGCTCGTGCTCGATGCGCAAGACCGCGTCCTGCTCGTCAAGTTCGCCGACGTCGTGGGGCAGGTGTGGTGGGCGACTCCGGGCGGCGGTGTCTCCGAGGGGGAGTCTGTCGAGGAGACGCTCCGCCGCGAGCTGCACGAGGAGCTGGGCCTTACGGAATTCGAGCTCGGGCCCGAGATCTGGCGGCGCGAGCCCACGTTCGCCTGGATGGGTCGGATTCTGCGGGCGCCCGAGCGCATCTACCTCGTCCGCGTCGAGAAGCACGACCCGGCCCCGACGATCGACCTGCGCGCGGAAGGCGTGCACGACGTTCGCTGGTGGACGCTGCCAGAGCTGGAAGCCGCAGAAGAGACGCTCGTGCCGTGGCGGCTACCGGAGTTCCTGCGAGAGCTCCTCGAGCACGGCCCGCCGCCGCGCCTCGTAGACGTCGGGATTTAGGGTAGGGGCGCCGAGGCGCCCCTACCGTGCTGCTACCGCAGCTCCTGCGGTTCGTAGAAGACCCCGTGCGGCCAGGGCCCGCCCGGGTACGGCCAGGTGTCGAGGACCTCACCCGTCCTGTTCTCGACGACGCCGATCGCACCCGGCCGCGACGTGTCCGAGGCCTCCAGCGCGATGAACGTGTATTTCCCGTTCGCGACAGCCACTCGTGACCACTGATCGAGTAGCCCGGGAAGGTGACGAACCGGACTTCGAGCGTCTCGGTGTCCATGAGCGCCATCTGCGGGATCGACCTCAGGCCGACGACGAGCGTCTTGCCGTCATTCGTCACTTGCAGCGTGTCTGGCTGGACGCCGATGAACGTCTCGCCGACGAGCCGGGGCTGGTCCCCCGAGACGTCGAGCACGCGCAGGCGGTTGTCGTTGCGGACGGAGACGTACGCCGTCTTCCCGTTTGGCGTGACCAGGATCTCGCTCGGCCGAGTGCCGATCCCGAACTCCCAGATCAGCTCGCCCGTCCTGGCGTCGAGCTTCGAGACCGTGCCCGGGCTCGACTGCGTTGCGCCTTCGTTGGTCGCGTAGAGGTACTTGCCGTCGCCCGTGATCCAGACGGCATGGGTCTTGGCGAGCGCGTTCTGGCTTGCGGGCCACGTCGCGACCATCTCGTCCAGAGATGTATCGACCACCCCGATGGTATTCGTGTTGTACCGCCCGAAGTAGACGAACTTGCCGTTCGGGCTCGCCATGATGTGGTGCGGGAACGAGGCGGGGCCGGTCGGGATCTGCCTGACGATCGAGAAGTCGGCCTTCGAGAGCACGCTGAGCTGGTTGCTGCGCTCGTCGGCCGTGTAGACCTTTCCGGTGCCGTGCGGAGCGGTGACGCCGATCGGGCGCCGGCCGATCGGGACCACTCCCAGCACCTCGCCGGTCGCGGCGTCGAAGGCCGCCAGGGTGTTCTGCCCGCCGTCGAAGCGCTCGACGGCCCAGACCGTGCCGCTCGTCGGAAGGCTTCTCGACGCGCCTCCCGTCCCGGCGGCTGCGACGGCGGTCGCGAGCAGGACCGCGCCCAGGGCTGAGAGCAGCGCAAGCTTGCGCATGGGAACCTCCTCTGCGGTAGCGGCCCGGCGGCTGAGACGGCCGCCGTGGCTTTGAGACGCACGGTAGGCCTTCGCCGTCTTCAACTCAAATACATGTTTCTCGGTGGGTGTATAACCACAGGTAATGAATCTCGAGGCACGCCTGCGCGCGTTCGCGGCGGTCGCCCGCGAGGGCTCGTTCTCCCGGGCGGCCGAGCAGCTCTACGTCAGTCAGCCGGCGATCTCGAAGCACGTCGCCTCCCTCGAGACGGAGCTCGGGGCGCAGCTCGTCGTGCGGAACCGCCGCGGGGCATCTCTGACCCCCGCCGGCGAGGTGCTCGCCGACTACGTGCTTCGCGCCGAGGCACTACTCGCGAACGGCCGCCGCGCGCTTGCCGCCGGGGGCGACGCGCAGGTGGGAACGCTGGCGCTCGCCGCCTCCGGGATTCCGGGCACCTACCTCTTGCCCGCGGTCCTCGCCCGCTTCCACGAGCAGCACCCTGCCGTCGAGCTCGACTTCCGGCTTTCCACGTCCGGCGGTGCGCTCGACCTCGTCCGCGCGCACGAGGTCGAGCTCGCACTCGTCGGCGGGATGACCGTTCCCGCCGAGCTCGAGAGCGAGCCGCTTGTCGAGGACGAGGTCGTGCTCGTCGGGCCGCCCTCGCTGGGCGGGCGCCGCCTGCGGGCGAAGGATCTCGGCGGGCTGACGTGGATCTCCCGGGAAGAGGGATCGGCCACGCGGGAAGCGGTCGAGTCCGCGCGCTGGCAGATCGGGCTCCGCTCGGTGCGGACGCTCGAGCTGCCCTCATGGGAGTCGGTCAAGCTCGCCGTCGCGAGCGGAGCGGGTATCGCCGCGATCAGCCGTTTCGCACTCAACAGCGAGCTGGAGACCGGGGCGCTGGCGATCCTGGAGGTGCCGCGCTGGCGGCTGCAACGGACGATCTCCGTCCTCACCGCCCGCGACGTCCCGCTCACGCCGCCCGCCGAGCGGTTCCTCGAGCTGCTTCGCGAGGCGTTCAAGCCCTCCGAGCCCGAGCCGCCGCCGAACTCGAACCTCCCGCCGTCGCCGGGCCCGCTCGTAGGCCGTGAGCGTGAGCTGGCGGAGATCCGGTCGCTGCTCAGTGACGGCGCCGGGCTGCTTACGGTGACCGGCGCCGGTGGCAGCGGCAAGACGCGTCTCGCCCTCGAGGCGGCCGCAGGGCTTGTCGACGACTTTGCCGACGGTGTCTACCTCGTCTCGCTCGCGGCGGTCATGGAGCCCGAGCTGGTCATTCCCGCCGTTGCGCGGACGCTCGGGCTCGGAGACCCGCAGCGGCTCGAGGAACGGCTGGCGGGCCAACGGTTACTCCTCGTGCTCGACAACCTCGAGCAGGTTGCCGAGGCGGCGCCGGAGCTGGCCCGAATCAGCGAGGCCTTGCCGGAGCTCGGGTTGCTGGCGACGAGCCGTCGACCTCTTCGCGTCAGGGCCGAGCGCGAGTACCCGCTCGAGCCGCTCGACGTCGGCGATGCGGAGACGCTCTTTGTGGAACGCGCCCGCGCGGTGCAGCCGTCGTTCGAACCGGACGATTCGCTTCCCGAGCTCTGTGAGCGGCTCGACTGCTTGCCGCTTGCGCTCGAGCTGGCGGCGGCTCGTGTACGCACGCTGCCGCCTGCAGTTCTCGCTGACCGCCTCGATCACGTCTTGCCGTTGCTCGTCGGCGGCGCCCGGGATCTGCCGCGCCGGCAGCAGACGCTCCGCGCCACGATCGAGTGGAGCATCGACCTGCTCGAGGAGCCCGAGCGGGCGCTCTTCCCGCGGCTGGCGGTGTTCGGGGGCAGCTGGGCGCTTCCCGACGCGGAGGCGGTCTGCGACGCCGATGCGCCGCTTCTCGACTCCCTCGTCGACCAGGGCCTGCTTCGAAGTTCGGTCGTAGACGGCGCGGTCCGCTACTCGATGCTCGAGACGATCCGCGAACTCGCGGCCGAGCAGCTCGAGCTCGATCCCGACAGCGACCCGCTCCGGCGCCGACACGTGGAGCACTACCTCGCACTTGCGCGGGAGGCGCAACCGTTCGCACGCGGCCCTCGGGAACAGGAGTGGCTCGATCGGCTCGTGCTCGAACTCGACAACATCCGCGCGGCGTTGCGCTATTGCGCCGGGCGACCGGAGGTCGAGTTGGGGCTCGGGTTGGCGGCGAGCCTGGAGCCGCTCTGGGTGCGGGGTGAGCGGCACCGGGAGGGACTACGCTGGTTCGAGCCGCTGCTCGACTCCTCGGCTCGCGTCTCTGCGAGTGTGCGAGGTCGAGCCCTCGGGGTCGCCGCCCGGCTCGCGCTCGAGCTCGGCGAGGTATCGCGAGCGAAGAAGTGGCATCAGGCAGCCCTCCGCATCGCCCGCCGAGAAGGGGACCAGGTTCAAGCGGCGTGGGCCCTGCACGGCCTGGGTCACGTCGCCTGGGAGGAGGGACGGCTCGCGGAAGCGCGCAGGCGCTTCGCGCAGAGCCTCGAGCTTTTCATCGAGCTAGGCGAGGACGGACCGGCCGGAGGAAGGCTCACGTTCCTGGCGGCGGTCGCCCGGCAGCAGGGAGATTTCGTCGGAGCACGACGCTACACCGAACGCGCGCGAGAGCACTACGCAAGAGCCGGTGACGTTTCCGGTGTCGTGTCGGCGACCCATGGTCTCGGCGACAGCGAGCTCGACGATGTCAACTACCGTCGCGCGCTGGACTTCTATGCGGAAGCGCTCGAGCTCCAGAAGCAGGTCGAGGGCAAACGAGTCGATGCGTACCTCCTGGCGGGCATCGCGAGCTCCTCGGCGCGGCTCGGGCGACCGGTCGAAGCCGCCCGCCTGTGGGGTGCGGTCGAGCGAATGAACGCCGAGCTCGACTACGGGATCAGCGAGCACGACCGCCTCGTCTACGAGCGAGTGCTGGGCGAGGTCGATCGGGCCGACGTCGCAGCCGGCCGCGAGCTCACGGACGAGGAGGCTCTCGCGCTCGGACACGAGCTCAGCCGCGCCAACGGTTAGTGATGGGTGTGCGTCGGTCGCGGCCGAAGGCCTTCGGCGTCAGACGCACGCCGGGTGGCGCCTGCCGTCGTTTGTACTCGGCGCGGTCGATCAGCGCGACCGCCCGCTCGACCACTTCCGGGTCGAAGCCGTCCGCAGAGAGCTCCTCGAGCGAGCGATCCTGCTCGACGTACGCCTCGAGCACACGGTCCAGTGCCTCGTAGGGTGGAAGCGAGTCCTCGTCGAGCTGGTCCTCGCGCAGCTCCGCGCTCGGGGCGCGGTCGATGATCGTCTGCGGGATGAGCTCTCTCCCCGCGCGCTCGTTGATGTAGCGCGCGAGCCGGAAGACGTCCGTCTTGAACACGTCCTTGAGCAGCGCGAAGCCGCCGGCCAGGTCGCCGTAGAGCGTTGCGTAGCCGACCGATAGCTCCGATTTGTTCCCGGTCGCGACGACGAGCCAGCCGAACTTGTTCGAGAGGGCCATCAGCAGGAGGCCGCGCACCCGCGCCTGGAGGTTCTCCTCGGCGAGGTCGCGCTCCCGGCCGGCGAAGGTCTCGGCGAGCGCCGACTCGGCGGCGGACACGGTCTCGTCGATCGGCAGCTCGCGGAAGTCGACGCCGAGGCTCTCGGCGAGCAGGCGGGCGTCGCCGCGCGTCTCGGCCGAGCTGAAGCGCGACGGCATCGAGACGCAGTGGACGCGTTCCGAGCCCAGCGCTTCGACTGCGAGCGCAGCCGTCAGCGCCGAATCGATTCCGCCCGAGATCCCCAGCACGACTTCGCCGAAGCCGTTCTTGTCGACGTAGTCGTGGAGGCCGAGCTCCAGCGCGAGCCGCATCTGCTCCAGCTCGTCGAGCGCGGGAGCGACCTGAGGCTCGGCCGGCTTCGCCTGCTCGTGCGGCGAGCCGATGTGGACGCGCGCTGCGGCCGGAGGCGTCCCTCGCTCGCGGGCGAGCGCGCGGCGACGGAGGTCGCGGAGGCGGCGGCCGATCGCCTCGGCGGGCTCGATGTCGACGACCAGGAGCGCCTCCTCGAAGCCCGGCGCACGGGCCAGAACGCGACCATCCTCGTCCAGAACCAGCGAGTGGCCGTCGAAGATCAGCTCGTCCTGTCCGCCGACGGCGTTGCAGAAGGCGACGAAGCAGGCGTTGTCGCGCGCGCGGGTGGCGAACATCTCCTCGCGCTCGCGGTCACGGTGGACGTGGAACGGCGAGGCGGAGATGTTGGTGAGCAGCTGGGCGCCCGCGAGGGCGAGGTCGGTCGCGGGCGGGCCGGGCTGCCAGAGGTCCTCGCAGATCGTCGGCCCGATGAGCGTCTCGCCGTGCTCGAGCAGCAGCAGGTCGCGCGCGGGCGCGAAGTAGCGGTCCTCGTCGAAGACGCCGTAGTTCGGGAGGAAGCGCTTGCGGTAGATCGCCTTGACCTCGCCGCCTGCGCAGACCGCGCACGCGTTGTGGAGATCGCCGTCGAAGTGGGGGAAGCCGACGAGCGCGGTCAGGCCGCGCGTGTCGCGGGCGAGCTCCCGCAGGGATTCCGCCGCCGCGCGGACGAACCCGGGGCGGAGCAGGAGATCCTCCGGTGGGTAGCCGGTGACGGCGAGCTCGGGAAAGAGGACGAGATCGGCGCCGGCGGAGCGGGCTTCGCCAAGGCCGCGGACGATCTTCTCCCGGTTTCCGTCGAGGTCTCCGACGGTGGTGTTGATTTGAGCGAGAGCCAGCCTCATAGGTTTTAGACTACCAGTCGAAAACCTATCGGCGTAAGCGAATCGCGTTCAGATCGTTCTCGCGGATCTCGTCGGCGCGGCGGATCAGGTCTTCGATGTCGTCGTGCTCCGCGTGGATGTAGCGGCCGGCGAGGGCGTCGGCGCGGCCCGAGGCGAGGACCCGGACGAGGCGGGGGGCGAGCTCCGGGGAAGTCCAGGGGAGGTCGTCGGGCGCGTCGTCGAGCATTGCCGTCCTGACGAGGCCCGGGCTGAAGAAGAAGACCGGAATGCGACCATCGAGCTCGTTCGCAAGCGTCTCGCCGTAGCGGCAGACCGCGGCCTTGCTCGCGGGGTAGGCGGTGTGGTCCGAGCCCGGGAGGTAAGCCGCGCCGCTGCCGGTGATCACGATCCTGCCCTTGCCGCGCTCCAGCATGTCCGGGATGACGGCGCGGCAGCAGAGGTGGACGCCGAGCACGTTGACCTCGAGAACGCGCCACCAGTCGGCCGGGTCGATCTCCCAGGTCGCGCCGTCCTGGTTGCCGATGCCCGCGTTGGCGGCGAGAAGCTGGATCGGCCCGAGTTGCCTTTCCGTCTCGGCGACCATGCGCGAGACGGCGCCGCGGTCTGTGACGTCGACCTCGAGCGCGAGCCCGTCGATCTGGCGGCCTACGTCCTCGACCTGGCTTTGCGTTCTCGCGGCCACGGCGACGCGTGCCCCGGCCGAGGCGAGCTCGCGCGCGATGTTCGCGCCGATCCCGCGCCCGCCACCGGTGACGAGCGCGACCTGTCCCCCGAGCTCATCCCGCGGCGACATCGGGCGGAAGGATAGTCGCGACCTGCGCGTCAGCCCACTCGGAACAGCAAAAGTATGGGGTGGTGAGGTCGAAGGTCCTGGTCGTGCTGGTGTTGCTCGCCGCGGCCTGCCTCCTCTCGGCCTGTGGCGGTGGCAGTGCGCGAGAGGCGGTTCCGGCGGTCGCGAAGTGTCGCCTGACCGTCGCACAGAAGCGTGCCGTGGCGAGTGCCCAGGTCGACATCCGCCGCCTGCGGCGCATCCAGGCGCCGCTCCACACCTTCTCCCAGCGAGGGACGCCGGCGCAGGAGCGAGTCACGGGCCAGTTCCTGGCCGACCTGACGCGCGTCCGGCTGCCGATCGACACGCGCGCGAAGCTGATCCACCTGGCGAAGGCGGCCGTCGGCCTCTGCGGCCTTTGCTTCCAGGGGCTCGAAGCCGAGGAGCCGGTGATCTCCGGGCACCTCGGCGAGCCGCGCTGCTCCTAACTCACGCCGGCCGCCGCCGCGATCTCGTCCAGCGTCTCCGGGTTCTCGAGCGACGAGAGGTCGCCCGGGTCGCTCCCGAGCGCTTTCGCCCGCACGGCGCGCCTGACGATCTTCGCGCTCCGCGTCTTGGGCAGTGCAGAGACGAACAGCACCCGCTCGGGTGCGAACGCCTTCCCGAGCTCGCCGGCCGCAAGCGCCCGCAGCTTCGCAGCGAGCTCGTCAGAAGCCTCGGCGCCGGGCACCAGCGCGCAGAAGACCCACGCCACCTCGCCCTTCACGTCATGCGGCACTCCGACCGCCGCAGCCTCGGCCACCAGCGGATGCGCAACGACCGCGGACTCGAGCTCGGCCGGCCCAAGCCGCTTGCCCGCGATGTTCAGCGTGTCGTCCGAGCGCCCCTGCAGGAACCAGAAGCCGTCCTCGTCGACGAGCGCCCAGTCGCCGTGCACCCAGACACCAGGGAGCCGCCGCCAGTAGGTGTCCAGATACCGCTCGGGATCCCGCCAGAACCCGCGCGTCATCCCGGGAAACGGCCGCCGGCAGACGAGCTCGCCCACCTCGCCGCGCACGGGCCGCCCCTCGGAGTCGACCACGTCCATCGCCATCCCCAGCGCCGGCCCGCCCAGCGAGCACGCCTTGATCGGCACAGCGGGCGTCGGCGACAGGAAGCATGCCCCCACCTCGGTCCCGCCCGAGCAGTTGATGATCGGACAGCGGCCGCCACCCACGTGCTCGAACAGCCACCGGTACGGCTCCGGGTTCCACGGCTCGCCGGTTGTCACCATCACCCGCAGCGAGGAGAGATCGCGCCGCTCCACGAGCTCCGCGCCGTGCGGGATCAGCGCCCGCACCAGCGTCGGCGAGAGCCCGAGGATCGACACGCGCTCGCTCTCGACGAGGCCCCAGACGCGGTCGGCGGCAGGCCAGTCCGGCGCACCCTCCGCGAAGACGATCGTGCAGCCGAGAGCCATCCCCCCGACCACCTCCCACGGGCCCATGATCCACCCCATGTCCGTGACGAAATGGATGACGTCGGCCGGCCGGGCGTCCGCCTGGTAGGCGACCTCCCGCGTGATCGAGACGAGGAACCCGCCCTGCACGTGCAGGACGCCCTTCGGCCGGCCGGTCGTCCCGGAGGTGTAGGTCAGCAGGTAGGGATGCTCCGAGTCGACCTCCAGAGGCTCGAGCTCGCCGCGCGAGCCCGCGACAGCCTCGTCCCAGAACAGGTCGCGCCCGGCCTTCATCCGGACCTCGCTCCCGAGCCGCCGCCAAACGACCACGTGCTCCACCGAGGGCGACTCCTCCAGCGCCGCGTCGACGAGCTCCTTCATCGGCACCTCGCGGCCTCGCCGCAGCGAGCCGTCGGCGGTGACGACGACCTTCGCCTCCGAGTGCTGCAGCCGCGCAGCCACAGCAGGAGCCGCGAAGCCGGAGAAGATCGGCACCTGCACCGCGCCGAGGTGCGCGCAGGCGTGCGACGCGATCGCGACCTCCGGCGACATCGGCAGGAACAGCGCGACCCGGTCGCCCGCCTCGACCCCCAGAACAGCGAGCGCCTCGGCGAACCGCGTCACGGCATCCGAGAGCTCGGCGTACGTCAAAGCCGACCGCGCCCCGTCCTCGCTCTGCCACACCGCGGCCAGGGCGTCGGCCCGCGGCCCGCGAGCCCAGCGGTGCACGCAGTTCCAGGCCAGGTTCAACCGCCCGCCGACGAACCACGTCGCCCACTCCGGACCGCGCGAGAGGTCGCACACCTCGTCCCACGCGCGCGAGAACTCCAGTCCCATGTCCGCGATCGCCTCCGGCCAGAAGCGCTCCGGCTCCTCGGCCGAGAAGCGCACGAGCTCCCAGTAGTCGTCGAAGCCGAGCCGCCGCGCCAGGCGCATCGCGTTCGATCCGTCGCGAACCTCGGCGCTCGGTCGCCAGATCACCTCCACGCGGGCAAGGGTAACGTTGCACTCCAGGCTAGTGCCCGCTAACCTAGTGCAGGCTAACTTTCGACCCAGGAGGGGACGTGCGCGCGAGGATTTTCGCCGAGGAAAACCGCAGATGGTGGACGCTGGGAGCGCTCTGTTTCGCGCTCTTCATGATCATGCTCGACAACACGGTGGTGAACGTCGCGCTGCCCGCGATCAAGAGCGACCTCGGGATCAGCCAGTCAGAGCTCGAGTGGACGGTCGCGGCCTATGCGCTCACCTTCGCGTCGCTGCTGCTCACGGGCGGCAAGCTCGGCGACCTCCTCGGCCGGCGGCTGATCTTCGTCATCGGCCTGGTCGTCTTCACGCTCTCCTCGCTGTTCTGCGGCCTCTCCGGAAGCGGCACCGAGCTGATCACCGCTCGGGCCGTCCAGGGAATCGGCGCGGCGCTGATGATGCCCTCGACGCTCTCGATCATCTCCGCCACCTTCGCGGTGCGGGAGCGGGGAACGGCAATCGGCATCTGGGCGGGGGTCTCCGCGATGGCGTTGGCGATCGGCCCACTGCTCGGCGGGATCATCACCGAGCACATCTCCTGGAACTGGATCTTCTACGTCAACGTTCCCATCGGAGCCGCCGGCGTCCTGGCCGCGATCTTCGTCGTGCCGGAGTCGAAGGACACATCCCGCGAGCAGCGGCTCGATCTCCCGGGCCTGCTCACGTCCGGAATCGGCCTGTTCTCCTTCGTGTTCGCGCTGATCGAGGCGCACCGGTACGGCTGGACGTCGGGGCTCATTCTCGGACTGTTCGCGCTCGGCACCGCCGCGCTCGCGGCCTTCGTGCTGCTGGAGCGGCACCAGAGGCTCCCGATGCTCGATCTCTCGCTCTTCAAGAGTGGCACGTTCACGGGCGCAAACGTCGTCGCGATCCTCGTCACGCTCGCGATGTTCGGGATCTTCGTCTTCTTCCCGATCTACATGCAGACGTTCCGCGGCTGGTCGCCGATCCAGGCCGGCGCAGCGCTCCTGCCGTGGACGGTGATGATCGTCATCTTCGCGCCGATCGCGGGCAAGCTCTCCGACCGGGTCGGCTCGCGCTGGCTGATTGCGGCAGGGATGACGACGGTCGCCGCCTGTTGCCTGCTGCTCTCGACGATCAACCTCCATTCGAGCTTCTGGAATCTGCTCCCGGCCTTCATCCTCGGAGGCCTCGGGATGTCATTCGTGATGACCCCGATGTCGGCGGCCGTGATGGGCGCTGCTCCGGTCGCGAAGGCCGGCGTGGCGTCGGGCGTGCTGAACACTTTCCGCCAGGTCGGCGTCGCGCTCGGGATTGCGATCACGGGCGCCATCGTGGCCGACCGCGCCGCGTCTGCGGCGCGCGGCGGCGCGAGCGGGCCTCAGGCCTTCGTCGACGGCCTCACCTTCGCGATGAAGGTCAGCGCGGGGATCTGCTTCGCCGCGGCGATCGCGGCCGCGGTGCTCGTCCGCAGGTACCGGCACGCCGAGGAGTCGAGCCAGCCCGTGGAGGCCGCGGCATGACGAGGTTGTCCGGGCCGGAGCGCAAGGCCGCAGTCGTCGAGACCGCGTGCCGGGTTTTCGCCAAGGGCAGCTACCACGGCTCGACCACGGCGCAGATCGCCCGCGAGACCGGAGTCACCGAGCCCGTCCTCTACCGCCACTTCGCGTCCAAGCGCGAGCTCTACCTCGCCTGCCTCGACAGCGTCTGGCAGCAGGTCCGCGTGCTCTGGGAGAAAGCGATCGAGCGCGAGCAGGACTCCGCGAACTGGGTCAAGGCGATCGGCAAGGCCTACCTGGAGGCGCGTGCCTCGGCCCGGATCGTGCTCGTCGACCTCTGGATCCAAGCGCTGACCGAAGCCGCCGACGATCCCGAGATCCGGCGCGCGCTCCGACAGCAGATGCGCGAGGTGCACGACTTCGTCGCCGGCCTGATCCGTCGCGCCCAGGAGCGAGACGGCATCCTCTCCGACCGCGACGCCGACGCGGAGGCCTGGATCTTCATCTCGCTCGGCCTCCTCAGCACGATCGACCACCGACTCGGCAACATCGTCGGCGACGACTTCGACGCCATCGTCGCGAGCCGCCGAGAGTGGATGACGGGCCGCACGGACTAACCGCGGTACCCCGATCGAGTGACTCGCCGCGCCGGCGCGGGGGACACCCGGTCCAAAAGAAAGCCCCCGGCTGCGGCTCCGGGGGCTCGATGAGATATGTGCCCGCCTTACTTGAGAGGCGACGGCCCGGAGGCCTTGGCTCTGCGGCCCAGCCACACCTCCGGACCTTGGTCGCCGTCTCTCTTGGCGCGCCCCTTGCAACTGTGAGCCTGGCGTCCGGCTACGTGCAAGGTGGCCTGACTATAGACCCGTCCTTCAAACTAGTCAAGTACCTCGGTCAAGTGATTTTCGGACAAGCCAGTTCACCCCGTTTCTGGCACAAATATGACCATTTTGGGGGATTCGGCTCGGACGGGACTTGCGCCGAAATCAAGTATGCGTTTGACTGCACCAGGACACACGATGCCGCAAGCACATCTCTCTGCCGCCCATACCAAGACGCCAGCCGGACCGGCCGGTGCCCGCCTGGGCGAACGCCTGCGCCAGCTGCGCGTCGCAGCCGGCCTTACGCAGACCGATCTGGCAGGAGAAAGGTTCTCGAAGGAGTACGTCAGCCAGATCGAGCGCGGCAAGACACGCCCCACCCGTGAGACGATCGATTGGCTGGCAGCGAAGCTCGGCGTCGACGCCAACTTCCTCGAAAAGGGCGTCTCGGCCGACGAGCGCAGCCGCGTCGAGGCGATGCTCGCCCGAGCGGAGGCGCTGACCAACGCGCATCACTACGACGAGGCCGTCGAGGAGCTCGAGAACTCCCGGACGGCCGTTCTGGCCACCGGCGCTCCCGAGCTCGAGTACCGCTCGCTCTCGTCGGAGGCCTGGGCGCGGATGGAGCGCGGCGAGGTCAAGCCCGCGCTGCAGCTGCTCCAGCGCTGCCGGACGATCGCCGACAACCCGGGCTTCTCCGACGTTGACCGGGCGCAGGTGCTCTTCCGGATGGGCGTCTGCCGCTACCACCTCTCGAGCATCGCGTCCGCGATTGGCCTCTTCAGCGAGGCCCTTCAGCTCGCGGAGGTCTCGCACCTTCCGTGTGACCTGCTTCGCTCGGAGATCCTGGGCTGGCGCTCGCGGTGCTACCGCCGCCAGCGCGATCTCGAGGCGGCGCGCGAGGACGTGGAGCGCGCGCTCGAGCTCGCTCAGGCTCTGGATGACCACCGCACGATGGCCAACGTCTATTTCCAGGCCTCGATGGTCGCCGAGCGGATGGGCCACTGGGTGCTTGCCCGCAGCTACGCGGAGCGCGCCAAGGCCTACTACGAGCAGCTCAACGACGAGCGCAACGTGGGCCGGCTCCTCAACAACCTCGGCGGGCTGAACTTCCAGCTCGGCAAGCCCGACAAGGCCGTCGAGGACCTGAAGGGCGCCTACCGTGTGCTGCTCGACAAGGGCAGCGAGGCCGAGGCGGCCAACGTCGTCTCGTCGCTCGCGCATGTCCACCTGATGACCGGTCAGGTGGAGACGGCCGAGGAGGAGGCGCGGCACGCGCTCGAGCTCCTCGAAGGCCGCGAAGATTTCCTGCTCGACATCGCACCGACCCAGCTCGTCCTCGGCCGGGCCCTGATGGAACAGGGCCGGCTCGACGAGGCCAACGAGATGCTGCACACCGCGGAAGCGAGTGCGGAGCAGCTCGAGTCCATCAGCCATCGCGCAGCGGCGTGGATGGCCCAGGGCGACCTCGCCGGGCGTTCCGGCGATCACACAACGGCAGCCCGGCTGTATCGCAAGGCCGCGGAAGCCCTACAGGATGTCCGCTTCTAAGCCGATGAAGGAGGTGACTATGACAAAGGCACGCCTCATCTCCCTCACCGCATCGCTCTGCCTGCTGGCGTTCTACTTCCAGGGCGCGGCCCAGGTTGTCGGCCACGTTGGCGGCCAGTGCTTCGGCTGGGGTCCCGGCAGCTGGTTCGACGGTCACTAGACGCGCTGCGCAGACCGTGCGCAGGCGGAATCCCGACACGGGTTCGGCCGGCACACGAGAGGCGCGCCGTGTCGCCGCACTTCTGCTCAAGCGGTAGCACCTCCTGCGGGCTCGACTCCTCCTCCTAGCTAGACTCGAAGGGTGGGTCGTCTCGCTGCGGTCCTCGTGCTCACGACGGCTCTCGCGGCAGGCTGCGGGTCTCATTCGCCGCCGAAAGCGCTTTCGTCCTCGCTGACGATCGACCAGATGCTGAAGGTGCCCGGGCCGACTGTGGCTCTCACCCAGGGCGCCGGCAGCTTCGTGCCCGGGAACGTTCGCTTTCCCTTCCTGGTGATCACGAATGACGCGCGGCCGGTCAACCGGCCGACGGCCCGGGTCTGGCTTGCGACGGGCAGGGACCAGAAGCCGTTCGCGGAAGCGACCGCCCACCTCGAGCGCATCGGGATCTCCGGGGTCTCGGAACCGGCCGCCGGCGGCGTGACGCGCATCTACGTCACGCACCTCCAGATCCCGCGGCCCGGGCGCTACTGGCTCGTGACCCAACCGGCGGGCAAGAAGATCAAGGGCGTCGGCGTCTTCGACGTGCACGCGACGCTGCCGGTGCCGAAGGTCGGCGCCAGGGCCCCGCGCTCGCGGACGCCGACCCTCGCCGATGCGTCCGTGGCGGCTCTGACGACGGCCCAGCCTCCCGATCGCGGGCTGCTGCGCTACTCGGTCGCGGCGTCGCTGGCGGCGCACAAGCCGTTCGTCGTCACGTTCGCGACGCCCAAGTACTGCACCAGCCGCACCTGCGGCCCGGTCGTGGACGTCGTCGACGCTGTCCGCCGAAAGCTCGCTTCGAGCGGCGTGCGCTTCATCCATGTCGAGGTCTACACCGACAACAACGTGACGAAGGGCTACAACGTCTGGATGCGTCAGTGGGGCCTGTCGACCGAGCCCTGGACCTTCCTCGTCGGCCGAGATGGACGGATCGTGGCCGAGTTCGAGGGCTCGGTCTCGGTCGGCGAGCTGACGAACGCGGTTAAGACCAAGTTGCTCTAGGGGAAGAAGCCAGCGTGGGCGCTCGGATCCAGCGCGCGCGCCGCGCTCTCCAGGTCACGCGCGTGGCGCGCAGCCGGCGCCTGCTGCGCGTGCTCCGCGAGCTCGGCGTCGTCGGCGCGCGGCCCGCGACGCGCGAAGGCGCGGTCGAGTTCCGGCTCGCGCTCGAGCAGCTCGGGACGACGTACCTGAAGCTCGGCCAGCTGCTCTCGTCGCGGCCGGACCTGCTTCCCGACGTCTACATCGAGGAGCTCGGCCGGCTCGTGGACGAGGTGCCGCCGTTTCCGTTTTCGGAGGTCGAGCGGATCGTCCGGGACGACCTCGGCGCCGACGCGTTCGCGAGGCTCGATCCGGAACCGCTCGCGGCGGCGTCGATCGCCCAGATCCATCGTGCGCTCCTGCCCGACGGGCGCGACGTCGTCGTCAAGGTGCGCCGACCGGGAATCGTCGAGCAGGTCGACCTCGACCTGGACGTGATCGCCTCGACGGTCGGCTTCCTGGAAGAGCGCTCCGAGACTGCGCGGCTGCTGCAGCTGCGAGCGCTCGGCGAGGAGCTCGAGGTACACCTCCGCGGCGAGCTCGATTTCGTCGAGGAGGCGGCGAACACAGAGCTCATCGCGCGGTCGGTCGAGGAGTACGACGACCT